>Ga0187892_10001127_pt1 | contig 63809 bp, 60 predicted proteins | sample MA1701073metaG_FD_139345 | JGI IMG/M metagenome (GOLD analysis project Ga0187892, IMG submission 139345) | Bio-ooze microbial communities from a basaltic lava cave in the Kipuka Kanohina Cave System on the Island of Hawaii, USA - MA170107-3 metaG ... | reverse complement strand
CCCCCACACCCCCCCACCGGCGCGCCTTCCCTGCTGGGCGGCTCAACATGAGCAGAAAGTGGGGGGGAGCGCGCGCCGCTCCTCCCCCACACCCCCCCACCGGCGCGCCTTCCCTGCTGGGCGATTGCTAGGGCCTTCAGCCTCGCTCCCTCTCCCTGGCAGAGAGAGGGCCGGGGTGAGGGTGCGCTCGGTCGTCGTCTTCACGTCAGCCTCCTAGATACGCCTGCTTCACGCGGTCGTTCCTGGCCAGCTCGCGGGCCGGGCCCTCGAGAGTGATGCGGCCGGTCTCCATGACGTAGGCGCGAGTCGAGATCTGGAGCGCCATCCAGGCGTTCTGCTCGACCATGAGCACGGTGGTGCCCTCACGCTGGATGCCCGCGATGATCGCGAACACGGACTCGACCACCGTCGGGGCCAGGCCCAGCGACGGCTCGTCGAACAAGATCAGGCGCGGCCGCGCCATCAGCGCGCGCCCGATCGCGAGCATCTGCTGCTCCCCCCCGGAGAGCGTCCCCGCCGGCTGGCGGCGGCGCTCGGCGAGGATCGGAAAGTGCGTGAGCACGCGCTCGAGGTCGGCCGCGACCTGGACGGCGTCGCGCCTGACGTAGGCGCCCATCTCGAGATTCTCGCGCACGGTCATGTGGGGAAAGACGCGCCGCCCCTCCGGGCAATGCGCGATGCCCCGCCGCAAGATCTCCTGCGGCGGCAGGCCGTGGATCGCCTCGCCCTCGTACAGGATACGGCCCGAGCCCACGCGCACCAGCCCCGAGATCGTCTTGAGCGTCGTGCTCTTGCCGGCGCCGTTGGCGCCGATGAGGCACACGAGTTCGGCCGCGGCCACGGTGAGTGACACGCCGTGCAGCGCGGTGGTCCGCCCATAGCCTGCGGCCACGCCATCAAGCGTCAACACGGGCGCCCGCCCCCAGATACGCCCGGATCACGTCGGGGTTCCGCTGCACCTCGTCCGCGCTCCCGTTCGCGATCAGCCGGCCGTAGTTCAGCACGAGCACGCAGTCGGAGATCTGCATCACGAGGCGCATGTCGTGCTCGACCAGGAACACGGTGACGCCCTGCTGCCGGATCCGCTGGATCAGCGCCGCCACGGCCAACTTCTCCGATGCGGTCATCCCGGACGCCGGCTCGTCGAGCAGCAGCAGCCGCGGCTGGGCCCCGAGCGCGACCGCCAGCTCGAGCAGCCGCTGGTCGCCGTAGGACAGAACGCTCGCCAGCTCGTCGCGTCGGCGGCCGAGTCCAACGAACTCGATCACGCGCTCCGCCTCCTGGCGAAGCCGCTGCTCCTCGTCCCGCACGCGCCGCCGCGCGAGCAGCACCGCGGCCACCCCCACCCGGCCGCGCAGATGGAGGCCGGTCAGCACGTTGTCCATCACGGTGAGCCCCGGAAACACGCTCGTCTTCTGGAAGGTGCGGACGACGCCGCGCTCCGCGATCCGGTGCGGGCGCCAGCCGGTGATCGCCACGCCCTCGTGACTCACGCGGCCGGCCGAGGGCCGCTGGAACCCGGTGATCACGTTGAACGCGGTCGTCTTGCCGGCGCCGTTCGGCCCGATCAGGCTCGTCACGGTGCCCGGCGCGACCGCGAAGCTCACCCCGCCGAGCGCCGAGACGCCGCCGAAGCGCACCGCGACCTCGCGCACCTCCAGCATCGCCGTCACGGGCGCCGCCACCGCGCCTCCAGCGTGGGCACGATGCCGCGCGGCATGAAGAACAGGACCGCGATCAGCAGGATGCCGTAGAGCAGCATCTGCCACTGCCAGGACGTCAGCTCGCGCAGCGCCTCGGGCAGCACCGTGAAGATCACCGCGCCCACGATGGGACCGGTCAGCGTGCCCTTGCCGCCGGCGACCACCATGATGACCATCGTCACCGTGTAGCTGAAGAGGAACACCTCCGGGCTCACGAATCGCGTGTAGTGAGCGTACAGACCGCCGCCCAGGCCCGCCATCCCCGCGCTGATCACGGCCGCCAGCACGAGGTAGTGGGTGCCGTCGATGCCCACCGAGACGGCCAGCGTCTCGTTCTCTCTGAGCGCCACGAGCGCCCGGCCGATGCGCGAGCGGATGAGCGCGAGGCAGAACAGGTACGACGCCACCACCGTGGCCAGCACCAGGTAGTAGTACGCGCCCTTGGTCCGCAACGACAGCGCCGGCAGGCCGGGTACGGCGAGCTCGACCGGCGGCACGCCGGGCAGCCCCAGCGGCCCGTTCGTGAGGTCCATCCAGTTGACGCTCACGAGCGAGATGACGCCGGCGAAGCTGATCGTGAGCAGCACGAAGTAGGCGCCGCGCAGCTTCAGGGCCAGCCGGCCGATCACCCACCCGGCCAGCGCGGGCAGCGCGGTGGCGGCGAGAAGCCCGATCCACGGCGACCACTCGAGCTTCACCGTCAGCAGCCCCGTGGCGTACGCGCCGATGCCGAAGAAGGCCGCGTGTCCGAGCGAGAGCTGCCCCGTGTAGCCGAGCAAGAGGTTCAGGCTGAGCGCGAGGACGGCGAAGATACCGGCCATGATCAGGGTGTGTAGATGATACGGATTCCACACCCAGAGCGGGGCGGTCGCGCAGACGGCGAGGAGCGCGCCGAGCCCGAGCCGCCTCATCCGACGCGTTCGGCGCGGGCGAAGAGTCCGGAGGGCCGAAGCAGCAGCACGGCGACGATGATGACGAACCCGACCGCATCGCGGTATCCCGAGGACACGTATCCCGCGCCCAGCTCCTCGGCGACCCCGAGCACGATGCCGCCCAGCGCGGCGCCCGCGAAGTTGCCGAGCCCACCCAGGATCACGACCGAGAAAGCCTTCAGCGAGGCCAGGTCGCCCATCGAGGGATAGAGCAGGAACACCGGCCCCAGCAGCGCGCCCGCGGCCGCGGCCAATCCGGCGCCGAACGCGAAGGTGATGGTGTGGATGCGCTCGATGCTCACCCCCATCAGCGCCGCCGTCTCGCGGTCCTGAAACGTCGCCCGCATCGCGCGACCGAGCTTGGTGCGGGCCAGCAGCAAATGCGCACCGACGATGAAGGCCGCCGAGACCACGAACACGAAGATGCGGAGCGGCGACACCGATACGTGCCCGAGCACGACGGGCTGGGTCGAGAAGGGCGTCCCCACGCTCTTGGCCACCCCACCCCAGCCGAGCAGCTCCGCGTTCTGCATGGCGATCCAGAGCCCGATCATCACGAGCATGACGGTATCGATGGACTCGTCCCGCAGCGGACGCAGGAGCACGCGCTCGCAGAGGGCGCCGAGGGCGGCGCCCACCGCGATCGCGAGCGGAATGGCGACGAAGAAGCTCACCGAGGCGCCGACCAGCGCGGCGAACACCGCGTAGGCGCCCAGCGTGTAGAACTCACCGTGCGCGAAGTTCACCACGTTCATCAGCCCGAACACGAGCGTGAGCCCGATTCCGAGCAGACTGTAGGTGGCGCCCAGCAACAGCCCGTTCAGCAGGTGCTGGAGAAGCTGCTCCAAGCCCGGAAGCGGTCTACTTCTTCGCCGCGAAGGTCGGGAGCGCGATCTTGCCGTCCCTGATCTGGACGATGAAGATGCTCGGCTTGCTCTGCCCGCTCTCCTTGCCGGCGGGCCCGTCCTTCTCGAATCTGATCGGCCCGTTCACTCCCATGATGTTGACCTTCCAGAGCGCGTCGCGCACCGCCTTGGGGTCCGGCTTGCCGGCGAGCTTGATGGCGTCGGCGGCGGTCATGATGCCGTCGTGGCCGCGGAAACCTTCCGTCAGGCCCTCGAAGGGATGCCCGCGCTTGTTCCACTCGTCGACGAACGTCTTGGCGAGCTTGCCGTCCGGCATCGCCTCCGGAAACCATGGCGTGAAGAACAGGATGTGATACGTGCCCTCGGCCGCGGGGCCGGCCTGCTTGATGAGCTGGCTCGGCGAGGAGCTGCCGCCGGTCGTGATCACCTTGCGGGCGAGGCGCTGCTCCTGGGCCTGCTTGAGGACGAGCGTGATCTGCTCGACCCCCGTGGTGAGAAAGAGCGTATCGCTGGTGCCGGCCTTGATCTTCGTGATCTGGGCATTCATGTCGGTCGCCGCCTGGTCCATGAACTCCGTCGCCCCCACCGCCGCCCCCGACCTCTTCAGCAGGTCGCCGAAGGCCGTGGCCGCGCCGCGGCCCCAGTCGGTGTTGACCGCGAGGAAGTCCGCCTGCTTGATGCCGAAGTCCTTGAGGTACTTCTCGAGGCCCAGGGCCTCCATCTCGCTGGGCGGACTGATCCGGAACACCCAGGGGTTGCCACGCTTCGTAATACTGGCGGCGCTCGAGGTCTCTACCACCATGGGCACGCCGTACTCCTCCAGCTTCGGCATGGCGGCCAGCGTCATCGAGCTGCCCCAGGCGCCCATGATCACGGGCACCTTGTCGCGGACGATCAGCTTTTCCGCCGCCGTCGCCGCTTCCTTCGGATCGGACTTGTTGTCCTCGATCAGGAGCTGCACCTGTCGTCCGAGGACGCCGCCCCGCGCGTTGATCCAGTCGCGCGCGATCTCGGTGCCCATCCGCACGTAGTTGCCGGAGGCCGCGACCGGACCGGAGAGCGGCTGGATCACGCCGATCTTGATCGGCTCTCCCGTCTGGGCCAGCGCGGGCAGCGCGGTCACCAAACCGAGGACCAGGAGCGCCATGGAGGTGATGACACGATTCATAGTTGCCTCCCGAGCGCGTCGCCGGCGCCGCCGTGACACGCATGCAGTGGAAGAGCAGAGAACGGCTACCGGACGAGCCCCCGCCGAACGGCCCTTATAGTACGTCGGCGCTCTCGCATGTCAATCGTGAAATGAAAAATGATTGACGTCAGGAGGAGCGCGGAGTATGGTGCGCCCACGTGAGCGCCCGTCGATGACGACTCCGCCCGTCGCCATGCTCGTCCACGAGAGTCTCGGCGAACGGGTTTACAAATCCGTCCGTGACCTGATCCTGAGCCAGGCGTACCTGCCCGGGTCGAAGCTCAACGTGGAGCAGCTCTGCCGGAATCTCGGGGTGAGCCGCACGCCCGTGTGGGACGCGATGCGCCGGCTCGAGACCGAGGGGCTGGTCTCGACGGTGCCGCGCCACGGCGTGTTCGTCCTCAACTACGCAGTGGAGAAGGTCCGCGATCTGTTCGCGGTGCGCGGCGCTCTCGAAGGACTGGCCGCGCGCCAGGCGGCCACGGAGCTGGATCCGCAGCACCGGACGGCGCTGGAGGCGACGATGCGCGAGCTCGAGGACGCCGCCCGTGACAAGGACCTCGAGCGTTACTCGCGGGTGGCGATCGAGTTCCACGATCGGGTGCGCGCGGCCGCCCGCAACCAGGTGCTCGGCCGTCTGCTCGACAACGTGTACGCGCAGATCCTCGTGCTCCGCCTGCGGTCCCTCCACCTCCCCGAGCGGCTCGATTCCAGCGTGGCCGAGCACTCGGCGATCTTCGCCGCGATCGCCGGCGGGGACGCCGAACGGGCCGAGACGCTGTCGCGCGCCCACGCGCACCGCGTCCTGCAGGACGCGCTCGAGCTGACCACGATGCTGAGCCGAAGCTCGGAGGCGACATCGCATGACGATCACCTCGCGTGAGTTCGATTTCCAGGCGGCCCGGCGCAAGCTCGAGGCCAAGTCGAAGTCGGGCGGCGACAAGCTCACCTCCCTCGCTCAGGCGGTCGCCCGCGTGAACGACGGCGATCAGATCGCGCTCGGCGGCTGCCTCTTCAGCCGGACGCCGCTCGCGCTGGTGCGCGCGCTCCTGCGCCGGCGGCCGCGCGGGCTCGCGTTCTCGCGCAACCTCATGTGCTACGAGGGCGAGTGGGGACTGGTGGCGGGCGCCGTCGACAAGCTCGTGACCTCGTGGCTGGGCATCGGGCTGCCCTGGGGCGTGTCGCGCATCCTCCGCGAGTACGTGGAATCGGGACGGGTCACCTTCGAGGAGTGGAGCCACCTCGGCCTCGGGCTGCGCTTCCGCGCGGCCGCCGCCGGGCTCCCCTTCCTGCCGTCGCTGACCATGCTGGGCTCCGATCTGATGGGAGTGGGCGGCTCCAAGACGATCACCTGTCCCTACACCGGCCAGACGCTGCACGCGGTGCCCGCCCTCTTCCCGGACGTGGCGCTGCTGCACGTGCACCGCGCGGATCGCCGCGGCAACTGCCAGATCGACGGCTATCCCCACATGGACGTCGACATCGCGCTCGCCGCCGCCACCGTGCTGGTCACCGCGGAGGAGATCGTCCCCGAGGAGGAGATCCGGCGGCAGCCGGACCGGACCGTGATCCCGGGCTTCGCGGTCGACGCGCTCGTCCACGTGCCGTACGGCTCGTACCCGCACGAGTGCTACGGCCGCTACGATGCCGACCCGGATCACTTCACCGAGTACGTGGACGGGATCCGTGAGCACGGCGCGGCTGGCGTGGCGCGCTATCTGGACCGCTACGTCTACGGGCCCGAGACGCACGAGCAGTACCTGGATCTCTTGGGGTCGCCCAAGCTGACGGCGGCCCGCGACCGCGCCCGGGCGCTGACGACATGAGCGCCCCCGGCCCGACCGTCACCGCCACCGAGTTGCTGGCCGTCATGGGCGCGCGGCAGCTCGCCGACCGCCAGACCGTGTTCACGGGCGTGGGCGCGCCGATGCTCGCCACCGCGCTCGCCCAGCGCACCCACGCCCCGCGGCTGACGATGGTGGTCGAGGGCGGCGTGGTCGGCCCGCAGTGGAAACCGGGCTGGCTGCCGATCTCGACCAACGAGATGCGCGCCGCGTACCACGCCCAGATGCTCCCGGGGATCACGGACATCTTCCTGATGGCCCAGCGCGGCTTCTTCGACGTGGGCTTCATCGGCGGCGCCCAGATCGACCGGCATGGCAACCTCAACACGAGCGCCATCGGGGGCTACGAGCGGCCCAAGGTACGGCTGCCCGGAAGTGGCGGCGCGAACGACATCATCTCGCTGTGCCGTGAGGTCATCATCCTGACCGTTCACGAGCCGCGGCGCTTCGTGGAGAAGGTCGACTTCGTCACCAGCCCGGGCTACCTCTCGGGTGGCGACGCGCGACGGCAGAGCGGCCTCATCTTCGGCGGCGTCTCGCGCCTGGTCACCACGCTCGGCATCTTCGGCTTCGAGCCCGGCACCCGGCGCATGCGCCTCGACGCCGTCCACACCGGCGTGACCGTCGATGAGGTCCGCGCCCAGACCCCGTTCGACATCGCCATCACCGAGCGCGTGATCACCACCCCGCCCCCGAGCGAGGAGGAGCTGCGCGTCCTCCGCGGGCTCGATCCCGACCGGCAGTTTCTGGGTTGAGTGCGTTGCGCGGTTCATTCCGCCTCGGAGGGAACGGGTCAGGGTGAGGGGGCGGGCTTTTCTTCTCACCCCTACGAGGCAGACATGACTGACTTCGGTCTCGCGATCCGCAACTTCGTGGGCCCGGGCGAGGTGCCCGACGTCCAGGAGCTCTACACGTACGCGCAGCGCGCCGAGACGCTCGGCTTCGAGTCGCTGTGGGCGTGGGACCACGTGCTGCTCGGTGTCGAGCCGGCGTTCCCGATCCTGGACGCGATCACGACCCTCGGCGCGATCGCCGCCCGCACGAGCCGCATCAAGCTCGGCACCGGCGTGCTCGTGCTGCCGCTGCGTAATCCGGTGATCGCCGCCAAAGCCCTCGGCAGCCTCGATGTCATCTCCGGTGGCCGGCTGGTACTCGGCGCCGCCGCGGGCTGGTACGCGCGCGAGTTCGACGCCGTCGGCGTGCCGTTCAAGAGTCGCGGCCGTCACTTCGAGCGCAACCTGGACATCCTGATCCGTCTGTGGACCGAGGAGCGCGTAACGCTGACGGTCGACGAGTTCAACCTGCGCGAGGCGGTCATGGTCCCCCGCACCGCGCAACGGCCGCGCCCGCCGATCCTGATCGGCGGCTACGTCGACGCCGTGCTCAAGCGCGCGGGCACCGTCGGCGACGGGTGGCTGACCTATTTCTACACGGCGGAGGCGTTCACCCGCGCGTGGGAGAAGGTGCTCGGGTATGCGCGCGAGGCCGGGCGGGATCCGACCGCGCTCAACTCGACGAACCAGCTCGCGATCTACGTGGGCTCCTCGCGCGAGCAGACGACCGCGGACATGCGCCGCTGGCTCCAGACCGAGTGGGACGTGGCGGCGTGGAGCGAGTCCACGATCGAGCACGCGATCCACGGGAGCGTGGCCCAGTGCGTGGAGCAGCTGCGCGCGCACGTGGCCACGGGCGTGAACCGCATCATCTTGATCCCGTACCGCTACCAGCCCGGGCAGGTGGAGCGGATCGCCAAGGAGGTGTTGCCGGCGCTATGAGCACCTACATCGACATCAACTGCGACATGGGCGAGAGCTACGGGCGCTGGACGCTCGGCCACGACGAGGAGGTCATGCCGCACATCACCTCCGCGAACATCGCGTGCGGCTTCCACGGCGGCGATCCCCACGTGATGCGAAAGACGGTGGAGCTGGCCATCCAGCATGGCGTGGCGGTGGGCGCGCACCCGGGGCTCCCGGATCTCATGGGCTTCGGGCGCCGGCGCCTGGACGTCTCGGCCGCCGAGCTCAAGGACTATCACCGCTACCAGATCGGCGCCCTGGCCGCCTTCGCGAAGGGCTGCGGCACCACGCTCCAGCATGTCAAGCCGCACGGCATCCAGTACCACATGTTCGAGGAGCGGCTCGAGCTCGGCCGGGCCACGGCCGAGCAGGTGGTGGAGCTCGATCCGGAGCTGATCCTGATGACCATGGCCATGACCAATTACGATACCGAGGCGCGCAAGACGCCGGTGCGGGTCGCCGCCGAAGGCTTCGCCGACCGCGTCTATGCGGACGACGGTCAGCTCGTGACGCGCAAGCTCGGCCGGGACGCGCTGATCACGGATCCGGCCAAGGCCGCGGACCAGGCGGTGCGGATGGTCCTGGAGAGAAAGGTGCGCACGATCATGGGGAAGACCATCGACGTTAATATCGAGACGATCTGCATCCACGGCGATAGCCCCGGCTCGGACAAGATCGTGGCCGCCGTGCGCGAGGCACTCGCCAAGGCCGGCGCCACCGTCAAACCGCTGCGCGACTGGCTGCCCCGCGCGCGCTCATGAAGCCGAGCGAGCCAGCCCCCATCGACTGGGACCGCTACGCCGCTGCGCTTCCGTCCATCGCCGCGGCCGTCGGCCGCACGCCGCTGGTGCGCTTGAACAAGGTCACCGCCGGGATCAGCCCGGTCATCTACGTCAAGATCGAGTGGTACGGCGCCACGGGCAGCCTCAAGGACCGCATCTATCTGCACATGTTCGAGCGCGCGGAGGCCCGTGGCGACCTGTGGCCGGGCATGAGCGTGCTCGAGTGCTCGACCGGCAACGCCGGCATCGCGTGCGCCTGGGTGTCCGCGGTCAAGGAGTACCACTGCACCATCGTGATGCCGGAAGGCATGAGCGATGAGCGCAAGAAGATCATGCGCGCCTACGGCGCCTCGCTCGTCTTCACCCCCGGCGGCGAGAGCGATGTCGACCTCGCGCTGCAGCGGCTGCACGAGATCCGCGCCTCGGATCCGGCCCGCTACTGGGTCCCCGGCCAGTTCGACAACGCCGACAACATCGAGGCCCACCTGCTCACCACCGGCCCCGAGATCTGGGAGCAGATGGGCGGCCGCATCGGCGCCTTCGTCGATGCCCAGGGCAGCGGCGGCACCCTGACCGGGGTCGGCCGCTACCTCCGCGAGCGCAACCCCCAGGTCCGCATCTACGCCGTCGAGCCGGCCGAGTGCGCCCTGCTGGCCAGCCGCGAATGGGGCCCGCACGGCATCGAAGGGATCGGCGATGGGTTCGTGCCCCGCAACCTCGACGTATCCCTGTTATCGGGCGTGGTCACCACGACCACCGAGGAGAGCATCGAAGCGGCCCGCCGCCTCGCCGTCGAGGAGGGCATCTTCTGCGGCATCTCCAGCGGCTGCAACGTCGCCGCCGCGCTGAAGCTCGCCCGCGCCCACCCCGAGCTCAGCTCCATCGTCACGGTCATCAACGACACGGGCCAGCGCTACTTCACGACGCCGCTCTGCGGCGAGGAGAAGAAGGTCGAGGTCCCGCAACGCGATCACCCGATGGACGAGCACACCCGCCGCGAGCTCGACCGCTACCAGACAGGCTGGGAAGTGCTGACCTGAGATGACAGCCGCTTGGGACATCGTGCTCGACAAGGGCTAGCGGCGCGGTCGCGACTGACACGTGTCCATCCGTGTCGTCCGCCTAGGGACGCCGCGTCACCCCGCGGAAGGTTTGCGCATCGGCACCGTGCGCAGGCCCCCGCGCGGGGTGCGCAAGGAAGACTACGGCGAGCGCGACTACTTCGACGTCTGGCTCCCGGAGCTCGCTCCTAGCGCGCCACTCGTCGCGTGGGCGCTCTCGCAGCCGTTCACGCCGAAACGCTGGACGGTGTACGAGCGCCGTTACCGGCAAGAGATGCGTCAGCCGGCCGCGCAACGGCTGATCGCCCTGCTGGCCGCGCTCTCGAAGCAGACGAACTTCGCGGTGGGCTGCTACTGCGAAGAGGAGACCCGATGCCACCGCTCCCTGCTGAAGGACGTGCTGGGCGAGCATGGTGCGGAGGTGGCATGATGAGTGTTGTAGCGACCTCGCTTCAGCCTCAGCTGAGCCTCTTCGACGGCGGAGCCCCCGGGTTCGACGGCAAGTTCGAAGGACTGAAGCACACCGAGCTGGGAGGCGGGGCGTGGATCGAGCACCTGCCGAACTGGGTTCGCGGGCATGAGTCGCTGCTCGAGACGCTGTGGTCGACCACGCGCTGGGAGCACACCAAGCGCTGGATGTACGAGCGCATCGTCGACGTGCCGCGGCTGTACGCGTCCCTGCCCGAGGACGGGCCGGGCCACCCGCTCCTGGCGGAGTTGGCGGACGCCCTCTCCTCGCGCTACGGTAGGCCGCTGGACCGGATCTCGCTTGCCGCCTACCGGGACGGCCGGGACAGCGTGGCGCCGCACGGCGACCGGCTGGGCCGCCACACGGATGATTCCGTCGTGGGGCTGGTCTCCCTGGGGGCGCCGCGGCGCTTCCTGCTGCGACCCGTGGGCGGCGGGCCGTCGCGCGCGTTCGCCCTCGGCTGGGGAGACTTGCTGGTGATGGGCGGGACGTGTCAGCGCGCCTGGCAGCACGGCGTGCCGAAGGTCGCCCGCGCCGGCCTGCGCATCAGCATCCAGTTCCGATCAGCCGCCGTCGACGGCGACGACGACTGAGCCTCGCCTCAGCGCTGTTCGCGCGGCGCCTTGGCGGCCCGCGTCCCTCCGCGCCCCCCGGAACCACCTGCGTCCGGGCTTGCTAGTGGCCGGAGTGATGCGCCTCGAGATAGCGCTCCGCCTCCAGCGCGGCCATGCAGCCGGTGCCCGCGGCGGTGACGGCCTGGCGGTAGGTGAAGTCCTGAACATCGCCGGCGGCGAAGACGCCCGGAACGGACGTCTGCGTGGTGCCGGCCACGACCTTGATGTACTCGTTCGGGAGCAGCTCGAGCTGTCCCTTGAACAGCGCCGTGTTCGGCTCGTGGCCGATCGCCACGAACAGGCCGTCCACCTCGGCTTCCCACTGCGCCCCGGTCTTCAGGTTCTTGAGCCGCACGCCGGTGACCTTCCCCTGGGCCGGATCGAGCACGTCCTCGACCACGGTGTCCCACAGGAACGAGATCTTCGGATTCTTGAACGCGCGCTCCTGCATGATCTTCGAAGCCCGCAGCGAGTCGCGGCGATGCACCACGTCCACCTTGCGGCCGAGGCGCGAGAGATAGAGCGCCTCCTCCATCGCGGAGTCGCCGCCGCCCACCACCATGATGTTCTGATCCTTGAAGAAGAACCCGTCGCAGGTGGCGCACGTCGACACACCGCGCCCCATGAGCTTGGCTTCGTTCGGCAGCCCGATGAGCTTCGCCGAGGCGCCGGTGGCGATGACCACCGTGTGCGCTTCGAATCGGATGTCCTCGGTGCCGACGGTGAACGGCCGCCGTGTGAAGTCCACCGCCGTCACGTCCTCCTCGATCGTCTCGGTGCCGAACCGCTGCGCCTGCTTCTTGAAGCTCTCCATCAACGGCGGCCCATCGATCCCGTCGATGAACCCGGGATAGTTCTCGACGAGCGTCGTCAGCATGAGCTGCCCGCCGGACTGGATGCCGGTGAACATGACGGGTTCGAGGTTCGCCCGTGCGGCATAGATGGCCGCCGTGTACCCGGCCGGACCGGAGCCGATGATGATCACCTTGCGTGTGCCTGTCACGTCCGCCTCCTTGCGTCGCTTACGCTTTAGATGCTTCGTCCGGCCGGGGCGATCCCATCGCTGGCCCCGGGTCGAGGCCCAGGATGTCCCCGAGCTCCCGGAGGTCGCGGATCTCGAAGTCCGGCGGCTGGATGCCCTCCGGGAGCGCCGTGCGCGCGGGATTGATCCACACGGCGGGCATGCCGACCCCCTGGGCGCCCGCGACGTCGATGTCCGCGCGGTCCCCGACGAACAGGGCCTCATCCGGATTGATCGCCATGCGCCGGAGCGCCGTCTCGAAGATCACCGCCTTCGGCTTCCGCCATCCCACCTGGTCCGAGACGACGATGCTCTCGAAATGCCCGGCGATGCCCTCACGCTCCAGGATGCCCCGGGCCGTCGGCGTGTAGTCGAAATTGGAGACCACACCCAGCCGGTAACGGGACCTCAGCGCATCGAGCAAGGCCAGATGGGACGGAGGGAACACGACGGCCTTCGAGAGCTCCCGCATGTGGGTCGCGAGCAGCACCGGGAGCGCCTCGGGCGCCAGCATCGACAGATCCAGGCCCAGTCGCGTCACCATGAGCCCGAGGCGCTCGGCCGCCGCCACCTCGCGCTGGCTCTCGCCCCGCAGCCGCTCGGCCTCCTGCCAGCTCCAGAAGAGCGCATCCACGAAGGCCTCGAGCTCGACCCCGGGCGCAAAGGGACGGAACACCTCGTGAAGCTTGCCCGCGGTCGAGCGGAGCACCCGGCCGTTGACGCGCACCTCCGGAAGCCGATCGCGCTCGAACGTGACCAGCGTGTCGAACAGATCGAAGAGGATCACCCGGTAGCTCACGGCAGGGGCTTCCTCTTGGCATAGCCTTCGTCGAGCCGGTGCCAGAAGCGCACTGCGCTCTCGCCGAGCTTCCAGCAGAGGTTCACCGTCTCGCCCTCGATCAGACCGGGAAAGTCCACCAGCCCCATCTCGAGGTCCTTGGTGACGCCGCCGAGCGCCGCGATCTGCTGGAGCGCGTCGCGCACCTCGATGGCGAGCCCGTCCAGGCGCTCGGCTCTCGCCTTCCAGTCGCGCCGGTCGAGGAGCCCGCCTCCGGAAACGCGGATGCGCTCCTGCTCCTCGCGCAGATGCTGCTGCAACGCCATGGCCTCGCGGTGCCGCTCCATCGCGGGCTCCACGATGCCGGACAGCTCGGAGATCAGCGCGTCCACCTCGGCCGGAGTGAAGTGTCGGGTGCTCACGGCTCCTCCACGAAGATCGCGTGCACTTCCTTCGGCCCGTGCACCCCGCGCGTGAGCGTCAGCTCGATGTCGGCCGTGCGCGAAGGCCCCGTGATGAAGTTGATCATCGCGCCGCTCATCGAGCGGGCCGGGTCCTCGTGCAGGGCCTCCAACATCACCCCCAGCTGCTCGAGGGTCTCCAGCAGGTGGGCCGCGCGGAACAGAGCCACGTGAGTGGCGGGCAGGAGCGAGGTGGAGCGGGGGCGCCCCGCGCCGGAGGTCAGCACCAGCGTCCCCGTCTCGGCCACCGCGAAGTCGGCGCCGGTGACGCCGATCGGCGCGCGCTCGGCGTCGTCGCGGTGCCGCCGCCGGAATGCCGCGTCCGGCGCCCTGGCGGGTGCCTGAATCACGGACAGCCCGTGCCCGGCCAAACTCGACCGCAGATCGAGCCCGAGGCTCGCCGGATCCCAGCTCACGAGCTCCCGGGCGCCCTTCTCTCTCGCGATCTCGCCGATGATGCCCGACACCGCCGCGGGCCCGGCGGCCCGGTGGAACACGCCCGCCACGCGCTCGAACTCCTGCCGGAACCGCTCGAGCGCCTGCGGCCGCCGCTCGGCGAGCTGACGCCGCACGGTGTCGGCGGCCTGCTGCGGGCGCGGCGGCCGCTCCGCGGCCGACGCGCGGAACAGGCCCGGCGTCTTCCTCACCTCGCGGCCGATCCGCTCCAGGAACTCCGCCCGCGTCGGCACTAGCGGAGCTCCTTCCAGCGCTCGCTGAAGGTCTTGGCGGCGACCGACGGCAGATCGCGCGTCGCCGTCCATCGCCCGAAGAGCAGCGGCAGCCGACGCAGCCGGCCATCCCGGACGAACGGCCTCTGCAGCATGCGCGCCGCCGCTGCCGAGAGCCGGAACGCCGCGGGCGACCCCAGCACGCGGGCGAGGGCCTTGAACACCGCCCGCTCGCCCGCGGGCGCAATCTTCTCGCGGTCCAGCTGCTCGCGCAGCTCCACCAACATGCGCGGGATGTCGATCCGCACCGGGCACACGTCCTTGCAGGCGCCACACAGGGACGAGGCGTGGGCCAGCTCTTTGACGGACTCCGTGCCCTTCAGCATCGCCGTGAGGAGAATGCCGATCGGCCCCGGGTAGGTGTGCCCGTAGGCGTGGCCCCCGATCTGTCGATACACCGGGCACACGTTGAGACACGCGCCGCAGCGCAGGCAGTAGAGCGCCTCGCGCAGGGTCCCGGCGATCTGCCGCGAGCGGCCGTTGTCCATCAGGATCAGGTGGAACTCGTCCGGCCCGTCGACCTCGCCCGGCTGGCGCGGGCCACGAACGAACGTGGTGTACGAGGAGAGCTTCTGGCCGGTGGCGCTCCGGGCCAGGATGGCCAGGAACACGATGAGGTCCGTCATCGATGGGATCACCTTCTCGATGCCCATCAGCGCCACGTGGATGCGCGGCAGCGAGGTGACCATGCGCCCGTTGCCCTCGTTGGTCACGAGCACGACGGTGCCGGTCTCCGCCACCGCGAAGTTGGCGCCGCTGATGCCCATGTCGGCCTCGAGGAACTTCTGGCGGAGCTGGATCCGCGCCGCCGCCGTCAGCACCTCCGGATCGGCGGCCAGCTCCGCGCGCGCGACCGCCGAGATCAGCTCGGCGATCTGCCCCTTGGTCTTGTGGATGGCCGGCGCGATGATGTGCGAGGGCTTCTCGTGCGCGAGCTGGATGATGTACTCGCCGAGATCGGTCTCGACCGGCGTCACGCCGGCGTGCTCGAGCGCCTCGTTGAGATCGATCTCCTCGGTCGCCATCGATTTCGACTTCACCACCATGCGGACGCCCTTGTCCCGGCAGAGCCGCAGCACCGTCTCGCGCGCCTCGTCCGCCGTGTCGGCCCAGTGGACGTGTCCGCCCAACCGCTCCACGTTGTCGGCCAGGCGACCGAGGTGGAGATCGAGCTGCTGGAGCGTGGCTTCCTTGATCGTCCGCGCTTGGTCCCGCAGCGCCTCGCCCTGCGCGAAGCCGGCGAACGACTCGCGACGGAGGTGGATGAACTTGGTCGTGGCGATGCCGAGCGCTTCCTGCAGGAACGTGTCCTTGAGCGCCGCCTCCACGCGGGTGCTGAACGGCGGGCCGAGGGCGAAGTCGCTCACGCGCCGTCTCCCGCCAGCACCTGGGCCAGATGGAGCGGCCGGACCCTGGAGCTCCGGCGCGAGAGCGCGCCGCCGATCTGCATGAGGCAGCCCGCGTCGCACGCGACGACGCAATCCGCGCCGGTCCGCTCGATGTGGGCGATCTTCTTGTCCACGATGGCGGTGGACACCTCCGGCAGCCGCACCGAGAACGAGCCACCGAAACCGCAGCACTCATCGGCGCCGTCGAGCTCGAGGAGCTCGACGCCCTGGCAGCCGCGAAGCAGCGCGCGCGGCGAGCTGGACTCGCCGAGACCGCGCAACAGGTGGCAGGAGTCGTGATAGGTCACCCGCCCCGCGAAGCTCGACTCGACATGGTCGATGCCGAGCACCTCGACCAGGAACTGGGAGAGCTCGCGCGTGCGCGCGGCCACGGACTCCGCGCGGGCTCGCAGCCCTGCCTCATGCTTCAGGAGCGCCGGGTACTCGGTCTTGACCAGCCACGCGCACGAGCCCGACGGCACCACGACGTGCTCCGAGCGCTCGAACACGGTAACCGTCCTCGCGGCCACCCGCATCGCCTGCTCGTGATACCCAGAGTTGAACAGCGGCAGCCCGCAACAGGTCTGGCCGTCCGGGAACTCGACATCCACCCCGAGTCGCCTGAGCAACTTCACCATGGCGACGCCTACCTCGGGGAAGAACAGGTCGCCGAGGCACGTGATCATGAGCGACGCGCGCACGGCCATCAGCGCTTCTCCGGGCCGGCGGCCGCGGGCCCGTGAGCCGGCGGCGGCGCCACCATCACCAGCACCAGGAGCGGCTCGGTGCCGTCGTTGAGCAGACCGTGCTCGACCCCCGCGGGCGCGACCAGCGCCTCGCCGGCGCTCAGGCGCTCCTCCTCGCCGCCGAGCGTGAACCGGCCGCTGCCCTCGACCACGTAGTAGACCTTGTCCTGGGCGTCGTGCGTGTGGGCCTTCTGCGACTGCCCGGGCGCGACACAGTAGAGGTCGAGCAGGCTCCGCTCGGTGACGGCGAGCGCGATCTTCGCCATCTTGTCCGGCGCGAGCTTCACGTGATCCTTGACGCGGATCTTCATGCGTCCACGAGCGCCCGGGCCAGCAGCGACACCGGATGCGTCACCTCGATGGCGAGCCCGCGCGCGCGGCACTGCTGCGCGATCTGCATGAGGCAGCCCGGGTTGCCGCTCACGACGATGCGCGCGCCGGTCTCCTCGATCCGCTCGACCTTGCGCCGGCCGAGCTCGCCCGCGAGCTCGGGCTCCAGCAGGTTGTAGACGCCGGCGCTGCCGCAGCAGAGATCGCTGTCCTTCAGATCGATCAGCGTCAGCCCCGGGATGCGCCCCAGCAGCTCGCGCGGTTGACGGAGGATTCTCTGGCCGTGAGCGAGATGGCAGGCATCGTGATACGTCACCCGCTCGTTGATCTCGCGCAGCGGCAGGGCGGCCTCCACCAGCACCTCGCTGATGTCGCGCGTCTTCCCGGCGAACTGCTGCGCGGCGTCGTCGTCGAGCCAGTGACCGTATTCCTTGAGCGCCGACCCGCACCCCGCCGCGTTCGTCACGATCACGTCGAGCTCGGGATCGAAGCTGTCGATCAGGCGTCTCGCCATGCCGCGGAACTCGTCGAGCCGTCCGGCGTGAAGATGCAGCGCCCCGCAGCACTCCTGCCCCGGCGGCACCACGACGTCGTAGCCGGCGGCCGAGAGGAGCCGCGCCGTGGCGGCGTTCACGTCCGGGTAGAAGAAGCGCTGCACGCAGCCGATGAGCAGTCCCGCCCTGCCGCGGCGCTTTCCGCACGCCGGGGTGACCGCGGGCAGCGCCGGGGCGCTCGCGGGTAGCGGGGGCAGAAGGGCCTCCATCGCCTGCAGCTTCTTGAACGGCGTCAGGAAGCCGAGCGTGCGCACCATGAGCTGGAGCCCCGACCACTGGTAGAGCCGCAGACCGTGCAGCAGCGGGCCGAGCCGGCCGGGGTACGGGAAGAGATCCAGCAGGAAGCCCAGCGTGCCGTGATCGGTGGCGGGCGCGCGCACCCGCCGCCGCTCGAGCTGGCTGCGCGTGGCCTCGAGGAGCTGGCCGAACGGCACGCCGGACGGGCAGGCCGTCTCGCACGCGCGGCAGCCGAGGCACAAGTCGAGATGTCGCGCCAGCGTCGGGGTGAGCTCGGTGCGCCCCTCGGCCGCGGCGCGCATCAGGTAGAGCCGCCCGCGGGGCGAGTCCATCTCCTCGCCGAGCACGCGGTAGGTCGGGCACTGCGGCAGGCAGATGCCGCAGTGGACACAGGCGCGCAGGCCGTCCATCGAGGGTGCGTCGCGCAGATCGAATGCCCCGAGCCTGTCGGTCGTCGCCTCGCTCATAGCCTGCCCGCGAAGCGACCCGGGTTCAGCACGCGGGTCGGGTCGAACGCCTGCTTGACACGACCGTGAATCGCGAACAATTCTGGTGAGATCGGACCCCAGGGCTCGAGCTCTGCTTTAAGCTCGACGGGAGCGCGCTCGACCACGAGGCTTCCGCCCTCGCGCCCGAGCTCATGGCGGAGCGGGGCCAGCACGCGGGTGGCCAGGCCGCGGGCCGTGAGCGGGCCCGTGAGCGATGCCTCGAGCACGCCGTGCCCGCCCTGTCCGACGGCCGAGACCGTGAGGCGGCCTCCCGCGGCCTCGCGCTCCAGCTCGGCCAGCCAGTGCAGAAGCCGCCTGGGCTCGCACGCGAGCTTGAGCTTCACCGGGCCGCTCAGCGCCGGCGCGAGCTGCGCCCAGCTTTCCGCGGCCACCGGCGCCGCGCCCGCGCGATGCTCCTTGGCCAGTCGCTCGAGCGCGGCGCCCTGGCTCGCCACCGCTTCCGCCACGCTGCCGAACGAGACCAGGAGCGCGGCCCGGGCGCCGTCGACGCCCACGAGCTTCGACGCCTCGGCGTTCAGCACGGCCAGGCGGTCCGGCTCGAGCGTCGAGGCGAGGAGCGCGGCCAGACAGTCCGCCGCGATCGCATGCGAGGGCGTCGAGACGACCCAGGATCCGCGCGCGGGCGGGAGCGGATGCAGCCGGACCGTGGCCTCCGCGATCACCCCGAGCGTGCCGAGCGAGCCCACCAGCAGCTTCGGGACGTCGTAGCCGCTGACCGACTTCACCACCCGAGAGCCGCCCCAGGTCACGGTGCCGTCCGCCTGCACGAAGCGGACGCCGAGCAGCAGGTCGCGGCCGGTGCCGTACCGGACGCGCAGCGGCCCGCTGGCGTGACACGCGAGCACACCGCCCACGCTCCGTGAGGCGCCGCCGATCGGGTCCAGCGCCAGCATCTGCCCGCGCGCGGCCAGCTGCGCGCCGAGCGCGCCGAGGGACAGCCCGGCCTCCGCCGTGCCGACCATGTCCTCCGGCACGTACTCGATGATTCGCTGCATGCGCCCGAGGTCGAGCACGAGGTCGAGCCGTCCGGGCGCGTTTCCGAGCGAGAGGCTCGAGCCGCTGCCTCGCGGCGCCACGGCCAGCCCCTCCGCGCTCGCCAGCGCGAGGGCCCGGCTGATCTGCTCGACGGCCGACGGCCGCGCCACCCAGCGCGGTCTCACCCCGTCCACGGCGTGGACCTCGAGCGCCGCCGCGTCGCTCAGCAGGTGCTCCCGGCCGACGATGTCGCCGAGCGCGCGATCGAGCGCGGGCGAGGAGACGGCCATGGCCCTCATACCCAGGCGCCCTTGGGAATGGCCGGTGGCCCGGGCGGAATGGCGGGCGGCCCTGGGCGGAGCGCCTCGCCGCATGCCGGATGAGACGGCAACAGCTTGCCCGGGTTCATGATGCTGTCGGGATCGAAGAGGCGCCGCACGCGCGTCATGAACTCGAGATCAGCCGGCCCGAACTGCAGCGGCATGTTCTCCATCTTGTCCAGGCCGACCCCGTGCTCCCCGGTGACGCTGCCTCCGAGCGCGATGCAGGCCTGCAGCAGCTCCTCGTTGGCCTGCTTGGCGCGCTCGAGCTCGCCCGCCACGCGGTCGTCGTACAGGATCATGGGATGGAGGTTGCCGTCGCCCGCGTGGAACACGTTGGCGATGCGCAGCCCGTGCCGCCGGCTGATCGCCTGCATCCGGCGCATGATCTCGGGCAACCGCGAGCGCGGCACCACGGCGTCCTGGAGCAGCCAGTTGCTGGTCATGCGCCCCACCACGCCCGCGGCTTCCTTGCGCCCGCGCCAGAGCAGCGCGCGCTCCGCCTCGTCGGCGGCGACGCGGATCTCGAGCGCGGCGTGATCGCGGCAGATCGGCACGATGCGCGCGGCCTGCGCCTCGATCTCCTCGCGCGGGCCGTCCAGCTCGATCAGCAGCACCGCCCCCGCGCCCTTCGGGTAGCCGGCGCCGACGCCCTCCTCGATCGCGCGCACGAAGAACTCGTCGATGAGCTCGAGGGCGGCCGGGATGATGCCGGCGGCCACGATCGCCGAGACCGTCTCCGAGGCGTCCTCGATGCTGGAGAACGACGCCAGCAGCGTCTTCACGCCCTCCGGGACGTGCAGCAGCCGGACCATGATGGCGGTCACGAGCCCGAGCGTCCCCTCGCCGCCCACGGCCAGGCCGAGCAGGTCGTAGCCGGGCCGCTCGGCCGCCTTGCCGCCGATCCAGACGAGCTCGCCCGCCCCGGTCACCAGCTCGAGCCCCAGCACGTGGTTCACGGTGATCCCGTACTTGAGACAGTGCGGGCCGCCGGCGTTGGTGGAGACGTTGCCGCCGATCGAGGAGACCATCTGGCTCGACGGATCCGGCGCGAAGTAGTAGCCGTGCTCGCGGGTGGCCTGGCTCAGCCACAGATTGATGAGGCCGGGCTGGACGGTCGCGCAGCGGTTGTCGAAGTCCAGCTCGAGGATGCGGTTCATCCGCGTCATCGACACCATGACGCCGCCCTGCGGGGCCATGGCGCCGCCGATGATCCCGGTGCCGGAGCCTCGCGGGACGACGGGCACGCGCTCGCGCCGGCAGAGCCTGACGATCTGCAGCACCTGCTCGGGCGTCTCCGGCAACGCGACCGCGTCCGGCGCGCCCTTGTAGAAGGTGTGCATGTCGGCCTCGTAGGTGAGGCGGCCCTCGGGCGAGGTCACCAGGCCCTTGACGCCGACGATCGCTTCGAGCTCGCGCAGGAACGCGGCCGACAGCGTCATGAGCCGACGGCCGGGCGGGCCCGAGACACGACAACGCCGGCCCCCTGACCGAGGGCCGGCGCGCGGAATTCACTCACGATGCGGAACGACTCGCGGGCCGTCTTCGGCGCCCTGCTAGCCGATCTTCCAGGTTTCTCCGGACATGAGCAGCTTCGCGACATCGCCGGGTCCACGCTCGGAGATCGCCCGTTGCTCCTGCTGCACCAGGATCCCCTCGTAGGTGCTCTCCTCCTTGCGCGCCAGGACGCCCACCGGGATCGGATAGTCGGGCGCCCAGAGCTGGGCCAGGATCAGCGCCGTCGCCGGGTCCGTCTCGTCGTGCACCCAGATCGTCTCGGCCGGCACGTCCTTGGCGTGGACCACCTTCGGCCGCACGCCCTCGAGCACCAGCCCGCGGCGATCGTCCACCGGGCCGAAGAGCAACGGCTTGCCGTGCTCCAGCCGGAGCTCCGACATGATCTTCGACTCGCGGTCGTACAGCACGTTCCAGGCCTTGTCGTTGTACACGTTGCAGTTCTGGAGGATCTCGACGAACGCCGCGCCCTGGTGGGCCGACGCGCGCTTGAGCGTCTCCTCCATGTGCGCGATGTTGCGGTCGACCGTTCGCGCCACGAACGTCGCGCCCGCGGCCAGCGCGAAGGCGCACGGGCTCAGCGGCCGATCGGCCGAGCCCATGGGCGTGGACTTGGTCACCTTGCCGAGCTCGCTGGTGGGCGAGTACTGCCCCTTGGTGAGCCCGTAGATCCGGTTGTTGAAGAGCAGGATCGTGACGTCCACGTTGCGCCGCAGCACGTGCAGCAGGTGGTTGCCCCCGATGCTGAGCCCGTCGCCGTCGCCGGTGACCACGAACACCTTGAGCTCGGGCCGCGCCAGCTTGAGGCCCGTCGCCACTGCGGGCGCGCGGCCGTGGATCGTGTGGAACCCGTACGTGTTCATGTAGTACGGAAAACGGCTCGAGCACCCGATGCCCGAGATGAAGACGATGTCCTCCTTCGGGATGCCGAGGTCCGGCATCGTCTTCTGGACCGCGCTCAGGATCGCGTAGTCACCGCAGCCCGGGCACCACCGCACATCCTGGTCGGACTCGAAATCCTTCTTGGTGTACTTCGGGGCGCCGCCCTGCGTGGCCCCGGGAGCGCCGGTCACCGTGCTCACTGCTTGGCCTCCAAGAGTTGGTTGATCGCTTCGAGGATGTCCTGGCTGGCCAGCGGCATGCCGCTCACGCGGTTGTAGCCGACGGCGTCGACCAGGTACTCGGCCCGCAGGATCCTCACGAGCTGCCCGCTGTTGATCTCCGGCACGAGCACGCGCCGATACTGGCGCAGGAGCTGCCCGAGATCCGGAGGCAACGGGTTCAGGTACCGCAGATGGACCGACGCCACCGCCTTGCCATCCATCTGCGCCTCTTCCACGGCCGCGGTGATCGCGCCGCAGGTCCCGCCCCACCCGACCACCAGCACGTCACCGGTCGCCGGCCCGTTGATCGTGGTCGGCGGGATCTCCTGCGCGACGCGGCGCACCTTCTCGGCCCGGGTCCGCACCATGTGGTCGTGGTTCTCCGGGTCGTACGAGATGTTGCCGGTGACGTCCTGCTTCTCGATGCCGCCGATCCGGTGCTCGAGCCCCGGCGTGCCGGGCCGTACCCACGGACGCGCGAGCGTCGCGGGATCGCGCAGATACGGGAAGAAGCCCTCGGGCTCGGTCCGGAACTTCACCTCGATGTCCGGCAACGTCTTGATGTCGGGGATCAGCCACGGCTCGGAGCCGTTGGCCAGGTAGCCGTCGGACAGGACGATGACGGGGACCATGTACTTGATCGCGAGCCGCACCGCCTCGTAGGCGATGTAGAAGCAGTCGCCCGGGGTCGCGGGCGCGATCACCACGACCGGGGACTCACTGTTGCGGCCGTACAGCGCCTGCATCAGATCGGCCTGCTCGGTCTTGGTGGGCAGACCCGTGCTCGGACCGCCGCGCTGGATGTCGAAGACCACCAGCGGCAGCTCGGCCGTCACCGCCAACCCGATCGCCTCGCCCTTGAGGGCGATGCCGGGGCCGCTCGAGGCCGTGATCCCGATGGCGCCGCCGAACGCCGCGCCGATCGCCGCGGTCGCCGCCGCGATCTCGTCCTCGGCCTGGAAGGTCCGCACCCGGAACCGCTTGTGCAGCGCCAGCTCTTCCAGGATGCTGCTGGCCGGCGTGATCGGATACGCCCCGAACACGATGGGGATCTGCGTGCGCTGCGCCGCGGCCAGCAGGCCCCACGCGAGCGCCCGGTTTCCGGTCATGCTCCGATACGTGCCCGGCGGCATCTCGGCCGCCTCGACCCCGTAGTGCTCGGCGAACATCTCCGCCGTCTCGCCGAAGGCGTGCCCGGCCTTGAGCACGCGCGTGTTCGCCTCGACGAACGTCGGGTTCTTCGCGAAGCGCTTCTTGATCGCGTCGAGCGTCGGATCGAGCGGGCGCGTGTAGATCCAGGACACCAGCCCGAGCGCGAAGAAGTTCTTGCAGCGCTCCTTCTCCTTGGCATTCAGCGGCAGGTCCTCGAGCGCCTTCATCGTCATGCCGCTGATGTCCACCTGATACAGGCGGAACTTCTCCCCCAGGCCCGTGTCCTCGAGCGGGTTCTTGGCATACCCGGCCTTGTCCAGGTTGCGCTGATCGAACGCGGCGGTGTTGGTGATCAGGATCCCGCCCGGCTTGAGATCACCGAGATGCACCTTGAGTGCCGCCGGGTTCATCGCCACGAGCGCGTCGAGCTGGTCACCGGGCGTGTAGACGCGCTGGCTCCCGAACTGGAGCTGGAAGCTCGACACGCCGAAGAGCGTGCCCGCCGGGGCACGGATCTCGGCCGGGAAGTTCGGCAGCGTCGAGATGTCGTTGCCGGCCCAGGCGGCCTCGGTGGTGAACTGCTCGCCGGTGACCTGCATGCCGTCGCCGGAGTCTCCCGCGAACCGGATCACAGCGCGCGTGAGGGTGCGGCGGGGCTTCTGCGCCGTCGTCGGCGCAACAGTCTCGCTCATCGGTCGATATCCTTTCCTGTCGTCATACCCTTCATCCCGCGTCCACTTCGGTCGGACGCTTGAGCGCGTCGCCCGGACGTAGGTTCAAGACCGCCTCGGGGAACAGGTCCGCCATCCAGTGAATCAGGTGATTCACCGTCACCACGCCGACCGGACGCTGCGCGGCGTCGACCAGCGGGATCGTCCGGTAGCCCGCCACGCTCATCTGGTTCACCGCGTAGGCCACACGGGCATTCGCGGACAGCGCCTCGGGCCTCGGCGTCATCACCTGCCCGAGTGGTGTCGCCGCCGGGTCCAGCCCGCGGGCCACCACTCGTGTCAGCACGTCGCGCTCCGTGAAGATTCCCGCCAAGCGACCCTGGTCGTCGACGATCAGCACCGCGGCCCGGCGTCCCTCCATCATGCGGGCGACGGCGTCCCTGACCGTCATGCTTTCCCCGACGCAGAGCGGCTCGTCAGGGCCCAGGGTCCTGATCGTGTCGTTGAGGAGCGCCCCCCTGATCTCTTCGAACTCGCTTTCCAGCGCAGTCGAATGCTCGTTGTCCAGTTCCGCCATGATTCCCTCCCGACCGCTCACTGCGCAGCCGGTCAACAACCCCCCTGTCGGCCCGATTCGGAGCGGAGTGGCCCCGGCTCCGTTGCCCTAACGTGGAGAACGCCCTTCGGAGGCGTGACAGTTCAAGCCCACTCTACCCAAACCTCAACACCGAAGCAAGGTTGTAAGCGGTCAGACCGCCAGACCACCGGGGTCAGGCTTTTACTTCCTAACAGTTTCAGTCTGCCGTCGACGAATTGTTAAGAAGTAAAAGCCTGACCCCGCTCGAGCTTCCCGCTCAGAGCTCCAGGAGGGGTTTGGGGGTGCGGGTGAGGTTGCGGGAGCCGGTGGGCTCGACGAGGACCATGTCCTCGATGCGGACGGCGCCGCGGCCGAGATAGTACAGGCCGGGCTCGACGGTGACCACGTGGCCGGCGTGGAGCTCGTTGTCGACACGGCTGACGCGCGGCGGCTCGTGGATGTCGAGGCCGACGCCGTGGCCGGTGCCGTGGAAGAAGCCCTGGTTGCGGCCGCCGACCACCCCGGTCGTGTACCCGCGGGCCTCCATCGTCCGGGTCACCTCGCCGTGGATCGCCGCCCCCGAGGCGCCCGCCCGCACCAGCTCGATGCCCCGGAGCTGGGCGGCCAGCACGGCGTCGTAGATCCGCTTGAGCTCGTCGGGGGCGCGCCCCTTGACCACGGTCCGCGTCATGTCGGCGAAATAGCGGCTCTGCGACGAGCGCGGAAAGATGTCGAAGATGATCGACTGGTTCGGGCGGACGGGTCCCGAGCCCTCGTTGTGTGGGTCCACCCCCTGGTCGCCGCAGGCGATGATGGTGTGCTGGGCGACGCAGTCGTTCTCCATCAGCGACACGTTCACGACCTTCTTCAGGGCCTCCGAGGTGAGCGGCCGACCCTTCCAGAGCACCTCGTCCGCACGGATCACGCTCTCCCTGAGCACCTCGACCGCCGCGGCGAACGCGGCCTCCGTGTGGCGCTGAGTGCGCTCGATCGCCGCCACTTCCTCGGGCGACTTGATCAGGCGCTGAGGGAAGAACGGATGCGGCCGCGCGGTGATCGTGATCCCCCGCTCGCGCAGGCGGTCGGCCGCCTCGAGCGGAAAGTCGGCGGGCACCTCCACGGCGCGCGTGCCGTAGGCCTCGAGGACGACGGTGACGGTGTCCGTCAGGCGCGGCGTCGGCCAGCGCTGCCGGGCCTTGGCCTCCCATTCGGTGAGGGAGAGGACCTCGTCCACGCGGGCCTGCGCCCGCGCGCGATCGAGCTCCAGGTCGGACATCAGCAGGATCGTCCGCCCGCCCACTTCCAGATACACGAACGGGTCCGGCGCCAGGAAGCGACAGGCGTAGTACAGGTTCGAATCGGCCTCGCTGGACGCGATGATCAGGGCACTGGATTCACTCATCGGGGCCTCGTTTCATACCAGATCACGGGATTGGGCTCGCGGGTGACGTCTTCGAGGTTCGCGATGCCGAGCTCGCCGCGCTGGAACAGATACTCGACGTGCGCGCCGGCTTCTTCCAGGGCCAGCAGCCGTGTGTAACCGCCGCGCACGCCGAAGAGCGACTTCGAGATCTCCACGAGCGGGCGCGGCTCGCGGCAGATCTCGAGCACCTGGTTCAGCCGGCGGCCGTGGTGTCCCACGATGCCGTCGATCCGCCCGGTCAGGTCCTCGATCGGCTCCTCGTGACCAGGCAGCGCCATCGCCACCGCCCCGAGCGCCCGCACCTTCTGGAGCGACTGCAGATAGAGCTCGAGCCCGCAGAAGGGCGTGATCGATGCCGGCGACTGGTGCGGCGTGATCCGGGAGAGCACGTGATCGGCCGTAAAGAGCAGCCCGTCCACCTCGAGACAGATCTGACCCGGGCAGTGGCCAGGTGTGTGATGCACGCGATAGCCGTTGATGATCCGATCGCCGTCGCGGACGACGTGGCTCGTCGGCACCGATTTGAAGAAGCTCTTCGAGAGCCGGTACATCTCCGCCAGCTCGGTCCGCACCTCGGGCTTGACGCCGCTCCGCTCGAGGAACACGTGCAGATCCTTCGACGCGAGCACGATGCGCTCCTCGAAGTTGTTCAGCACGCGGGCGTCGAGCTCGTGCACGTAGACGGCCGTCTCCAGCTGCCGCGCGAAGTGGCCGGCCCAGCCGAAATGGTCGATGTGCGCGTGACTGATCACCACGTGCCGCACCTGCTCCAGCCCCACGCGCTCGCCGAAGCGCTCCCGCACCTCGGCCACCCGCGCCCGCAGACCCGCGATCGACTCCTCGGTCCCGGAGCCCACGTCGAGGAGCGTCACCGTCTCGCCGTCGAGGATCAGGTAGATGTTGTTGACGTGTCCCGGGAACGTCTCGACGGGCATCAGGTAGGCACGGATGCCGGAGTGGCTCACGAATCGGGAGACGGTCATGTCCTTACCCTATCATGGCCGCGACATCAGGAGCGCCGGCAGCTGCTTCATCGAGGCGAAAATGCCGCCGCTCGCGTGGCCGAGCCGGTCGGCGGGCGTCAGGCGCGCGAAGCCGAACGCCGTCATGCCGGCCGCGTTGGCCGCCTCGACGCCGATCGGGCTGTCCTCGATGACGGCGCAGCGGGACGGGTCGACCTGCATGACGCGCGCCGCGTGAAGAAACAGGTCCGGCGCGGGCTTGCCGCGCTCCACGTCGTGCGCGCTGAAGATGCGACCGGCGAACCGCATGATCAGCCCCGTCCTGGTGAGCGCCCGCCGGATCCGCTCATGCGTGCCGCTCGAGGCTACGCAGGTCGGAAGCGCGATCCGATCCAGCGCCTCCGCCACTCCGGGCACCGCCGTGAGGCATCTCTCGAAGGCCTCGAACAGCCGGGCGTGATAGGTGTCCTCGAAGTCGGCCGGGGCGGCGCGCCCGAGCCAGCGCTCCATCCTTTGCCGCGTGCTCGGCAGCGAGCTCCCCAGAAATTCGGCGTCGCACTGCTCCACGCTCATGCGCAGACCGTATTCCGCCAGCAGCTCGACGAGAACGCGGCTGGCATGAGGCTCGCTGTCCACCAGGACGCCGTCATTGTCGAAGATCACCAGGTCGAACCGCGGGCCAGTCGTCGTGGCGGTCATCCTCGGTACCGTAGCACGAGCGTGGACTGCTACGTGGGGGGGGCCCGCTGCCGACTACTTGCCGGTGCCGTCGGCCTTCTGCAAGAGCTCGATGAAGCGGGCGACCGCGGGGGGGAGCCGCCGCCCGCGGCGATGGATGATGCCGACCGGGCGCACCAGCCCGGCCAATGACACCGGCAACCGGACCAGCGTGCGCATCCCGATCTCGTTCAGCACGGCGGGCTGCGGCAGGATGCTCAGACCGGCGTTGATGCTGATGGCCTGCTTGATCGTCTCGACGTTGTCGAACTCCATCACGACCTCGACGCGGACGTTCTGCTGCTTGAGCGTGCGGTCGATGGCCTTGCGGATCGGCAGGTCCTGGCTGAAGGCCACGAACTTCTCGCCGGTCAGTTCGGCCACCGGCAGCGAGCGCCGGCGCGCCAGCCGGTGGCCGGGATTGGCCACCACGATCATCGACTCGGCGCGCAGCGGGATCACGCTGAGCGCGCGCGTGGCGGCGGGATACGAGAGGATGCCGACGTCGGCCTCGTCGTTGAGCACCGCCTCGACGACCTTGTGCGGGTGCAGACACTCCAGCAGCACCCTGGCCTGGGGGTACGCGGCCATGAAGGGCTGCATGTGGCGGCTCATGTCGTGGAGCCCGACCGAGTAGATCGCCGCCACGCGCACCGTGCCCTCGACGCGCTGACGGGACGCGGCCAGCTCCGCGCGCGCTTTCTCGAACCCCTGCAGCAGCGCGCGGCAGGCCTCGTAGAACCTTCGCCCCTCTTCCGTCGGCTCGAGCGGCCGGCGTGACCGGTCGACCAGCGGGAGGTCGAGCTCGGCCTCCAGCTGCTGGATCGACTGGCTGGCGGCGGATTGCGACACGCCGTTGGCCTGGGCGCCGCGGGAGAAGTTGCGCAGCCGCACGACGTCGCAGTAGAGCTTCAGGCTGTCGAGGTTCACGATGCCGACGATACACCATTAGCACATCTGATGTATTGAATTTTGAACTTTGGGCTTGGCTTATGGTAGTCCCGTGGTGTAGCCTCTCCGTTTAAATCAGGGGTGATGGGGTAGAGGACAGTGGACGGCGCCGCGGCCGAGCGGCAGGAGACACGACGTCAATGACGACCCCGGGACTGCCGGCAGCGCAGGGACTGTACGATCCGGCCCACGAGCACGACGCCTGCGGCGTCGGTTTCGTCGTGGACATCAAGGGGCGCCAGTCGCACGCGGTGGTGAGCCAGGCGCTCACCGTGCTGAAGAACCTCCTGCATCGCGGCGCCTGTGGCTGCGAGCCCAATACCGGCGACGGCGCCGGCATCCTGATCCAGATGCCTCACGCGTTCCTCCGGCGCGAATGTGGGCGGCTGGGCCTCACGCTGCCCGATCCCGGCCACTACGGAGCCGGCCTCGTGTTCCTCCCCGTCGACCCCGCCCAGGCGGATGACTGCCGGCGGATGCTGGAGCAGATCGTTCGCGAGGAGGGCCAGACCGTGCTGGGCTGGCGGCGGGCGCCGACAGATCACGGCCCGATCGGCCCGACCGCCCGCTCCGTGGAGCCCGTCTTCAGGCAGGTGTTCATCGGGCGGGGCGCCGGCGTGCCCGACCGGGAGACCTTCGAGCGCAAGCTCTACGTCATCCGGAAGCGCGCCGAGCACGCGGTGCGCGCGAGCGCGCTCCCGGATCGCAGCTTCTTCTACCTGCCCAGCCTCTCGTGCAACACGCTCATCTACAAGGGCATGCTCTCGGCGGACCAGATCGAGACCATGTACGCCGACGTCACCGACCCGCTGGTGGAGTCCGCGCTCGCGCTGGTGCACCAACGCTTCTCCACGAACACGTTCCCTTCGTGGCCGCTGGCGCACCCGTACCGGTACATCGCGCACAACGGCGAGATCAACACGCTGCGCGGCAATATCAACTGGATGCGCGCGCGGGAAGCGCTCTGCCGGTCCGAGCTCCTGGGGGCGGACCTGGAGCGGATCCTGCCGATCGTGATCGAGGGCGGCAGCGACTCGGCCATCTTCGACAACGTGCTCGAGTTCCTGGTGATGGCGGGCCGGCCGCTCCCGCACGCCGTGCTCATGATGATCCCCGAGCCGTGGGCCGGTCACGAGTCGATGGACGAGGAGCGCAAGGCCTTCTACGAGTACCACAGCTGCCTGATGGAGCCCTGGGACGGGCCGGCGTCGATCGCGTTCACCGACGGCACCGTGATCGGAGCCGTGCTCGATCGGAACGGCTTGCGACCCTCCCGCTACTACGTGACGAAGGACGGGCTCGTGGTGATGGCCTCCGAGGTCGGCGTGCTCGACATCCCGGCCGAGCGCGTGCTCCTGAAGGAGCGCCTGCACCCGGGGCGGATCTTCCTGGTCGACACCGCCCAGGGCCGCATCATCCACGACGAGGAGCTGAAGCAGACGTACGCGCGGCAGCATCCCTACGGCGACTGGCTGCGGAGCTATCTGAAGCCGCTGGAGAGCCTGCCGGAGCCGCCCGAGGTGCCCGAGCCGGATCACGAGACCGTGCTCGAGCGGCAGCTCGTGTTCGGCTACACGCACGAGGACCTCCGGATCCTGCTCGCGCCGATGGCGATCAACGGCGAGGAGCCCGTGGGCTCCATGGGCACCGACACCTCGCTGGCGGTGCTGTCGGACCGGCCGCGACTGCTCTATGACTACTTCAAGCAGCTCTTCGCCCAGGTGACGAATCCCCCGCTCGACGGGATCCGCGAGGAGCTGGTCACGCAGATCGCCACCACGATCGGACCGGAAGGCAATCCGCTCGAGCCGACGCCGGAGGCCTGCCGGCAGCTCAAGCTGAAGACGCCCATCCTGCACAACGAGGAGGTCGCGCGGATCCGCCACGTGGACCTGCCCGGCTTCAAGGCGACCACCGTGTCGATGCTGTTCCCTGCCGCCGACGGTCCCGCCGGCCTCGAGCGCGCGCTGGCCGAGCTCTGCCGGCGCGCGAGCGAGGCGGTGGCGCAAGGCTACACCTACCTGATCCTCTCGGACCGCGGCGTCGACGCGCAGCACGCGCCTATCCCGGCCCTGCTCGCGACCGCGGGCGTCCACCATCACCTGATCCGCGAAGGCGCGCGCTGCAAGGTCGGGCTCATCATCGAGACCGGCGAGCCCCGCGAGGTGCACCACATGGCCCTCCTGCTGGGCTACGGGGCGGGCGCGGTCAACCCGTATCTCGCGTTCGAGACGCTCGACGACATGATCCGCGAGGGCCTGCTCCCGGGCCTGGATCACGCCTCCGCCGTCAAGAACTACATCAAGGCCCTGAACAAGGGCGTCCTCAAGGTCATCTCGAAGATGGGCATCTCCACGATCCAGTCCTACCGGGGCGCCCAGATCTTCGAGGCGATCGGGCTCGACAAGGAGTTCGTGGACCGCTGCTTCACCTGGACCGCCTCCCGTATCGGCGGCGTGACGATGAACGTGATCGCGCAGGAGTCGCTCCTACGGCATCGCCGAGCCTATCCCGAGCGGGCGGCGGGACCGCGGGAGCTCGACTGGGGCGGCGAGTACCAGTGGCGGCGCGACGGCGAGTACCACCTGTTCAACCCCGACACCGTGTTCAAGCTCCAGCACGCCACGCGCAGCAACCAGTACCGGATCTTCAAGGAGTACACGCAGGCGGTGGACCAGCAGAACCGCCGGCGGGCGACGCTGCGCGGACTGTTCGAGCTGAAGCCGGCCGAGGCGCCGGTCCCGCTGGACGAGGTGGAACCGGTCGAGTCGATCCTCAAGCACTTCGCCACCGGCGCTATGTCCTACGGCTCGATCTCTCTCGAGGCGCACGAGACCCTGGCCATCGCGATGAACCGCCTCGGCGGCAAGTCGAACACGGGCGAGGGCGGCGAGGACTCGGCGCGCTACGTCCGTGATGCCAACGGCGACTGGCGGCGGAGCGCGATCAAGCAGGTGGCCTCGGGGCGCTTCGGCGTCACCAGCGAGTACCTGGTGAACGCCGACGACCTGCAGATCAAGATGGCCCAGGGCGCCAAGCCCGGCGAGGGCGGACAGCTTCCGGGTCACAAGGTGTATCCCTGGATCGCGAAGGTGCGGCACTCGACGCCGGGCGTCGGTCTGATCTCCCCGCCGCCGCACCACGACATCTACTCGATCGAGGATCTTGCGCAGCTCATCCACGATCTGAAGAACGCCAACCCGCGCGCGCGGATCCACGTCAAGCTCGTCTCCGAGGTCGGCGTCGGGACGGTGGCCGCGGGCGTCGCCAAAGCCCACTCGGACGTGGTGCTGATCTCGGGCCACGACGGCGGCACCGGCGCCTCGCCGCTCACGTCCATCAAGCACGGCGGCACGCCGTGGGAGCTCGGACTCGCCGAGACGCAGCAGGTGCTGGTGCTGAACAAGCTGCGCGACCGGATCGTCGTCCAGGTCGACGGGCAGATGAAGACCGGGCGCGACGTCGTCATCGCCGCGCTCATGGGCGCCGAGGAGTTCGGCTTCTCGACGGGGCCGCTCGTCGTGATGGGCTGCATCATGATGCGCGTGTGCCATCTCAACACCTGCCCGGTCGGTATCGCGACCCAGGACCCGAAGCTCCGCGCCAAGTTCGCGGGCAAGCCCGAGTTCGTCGAGAACTTCTTCCGCTTCGTGGCCGAGGAAGTCCGCGAGCTGATGGCGCGGCTCGGCTTCCGCACGATGAACGAGATGGTCGGCCGGGTCGACCGCATCGACGCGCAGGCGGCGGTGGATCACTGGAAGGCGCGCGGGCTCGACTTCTCCAAGATCCTGTATCGGCCGCCGGTCGGATCGGAGGTCGCGATCCACAAGGTCGTGGAGCAGGATCACGGACTCGAGCGCTCGCTCGACATGACGACGCTGGTGCCCATGTGCCAGCCGGCGCTCGAGCGCAAGGAGTCGGTCGACATCCGCCTGCCGATCCGCAACGTCAACCGCACGGTCGGCACGATCCTGGGTTACGAGGTCACCTCGCGCCACGGCGCCGCCGGACTGCCCGACGACACCATTCGCCTGCACTTCGCCGGATCGGCCGGCCAGAGCTTCGGCGCCTTCGTCCCGTCCGGCATCACGCTGGAGCTCGAAGGCGATGCCAACGACTACATCGGCAAGGGACTCTCCGGCGGCAAGATCATCGTGTACCCTCCGCGGGAGGCGACGTTCGTCGCCGAGGAGAACATCCTGGTCGGCAACGTGGCCCTGTACGGGGCCACCAGCGGCGAGGCGTACTTCCGCGGCGTGGCCGGTGAGCGCTTCGCGGTGCGGAACAGCGGCGTGCGCGCGGTGGTCGAGGGCGTGGGCGATCACGCCTGCGAGTACATGACCGGGGGACGTGTCGTCGTGATCGGAACGACCGGACGGAACTTCGCGGCCGGCATGTCCGGCGGCATCGCCTACGTGCTCGACGAGGCCGGTGATTTCAAGCGGCGCTGCAATCTCGGCATGGTGGATCTGGAGCCGCTCCTGGACTTCGACGATGTGGAAACGGTGAAGGATCTGCTCGCGCGGCACATCCGGTACACGCAGAGCCCGGTCGCGGCCCGAGTCCTCGTCGACTGGGAGCGCGCGCTGGCGAAGCTCGTCAAGGTGATCCCGAAGGACTTCAAGCGGGTCATGGCGGCCATCAAGCTCGCCCAGGAGACCGGCATCGCGGTGGACGACGCCATCATGGCCAGCGCGCATGGCTAACCCGATCGGAGAGGGCCTCGCCGGCCCCCTCCGAAGCCTCCCCCGAAGAAACGAGGGGTTGCGCCGGCGGAGCGGGCGCTCGAACAGCGACGGGTCTCGACCGCTCCTCGAGGGCGCTGGTGAGGTGCATGGGTAAGGTCACCGGCTTCATGGAGTTCAAGCGCGACAAACAGCCGTACCGGCCGGTCGCGGAGCGCCTGCGGGACTGGAAACAGGTGATGCTGCCCTGGCCGACGGAGAAGCTCCAGAAGCAGGGCGCGCGGTGCATGGACTGCGGCATCCCGTTCTGCCATCAGGGCTGCCCGCTCGGCAACCTGATCCCGGACTGGAACGATCTCGTCTACCGCGACAAGTGGCGCGAGTCCATCGATCGCCTGCACGCGACCAACAACTTCCCCGAGTTCACCGGCGCGCTGTGTCCGGCGCCGTGCGAGGGCTCCTGCGTGTTGGGGATCAACGACGACTCGGTGACCATCAAGGCCATCGAGCTCGCGATCATCGACCACGCCTTCGAGGCGGGCTGGGTCCGGCCGGAGCCGCCCGTCACACGCACCGGGAAGGCGGTGGCGGTCATCGGCTCCGGGCCGGCCGGACTGGCCGCGGCTCAGCAGCTCAACCGCGCCGGTCACCGGGTGACGGTCTTCGAGCGCGCGGATCGCATCGGCGGGCTGCTCCGCTACGGGATCCCCGAGTTCAAGATGGAGAAGCGTGTCCTCGACCGCCGGCTCGAGCAGATGAGCGCGGAAGGCGTCGAGTTCACGACCCGAGCTCACATCGGCGTCGACATCCCGGCCGCCGACGTGCAGCGCCAATTCGACGCCGCGCTGCTGACGGGCGGCGCGTGCGCGCCACGAGACTTGTCGATCCCGGGCCGCGAGCTCACGGGCGTTCACTTCGCGATGGACTACCTGACGCGGCAGAACCGGCGCTGCGAGGGAGACGTGGTGCCCGATGCCGAGTTCATCAGCGCCGAGGGCAAGCGCGTCGTGATCATCGGCGGCGGCGACACCGGCGCGGACTGCCTGGGAACGGTGCACCGCCAGCACGCGCGGGCCGTGCATCAGCTCGAGATCCTGCCACGGCCGCCGGATGCGCGCGCCGAGGACAACCCGTGGCCGCAATGGCCGAACATCTACCGGGTGTCCTCCGCGCACGAGGAAGGCGGCGAGCGCGTTTACGCGGTCTCGACCAAGCGCTTCCTCGGTGACGAGCGCGGCCACCTGAAGGCGCTCGAGATCGCGCGCGTGCAGATGGTGCGGGAAGGTGGCCGCGTCGAGTTCACGGAGATTCCCGGATCGGCGTTCGTGCTGCCGTGCGAGCTCGTCCTGCTGGCGATGGGCTTCGTCGGGCCGGAGCGCCCCGGGCTGCTGGCCGAGCTCGGTGTCAAGCTCACCGAGCGGGGCAATGTCTGGCGCGATTCGAGCTGGATGACCAGCGTCCCCGGCATCTTCACCGCGGGCGACATGCAGCGCGGTCAGTCGCTGATCGTCTGGGCCATCGCCGAGGGGCGGAGCGCGGCGCGTGGCATCGACACCTACCTGATGGGCCGCTCCGAGCTGCCCGCGCCTCTGCCGTAGGAGCCCGTCGGAGAATGTCGGCCGTTCCGGGTCGAGCCCCGCGCGTTTTGTGTTCCGCTTCGAGCGCCGGCTTCGCCGGCGCAATCTGGGTCTTGGGGGAGGCTCGGAGGGGGCCTCGACGGCCCCCTCCGATTGGCTAGCGATGACACGAACCGAGCGCCAGCGGCTGATCCAGCAGTACGCCAACGGGCCGGCGCGGCTGCGCGCGGCGCTGGCCGAGGTGCCGGAAGAGGCGCGAAAGTGGCGGCCCGCGCCCGGCGAGTGGTCGGTCCACGAGGTGATCTGCCACTGCGCCGACTCGGAAACCAACGCATCGGCGCGCATCCGCTACGTCGTCTCCGAGAAGGACCCGCTCGTCCTCGGCTACGACCAGGACCGCTGGGCGGTGGATTTCGACTACCACGCGCATCCGCTCGGGCCCGCCCTGGCGGTCGTCGACGCGGTGCGGGCCAACACTACCGCGCTGATCCGCCGGCTCGCCGATCAGGCCTGGACCCGTCAGGGTCGACACAGCGAGTCCGGCTCCTACTCGGCCGAGGACTGGCTCAAGATCTACGCGGAGCACCTCGAGCTCCACTCCCGCCAGATCCGTACCAACCTCGCCGCCTGGCGCTCCCGCTAAGGGGTCAGGCTTTTACTTCTTAACATTTCGGTCGTGGTACGCCTCGTCGGTGAAATTGTTAAGAAGTAAAAGCCTGACCCCGGTTAGCGGAGAGGGGTGGCTTGCGCGTAGAACATGCCGAAGTCTTCGCGCAAGATGATGATGCGCTGGCCGTTGCCCTCGAGGTAGTCGAGGTTTCCGCTCCAGATGTAGAGGCTGAAGCGCGCGCGCCCGCCGCTCAGGCTGAGGTTGCCCCAGCGCGTGGTGATGCCCCAGGACGCGACGATGCCGCCGTCGGGGTTCACCGTGAGGTAGAAGAGCTCGTACGGCCCGCCGCCGAACTGGACGTTGCCCCGCCACCGACCGACCAGGGGCTCGAGCGAGTTGACCGGCTGCTGCGGTGGCAGCGGCGCGCAGCCCGCCAGCAGCGTCGTGGCGAGCACGACCCCGACGGACACGAGCCGGCGACGCCGAGACACCCGGCCCTGCTCAGCGGCGCTTGCTCTGCCAGATCACGCGGCCGACGAAGAAGGGCCCGAGACTCTGGATGTACTCCGAGGTCTGACCCGTCTTCCGCATCGCCTGCACGAGGTGAGACAGCGGATGCAGCTCGCGCCCGACGAGGCCGATCACGAAATCGTTGTCGTGCGTGTCGAGTCCGTGACAGGCGAGCCGGATGTCGTGGGCCAGATCACGATCGCCATAGGCGCGCCCGAGCATGGCGTGCTCCCGGAGCACTGCGCTCTGCTGCTGCCCGGACAACCGGGCGAACGCGCCGACACGCCGCAGCGGGTACCAGATGGCCCAGGGCCAGGCCGCGTTGAGCACGGTCCGCCGCGGCCGCTGCAAGAGCCAGTCCGCCAGGTCCGCCTCGTACCCCGACGAGTATGTGCGGCCGAGCATGGCCAGCTCCGGCCGCCGGGTGAGCCGCGCGAACGCCTCCATGGCCAGCAGCTCGCGCCACTCGGTGACGAAGAAGCTCGGGTCCTCGCTCATCGCCAGGACGCCGATCCCCGTCGGATCAGTCGCGTCGGCGTACAGCACGGCTTCGAGCTGACTGCCGGCCAGCTCGGCCGCCAGCGCGTCGCTGTCCACGCAGCGGGTGAAGACCTGCAGCTGCATGTACAGACGCCGGTCCGAGCTCTGTCCATTTGCCCCGTGCTCGAGCACATCCAGCTGGGGCTCGCCCCCGCTCTCCCCCCCCTGTTGCGTGCTCATGGTCAGAGACTACCAGCCGCCGAGGGGCTTGCCAAATCCGATGCGCCGGACCGGCGATTCATGGCATCTAAAGATCATCGGCGCGTCCCGCACGGGCGTGCCCTGCTACACTGGCACGAATACGCACGGAGGACACGTCATGGGCAGTGCCGTGATCACGAAGGCGGATGTCCACGCCGGGCTCGGCCTCGAGCGTGAGTTCCCGTTCGAGTCCGAGCTGAGCCTGCGCCCGCTCATCACCTACTGGGAGGAGAGCATTGCGCGCGAGGACTCCGTGCGCGCCCGTCTCGCGCGCGCGCTGCTCGCCGAGGTCCGCCAGGCGCCCGAGCTGGCCGCGCCCATCACGGATCTGCAACTGCTCGAGAAACACGGGCAGCTCGTGCAGGCGCTGATGGGCGCGGTCTTCCCCCCGGTGCTCTGGGACCAGGAGCACGCCGCCGCGCTCGTCCCGTTCCAGCTCAGGAGCTTCTACGCCACGCCGGCGTTCGAGCACACCTTGATGGGCCTCGACGGGCGGCTGCAGGGGCGCCTCAACATCGACAAGCAGACGCTCGGGCGGTTCCGCCTGCTCAACGCGTATGCGCTCATCCTGGGACGCCTCTACGGCATCCAGTTCCCGGTCGACTATCCGCTCATCTTCACGGCGGACGACCGGGACACCGGCCTCGACCGGCACTTCAAGATCCAGTTCGACGGCCGCTTCGTCGATGTGGAAGCGGTCGGGCCCCTTCCGGCGCTCACGTCCGAGGCCCGGGCGCGCCTGGTGGACAACACCGCGGAGCACGACTCGCTGGACGACCTGTTCGTCGCGGGCAGCTTCCGGTTCCGGGGCTTCACGGTGTTCCGCGCGCTCGACGTCACCGACCAGGAGGTGCTGTCCTCGATCAAGCGGGACCTGATCGACAAGGAGTCCATCGTCTCGGGCACCCGTTTCGAGGCGCTGCAGTCGAAGCTGCGCACGCTGCTCCGCTCCCCGCAGCTGCGCCTGGGGCTCGCCGCCTTCGAGGGCGAGCGCGTGCTCTCGCTCACCGATGCGGCTCAGCTCAGCCACTCGTGCATCTTCGCGGACTCCGTCCACGCGACGCTGAACGACTTCTCGGGCTCCGTGTTCCAGCGCGCCTCACTCGAAGGCAAGCCCCTGTTCGTCCAGGATCTGGCGGCCTACCCGCACCGCACCAGCATCGAGGAAGGCATGCTCAAGAGCGGCGTGCGGAGCATCGTGATCGCGCCGCTGCGCTACCAGGATCAGGTGATCGGGAGCCTCGCCCTGAGCTCGCCGAAGCCCGGCGAGCTGAACCCGCTGCAGGCGCCGAAGGTGGCCGAGGTCCTGCCGCTCTTCTCGATGGCGGTCAAGCGCAGCCTGGACGAGCTCGACAATCGCGTCCAGGCCTTCATCAAGGAGAAGGCCACCGCCATTCATCCGGTGGTCGAGTGGCGTTTCCGCAAGGCGGTGCTGAACGGTCTCGAGCGGTACACGACGGGGCGCGCCGGGTCCGGGGAGATGGAGCCCATCGTGTTCCGGGACGTGTACCCGCTGTACGCGATCGCGGACATCCGCGGGTCGTCGACGCAGCGGACCTGGGCCATCCAGGCCGACCTCACGACCCAGCTGGGCCTCGCCCGCCAGGTGCTGCTGGCCGCCCGGGCCGCGCGGCCACTGCCGATCCTGGATCAGCTCACCCACCGCATCGACGCGCGCCTCGGTGAGCTCGAGCTGAGCCTGCGGTCCGGGGACGAGATGGCCGTGATCGGCTTTCTCCGGAGCGACATCGAGCCGCTGTTCGATCATGTGGGCACGTTCGGCTCACGCGTCCGCGAGCGCATCCAGGCGTATCGCGACGCCGTCGATCCGACCGTCGGCACCGTGTACGCGCGGCGCCGGGCCTTCGACGAGAGCGTCACGCTGATCAACAGCACGATCTCCGCGTATCTCGATCTCGAGGAGCAGGCGGCGCAGTCCATGTTCCCGCACTACTTCGAGCGGCAGAACACCGACGGGGTGGACTACAACATCTACGTCGGGGCGTCACTGCTGGAAGACGGCGCCTTCAATCCGCTGTACCTGAAGAACCTGCGGCTGTGGCAGCTGATGGTCGCCTGCGGCATCGCGCTGCGCGCCGAGCGGCTGAAGGATCGTCTGGCCGTGCCGCTGGACATCACCAACCTGATCCTGGTCCAGCACGCGCCGCTGTCCATCCAGTTCCGCTTCGACGAGAAGCGGTTCGACGTCGACGGGGCGTACAACGTCCGCTACGAGATCATCAAGAAGCGCATCGACAAGGCTGTCGTGCAGGGCACCACGGAGCGCGTCACCCAGCCGGGAAAGATCGCGATCGTCTACTCGCACCCGAGCGAGGCCACGGAGTGGCGGGAGCACCTGGAGTATCTGCAAGACCTCGGCTATCTCACCCGCGAGATCGAGGATCTCGACCTCGAGGACCTCCAGGGGGCCCAGGGCATGCGCGCCCTTCGCGTCTCGGTGGACCTGACCAAGCCCGACCTCGAGCCGGGGGTATCGCTCGCCCACGTGTCGACGGGAGCCGGCGACTCCGAGTAACTCTGCCGTTCGTTCCGAAGGGAGCTGTTGCGGGCCCCTTCGACCTTTTCCGCGGCGCTGGTCACTGGCCACTACGGGTTCGCGGTTCCGCTTCGAGCGCCGCCCCCCTCCGACTTCCCTACCCTCCGCGCGTGTGCATCTCCAGACGCGGATCCTGGCGTAGCTGACCGATCTGCACGAGCGGCCCCCGGTGCTTGAGGGTCAGGCGCTCTTCGGCGCCGCGATTGGTGCGGCCGCTCCAGGTGGAGCGGATCAGCGCCATGATCTCCTCGCGTGGGGCGCCCGCGCGCAGCGGCTTGCGGAGATCCACGCCCGTGGTCGCGTAGAGGCAGAGGAGCCAGGTCCCGTCCGCAGTCAGCCGGCTGCGGTCACAGGCCCGGCAGAAGGGTTGCGTCGTGGACGAGATGATGCCGAACACCTCGCCGTCCGGCAGCTGGAAGCGGTCGGCCGGAGCCGAGCTCTGCTCCACGATCGGCTCGATGGGGCCGTAGCGCTGCTCGAGAGCCTGGAGCATCTGCGCGCGCGTGACCACCTGCTCCATGGACCAGGCCGTCGCGCCGCCGACGTCCATGTACTCGATGAACCGCACTTCCGCGCCGACGCGGCGGCCGTACTCGATCAGATCGACCAGCTCGTCGTCGTTCACCCCGCGCATGACCACGGTATCGAGCTTCAGTCCGCCGAAGCCCGCCCGCCCGACGGCCGTGATGCCTTCCAGCACCTGGGCGTGCCCGTCGCGCCGCGTGAGCCGCTTGAAGCGCTCGGGCCGGAGCGTGTCGAGGCTCACGGTGACGCGGTGGAGCCCCGCCTGCTTCAAGGTGGCGGCCTGCTGGGCCAGCAGCATCCCGTTGGTCGTCAGGGCCAGATCGCGCATGCGCGGCTTGGCGGCGACCATGCGGATCAGCCGAGCCAGGCCGCGGCGCAGCAGCGGCTCGCCACCGGTGAGCCGCACCTTGTCGACGCCGAGGTCCGCGAAGATATCCACCAGCGCGCTGATCTCCTCGAAGGACAGGATGTCTTCGCGTGGCAGCCAGGCGTACTCCTCCTCGGGCATGCAGTACGCGCACCGCAGGTTGCAGCGGTCGGTGACCGACACGCGAAAATTCCTCAACGGCCGCTGGAATCGATCGTGCAGCACAGCGGGCCTCAAGGTAGCTCGACGAACAGCTCGCCGTGCTCCACGATGACGGGGAAGCAGGCGACCCGCACGGCCGGGTTGTTCGCGTTCGCGCCGGTCCTGACGTCCCAGCGCCAGGCGTGCCAGGGACAGGTCACCACGGTGCCCTCCACATCGCCCTCTCCCAGCGGACCGCCGCGGTGCGGGCACGTGTTGTCCAGCGCATGAAACGCGCCCCCCACGTTGAACAGCGCCAGCGTCTTGCCGTCGGCCTCCACGACGCGCGCCTCGCCCGCGGGCACGTCCGTGGCCTTGCCCACTCTCACCCGAGCCATGCGTCAGACCTCCACCACTTCGGCGAGGCCGGCGCGCGTCCACTCACGGAGCAGACCCGCCTTCTTCACGCCGACGTCGAAGTGATCCCAGGGAAACGTCTCGCCGATTTCGCGTCGCCGCGAGGTGTAGAACGTCGGATCGCCCGTCCACTCGCGGAGCGCGCGGCGCCAATCGCCGTCGAGGGCGGCGGCCGTCTCGATGAACTCGGCCACCCGCCGGTCGCCGCGGGCCAGGAGCGCCTGCAGGCTGGCCTCCCGTGGGTTCTCGTGCACCACGCGCACCGTCCCCAGCGGCCGGACGCCGCGCTTGATGACGTCGAGCTTCTCCTCGAGGCTTCGCAGCTCGTCGAACGGCGCCCACTGGAACGGGGTCCACGGCTTGGGCACGAACGAGGACACCGAGAGCGTGAGCTTGCCGAACGGCCGCCCGTCCGGTCCGAGCGCGCGCAGGCGTTCGAGCATGCGCCCGGTGAGATCGGTGATCGCCTCGATGTCCTCTCGGGACTCGGTGGGTAGCCCGATCATGAAGTAGCACTTGAGGTTCGGGATGCCGTAGCGGCGGATGAGATCGCAGGCGGCCAGCAGCTGCTCGTCGCTGATGCTCTTCCGGATGACGCCGCGGAGCCGCTCGGTGCCCGCCTCGGGCGCCATGGTGAGCGTGCGATGCCCGCCACGCTGGAGCGAGGCGACCAACTCTTCGGTCAGGCTGTCCGCCCGCAAGGAGGAGATCGACACCTCGACACCGTACTCCTCGAGAAGCTTCATGAGCTCGCCGATCCACGGATAGTCGGACACGCAGGCGCCCACGAGCCCGACCCGCTTCGAGTCCCGCGCGACCGCGGCCACCGACTCGCGCAGCGACTCGAGGCTGCGGTGCCGCACCGGCCGGTACACTTGCCCTTCCAGGCAGAACCGACAGCCGCGCCCGCAGCCCTTACCCACCTCCAGCAGCTGCATGTGGCCGTACTCGGCCTTCGGCGTCTTGAGGATCGAGCGCGTCTCGAATTGATTGACATCCTTCAGCCGACGTTTGGTGATGACGGCCGGCACCCCGGCTCGCCCCGGGACCACGGCCTCGACCCGACCGTCGCGGGCGTACTGCACCTCGTGCGCCGCCGGGATGTAGATCCCGACCAGCCCCTTCACGCGATCGATGAACCTGGCGCGGCCGTCGTCGGCCTCCCGGGCGCCCCGGTAGGCCGCCATGAGCTCCCCGACGAGCTCCTCGCCCTCGCCGACGACGATCAGGTCCATGAAGGGCGCCACGGGCTCGGGGTTCGAGAAGGCGCAGACTCCGCCCATCAGGACCACCGGATGGCCCGCCTCGCGGTCGGCCGCCCGCGGCGGGATGCCGGCCATGCGGAGCAGGCGGACCACGTTGATGTAGTCCCCCTCGTAGGTGACCGAGAAACCCACCACGTCGAAGTCGGTCAGGGGGCGCTGGGACTCGAGCGAGAAGGGGCGCGCGCCGGTCCGCGCGTACTCGTCGACGTCCTCCGGGTCGGGGTAGAAGACGCGCTCGCAGACGACCTCCGGCAGCCGGTTCAGGTGCTCGTAGATCGTCTGGAAGCCGAGGTTGGACATGCCCACGGCGTAGGTGTTCGGGTATACCAGCGCCACCGAGACCCGGCCCCCCCAGTCCTTGCGGACCGTGCCGTCTTCGCTCGCGATGACAGACTGCGCCTTTTTCTTGAGCGACCAGGACATGCAGTTAGTGTATCACGCTGAGGAGGGCTGGCCGGGAGAGAGCACCGTGCGTTTGGTGTTCCGCTTCGAGCGCCGGCTTTGCCGGCGCAATCTTTTCGGGGCGAGGTCTGGGAGGGGCCCCACGGGGCGAAGCCCCGTTTTGATCAGCCGGCCCCCTCCGATTGACTACACGCCCATGATCTGCACGTCGATACTTCGGGAGCGCGGCCCGTCCAGCTCCGCGAAGATGATCGACTGGAAGCGGCCCAGCGATAGCTCCCCGCCGCTCACGCCCACCGCCACGCTGCGTCCGAGCAACGCCGCCCGCAGATGCGCGGAGGCATTGCCACGCTCGCAGTCCGAGTAGCGCGGGTCGTCGTGGCGATAGCCGGCGTTGTCGGCCACCAGCCGCGCCAGCATGGTCGTCAGGTCTTCGACCAGGGCGCCCTGGAACTCGTTGACGAACAGCGCGCACGTCGTGTGCAACGCATTGACGAGGATGATGCCCTCTTTGACGTCGGCGCTGATGAGGATGTCCCGGATCTGCTTGGTGATATCGAGGACCTGGGTGCGCTTTTCGCTGAGCATCGTTAAGGTCTGCCGAACCACCTTCAAGGTCTGCACCTTAACTCCCTCCATGGTCCTGCATGGATGGATCGTACTTCGCTCACTCCCACGCGTCGTTCCTGGTGCCGAGGGAGGGAATCGAACCCCCACGGCCCTTGCGGACCAGCGGATTTTAAGTCCGCTGCGTCTCCCAGTTCCGCCACCCCGGCCCTTCCAGGCGCCGCCAAGTATGGAGGCGGCGAGCGGATTCGAACCGCTGAATAGAGGTTTTGCAGACCTCCGCCTTGGCCACTTGGCTACGCCGCCCTACACCTCCAAGGGTTCCGTTTCCAGTCCCCTCGACTGCCGTGGGTGGAGCGGGAAACGGGATTCGAACCCGCGACCCCAACCTTGGCAAGGTTGTGCTCTACCACTGAGCTATTCCCGCAGCCCGCCGCCCCTGTGCAGGACTCCGCCGAGTTTAACAATACGCGTCATAGGCTGTCAATTAAGCGCCACTCCCCTCCGTCCCGCAGGTAACGGGCGGCCTCCTCCGGGGGTGTCGGGTTGATGAAAAATCCCGTGCCCCACTCGAAACCGGCGAGATTCGTCAGCTTGGGGACGATCTCCAGGTGCCAGTGGAAGTGGTCGAGCGCGCCCGCGCGCAGCGGCCCGCTGTGGAGCATCAGGTTGTAGGGCGGGTTGCCGAGCACCCGGCCCATCCGCCGGAGCACCTCGCCGAGCAGGCGCGCCAGCATCATCAGATCCTCGCTCCGGCTCTCCTCGTAGCTCGAGCGATGGACGGCCGGCAGGATCCAGGTCTCGAACGGGGAGCGCGGCGCGAAGGGTGCGATGGCGATGTAGCCGTCGTCCTCCAGGATCAGCCGGGCGTGGGATTGCCGCTCCTGCCTCACGATGTCGCACCAGATGCAGCGCTTCTTGATCCGGAAGTGCTGCAGGGCGCCGGCCAGCTCCTCCTCGACCATCATCGGCACGATCGGCGTCGCGATCAGCTGCGAGTGCGTGTGCTCGAGCGAGGCGCCGGCGGCCGCTCCGTGATTCTTGAACACCATCACGTACTCGAGCCGACCGTCCTTGGAGAGGTCCAGGATGCGGTCCCGATAGGCGCGCAGCACCTCGGCCAGGTGAGCGGCCGGCAGCCACTCGATCAGGGCGTCGTGCGTCGGCACCTCGATGATCACCTCGTGCGCGCCGACCCCGTTCATCCGGTCGTACAGCCCTTCCCCCGAGGGCTCGAGCTCGCCTTCGATCCGGAGCGCCGGAAACTTGTTGGGCACCACGCGAACGAGCCAGCCCCGAGTGTTCGGGGGACTGCCGTCCGGCCTCACGGCCCACACCTCGTCCGGCGTGGTCGACTCCTGCCCGGCGCAGAAGGAGCAGGGTCCGCCGCGGCTGGCGGTGGCGGGGCGGGGCGGAAAGTCCGAGGGGCGGCGGGCCCGCTCGGTCGAGATGATCACCCAGCGGCCGACGACCGGGTCACGTCGGAGCTCAGGCATCCTGGCGCCCGGCGCCTCCTGCCGCCGCGGTCCGCTCGCCCTCGTCCTCGGGCCTGGGCTCACGCGCGAGCAGCGATCGCAGCGCGTCCGCCACCGGCTTGTTCTGGCCGAGCACCCGCTGGACCTCCTCGCAGATCGGCATCGCGATGCCCGCGGCACCGGCCAGCCGCAGGGCCGAGTCCACGGTCCGCACTCCCTCGGCGACCATGCGCGTGGCGCGCTCCACCTCGGCCACGGAGCTGCCGCGGGCGACCGCCAGGCCGAGCGCTCGGTTGCGGCTCAACGAGCCCGTGCAGGTCAGCACGAGATCCCCCAGGCCGGCTAGGCCGAGGAAGGTCGCCGGCTGGGCGCCGAAGGCCACCCCGAGCCGAACGATCTCGGCGAGCCCACGGGTAATGAGCGCGGCCCGGGCATTCTCCCCCAGGCTCATCCCATCGCAGAGCCCGGTGGCGATCGCCACCACGTTCTTGAGGGCGCCGCCCAGCTCCACGCCGACGACGTCCCGGTTCGTATACAGCCGGAATGTCGAGGCCGAGAGCGCCCGCTGTAGCTCCCGCGCGACCTGATCGTCGCGCGAGGCGATCACCAGGGCGGCCGGCAGGTCGATTGCCACCTCCCGGGCGAAGGACGGGCCGGACAGCACGGCGACCGGGCGATCCGGCAGGAGCTCCTCCAGGAGCTCGGAGACCCGCCGCCCGCGCCCGGGCTCGAGCCCCTTGGCTCCGGAGACGAGCGTGGCCGCCGGCCCTATCGCGGCGCTCACCGTGTCCAGCACGGCCTGCACGCCATGCGACGGCACCGCGACGATCACGATCCTCGCCTCGCTGAGCGCGCGGGAGGCGTCGGCGGTGCACAGCACGCCCGGTGGGACGGCGATGCCGGGGAGGTAGCGGGGATTTTCCCGGGTGGCCTGGATCGTGCGCGCCAGCTCGTGATCGCGGGCCCAGAGCCGGACGGCTCGGCCGGTGCGCCCCAGATGGATCGCCAGAGCGGTGCCCCAGCTTCCGGCACCCAGGATGCCGATGATGGGCGACGACTGCCGGTGGGCGTCGCTCACGCGGGAGTCGCGCGCTGTCCGAGCCGCGGCTCCTTCCCGTTCATGAGCCGCTCGATGTTCGGTCGGTGCCGGTAGATGATGATGGCGCTGACCATGGCCGCGGCGATGATCACCGGCCAGGGCGCGCGCAGGAGCACGACCCCGAGCGGCAGACAGAGGCAGGCCATGATCGACGCCAGCGACACGAACCGGAAGCTCGCGGCGACGACGACCCAGACGAGCGCCGCGGGAAGCGTCGCCAGCGGGGCCAGGGCGAGGAAGGCGCCGAACCCGGTCGCCACGCCCTTGCCGCCCCTGAAGCGCAGGAAGACCGGCCAGCAGTTCCCGACCACCGCGCCGACCGCGCCTTCGGCCAGGCCGAGCGGCGTGGGGGCGAGAGAGCCCGCCAGCCGGACCGCCAGGTAGCCCTTCCCGATATCGCCCAGCAGCGTGAGCAGTGCGGGCAGCTTCCCCAGCGTGCGGAGCACGTTGGTGGCGCCGATGTTCCCGCTGCCGGCGCGGCGGATATCGACCCCGCCGCTCACTCGCGCCACGATGAAGCCGACCGGAATGGCGCCGACCAGATAGGCCAGCGCCGCCGCCGCGAGCGTCACGGCCAGCGCTCCCGGTCCTTCACGAGAGCCTTGGCCCCGACGTTCACGAAGAAGCGATAGAAGTAATCCGCGCCCGACAGCACCGTGAGCGCCACCGCCACCCACAGCGCCACCCAGGAGAGGAGATGGAACGGGATGAAGAGCTCGCCGGGCACGCCCTTCTCCAGGATCAGGATCGTGATGGCCACGTACTGGGAGGCCGTCTTGGCCTTGCCGAATCCGGAGGCGGGGACGACGGCGCCCATCGACAGCGCGATCCCGCGCAGCCCGGTCACGGCCAGCTCCCGGCCGATGATCACCACGGCGATCCACGCATCGACCATGTCCACCTGCACCAGCGACACCAGCGCGGCCGCGACCAGCAGCTTGTCGGCGACCGGATCGAGCAGCGTGCCGAGCGGCGTGACCTGATTCCACCGTCGCGCCATGCGCCCGTCGAGCCAGTCGGTGAGCGAGGCCGCGATGAAGATGACGGCGGCGATCAGCACGTGCACGCGGTCGGACGAGATCAAGAACACGATGATGAGCGGCACCAGGACGATGCGGCACAGCGTGAGCGCGATCGGCAGGTTCACCGGGGGCGCTCCAGGGCGAGATCGCCCGGCTCGATGGCGGCGGGCCGGCGCTCCGGGACGATCGCGCCGTCACGGAACACCGGTACCATCGTGGACGTATCGAGACGCAGACAGGCCGTCACGTCGGCCGCGTGCCCCTTGTCGATCAGCCGGCGCGCCCAGGCCGCCTCCTCGGTGAGCCGCTCGAGTCGGCTTCCGAAGTCGGCGGCGGCGGCCATCGCCACCCGGGCTCCGTCCGAGATCTCGAGCGCCGGGCAGCGCGCGGCGACATGCCGGATCAGCAGCCCCGCACACACCACGTCCTCGAGCGACAGCCCGCCCTGCTCGCCGGAGCAAAGGACCACGAGGTCATGCACCTGCTCGAGCGCCCAGGCCGCCGCAGCGCTCACGTTGACGAGCGCCGCCGCCCCCGCGCCGGCGGCGGCGCCGGCCAGCAGCATGGCCGCCGTCCCGTTGGTCGTCGTCATCACGATGACCCGCCCGGCCACGCGCTCGGGCACGTACTCCAGCGGCGAGTTGCCCAGATCGAAGCCGGGGATCGGATCGCCGCCCTGCTCCCCGGCGAGCAGCACCTCGCCCGGAAAGCTTCGGGCGCGCGCCCGGGCCGCTTCGGCATCGGGCGCCGGCACCACCGCCGTGCAGCCCGCGGCGCACGCCGCCACCACCGTCGTCGTCGCCCGCAGCACGTCCACCACCATCGCCGTCGACCCGCCCAGCCCGAGCCCGCGAAACTCCGCCGGCGTCAGCGCCACGTGCGCGCGCATGTCGGTCGCATGGTCTAGCGCTCGCGATCGCGCAGGGCGCGGATCTTGAGGCGAAGGGCGTTCAGGTTGATGAAACCCTCGGCGTCCTTCTGGCGGTACACGCTGTCGGTCTCGAAGGTGGCGAAGTCGGTCCGGTAGAGCGACCGGGAGGACTTCCGGCCCGCCACGGTCACCGTGCCCTTGTAGAGCTTGAGCCGCACGGTGCCGCTGACGTCGCGCTGGACTCGGTCCCCGAGCCCCTGCACCGCCTCGCGCTCCGGCGCGAACCAGAACCCGTAGTAGATCATCTCGGCGTAGCGCGGAATCAACGAGTCCCGCAGATGGAGCACCTCGCGGTCCAGCGTGAGCGACTCGAGCGCGCGGTGTGCGACGTGCAGGATGGTGCCGCCGGGTGTCTCGTAGACGCCGCGCGACTTCATGCCGACGAATCGATTCTCGACCAGATCCACGCGGCCGATGCCGTGCTCGCCGCCGAGTCGGTTCACGGCCGTGAGCAGCGCCACCGGCGACAGCGGGTTCCCGTCCACCGCGACGGGATCGCCATGGTCGTATTCGAGCTCGACGTAGACCGGCACATCGGGCGCGGACTCGGGGGAGTTCGTGAGCAGGAACATCTTCGGCGGCGGCTCGGCCCAGGGATCCTCCAGGATCCCGCCCTCGTACGAGATGTGGAACAGATTCCGGTCGGTCGAGTAGGGCCGCTCGGCCGTCACCGGCACGGGAATGTCGTGCCGGCGGGCGAACTCCATCAACGCCGAGCGCGAGTCGAGATCCCATTCGCGCCAGGGCGCGATCACGGTGAGCTCGGGCGCCAGCGCCGCGTACGTCAGCTCGAAGCGCACCTGGTCGTTCCCCTTGCCGGTGGCGCCATGGCTGACGGCATCCGCGCCTTGGCGGCGCGCGATCTCCACCTGGCCTTTCGCGATCAGTGGCCGCGCGATGGACGTGCCCATCAGGTACGCGCCCTCGTACACGGCGTTCATGCGGAGCATGGGGAACACGAAATCGCGCACGAACTCGTCGCGGAGATCCACGATGTGCACACTCCGGGCGCCCGTCTTCAGCGCCTTGTCCTTGACGGTGATCAGCTCCTCGCCCTGCCCGAGATCGGCGCAGTAGGCCACCACCTCGCAGTGGTAGGTCTCGATGAGCCAGCGGAGGATGACGGAGGTGTCGAGCCCCCCGGAGTATGCGAGCACCACCTTCTTGACGGTCTTGGCCACGGTTCTGTCCCTCTCGGCGCGCCGAGGTCGGCAGTGCTGAGGCGTCAGTAGCTGCCGAGGAGATGGATGACGATGCCCTTCTGGGCGTGGAGGCGGTTCTCGGCCTGGTCCAGGATGACGCTCCGCGGGCCGTCGAGGACGGCGTCGGTGATCTCCTCCCCGCGGTGGGCGGGCAAGCAGTGCATGACCAGGGCCCGCGGGTCGGCGAACTCGAGCAGCCGCTCGTTGACCTGGTAACGCTGGAACGCTTCCAGCCGGGGCTCGCGATCCGCCTCTTGCCCCATGCTGATCCACGTGTCCGTGTACACGACATCGGCGCCCTCGACGGCCTCGCGCGGGTCCGTCGTGAGCCGGACGCGGCCGCCCAGGGCCCGGCACGCCTCCAGGACCGAGGGCTGCGGCTCGAAGCTCGGCGGCGACGCCACCGTCACCACGGTGCCGCAGAGGGCGGCCAGCAGGAGCACGGAGTGGCAGACGTTGTTGCCATCACCGACCCACGCCATCCTGACGCGCCCGAGATCCACGCCGCGTTCCCACAGCGTGAAGAAGTCCGCCAGCGCCTGGCATGGATGCTCCAGATCGGAGAGCGCGTTGATGACCGGCACCGACGCGTGCGCGGCCAGCTCCTGGAGCGTGTGGTGCGAGAACACGCGCGCGCCGATCACGTCGACCCACCGGGAGAGATTCCGCGCGACGTCCGGGACCGACTCGCGCTTGCCCATCCCGATCTCCTGCGCGGCCAGATAGACGGCGGCGCCGCCGAGCTGGGTCATGCCGACCTCGAAGGTGACGCGGGTCCTCAGCGACGGCTTCTCGAAGATCAGCGCCATCGTGCGGCCCAGCAGCGGCGTCACTCGATCCCGGGCTTTCTGCTTGGCCTTGAACTCGGCCGTGAGCGCGAACAGGCGCGGGATGTCCTCACGCCCGAGATCCTTCACGGACAGGAAATGATTCACGCGCGGAGGGCCCCGAGCGCGTCGCCGATGATCGCCGCTGCGCGGTCGACGGACTCCTCGGGCACGACGAGCGGCGGCGCCAGCCGCAGGACGTTGTCGCCCGCGGTCAGCACGAGCAGTCCGCGCTCCCGGCAGGCGGCGACCACGTCGCCCACCGGCGGCACCAGGTCGATGCCCAGCAGCAGTCCCCGACCGCGCACCTCCTTCACGGCCCCGCGATGCCGCTCCTGCAGGGCGAGGAGCCGCTCGCGCAGCCGCCGTCCCATGGCCGCGGCGCGCTCGGGCAGGCGCTCCTGGATGAGCGTCGCCAACACGGTGATCCCGACCGCCGTCGAGAACGGGTTGCCGCCGAAGGTGGTGCCGTGCGTGCCCGGGGTCAAGACCTGCGCCACCTCGTCGGTGGCGAGCGTGGCGCCGATCGGAACGCCGTTGGCCAGCGCCTTGGCGACGGTGAGCACATCCGGCGTGACGCCCGAGTGCTCGTAGGCCCACAGCGTGCCGGTGCGTCCCATTCCGGTCTGGATCTCGTCGAGCATCAGCAGGATGCCCGCCTCGTCGCACAGCTTGCGGAGCCCGGGCAGGTATCCGTCATCGGGCACGTTGATGCCGCCCTCGCCCTGGATGGGCTCGACCAGGACGGCGGCGGTGTGGCTGTCGATCGCGCGCTCCAGCGCCTTCAGGTCGTTGAACGCGACGTACTTGAAGCCGCCGGGGAGCGGCTCGAATCCGTGGTGGTACTTCTCCTGCGCGGTGGCCGTCACCGTGGCCAGCGTCCGCCCGTGAAAGCCGCCGCGCATCGTGATGATGTCACCCCGGTCGCTGCCCCCGTGCTCTTTCGCCCACTTCCGAGCGAGCTTGATGGCGGTCTCGTTGGCTTCCGCCCCCGAGTTCGAGAAGAACACGCGGTCGGCGAAGGAGTGATCGGCCAGGAGCTTCGCGAGCTGGATCTGCTGCGGGATGTGGAAGTAGTTGGAGACGTGCAGGAGTGTGGCCGCCTGCTCCCGCATCGTGCCCACGACCTTTGGATGGCAGTGGCCGAGCGCCGTGACCGCGATGCCGCCGGTGAAATCCAGGTACTCCTTGCCGTCCGAGTCCCAGACGCGCACGCCCTCGCCGCGTACCAGCGCCACCGGATAGCGCTTGGCGAACGCCATCAGGTGCTTGTCCGACCACTCCATCAGCTGCCTGGTGTCCACGCCTGGCCCCCTTCCGTCAGAGGATGATCTCGGTGCCAATCCCCTCTCGCGTCAGCACCTCCAGCAGGATGGCGTGGGGGACGCGGCCGTCGATGATGTGGGCTTTCTGCGCCCCCCCGGCGAGCGCGCGCAGCGAGGACTCGACCTTTGGCAGCATGCCACCGTCGATCACGCCGCTCTTGATCAGGCGTTCGGCTTCCCGCTGGGTCAGGGTCGAGATGTGGCTGCCCTTGTCGCCCGCGATCCCCTGCACGTCGGTCAGATGGATCAGCTTCTCGGCGAGGAGCGCGGCGGCCATGTCCCCCGCGACCAGGTCGGCGTTGATGTTGTACGTCTCGCCGGCCGAGCCCACTCCCACCGGCGCGATGACCGGGATGAACCCACGCTCCTCGAGCGCGCGGATCGGCCCGGGATCCACCGACTCCACCTCGCCCACCAGCCCGATGTCGGCGAGCTCGCCGTCCGGGCCGCGATGGAGCCGCTTCCGCGCGCGGATCAGGTTGCCGTCCTTGCCGCTGAGCCCCACGGCCCGGCCGCCATGCAGGTTGATGAGGCCGACGATCTCCGTGTTGATCTTGCCGACCAGCACCATCTCGACGATCTCGATGGTCTCCTCGTCCGTGACGCGCATGCCGCCGACGAAGCGGGATTCCTTGCCGAGCTTCTTCATCAGCGCGCCGATCTGCGGGCCGCCGCCGTGCACGATCACCGGACGCATGCCGACCAGGCGCAGCAGGAGCACGTCCTTGGCGAACTGCTCCTTCAGCTCAGCCTGCTCCATGGCGGCGCCGCCGTACTTGATCACGAGCGTCTTGCCCTGGAAGGCGCGGATGTACGGCAGCGCCTCCATCAAGATCTCGGCCCGGTTGATCTGGTTCACAAGATATAGCGGGACAGGTCCTGGTCGGCGATGATCTCGGCCAGGCGGGATTGCACGTAGGCGGCGTCGATGACGAGCTCCTTGCCCGCCAGCTCCGGCGCCGTGAACGAGATCTCTTCGAGCAGCTTCTCCATGACCGTGTAGAGCCGCCGCGCCCCGATGTTCTCCGTCCGCTCGTTCACGATGGAGGCCACCTCGGCGACGGCATCCACCGCGTCCGAGGTGAAGCGCAACTGCACCCCCTCCGTCTTGAGCAGCTCGACGTACTGCCGCACCAGGGCATTCTGCGGTTCGCTCAGAATGCGGACAAAATCCTCCCGCGTCAAGGGCTCGAGCTCCACCCGGATCGGAAACCGGCCCTGCAGCTCCGGGATCAGATCCGACGGCTTGGTGACGTGGAACGCGCCGGCGGCGATGAACAGGATGTGGTCAGTCCTGACGGCGCCGTACTTCGTCGTGACCGTGGAGCCCTCCACGATCGGCAGGAGGTCGCGCTGCACCCCCTCGCGCGACACGTCGGGGCCGTGAGCGGCCTCGCGCCCGGCGATCTTGTCGAGCTCGTCGAGGAAGACGATCCCGGAGTTCTCCACGCGCTGCACGGCCTGACTCACCGCCTCGTCGACGTCGACCAGCTTCTGCGCCTCCTCCTGGATCACGAGCCGCCGGGCTTCGCCGACCTTGAGACGCCGGCGGCGGGTGCGCCCCGGCAGGAAGTTCGAGAGCATGTCGCGCAGGTTGATGCCCACCTCCTCCATGCCCTGTCCCGAGAACACCTCGAGCATGGGGCCGGCGTGCGACTGCACGTCCATCTCGATCAGGCGGTCGTCCAGCCGTCCGGCCCGGAGCTGGGCCCGGAGCTTCTCGCGGGTGGTGTCGCGCGAGGCCCCGGGCGAGACCTCCTCGAGCGTGCCGCTGACGAACGCCTCGCCCTGCCGGCTCGGCAGCAGCAGGTCCAGGAGCCGCTCCTCGGCCAGCGTCTCCGCGCGCTCGCGCACGGCCGCGGCCATCTCGGCCTTGACCATGCTCACCCCGAGCTCGGTCAGGTCGCGGATCATCGACTCGACGTCGCGGCCGACGTACCCCACCTCCGTGTACTTGGAGGCCTCCACCTTGATGAAGGGCGCCTGCGCCAGCTTGGCCAGCCGCCGCGCGATCTCCGTCTTCCCCACGCCGGTGGGGCCGATCATGATGATGTTCTTCGGCGCCACCTCGTCTCGCAGCTCCGGCGGCACGTTCTGTCGCCGCCAGCGGTTGCGGAGCGCGATCCCCACCGCGCGCTTGGCGCGCTGTTGCCCCACGATGTAGCGGTCCAGCTCCGTCACGATCTCGGCCGGCGTCAATTGCGATTCAGGGCTCACGCCAGGGTCTCGACGGTGATGTGGTCGTTGGTGTAGACGCAGATGCCGGCCGCGATGCGGAGGGCCTGCTCCGCGATCTGGGCCGCCTCGAGCGTGGAGTAGGCGCAGAGCGCGCGGGCGGCCGCCAGCGCGTACGGGCCACCCGAGCCGATGCCGATCAGGCCGTCGTCGGGCTCGATCACGTCACCGGTCCCGGAGATGATGAACGAGACGCTGGCGTCGGCCACCGCGAGCAACGCCTCCAGCCGCCGGAGTACCCGGTCCATGCGCCAGTCCTTCGCCAGCTCGACCGCGGCCCGCGGCAGGTTGCCGCGGTGCTCCTCGAGCTTGCCCTCGAACTTGGCAAAGAGCGTGAACGCGTCGGCGGCGGTCCCGGCGAACCCGGCCAGCACGCGGTCGTGATAGATCTTGCGCACCTTGCGGGCGCCCGCCTTGACGATCGTCTGGCCCACCGAGACCTGGCCATCTCCGGCGACCGCCACCCGCCCTCGGTGGCGGACACAGGCCACGGTGGTCGCCTCGAAGCCGTACCGCGATGACTCACGCATGCTGGTCGGGCGGTGGCAGGCTCAGGTGGCCCGGGGGTGCGCGGCGTCGTAGACCTTCATCAGGTGCTCGGGGCTCACGTGCGTGTACCGCTGCGTGGTCGACAGCCGGCTGTGCCCGAGCAGCTCCTGGATCAGCCGCAGGTCGGCGCCCTCGCCGAGCATGTGGGTGGCGAAGGTATGCCGGAGCGTGTGCGGGGTCACCCGCCGTCCGATCCCGATGGCGCGCGCTTGCTCTTTCACGATCCGATGTACGCTTCGGGGCGTCAGGCGCCCGCCGCGATGGTTCCGGAACAGCGCACCACGAGCGTGCCCGACGAGCGCCAGGTAGCCGTCCACCGCCTCCAGCGCGGTCTCGCCGACCGGCACCACCCGCTCCTTGCCGCCCTTGCCCAGGACCCGCACCGTGCGATGGCTCCGGTCGAGATCCTCGCAATCGAGCGCGCAGCACTCCCCGACTCGGATGCCCGTGGCATAGAGCAGCTCGAGCAGCGCGTGGTCGCGCCGGCCCGACTGCGTCGGCGTCGGCGCCCGGTCCAGCAGCTCCTTGGACTCGTCCTTCGGCAGGAACGAGGGCAGCCGGCGCATCTGCCGCGGGCCGCGTACCTGCCGCGCCGGGTTCTGCTCGATCCGGCCGCGTCGGGCCAGGAATCGCAAACAGCTCCTCACGGTGGCTAGCCGCCGCGACACGGTGGTCCTGGCCAGCCGCCGCTCGTGCAGCGACGCCAGGTAGCCGCGGACCGCGCGCGCGTCGACCGCCGTCACGGACGGGGTCTGCTGCCGGCGCAAGAACTGCGTGAAGTCTTCCAGATCGGACGTGTAACTGCGGACGGTGTGGGGCGAGGCCCCGCGCTCGACGGCAAGGTATTCGAGAAAGGCGGCGACGGATCGGTCCATCACGATCCGTTCATGCAACGGTCGGGGCCACCTCCTGCCGATAGCCGCAATCCTCCCGGATGCACTGCCGCGTCACCTTGCCCCGCGCCATGCGCTCCGTCATGAACGGCGCGCCGCACTTGGGACAGGCCTCCGGCACGGGGCGCGCCCACACCGCGAACTTGCAGGTCGGATAGTTCGTGCAGGAGAAGAAGGTCTTGCCGCGCTTGGTCCGCCGCTCGACCAGCTGACCACCGCACCCGGACTCCGGACACGTGATGCCGAGTGTGAGCGGCTTGGTCGTCTTGCACTCCGGGTATCCGGAGCACGCCACGAACTTGCCGAACCGGCCGTGCTTGATCACCATCGGCTTGCCGCACGTGGGGCAGCTCTCGTCGGTCGGCTCGTCCGCGGGCTTCTCGCGCCCGCCCCCCAGGTCCTTCGTGTACTTGCACTCCGGATACGCGGAGCAGGCCAGGAAGCTTCCGAACCGCCCCCATTTCTTCAGCAGCGCGCTGCCGCACTCCGGACACGACTCGCCGGTCTCCTGCCCGACCTTGATATTCTCCATCTGCTTCCCGGCGGTCTTGAGGTCCCGGGCGAATTGCTTGTAGAACTCCCCGACCGTGTCGACCCAGTCGGCGTCGCCTTCCTCGATCTTGTCGAGCGACTCCTCGAGCTGCGCCGTGAACTCGACGTCCATGACCTCCGGGAAGTACGGCACCAGGAGATCGTTGACCTGCATCCCGAGCTCCGTCGGGAAGAGCGTGCCGCGGTCGCGGCGGACGTACCCGCGGTCCTGGATCGTGGACAGGATCTGGGCGTACGTGGACGGCCGGCCGATCCCGCGCTCCTCCAGCGTCTTGACCAGCGAGGCTTCCGTGTACCGCGGCGGCGGCTGAGTGAAGTGCTGCTTCGGGTCGAGCGCCAGGAGCTTCAGCACCTCGCCGACCTCGAGCGGCGGCACCACCGCCTCCGAGTCCTCTTCGGGCGTCTCCGCCGTCTCCTCCCGCGATTCCACGTACAGCGCCATGAAGCCGGGGAATCGGAGCGCGGAGCCAAGCGCCCTGAACAGGCACTGGCCGGCCTCGATGTCCGCGGTCACGGTGTCGTACACGGCCGGCAACATCTGGCTGGCGACGAAGCGCTCCCAGATGAGCCGGTACAGCGCGAGCTGGTCCTTGCTGAGGAACCGGGTCAGCGCCTTCGGCTCGCGCGCCACCGCGGTCGGCCGCACGGCCTCGTGCGCTTCCTGCGCGCTCTTCTTGGCCCGATACACCGGCGGCGAGTCGGGCAGGTAGTCACGGCCGAAGCGGGCCGTCACCCACTCGCGCGCTTCCGCCTGCGCCTCGGAGGCGACCCGCACCGCGTCGGTACGCATGTAGGTGATGAGGCCGACCGCGCCCTCGTGGCCGAGCTCCAAGCCCTCGTAGAGCTGCTGGGCGAGCATCATCGTCTTCTTTGCCGTGAAGTGCAGCTTGCGACCGGCCTCCTGCTGGAGCGTCGACGTCGTGAAGGGCGCGGCGGGATTCCGCCGCCGCTCGCCGCGCGTGACCGCCTTCACCTTCCACTGCTGGCCGTGAAGCGCGATCATCGCCTCGAGCGTCACCGCCTCGGACGGCAGGTCCGCCTTCTGGTCGCGGACCTCCTTCAGCGTCGCCACGAAGTCGGGCGGGACCTTTCCCCTCAGGCGCGCGTGCAGCGTCCAGTACTCGACCGGCGCGAACGCCTGGATCTCCCGCTCGCGCTCGGTGATGAGCCGCACGGCCACGGACTGGACGCGGCCGGCCGAGAGGCCCCGGCGCACCTTTTCCCAGAGGAGCGGCGACAGCTTGTACCCGACCAGGCGATCCAGCACGCGGCGCGCCTGCTGCGCGTTGACCTTGTTGCTGTCGATCTTCTGGGGCTGCTGAAACGCCGCTCGCACGGCCCGCTGCGTGATCTCGTTGAACAGGATCCGATGCGTCTTGGCCTTGTTGAACCCGAGCTCCTGGGCGAGGTGCCACCCGATCGCTTCGCCTTCGCGATCCGGATCGGTCGCGATGTAGAGCGACTCCGCCCGCTCCGCGGCCTTCTTCAGCTCGTCCAGCACCTTCTTCTTGGCCGGGAGGATCCGGTACTCCGGCTTGAAGTTGCGCTTCTCGTCGACGCCGAGCCTGGACTTGGGCAGATCGCGGATGTGTCCCATCGAGGCCTTGACGATGTACTGCGAATCCAGATACTTCTGGATCGTCTTGACCTTGGTGGGCGACTCCACCACCACCAGCGACCGCTTGGCCACGCTCCTGTCCTCTCCTCAGGGTCTCACGAACCGCCGACGCGCACGAACCGCTTGCCCTCGAGCTGTCTGACGCGCCCGTCGAGCTCGAGCCGGAGCAGCAGCGCCGAGGCCTGGCCCGGCGCCAGCCCGGCGAGCTGGATCACCTCGTCCATCGTGGCCGCATCGCCACCGAGGACGTCCAGCACACGCTCGGCTCCATCCATCGTCGCCGGCGCGGGCCCGCCCTCGTCGAGCGCACCGGCCCGGGTCACGCTGGTCGGCCCCGCGGCCACGCCGGATCTCACGCACGCCTGCCACCGCGTCGGGAGCTGGGCGATCACATCCTCCCAGCCCTGGACCAGCGTGGCCCCGTCTTGGATCAGTCCGTGCGTGCCTCGGCTCTCGGCCGAGGTCACCCGCCCCGGTACGGCCATCACTTCCCGTCCGAGCTCCGCGGCCAGGCCGGCCGTGATGAGCGACCCGCTCCGCTCCGCGGCCTCCACCACCACGACCCCGAGCGCCAGCGCCGCGATCACGCGGTTGCGCGCCGGGAAGTGAAAGGCGAGCGGCCGCGTCCCCAGCTCGAACTGCGAGACCACCGCGCCGCGCTCCGTGATCTCCTCCGCGAGACGCCGGTTCTCCGGCGGGTAGATGACATCCGCTCCCGAGCCGAGCACCGCGATCGTGCGTCCGCCCGCGCCCAGCGCCCCGCGGTGCGCCGCGCTGTCGATCCCGCGCGCCAGCCCACTCACGACGGTCACGCCCCGCGTGGCCAGCTCACCGGCCAGCCGTTCCGCCATGTCGAGACCGTACGGCGTCGCGCGCCGCGAGCCGACGATCGCCACCGCGAGCGCATCTTCGATGGCGATCTCGCCGCGCATGTACAAGAACGGCGGCGCATCGGGTACGCTGCGGAGCTGCGCTGGATACTCGGCATCGCCCCAGGCGATCCGCTTGATGCCGGATCGCGTGTCACGCGCCGTCTCATCCAGGATACGCTCGACCGTGGCTTTCATCCTCGTGGTTTCTCGGCGGCGGAATTCGCCTCAGTATACCGGACCGAAGGGACCCGTCAACAATCCGGACTCCCGTGTATCAAAGGACAGGGAGCACGCCGCGCGCCGCTCGCGCCCTCGTCCCTCGTCCGGGTCGCAACCCGACCCGTACGGACTGTCCCGGACGACTCAGCGAGCGCGGGGCGCCGGTGCGCCGAGCGCGGTCAGCAACGAGCGGGCCTGCACGGCCGCATTGCTCGTCGGATGCTCCCGCACCACGCGCTCCCAGGCCTCGCGCGCGCGCGTGTTCTCCCTCAGCGCGCGGTGGGACAGTCCGACCTTGACCAGCGCGTCGGGCACCTGCGCGCTCTCCGGGTACTGATCGAGCAGCTTCTGGAACTCGGTCTGCGCTTGACGGAAATCGCGTTGCCGGTAGTATGCCTCGCCGATCCAGTACTGCGCACTGGACGCGAGCGCATGCTTGGGGAACTTGTCGACGAGCTCGTTGAACTCCAGCACCGCCTGCCCGTATTCCTCGGCGCGGAAGCTCCCCATCGCGGATGCGTGCAGCTTCTCCGGCGAGATCTCGCGCACCGGCGGCGGCGTGGGTGGTGGCGCCGGCGCCGGTGCCGCCGCCGCCGCGCGCGCGGCGGCGAGCCGCTGACCGAGCTCCTCGATCGACGACCGCAGCGCGCGGCTCTCGCTCTCTCGCTGCTCGATCGCCGCCTTCAGCGCGGCGCGCTCCTCACCGGCCGTCTTGGCCTCACCGGCGAGAAACGCCGCCTGCGCATCCCACGCCTTCAGCTCGGCGGCCATACGCGCGATCTGCTGAGCGGTCGTTTCCTGACCGGCGCGGAGCTCCGCGAGCTGCCCCCTCAGCGCAGCGAGCTCGCTGGCCTGGCGGTCACGGTCCCGGCTGGCACAGCCAGCGAGCGTGGTCAGCGTGAGCAGCGCGAGAGACAGCGCGGCCAGCGCTCGTGATCGAGCGCGTCGCCGCCGCGAGTGGTTCATCACCGATCGACCGTAGCACCGCGCCGGAAGCAAAGTCAATTTGCCGACGCGCTTTTGACTTAACCAGGTCTTTTCGCTAGCATGCGCCGCATGGACGAGCTGCAGTGGGAACTCTTCCTGTCGGCCCTGGCGACGGGCTTCGTGTTCGGTTACGTGATCCAGCGGGGTGGCTTCTGCTTGACCCGGGCGATCTCCAATCTGGTGCTCTCGGGCGATGCGACCATCCTGCGCGCGTACGTGCTGGCGCTGCTCGTCGCGATGGTCGGCGTGCAGCTGTTGCTGGTCTCCGGGGCGATCGAGATCCCGATCCGGCCGCTCCGCTGGGTGTCGAACGTGCTCGGTGGGCTGCTGTTCGGCGTCGGGATGATCCTGTCCGGCGGCTGCTCGGGCAGCACGTGGTACCGGGTCGGCGAGGGCGCCGTCGGCGCCATCGTGGTCCTCCTCGGCTTCGCGATCGGCGCGACGACCGTCGGCGTCGGCGTGCTGGCACCGGTGCGGACCTGGCTGCAGCGGCCCACCGTGATCACCGGCGAGGGCGCGCCCCCGACGCTCGCGAACGTCGTCAACATTTCCCCCTGGGTGGTGATCGCGATCGTGGCCGCGCTGGTGGGGCTGTGGTTCTGGCGCAGTCGCGGCGCGCCGCAGCACGCCAAGTGGCCGTGGCCGCTCACCGGGACCGCCGTGGGCGTGATGATCGCGATCGGCTGGTGGGCGTCGAGCGTCGGGGACCGTCCCGTCGGCATCACCTTCGCCGCCAACACGGGGCATCTGCTGACGTACCCCATGGTGGGATTCCCCACCCGCGTGACGTGGAGCATGCTGATGGCGCTCGGGGTGCCCATGGGCGCCTTCGTCGGCGCCTGGAGCACGGGCGAGTTTCGCTGGAAGCTACCCCCGGGCTGGAGTCTCGTGAAGATCTTCGCCGGCGGACTCCTGATGGGAGGCGCCGCCCTGCTCGCCGAAGGCTGCAACATCAACCAGGGCCTCACCAACTCCGCGACCCTGGCCCTCGGCAGCCTCCTGACCTTCGCCTCGATGGGCGCCGGCGCCTATCTCGCGCTCCGGGCGCTCTATCTGAGGAAGAGCTAGGCCGAACGCCAGGATGAGGACACAGGCGTCTGCTAGTCTCGTAGCAGGAGGACGGTGACGGGCTGACCTGGCTCGATGGTGGTGTCGCCCGGCACCACGGCGAGGCCATCGGCCGCGACCATGGAGCGCAGGATCCCCGAGCCCTGATCCCCGGTCAACCGCGCGCCGTAGGTACCGCTCTCCTCGACGAGCGTCACCCGCAGGTAGCCGCGGCGAGGGCCCGGGTTCGGGATCGGCGCGAGCGCGCGCGCCGTGACACGCGGCCGATCGATCCGCGCGCGGCCGCTCATGCGGAGGATCGCCGGGCGGACGAAGAGCTCGAAGGTCACCATCGCGGACACCGGGTTGCCGGGCAGCGCGAACACCGGCAGCGCCCCCTTCGAGGCCGCCGGCAGCGTGGCGAACGCGATGGGCTTGCCCGGCCGCATGTTGACCTGCCAAAGATGCTGCTCGGCTCCGAGATCGCTCAGCGCGGCCTTGACGAAGTCGTGCTCGCCCACCGAGACGCCCGCGGAGGAGATCACGCCATCGCAGCCGAGCGCGGCCCGCAGCCGCTGCTCGATGTCTTGCCGCCGGTCGGGGGCGACGCCCAGGTTGACGGCGTCCGCGCCCGCCTCGGCGAGCTGGGCCATCAGCGAGTAGGTGTTGGAGTTCCGGATCTGACCGGGACCGAGCGGCGCGCCCAGGTCGGCGAGCTCGTCTCCCGTCGAGAGCACCGCAACCCGCGGCCGCCGCACGACGCTCACCTGGAGCTGACCGAGCGTGGCCAGCAGCCCCATGTCCGCGGCGCGGAGCCGGCGGCCACTCGTCAGCACCGTCTCCCCCGCCCGGATGTCCTCCCCGCGCGACCTGACGAATTCGCCGGCCTGCACCGGGCGCCCGATCCGGCAGCTCTCGCCCTCGGCCGTCACCTCCTCTTGGGGAACGATGGCGTCCGCCCCCGCCGGCAGCGGCGCCCCGGTGAAGATCCGGTACGCTTCCCTGGCCTCGAGGGGGCGCTCGGCGACGGCGCCGGCGCCCAGGCTGCCGACGCGACGCAGTCGCACCGGCGACGACGCGCTGGCCTCGCGCGTGTCCACGCTCCGAACGGCATAGCCGTCCATCGACGAGTTGGCCCACGGGGGAACGTCGCTCGTCGACGTCACGTCAGCCGCCAGCACGCGTGCGAGGGCCCGCGGAAGCTCGACGCGCTCGGCCCCCAGCACCGACACGCGCGAGAGAATCCGCTCGAGCGCCTCCTCCACCGAGATCACAGCGACATTCTACAGGCTATTCGGGAAGCGCACCCGCCCGTCGCGCGATCCGATGCCCGGTCAACGAGCACCACGGTTTCGATGTTCCGCTTCGCGCGCCGGCTTCGCCGGCGCAATCCCGTTCGAAGGGGGGAGGCCTCGGAGGGGGCCGTCGAGGCCCCCTGCGAGGTGCTCAGCGCTGCAGCAGAGGCCGGTAGCGCTCGACGAACCGGCGGCGGCTCAGCACGAAGAGGCCGAGGAAGCCGGCGGTGATCAGGAGCTCCAGCGGCCCGATCGGAAGCCGGTTCTCCCGCGAGATCGCCGGGAACACGATGAGGATCCGCTCGAGGAATATCGCCACCCAGCCCATGCCCAGCACCACCACCAGCCCCGTGTGGCGGGCCGGCGGCCGGCCCGTGAGCCGCTTGAGCAGGTAGGCAAAGGGAATGACGAAGCCGATGACGAAGATCACGAAGGCCAGCGTGCGCCACGGATCCACGAAGAACCGGCTCAGGAAGAACTTCGTTTCGATTGGAATGTTGCCATACCAGATCACCAGGTACTGGGAGAAGAAGAAGTACATCCACATGACGCACATCGCGAACGTGAGCTTCGCCATGTCCTGGATGGCCGACGGCTGCAGGGTCGTCAGCCCGCGCGCGTTGGCCCGGATGGCCAGGAACGTGACCAGCGCGAAGCCCGTGTAGAGCGACGTCACCACGTAGTAGCCGCCGAACAGCCCGCTGTACCAGGTCGGCTCCAGCGACATCAGCAGATCGAATCCCCAGAGCGACAGCACCACCACGTACAGCATCAGCAAGATCGTGCTCAGCCGGTTGCGCTGGGCCTGCGCCCGCGGATTCTGCGCGGTCGTCGGGTCCTCCGCCAGGAGCGCACCCACGAGCTTCATGGCCACCCAGTACAGCACCAGCACGCCGAGCCCGATCCGGAGCGACATGAACGGCACGTTGAGCCATGCCGCCTTGGCCGGGAGCGGCTTGGTCACCCACGAGTAGAGGTCGGCCCGTCCCGCGAACAGGACCACGAAGAGCACGAAGGAGACCGGCAGGAATCCCGCCGTCGTCAGGGCCAGGCGCTTGATGCCGGGCGACCACCGGCCCTCGGTCAGCTGCACCATCGCGGCCAGCGCCGGCCCGGTGATGGCGAGGCTCGACCAGAACAGGAGGTTGACCAGATAGATGCCCCAGGTGCGGGAGTGCTGCTGTCCCTGGGTGATGCCGTACAGGAAGGCCACGATGCCGAGCGCCACGAGCAGCACGAGCAGCGACTGGGCGCCGCGCGACCGCTCGGCCGGGGGAGTCATCAGGCTCATTTGCCGACCAGCGTCCTCAGATAGTTCACGAGGCTCCAGCGCTCGTGCGGCGACAGCGCTTCGCTGTAGGCCGGCATGATGGCCCCGCCGACGCTCAGCACGCTCTCCCAGTACCCGTCGCTGCGCTGCTTCTGGAGATCGGGGTTGGTCAGGTCGGGCGGCGGCACGAACTTGGTGGTGACGAGCCCGTCGCCCTTGGCCGACACGCCATGGCACGGGGTACAGTAGACGACGTAGAGCTCCGCGCCCTGCTTCACCGACGCGGGCGTGGCGGCCACCGGGTTCTTCCGGGCCGCGGCGGCGTCCCGCTCCTGCTTGCCGTAGTAGAGCTCTCCACCGGTCCGCGGCAGGCTGCCGGGCGGCATGATCAGCGCGCGCTCGCTGGGCATGACCCGGGGCGTGTCGAACATGTTGTGCAGCCAGCGATACGCGACGTTGAGGCCGAACAGGCCCCCGGTCGCCGCCACCACCAGCAGCACGAGGATGAAGACGTACTTCATCATCGCTTGATTTCCTCGGCCCCGGCCGCCGACAGCACGGAGGCCGCCCCCTCGACCTTGTCCGGCGGACAGGTGACCGCGATGCCGAAGCGGTCCACCGTGAAGCGCGGATCATACGTGGGCGAGGGCCGCGTCTGCGGCAAGCGACCCAGCACCAGCAGGGCCAGGAGCGTGCTGAGCCCGCACAGCAGGATCGTCAGCTCGAACGCGATGATGATGAAGGGCGGGATGGACACCGGGTGCTTGCCCCCGGTGACGAGATCCCACTTCATCGAGGACCAGATCGTCAGGAAGAAGGCCAGGCAGGTTCCCGTCAGCCCCCCGATCAGGGAGAAGAACCGGACCTTGGACAGCGGCCGCACGTGCTCCACCTCGTGCTCGATCTCTTCCACCGGCACCGGCGTGTAAACGGTGAGCTCCGTGAAGCCCTGCGCGCGGAGTTGACGGATCGCCTGGACGGTGCTGTCCGCGTAGGCGAAGATGCCGAGCACCGTCGCCATCGCTAGCCGTTCGGAGGGGGCCCCGACGGCGCCCTCCGAGCCTCCCCCAAGAACCCGATTGCGCCGGCAAAGCCGGCGCTCGAAGCGGAACAGCCAAGGCTGGCGACCATTCTCCGACAGACTCCTAGTGGTGCCCGTGCGGCTGCTTGACCGGGTGGCCGATGGCTTCCTTCACCTCGACGATGGAGAGCGAGGGCAGCACCCGGATGAAGGCCAGGAACAGCAGGAAGAACCAGGCGAACGAGCCGGCGATGATGGTCGAGTCGGTGATGGTCGGGTAGTACGTGCCCCAGGTATACGGGTAGAAGTCGTGGGCCAGACCCGGCACGATGATGTTGAACCGCTCGAACCACATGCCGGTGAGCACGAAGATCGACACGACATAGAGAATGGTGGTGTTGGTCCGCGCCCGCTTCCAGAAGAACACCAGCGGCGTCACGCTGTTGCAGAAGTACATGAGCCAGTACGCCCACGCGTACTGCTGGCTGGCCTTGGCGAACAGCGACGCCCGCTCGAAATGATCCCCGCTGTACCAGGCGGTGAATACCTCGCAGATGTAGAAGTAGCTCAGCACGAGGCTCGTCACCAGGATCAGCTTGGCCATGGCGTCGAGGTGCTTGTCGGAGATG
>Ga0187892_10001126_pt1 | contig 63859 bp, 55 predicted proteins | sample MA1701073metaG_FD_139345 | JGI IMG/M metagenome (GOLD analysis project Ga0187892, IMG submission 139345) | Bio-ooze microbial communities from a basaltic lava cave in the Kipuka Kanohina Cave System on the Island of Hawaii, USA - MA170107-3 metaG ... | reverse complement strand
GACACCACTGTCGCCGCGCTTGCAGCAGATTCTCCACTATCTGCGTTTACCACTGTCGCTGTATACCGTCACGCTCTATAATTCAACTTAGTTCATTCCCAATTCACGCGAAAGTACAGTAATATGCTTGTCTCCCTGTCTTCGCAGCCATCTTTAACCCCCGACTCCCAAAGCTTCCTCGACCGCCTCGGCTTCTTCGGCTGGCAATTGGGTTTGGAGCGGATTGAAAAGCTCTGTGAATTTTTCGGCCAGCCACAGCTTAAATATCCGACGGTTCACATCGCCGGCACGAACGGCAAAGGCTCGACCGCGGCGATGCTGGCGGCCATCGGCAAGGCCGCGGGATTGCGCACGGGCTTGTATACGTCGCCGCATCTCGTTCATCTCAACGAGCGGGTTCAAATCGACGGCGTGCCGGTTTCATTTCCAGAGATTGAAGACGCCTTAAAAAGCTGCCGGCCGTTGGCCGAATCGCTGCAGGCAACATACTTTGAAATCATCACCGCCATCGCGTTTGCGATCTTCGCGCAGCGGGGCGTGGAACTGGCGATCATCGAAACCGGCCTCGGCGGGCGATTGGACGCCACCAACGTCGTGCAGCCGGAAGTTGCCGTGATCACGACGATTGGATTGGAGCATCAACAATATCTTGGTGACACGCTGGCCAAAATTGCCGGTGAAAAAGCCGGCATCATTAAACAAGGCGTGCCCTGCGTTTCAGGCGTTCGGCAAAAAACCGCGCGGCAGCCGATTCTCAAGCGCTGCCGCGAACTGCGGGCGCCGCTTTATGAGCTGCACGATCAGGCGAAAATCAAGGAAATTTTCATTCATCCGGGCGGTTTGCAATTTACCCTTGACTTGCCGGATTTTAATCTTAATTTAAAAAATATCGCCTGCGCGTTGCGCGGGCGGCATCAGGTGAACAATGCGGCTCTGGCTGTTTTCGCCGCCGCGCTTTTGCGCAAAAAATATTTTCAATTAACCGCCGACGCCATTCGGCGCGGCTTGCAAACGGTGTTTTGGCCGGCGCGCCTGCAACTCATTCAAACACGACCGGCGATCGTGGTTGACGCCGCGCACAATGCCGACGGCATGCGCGCGCTGGCGCAAAACCTGCAAGAAATTTTCAAATATCGCCGGCTGCTGGTGGTGATGGGATTGCTGGACGATAAAACCTTGCCGCCCATTTTACTCGCGTGGAAAAATTTGCGTCCCCATTTTTTCCTTGCAACGCCGCCGACGAATCGCGGGCGTCCGGCTATCGAATTAGCCGAAGCGGCAAAAAAATTCGGCTTGCACGCCGAAGCCTTTGATTCGCCGGCTGCCGCCTTTGCGCAAGCGCGTGAAAGCTGCCGCGATGACGACCTGCTCTGCGTCACCGGCTCACATTATTTGATCGGCGCGTTGATGAAAGCGGGTTGCATTCCGCTGCCGTACAATAGCTGAAACTTTGAAAATTGATTATTTGAATTTTGTTAACTATATTTAGGGTGATGATGTTGCAGGACGTTATGAGATTTTACTATGAATCGATGCTTGGACGGCTTATTATAGGATGCTCATAAGTTCATAGAGGGAAAACCCAATGGCCACCGCTGAACAAATCAAAGCACTGCTTAAAAGCGTCGTTGAAAAGGATGAGCCTCGGTTTTACTCAATTGTGATGCAGGTAGCTGCCAATGAAGCGAGGCAAGGTCATGGTAAGTTCGCCCAAGAGCTGCGCGAATTGGTTGATCAAGCCAAATCTCGAGGCGCATTTGCTATTGTCAACAAACAACCTATTCCCCTCGCCTATCCTCGCGGTGAGTTAAGCGGACTATTGTCGGTCGATTATCCGCAAATTCGGTTGACAGATATGATTCTTCACCCGAAGCTTTTGAAACGACTGGCTCGAATTATAAAAGAGCAGCGGCATTTAAGCAAACTGCAAACGCATGGCTTAAATCCAAGGCGAAAGCTTCTTTTAATCGGGCCCCCAGGCTGTGGCAAAACCATGACGGCCACGGCTTTGGCTGGTGAACTAGGTATTCCCATATTTATTGTGCGCCTGGATGGTTTGATTACTAAATATATGGGTGAAACGGCGGCAAAACTACGTCTTATATTTGACGCCATCGCGCAAACACGCGGCGTTTACTTATTCGATGAGTTCGACTCTATCGGAACTCAACGCGGGCTTCTTAACGATGTTGGAGAAATTCGACGTGTGTTAAATAGCTTCTTGATGTTCATTGAACGCGATCAATCAACAAGCCTAATTATTGCTGCAACGAATCACCCCCAAAATCTGGATTTTGCGCTTTATCGCCGCTTCGATGATGTAATTGAATATGAGTTGCCTGATCAAAAGTTGGCGCTTTTACTTTTAAAAACACGGTTACACGATTTTAATACCTCAAGGCTTGATCTTGCGCAAATAGCGGAAGCTGCATACGGACTTAGCTTTGCGGAAATCAGCCAGCTCTGCGAAGAGGCGATCAAAGAAATGATTATCAGTGATAGCGATGAACTCATAACGGAAGAAATGCTTGGTTTAATCTCCGAAAAAAAGGCCTTCCGAAAATAAAACAATAATAATATTGATTCCATGCCTGAGAGTGAAACAAAAAATTTCCCTCACATTCTCTTGACGAATGCTGCGAAGTCGGAACGATATACTTATCCAGGCGGGGGAGGGGGTGCGTTCCGGCTCAAAATTAGAGATAGAAAAGATCATGGCGAAAGCTTGAAGAAGCAACTTAAGCTTATTGAAAAGCTTGCTGCTAACCTGGGCGAACAACGTTCAGCAATCGGCGTTCGATCTGATTTGGGTTTTTACCTTCAATTTGAAAGCGACCCTGGATTTCCCTTAAAAGTCGAAAGCTTGGAAGACCAACGTAGCGGTATTGAGGTGGTGGTCGCAAAAGAGCAGGAGAGCGAAAATCAAAATGTGAGCACCGCCACTGTCTACATACCTGAAGGAAAACTTGTACGATTCTTCAAAATCGTTGAAAAATACCTTGCAGAAACAAGCAAAAAATCAGGAAATCCGAAAAATAAAAATTTAGTTGAAAGCATTTCAACTATCAAGCTGGCATCCTTGAAAACTTTTTGGACGGATGAAGAAGAATTTGATAATATTGCCGTAAATGCAACGATTTGGTGGGAGGTATGGCTTCGTGCCGGCGAAAACTCCACAGAACAAAAAGAAATACTGGGGTTATTCCGAGATCAATCCGTTAAATATCAAATTTCACTCAGCAAAAACGAGATATTCTTTCCCGAACGTACTGTCCTCTTGGCCTATGCCAACAAAGCGCAATTTCTCGAATCAATTTTCCTGTTGAATTGTTTGGCCGAGCTTCGTCGAGCCAAAATTACTGCTGAGACGTTTACCAGGCTCTCTCGAATTGAGCAACGCGAGTGGGTAGAAAAAATCAAAGCACGAATCATTCGGCCACATGATGACGTTCCCGCAATATGCATTCTCGATACTGGCGTCAACAATGGTCATCCATTAATTGAACTGGGCCTCGATGATAAAGACATGCACACCTATAACCCGGCATGGGGCATAGCCGATCATTATGGACATGGAACAGAGATGGCCGGACTAAGTCTCTACGGAGATTTGTCGGAAGTTTTGAACGACGACCAACCTATCCTCCTGCAGCACAAACTTGAATCTGTTAAAATCCTTCCATCGTCGGGGGAAAATCCACCGGAATTGTATGGGAACATTACCGGAGAGGCGATTGCACGCGCCGAGATCAGCGCGCCTTTCCGAAACCGAGCCATTTGTTTGGCGGTAACGACGACGGAATTTAGAGATCGCGGACAACCTTCATCGTGGTCTGCTGCGATCGATCAGCTTTGTGCTGGCGCAGAAGATGGGCAATCGCGTCTTATGCTAATTTCGGCTGGGAATATAAGTTTTGATTCACTCGCTGATTATCCTGCAAGCAATCAAACGGAAGGTATTCGCGATCCTGGGCAATCTTGGAACGCTGTAACAGTGGGGGCTTGTACTGAAAAAGATTACATCGATCATCTTAACTATCCAGGTTGGTCATGCGTGGCATCCAAAGGTGGCTTATGTCCTGCCAGCAGCACTTCATTAATTTGGCAAAAACAATGGCCCTTAAAGCCAGATATAGTTTTGGAAGGTGGCAATATCGGTTGGAATCCCGCGACAAATTCTGCAGACTACATCGACTCTTTACAATTACTTTCCACTTACTGGCAACCCCAAGTTAAATACTTTACCATCACGGGCGATACCAGTGCGGCTACCGCTCTGGCAGCGAGAATGGCGGTGATGATTCAAACACTCTATCCAGATTTTTGGCCCGAAACTATTCGCGGATTGCTCGTTCATTCCGCTGGATGGACAGATGAAATGTTACGTGGAATCGAATTATGGAAAGACAAGAAGTCTGTCATAGCTAACTTGCTTCAAATTTATGGTTTCGGCGTTCCTGATTTAACTCGAGCGCGTTGGTGTGCACGTAATGTTTTAACCATAATAGCTCAGACTTCGCTTCAGCCTTATATTCAAGAGGGGAACGACATAAAAACGAAGGAATTACATCTTCATGAATTGCCTTGGCCACGCGAAGTGCTGATGGATTTGGGTGAGACCGAAGTCGAAATGCGTGTTACCCTTTCATATTTTATCGAACCTGGCCCAGGTCGGCGAGGTTGGAATAATAAATTTCGTTACGCATCGTACGGATTAAGATTTGAAACAAAAGCGGGAATCGAAACGATTGCTGAGTTTAGACGGCGCATAAACAAAGTTGCACGCCAAGAGATCAAAATTTATGAAGGAACTTTGAGCGATTCATCCGAATGGCTGCTGGGATCGGATTTGCGTTCCCGCGGCTCGATACACTCCGATTATTGGCGTGGAACGGCGGCCACCCTTGCCGAAAAGGGGCATATTGCTGTTTTTCCAGTTAATGGCTGGTGGCGAGAAAGAAAACATTTAAAACGATGGGATCGGCAAGCAAGATATTCTCTCATCGTAACCATCAAAACTCCTTCAGAAGAAATCGATATTTACACACCTGTAGCCAATTTAGTGCTTGTATAACTGATCTCATTTTCGGAGGAAAACTCAATGAAAAAAACGAACCTCATCCGTGTCTTTTCTGCTGTCGGTTTATTCTACCTGCTATCGTCCGTTCTGGCATTTTCTCCCCTCGCGCCGCATGACACCATCGTCAAAATCACGCTGCTGCAGATCAACGATGTCTACGAGATCACGCCGGTAAGCGGCGGCAAGGAGGGCGGCATGGCGCGTCTGGCGACGCTGCGAAAACAGCTCGCGGCGCAAAATCCGAACACCTTCATGATTTTGGCGGGCGATTTGTTCAGCCCCTCGGCGCTGGGAACGGCCAGAGTCGAGGGCGCGCGGCTGGATGGCAAGCAAATGGTGGAGGTGTTGAACGCCGCCGGATTGAATTACTGCACCTTTGGCAATCACGAATTTGATCTGAGAGAGCAGCCGTTCTTGCAGCGGCTCTCCGAATCGCGTTTCACCTGGTTTTCCGGCAATGCGTTCGATCGCAATAAAAAACCGTTTCCGAATGTCAAAGAAAATGTGATTTTCACCGTCACCAACGCCTCGAATCAAACCGCGCGGATCGGTTTGATCGGCGTTACCATGACGAAAAATAAACCGGATTACGTGACGTATCTCGATCCGCTGGAGGCGGCGAAGAAACAAGCGGAGGCGCTGCGCGGCCAAGTCGATATTCTCATCGCGGTGACGCATCTTCCGCTCGAAGACGACGTCAAGCTCGCGCAAACAGTGGCGGGCATTGATTTGATTTTGGGCGGGCACGAGCACGAAAACGCGCAAATCTGGCGCGGCGCGAATTTCACGCCGATTTTTAAAGCGGATGCGAATGCGCGCTCCGCCTACATTCACCAAATAACTTATGATGTCGAAAGCAAACGTTTGAAAATCGATTCACAGTTGCAGCCGATCACGGATAAAATCCCGGAAGATCCGGAAACCGGGCAGGTGGCGCAGCGCTGGGTGGATTTGGCCTTCGGCGCGTTCAGAACCATGGGCTTCGAGCCGGGGCAACTGGTGGTCAATTCGCCGGTGACGCTGGATGGCCGCGAGTCGACAGTGCGGAATTATCCGGGCAAATTAACCGATCTCATTGCTGAAGGATTTCTGAACGCGACGCCGGGCGCGGAGCTGGCCATTTGCAACGGCGGCTCGATTCGCATTGACGACGAGCTGCCGCCGGGCACGATCTCGGAATACGACGTCATTCGCATTCTGCCGTTCGGCGGCAATGTCGCGTCGGTGGAAATGCGCGGCCGGCTGTTGAAGCAGGTTTTGGATCAAGGCCGCGCCAACAAAGGCGCCGGCGGCTTTTTGCAAACCGCGAGGGTGAGCTGGAGCGAGGAAAAAGGCGATTGGCTGATCAACGGCAAGCCGCTGGATCAGCGCCGCAATTACAAGGCGGCGATCAACGATTTTTTGCTTACCGGCAACGAGCAGGGGATGGATTATTTGAATCGCAAAAATCCGGATTTGCGCGTGATCAACGAGAATGTGATGGAAGTCCGCCGCGCGCTGATGGCGCAGATGCAAAAGGAATTTGGGCAAAAGAAATAACTTTTAACTCTTGAACCAACAAAATAAGGAGGCGCAGTAATGAAAAAAACAATTGTCGCGTTGTTGAGCGTAGCCCTGCTGGCGATGAGCCTGGGCTGCTCCAGTTGGAGCCGGAAAGAAAAGGGCGCGGCGATCGGCGCCGGCTCGGGCGCGGTGGTTGGCGGCCTGATCGGCAAGGCGGCCGGCAACACCATGTTGGGCGCCATTCTCGGCGCGGCGGTCGGCGGCGCGGCCGGCGCGTATATCGGCAATTACATGGACAAACAAGCCGCTGAAATGCAGCGCGATCTCGAAGGCGCGAAAGTCGAGCGCGTCGGCGAGGGCATCAAAATCACGTTTGATTCCGGCCTGCTCTTCGACGTGGACAAAGCCGAGGTCAAGCCGCAGAGCAAGGAAAATCTCCGGAAGCTCGCGACGATTTTGCAGAAATACGAAGACACCAACATTCTGCTCGAAGGGCACACCGACGACACCGGCTCCGACGAGCACAATCTCAATCTTTCCCGTTCGCGGGCGCAATCGGTGGCGACCTTTCTCTACGGCTTGAAAATCAATCCGGCGCGTTTCGCGATCATGGGCTACGGCGAGTCGCAGCCCATTGCCACCAACGACAATGCGGAGGGCCGGCAGATGAACCGGCGCGTCGATCTGGCGGTGATGGCCAATGATAAATTGAAAAAGGCGGCGAAAGAAAAAACCGGATGAGGCGGAACCTTGCAGGCGTAGTCAAACAGGAAAAAATCACCGCCCACTGAATTTGAACTCCTTACAGGCGCAGCCCACAGAATAAAAATCAAAAAATATTTCTGTGGGACTTCTTTTCTGAGGGCGAAAATCTTTGCCTAATGTTGCTTACGCAATTTGGCTTGTTGGATGACGATCAGCGCCAGAATCACCAACGCGGCGCCGATGATCAGCCCGGTGGTGACCGGCTCGTTGAGAATGAGGGCGCCGAGAATGACCGCGACAACGGGATTGACAAAGGCGTAGGTCGAAGCTAGCGCCGGGCCGGCGCGATGCAGCAGAAAGATGTACGCGGTAAACGCCAGCGCCGAGCCGAAGGTGATCAAATAGGCTATCGCCCACAGCGGTTTTCCCGCGAGGCGCGCCAGCTCGAAGCCGGCAAACTCGCCGCGAATGCCGGCGAGCAGGAAAAGCGCGGAGCCGCCGGCCAGCATTTGCAGGGCGGAACTCATGATGTGGGATTTAGGCCCCGGCGCATGGCGCGTGTAAATCGAGCCGGCCGCCCACGACAAGGAACCGAGCAAAAGCCCGATTTGCCCGATCACGGCGTTGGGGTTTTGGCCGTTGCGCAATTCCGGCGCCATCAAGACGGCGACGCCCGCGAGGCCGATCATGACGCCGATCACTTTCATCAGCGTGACGCGCTCGCCGCCGGGGCGCAAACCTTCGAGCACGATCATCCACAACGACACCGTGGCGATGATGATGGCGGTCATGCCGGAGGACACGTATTGCTCGGCCCACACCACGCTGAAGTTGCCGGCGCCCATCATCAACACGCCGGCAATCACCACCGTTCGCACCTGTGGCCAGGCGCTCGGCCAGGGTTCGCGCCTAAACTTTCCCCACAGCAGCAAAAGGCCGCCCGCCGAAGTAAAACGCACGGCGCCCATCAGGGCCGGCGGCCACGCCTCGAGTCCGATTCGAATGACCAGATAGGTTGATCCCCACACGAGATAAACAATCAGCAGGGCGGAAAGAACGGCCAGTTGTAAAGTTGGAGGCGAGTGGTGATCACGCATGCGCGTCGACCTGCCGGCGCAATGTGCCCTTTATCAAATCCCAAATCGGAAAAGTGATGTTGAAATTGCAGTCATTCATCAGCGCCGGATTGTGGTGGGTTTGATGATGCCGCTTCAAGGCGCGAATCAGCGCGAATGCGCCGAGCCGGCTTCCTTCGGGCAGATGATACAAGAGATGCAGCCATTCATACAAAAGAAAATAGGCCACGGCGACGATCAAAAACAAGCCGGCGACGTTGCTGTTGGTGAGAAACCAGGTGAGAAAAAAGACCGGCGAGACGAGACCGAAGAGCAAAAAAATCACCCAAAACGGGAAGAATACGAGGTACGCTTCTTTGCCGGACGCGAAGCCCATTTGCGTGTGGGGGAAATAAGCGTGATGGGTCAAGGTATGGCGCTTGAAAACGATATCGAGCCAGCGCCGGCTCAGAAGCCCTTTCGGGCGGTTGTGCATCGGCCCGCGGTGAAAATTGTACTCGACAAAATTGGCAAAGAGAAACACCGCCGGAATCGCCAGCCAGTCCAGCGGCTTGACGTTCTCCAGCAATCGCGTCGAATAGTAAATCGCCACGATGCCGAGCGCGTTGGTCAGCCCGAAGAACAGATAAGGATTATAAAACGAAGGAATGACGCGCTGCAATTCCTGGCGGCTGGCGGGCAAATTTGCTTCGGAAATCTTTGTCGTCATGGCGTTTGGCTTTTTTGTGATCGCGTCCAATATACGGCAAAATCGAAATCAGCGCAAGCCTAATTTTGTTTTTAAGAGAGTTTTCCTTGACTTGCGATTATTACAAAATTTGGCTATATTGATTTGAACGTTTTAAAGTGGCATGGCGCTGATTGGAATTATTTTTGTATGAACCTTACCATTTTCCCAGCACAGATAATTCGCGGCCGCCTCTCCGTCCCCGGCGACAAATCCATCTCTCATCGCGCGTTGATGCTCGGGGCGATGGCCGAGAGCGACGCCGTTATTCGCGGCTTGGCGCCGGGAGAAGATGTGAGCAGCACAAAACGTTGCCTGCAACAGCTCGGTGCCATCATCAAAGAAAAGAACGGCGAAATTCTGGTGCAGGGCCGCGGCCGTTTCGGTTTGCAGAAACCGGAAACGGCGCTCGATGCCGGCAATTCCGGCACGACGATGCGTCTGCTTGCCGGCCTTCTCGCCGCGCAATCGTTCGGCGCCACCATCACCGGCGATGCGTCATTGCAACGGCGTCCGATGCGGCGGATCATCGAACCGCTCACGCAAATGGGCGCGAAAATCGCGGCGCAAGAGAACGGTTGCGCGCCCATTACGATTCATGGCGGAAAACTGCGCAGCATTCATTACCGGCTTCCGGTGGCCTCGGCGCAGGTGAAAAGCTGCGCGCTGTTTGCCGGACTGGGCGCAGAAGGCGAAACCGTGATTGAAGAAACCATTCCGACGCGTGATCACAGCGAGAGATTGCTGCGGCGGATGGAAGCCAGTATATCAGTAATCAGTAATCAGTATTCAGTATTCAGTAAGGAGATTAGAGTTCGCGGAGGAAAAATTCGTGGTTGCGAGGTTGAGATTCCGGGCGATTTTTCTTCGGCGGCTTTTTTTATTGCGGCGGCGCTGCTTTTGCCAAAAAGTGAATTGCTGATAGAAAACGCCGGCCTCAATCCCACGCGCACGGCGTTGCTCGACGTCGCGCGCGAAATGGGCGCAGAGGTCGAAATCATGAATTTGCGAAACGAGTCTTACGAACCGATGGCAGATTTGATGGTTCGCCATCGGCCATTGCAAAGCGCAAAAGTTTCCGGCAGCCGCATTCCTTTGCTCATAGATGAAATTCCCATTCTCGCTATTATGGCCACGCAAGCCGAGGGGAAAACGCATATTCGCGAGGCGCAGGAGTTGCGGGTTAAAGAGAGCGACCGTCTCGCGGCGCTGGTGAAAAATCTTCGCGTGATGGGCGCGGCAATTGAAGAACTGCCCGACGGACTCGTGATCAGCGGCCCGACCAAATTGCGCGGCGCCGAGGTTGAATCATTCGGCGATCATCGCATTGCGATGGCGTTCGCCATTGCCGGGCTTTTAGCCGATTCACCGACGACGATACGCGGCGCAGAATGTGTTGATATTTCTTTCCCCGGATTTTTTGAAATTTTGAAAAAGTTAGCTCGTTAGCTCGTTTGCCGGTTCGCCAGTTTGATCTTGCAACTGGCAAACAAACGAACCGGCCAACACTTTTACCAATGCCCTTTTTCCCTTTACAAATTCGCCTGCTTGCTGTCGGCAAATTGCGCGACCCAATTTGGACGCCGGCAGTGACCAAATATGGTCAGCGCCTCCAAAATTATGCCAAATTTGATCTCGTTGAAGTCCGTGATGCCGTTGGCAAAGGCCTGCCGGATAGCGCGGCGCTGGCCGAAGAAGGAAAAATCATTGCGCACGCGCTCGAATCGGGCAATTATCTCGTCGCGCTGGACCGGCAAGGCAAGCCATTCAGCAGCGAGCAATTGGCACAAACATTGCAAAAACTTATTGACACCGGTATACGCAAAATGGATTTTGTGATCGGCGGCCCGGTGGGGTTGGATCACTCAATCCTCACAAAAGCCAATCTGCGGCTCTCGCTTTCGGCGATGACCTTGCCGCACGAGCTGGCGCGGGTGGTTTTGCTCGAACAACTTTACCGCGCATTGACGATCTTGCGCGGAGAACCGTATCACAAATAAATAAGATTTCATTATGGCAAGCGTTTCTTGGCGACTCTTGCGGGTTTTGTCTGTTTTGCTTCTGCCCGCCTTGGCTTTTTCCCAAAATCTTTCCGGCGTGAGCATCTGCATCGATCCCGGCCACGGCCCGGGGAATGTCAATGCCGGCCCAACCGGATTGCGCGAAGCCGATATCAATTTCCGCGTTGCTGGTTTTCTGAAAGAGTATTTGAAAACGGCGAAAGTGGATACGGTTTTGCTCACGCATCTCAACACCACCACCAACATCAGTTTGAGCGCGCGCGAGCAAATTGCCAACAATTTCGGCGTGACGTGGTTTCATTCCGTCCATCACAATGCCACCGGCGCCAGCAATAGCACGGCGCGTTATACTTTGATGTTGTTGGAAGAGCGGCGCAATCCCGGCCAGCCCTGTCCGAACGGCAGCGCTTCCGGCGCCGGCCAGCCGGATTGGCCGGGGCAAACCGACGTGATGAGCAACATTATGGCCAGACGCATTTGGGAGGCCTATCGCACCTCAAATTACTTAACGCGTTTGGATTGGACGTTTTATGGCGGCTGCAATGGCGGTTTCAATCTCGGCGTGTTGAATGACCTGCAAATGCCCGGCGAGCTTTCTGAAGCCACATTTCACGACAATCGTCTCGAAGAGGCCAAAATGCGCAACAACGATTTTCTGCGGATGGAGGCGCGCGCCCTGGCCATGAGCTTTTTCGACTATTTTAACGCCGGGACGATGCCGACCGGCGCGCTCATCGGCATCATCAGCAACAGCAACACCGGCGCGCCGCTGGATGGAATAACCGTGACGCTCAATCCCGGCAACCGGACCTATACGACGGACAACTGGAAAAACGGTCTTTATGTTTTTGATGGCTTGCTGCCCGGCAATTATACGGTTTCCATCAATGCTGCAGGTTTTCAAAACGTCTCGACAATTGTGCAAGTGACGCCGCATGCCTTTAGTTATGGCGACGCCCGTTTGATTCCTGTCGCGACAACAGTTGAAGAGAAGCAATCTGCCGTAACGGAAGAATTTGGGCTGGCTCCAAACTTTCCCAATCCTCTACGGGTATCAGCCTCCAATTCGGAAACTGAGATACGGTATTTTCTGCCGCAGCGTGCGCCGGCAAGAATCGTTGTCATTGATGCTTTAGGCCGCTTGCTGCGCGTTTTGTTTGATGGGGTTGTCGAGGCTGGCGAGCATCGCACACGTTGGAATGGAAAAGATGAAAATGCCGTTGTGATGACGTCGGGGATTTATTTTGTCCAAATGAGCAGTGAAAATTTTTTTGCAGTGCGCAAGCTTCTTTTGATTCGATAAAATCTCTCTGAGGTGAAGTAATGAAAACCAGCAAGCTCACGTTCGCAATAATAATTTGTATGTTGATCTCTTCGCCGCTCGTTATCGCGCAGGTTCGCCCAGTGGGCAAGCCGAAACGCTTGACGCCGTCGGGCCGTGAATTTATGCAGCCCGCGTGGTCGCCCACCGGCGATTGGATTGCGCTGACGAGTAGCGGCTACAGCGGCATTTGGCTGGTGAAACCGGATGGCGCGGGATTGAAACCGCTGACGGCTGATCTTGCCGTCGGCTATAAAATGAAGTGGTCGCCGGATGGAAAAATGCTGGTCGGCCGCGCGGCGAAATACGAAAACCGGCGGCGCTACAACGCGATTAAAGCTTATGACACGGCCACCAAGCGCGAATTTTTGCTTTCGGATTTTCGCACTTTGATGCCCGGCTTGCCGCAATGGACGAACGGCGGCCAGCAGGTGGCGCTCTTCTCCAATCGCGGCTTGGAATTTTTTCAAGTCGCCGATCAAGCTCTTGGCAAGATGCAGGAAACCGCCGCGCGTGCGCTCGTCTTCGCCAACGAACAAGGTTTGATTCTGCTTCCCGCCGGCGCCAAGACGCAACAATTGCTCCAGCCTGTACAAGGCGAGGTGGTGAACGCGGCGCTGTCGCCCGACGGCGGCAAAATTGTTTTTGAATCGTTGAATGGCCGTCTTTACGTTTGCAAAAACGACGGCAGCGCCTTGCTTGATCTGGGGCGCGGCGAACGGCCGCAATGGTCGCCGGACGGCGGCAAAATTGCCTTTATGATTTCTTCGGACGACGGCCACCGCCTGCTCGGTGCCGATCTTTACGTGATTCGCCCCGACGGCTCCGGCAAAACCAATCTTACCAATTCTCGAACCCTTTTTGAAATGAATTGCACGTGGTCGCCCGACGGCAAATGCCTCGCTTACGATGAACGAAACAGCCGCGCGGTTTGGGTGATGGAATTGGCGGAGTAAAGATTTTGATTGAAATTTGAGCGCTGATTTTGTATCTTGATTTTGGTTTAGTGGAATATTGGATTGCATAAAATTTACATCGAAAACCCGATAATTTCGTTAAAATTATAACTGCTTTCAAAGGAGTTTGCCATGCCGACTGCAACAGTTAGAAAAGTTACTGTAACTTTTCCAGCGCACGTTCTTCACGAAATAGAACAGACAGCGAAAAAGAAAAAAATGGCAGTAGACAAGTTGATTCGTCGAGTTGTCGAGAACTCACTACGACAAGACAAAAATGTAAATCTGTCTGAGCTTTTACGTGAAGGCTATTTGCTTAATGCTTAATGCCAATCGTGACGTAGCAATTGCTGATGAATTTAAATTTGCGGACGCCGAGGTTGACCGACAGCTTGCTTTACAGGAAGTTGAAGAATCCATTAAAATCAGCTTGGGTTTGATACAGATTTCATAAAAATGACAACCTTAATAAGGATAAACAACTTTGAGCACAACATCTCTCACGCCACAAGCCCCACCGACGCAATATTTTCAAAAAGGCCTGGGACTGAAAGCCGTCGCCCAGGATCTGTTGGAGCGGGATTATCACAGCCACCTCGTCGATTACCTGCGCGCACACGATTTCACGCTGCGCCTCGGCGACATGGAAATCCATCTTGCGCAGGAATTTGGCTTTTGCTATGGCGTTGATCGCGCCGTCGAATATGCCTATCAAGCCCGCGCCAAATTTCCCGAGCGGCGAATTTTTCTGACCGGCGAGATCATTCACAATCCGCACGTCAATCGCCGGATGCTGGAAATGGAGATTGGTTTTCTCAGCGGCCAGTACAAGAACGAGACCGGCGCCGAAGATCTTACGCCCGCCGACGTGGTCATTCTTCCCGCGTTCGGCGTGACCATGACCGAGTTCAAACAACTGCAAGCCATTGGCTGCATTCTGGTCGATACGACCTGCGGTTCGGTGTTGAATGTCTGGAAAAGAGTCGAGCAGTACGCCCGCGACGGCTTTACCTCGGTGATTCACGGCAAATACTATCACGAAGAAACGCGGGCGACGGCGAGCCAGGCAAAAAAATATCCTGGCGGCCAGTATCTCGTCGTTCGCAACATGGAAGAAACCGAACAGGTCTGTGACTTCATGCTCGGGAAATTGGAGCGCGAGGAGTTTTTAAAACTTTTTGCGCAATCGGTTTCGCCCGGCTTCGCGCCGGAGCTGCATCTGCAAAAAATCGGCGTCGCCAATCAAACGACGATGTTGAGCAGCGAGTCGCTGGCCATTGCGGAACGCTTGAAAAAAGCGATGATCGAAAAATACGGCGCCGCCGAGCTTGACAGGCATTTTCGCAATTTTGACACGATTTGCAGCGCGACGCAAGACCGGCAGGACGCGGTGATGAAATTGGTGACGTCGCAAAAGCTCGATCTCATGCTGGTGATCGGCGGCTACAACAGCAGCAATACCAATCATCTTGCCGCGCTGGCTGGAAAATATACCACCGCGTATCATCTCGACGACCCGCGTTGCTTGATCAATGCCGAATTGATTCGCCACAAACCTTATGGCAAAAACGAAGAGATTGAAACCCGCGATTGGCTCCCCACCGGCGCAGTCAAGATTGGGCTGACGGCAGGCGCGTCGACGCCGAACAATAAAATCGGCGAGGCGGTTTCCCGTCTGGCCAAGCTGCGCGGCATAAAGGTTGAAGATTGGCTGAAGGATTGATCTGCTACTTCGTTCGCTCCATTTTTCCGATCAAATCGCCTTTCTCGTGCCGCTCTTTTTGCGTGCGAATATACTCCGACACCACCTCAATATCTTTGTTGCGCAGCGAGAGCGCGCCGTAACCTTCCTCCCATTCCAACGTTGTGTTGAGCGATAATTTGTTGACCATTTCGACGGCGGCGGCTTTCAAGGTATCGGCAACGATGTCGAGACGATGAGATGGCTGCAAACTCAGCAAGATGTGCAGATGATCTTCCGTTCCGCCGATTTCGTGCAACTCACAACGCAACTCGGCGCAAACTTGCCGGAGATGAGTGAACACAAGACGTTGCAGCGGCGGAGTGAGAAGGGGCGCCCGCTCCTTCGTGGCAAAAATGAAATGAAAAACAAGCTCGTGAAAAATATCGGGCATGGCGATTCATTCAGGCAAGGTTTTCTACGGCAGCGCTTTCCGGCTCAGCGCGCGATTCTTTTTCATTCTCAGTTGCAGGGGAAACCATTTGATCCGGCGCGAGATTTTTTTCGGCTTCTTCTTCGATGATTTGAATGCCCTTCGCCGCCAGCATTTTTCTAAACGCCGCTTGTTTATCCGCCGGCACTTTCAGGCGTATTCTTTGCCAGTTTTGCTTGGTTAAAATAAAGATTTCACCGGTTGCTTTGATTTGTCTGGCCTGCAAAATATCCGGCCAGCGCGCCAGAAATGCGTTGGTCATGATGCCGCGCTCATTCACTTTCACCGCCGGAATGGCGATCAACAGGTACTCGCCGAACAAAAGAATCAACAAATACGCCGGATGAAATTTCAGCAAAAGCGCCGCCGAGCCGGCAAAAAACAGAACACCGGCGGCGAGGTGATAATATTTCGCATTCGGCTTCTGCCAAAACGGATGGCCGGCGGTTTTTTCATAAAGCCACTTCAACCGAATCGCCACAAAGTAGCAAAATCCCAGGAAGAGTATCCCCAAAAGATACTCCAACACGATCATGTATGTTCTCCGTTTGAAATTTTCTCATCAAGGCGTTCGACGCTCAAGATCAAGCCGGTGATTTTTTGAACGATAATTTTTTCGCCCACATTCAAAGGCTCGTTGGCCTCAGCGCGCCAAAGCTCGCCATGCACTTTCACCCAAATCTCAGACGCGGCCACTCGTGCGACAACGCCGCGTTTTCCAATCATGGCTTCCGCGCCGGTTTGCGGTTTTTCTTTTAATGCTTTGATCATCAGCAACGCCAGCCAGAGATTGAAGAGAGTGAGGAGAATGCCAACAATTAGCCGATTGAGCCAACTGACCGGCCGTCCCCAGAGATGTTCGAAGAGCAAATAAAAGATCACGTCATCAAACATCATCACCACCGTCAGCGCCGCCAGCATTGCCATGAAAAAAAGCAAAGCGCGCCGGCGCGCGACGAGCTTTCGCCAATCATCCTTTAACGCTGCCAAGAGTCAATCCTGAAATAAGCCAGCGGCTGAGAAAAAGAAAAAGCGCCACGACCGGAATGCAGACGATGACGGCGCCGGCGGCGTACAATCCCCATTCCGTGTCAAAATTGGATTGAAATTGCTTCAGCCCAAGCGGCAGCGTGTAGAGCCTTTTGTCGATCAGAATAACCGCTGCCACCAAATACTCGCTCCACGCCGACATGAAACTGAACAGCGCGGTGATCACCAACGCCGGCGAGGCGAGCGGGAGCACGATTTGATAAAACGTTTTGATCTTGCTGCAGCCGTCGATGGCCGCCGCCTCTTCGAGGCTGTAGGGAATGGTGTCGTAGTAGCCTTTCATCTGCCAAATGCAAAACGGCAGCGCCGTCGCCGAGTAGGCAATCACCAGGCCGAGAAAGGTGTCGTAAACTTTCAATTTGATAAGCATGAGAAAAAGCGGCAGCAGCAGCATCGTTACCGGAAACATTTGCGTGGCGATCAGCGCGATCATGCCGGCCTCGCGTCCGGCAAATTTATAACGCGAAAAGGCGTAGCCGGCCGTGCTCGCCAGCGATACGCCGACGACGGTCACCATAAAAGAAACGATCGTGCTGTTGAACAACCAGCGCAAAAACGGTTTCTCGTAAAAAATGGTTCGGTAGGCGTCAAACGTGGCGTTCTCCGGAATCGGGCTCAAGTCCGTCGTCCACAGCATGTTGCCGGGACGCAGCGAGATGCCGAAAACCAGAATAACCGGAAAAACGGTGATCACGGTGACGATGATGAGAACCGCGTAAATGACGATGTATTTCCAAAGCGGGGTGGTTTTGTCGAATTTGGCCATTTAGTAAACTCCTTTCAGGCGTAGCCCTCCGTCGCGCGCGTACGCCGGATAAAGTTGATGCTGAACGACAGTAGGATGATGAAGATGACGATCGACAACGCCGCGCCGTAGCCGTAGCTGTAATAGTTGAAGACCTGACGATAAACAAACGAAACCAAAATGTGCGTGGAATCGGCGGGTTTGCCGCCGTCGCTCACCAGCCAGATGACGTTGAAGTTGTTGAACGTCCAAATCACGCCGAGTGAAATCGCCGGAATCATCACCGGCTTGAGCAGCGGCGCGGTGATCGTCCAGAATTGCCGCCAGGGTTTGGCGCCGTCAACCTCGGCGGCTTCGTAAAGCTCTTTGGGAATCGATTGCAGACCGCCGAGCGCGATGACCATCATGAAGGGAAAGCCGAGCCAGATGTTGGTGATGGTGGCGGCGGCAAAAGCGCCGAGCGGATCGGAGAGCCACTGAATCGGCGCGAGGTTGAAAACTTTTTTCAGCAGCAAATTGATGTAGCCGTATTCGTAGTTGAAAATGCCGCGCCAGGTGAGCGCCGTGATGTATTGCGGCACGGCCCAGGGAAGAATCAGCAGCGTGCGGAAAATCGCGCGGCCGGGAAGAGGACGATTCAACAGCAGCGCCAGCGAGACGCCGATCACCACGTGAAAGAAGACGTTGACGAATGTCCAGCCGATGGTTTTAAAAAAGAGAATATAAAAAATTTTTTCGCGAAAGACGCGCAGGTATTGCTCAAATCCGGTCAGTTTCCAATCACGAAAATGACCCAGACTCATGTTGGAAAAGGAGATCACCACGTTATAAACGAACGGGTAAATGACCACAAATCCCAGCACGAGAAATGAAGGCAGGATATAAATGTAGGCCAACTTGTTTTCGCGGAGATGTGCCGCGAATCGCGCCAAATTCAAGCTCTCCTCCTCGGATTTTAGACTGTTGATTAAATAATAAAATTTTTTGGAAATTGCAAAGGTTTTTCCGCAGCATATCAAATAGCGCGTACTTTTCAACATATTTGTTTTGGCGACGGCGTCCGTTGGATAAACTCCGCCTACCGGGAATTTTTAATCAAAACGAAAAAACTCTTGACAATTTAAAACGGATTGTTTACATTTCATCTCAGATGTAGCACAATTCGACCGCCTAAATAATAATTCAATTCAGGTGTGTTGAAACCCTACAACGCGATCCAATCCTAATTGATAATACCCCTACGGGCATAGCCTGTCGCTGTTGAACAAGCATGAAACTCCAACCGCATGGCACGTGTTGAATTGCGTGAAGTGACCAAACTCTACGATAATGATGTCGTAGCGGTCAATCGGGCGAATATTAATATCCCGGACAAAGAGTTTGTCGTTCTCGTCGGCCCTTCCGGCTGCGGCAAATCGACGACCTTGCGCATGGTTGCCGGGCTGGAGGAAGTGAGCAGCGGCGAAATCTACATCGGCGACCGCGTCGTCAATGAGGTGGCGCCGAAAGATCGCGACATTGCGATGGTGTTTCAAAACTATGCGCTTTATCCGCACATGACGGTTTACGAGAACATGGCGTTCGGCCTCAAGCTGCGCAAATATCCCAAAGCGGAGATCGATCAACGGGTTCGCGATGCCGCGCGGATTTTGAGCATTGAAGAATTGCTGAATCGCAAGCCGAAAGCGCTTTCCGGCGGGCAGCGCCAGCGCGTGGCAGTGGGGCGCGCGATTGTCCGCAAGCCGCAGGTCTTTTTATTCGACGAGCCGCTTTCCAATCTCGACGCCAAACTCCGCGTGCAAATGCGCACGGAAATTTCCAAATTGCACAACCGGCTCGAAACGACGATGATTTACGTTACCCACGATCAAGTCGAGGCCATGACCATGGGCGACCGCATCGTGGTGATGAAAGACGGCGACATCCAGCAAACCGACACGCCGCTCAATTTGTATAATCATCCGGCCAACAAATTTGTCGCCGGTTTTATCGGCTCGCCGGCGATGAATTTTATGACGGGAAAAGTCGTGCAAGAAAACGGCCTGTTTTTTCATGAAGGCCGTTTTCAGTTTCGGGCGCCGAAGAAATTGGCCGGCCGTTTGGAGAAGTTCAAGGATCGCGAGGTGGTTTTCGGCATCCGTCCGGAGGATTTTCATTTGGCCGATGATGCCGCCGGTGTCGCGGAAGCGGCGGAAATTGCGGCAACGGTGGAAGTGATCGAGCCGATGGGCAACGAGATTTTTCTTTATCTCAACACCGGCAGCAACAGTTTAGTGGCGCGGATCGACGCGCGCGCGGAGTCCCGCCTTTCCTTTTTGCAAAATATGAAAGGCGCTCGTGACACTCAATTAAAGTTGGTTGTGGATATGAACAAAGCCCACTTTTTTGACGCGCAAACTGAAGCGAGTTTAAACCCAATGCAGGCGTAGTGTTTGCCCCACAGCATGAGCTGCACTTTTCAGTTATGTTGGAACGCCGCTGATTGACCGCAGTCATTCCTTTGAAAACAATTTTGTTCTGGCTACCTGCTGATTCCCTGCGAATGCAGTTTGAAATAAAAAATTACTTTCATCCTCGGACGCAGCCTGTATGAGTAACCTCATTCCACCGGCGGGTTCAATCACGATGACGACAATGAGCCTGGAAAAAATATCAACAAAGGGCCGGCCCTCGCCGTCGGGTTACGCCGTAGCCGAAAATCATAAGCACAATTTTTTAACCCATCACTTTAACGAGAAGGGAAGATTATGGATATTGCAGAATTAAAAGCATTAAAAATTTCTGAGCTGAACAAAGTCGCTCAGGATTTGAACGTTCAGGGGGCGACCGGCCTGAGAAAGTCCGAGCTGATTTTCAAAATTCTGGAAGAGCAAACAAAAAAGGAAGGCTTGATTTTCGCCGACGGCGTGCTCGAAGTCCTTCCCGACGGGTACGGCTTTTTGCGCTCGCCGGATTACAATTACCTGCCGGGGCCGGACGACATTTACGTTTCCCCGAGCCAGATCAAGCGCTTCGGCCTGCGCACCGGCGATACGGTGTCCGGCCAGATTCGCCCGCCGAAAGAGAACGAGCGCTTTTTCGCGCTGCTCAAAGTCGAAGCGGTCAACTTTGAAAATCCCGAAGTCGCCAAAAGCAAAATTCTTTTCGACAACCTCACCCCGCTCTATCCGATCAAACGCATCAATCTCGAACACAATGCCAAAGATTATACTTCGCGCGTGATGAATTTGCTGTCGCCGCTCGGCAAGGGCCAGCGCGGCTTGATCGTGGCCCAGCCGAAAACCGGCAAGACCACGATTCTGCAAAAAATCGCCAACGCCATCACCGCCAATCAGCCGGAAATCAAGCTCATCGTGCTGCTCATCGATGAGCGCCCGGAAGAAGTGACGGACATGGAGCGCTCGGTTGAAGCCGAAGTTGTCAGCTCGACGTTCGACGAGCCGCCGGAACGCCACGTGCAAGTTTCCGACATGGTGCTCGAAAAAGCCAAGCGTCTGGTTGAGTATGGCCACGACGTCGTCATCCTGCTCGATTCGATCACCCGCCTCGCCCGCGCGCACAACGCGGTGGTGCCGCATTCCGGAAAAATTCTCTCGGGCGGTCTTGACGCCACGGCGCTGGAACGCCCCAAGCGCTTCTTCGGCGCGGCGCGCAATATCGAAGAGGGCGGCAGCTTGACGATCATCGCGACGGCGTTGATCGACACCGGCAGCCGCATGGACGAAGTTATTTTTGAAGAATTCAAAGGCACCGGCAACATGGAATTGGTGCTCGACCGCCGCCTCTCCGACCGCCGTCTCTTCCCGTCGATAGACATCAACAAATCCGGCACGCGCAAAGAAGAGCTTTTGCTCAGCGACATGGAACTGAATCGCGTTTACATTTTGCGCAAATTTTTGAGCGATCTAACTCCCGTCGAGGCTATGGAATTTTTGATTGAACGCATGCGCGGCACCAAGAGCAATGAAGATTTCTTGAAGAATATGAGCTCCTAAAAAGTGCTTGCTTTTGCGGCGGACTTGCCTTATATTAAATCTTTGGTAATAAAGCAAAAGTAGAGGAGAATAATTGTGAAAGCCAAGATTCATCCGCAATACGTTCTGGCGACGGTTTCGTGCGCCTGCGGCAACACTTTTCAAGTGCGTAACACCGTCGGCGATCTGCGCCTGGAAATCTGTTCGAGCTGCCATCCGTTTTTTACGGGCAAACAAAAGCTGATCGACTCCGCCGGGCGCGTCGAGAAATTCATGAAGAAATACCAAAAGGGCGAAGAAAAAGCAGCCGCGCGGGCTTAACGCGGATCAAAAAATTCGGACGGAATGCGCTCGAAGGGTTTTTCCCAAAAGTGTATTCCGTTTTTTATTTTATAAGCGCCTATGTCAAAGGAAAATTCTTCGGAAAAAAAATTGATGGTCGGCGGCCAGGCGGTGATCGAGGGCGTGATGATGCGCTCGCCGGAGATGGTCGCCGTGGCCTGCCGCCGCGCCGACGGCAGCATCATCGTTTTGCGCAAGCCATACCGCTCGCTGTTGAACCGGTTTAAAGTTCTTTCCATGCCGATTTTTCGCGGTTCGATCGTTTTGATTGAAGCTCTCGTCCTCGGCGTGCAGGCGCTGACGTTTTCCGGCGACGTGGCGATGGTCGACGAGCAAATCAAACAAAACGGCAAAGATTCGGCGCCGGCGCAGCGCCCCGGCCAGCGCACGCTCGGTCAAAAAATTTGGATGGGATTGACGCTGGCGTTGGCGTTGGCCATCGGTTTGGGGATTTTTTTCTATATTCCGCTGTTGTTGACGGATTGGCTTGGCGCGCGCACCGGCTTTTGGTTCAATCTCGTTGACGGCATTATCCGGCTGGCTTTCTTTTTGGGTTATTTGTGGCTGATCACGAGAATGAAAGACATCCGCCGCGTGTTTGAATATCACGGCGCCGAGCATAAAAGCATTTTTAATTTTGAAGAGAAAAAAGAGCTGACGCCGGAAAACGCCTCGATTTTTTCCCGTTTCCATCCGCGCTGCGGCACGAGCTTCCTGCTCATCGTTATGCTCGTCAGCATTTTCGTTTTCATGACCCTCGGCCGCCCGGAAACCGTCGCCGACCGCCTATTGCGCTTGGCCTTCATTCCCGTCATCGGCGGCATCTCGTATGAATTTATCCGGCTCTCGGATAAAGGCTATCGCAACGCTTTCTGGCGTTTTTTCATTTTGCCGGGTTTGTGGCTGCAACGCATGACGACCAGAGAACCCGATCTCGGCCAGCTCGAAGTGGCGATTGTCGCCTTGAAAGCGGCGTTGGGAGAAGAAGTGGCCATTTTGCCGAATGTCGTGGTGGAAGATGGGAAAGCGATGATAGCGGAAACTGTTTAGCGTTGGAGGATGATTATGCGTGATGATTTGAAAATTGCGGAGATTCGCAAAAAATATGACGGTAAGTGGGTTGTCGTAGAAATTACCAAAGTTGACAAATACAACAACCCCTTGCGAGGCCGCGTTCTATTTCAAGGCTCGGAACGCGATACAGTTTATGGGCAAGGCCGGAAATATAGGGATAACCATTCCAAAGCAGATCTGTTTTATTTCTATGCCGGAAATGTCATCCCTCAAGGTATAGGAGTAATGTTTGCAAAGGCATAGTCGTATCGCCGGGCACCTTGATTACGGCGGCGTGCTGCTTGTGCCAGTTGGCTTGAACGGCACGCGTCTATACTTTATGGTTGATACTGGTGCGTCGTACTGCACGATCAACAGGATGATATTGGATCAAATTACCGCCGAACCAACTGACATCAAGTTTTCGATTGCACCTATTGGCAAGGAAGAAATTATTACGGCAGTGCTAAAAGTCGAAACTTTTGTCGTCGGCGATAAAATACAAAAGAATGTTTTGGTCTCAGTTGTCGACTTTCCCCCAAGCGTTGATAATCTTGACGGCATCCTCGGCATGGACTTCATGGGCAAATATCGCATCACGATTGAACCGGATACCCAGACTTTGATTTTGCGTCAAATTCCCAAGAAAAAATAAATCGAAATCAGATGTTGGCAAAATTAGAAAATCTCGAAAAACGTTACGAGGAAGTGAACGCGCTGCTCGCCAGTCCGGAAGTGGCGGCGAATCCCAAACGCTTGCGCGATCTCGCGCGCGAGCACAGCGATCTGCAAGAAATCGTCAAGAAATATCACGAATACAAAGCCGTTGCGAACAACGTCGACGACGACAGGCGGCTTGTCAATGAAACCAAAGATCGCGAATTGCGCGACATCGCCGAAGCCGAGTTGGAAGAGCTTGAACCCAGACTGGTCCAGTTGGAAGAAGAGTTGAAGCTTTTGCTGGTGCCGAAAGATCCCAACGATTCGAAGAACGCTATTGTAGAAATCCGCGCCGGCACCGGCGGCGACGAGGCCGGACTGTTTGCCGGCGATCTCTATCGCATGTATTCCCGCTTCGCCGAGCGGCAGGGATGGCAGATCGAGCTGATGTCCAGCCATCAACAAGGCATCGGCGGGTTCAAAGAAATTATTTTTCAAGTCAGCGGCAAAGAGGCTTTCGGCAGATTGAAATATGAAGGCGGCTTGCATCGCGTGCAGCGCGTGCCGGCCACCGAACAAAACGGCCGCATTCACACCTCGGCGGCGAGCGTCGCGGTTTTGCCCGAGGCCGAGGAAGTTGACATCGAGATTAACATGAACGATCTGCGTATCGATGTTTTTCGTTCCTCCGGCCCCGGCGGGCAAAGCGTGAACACCACGGATTCCGCGGTGCGCATCACGCATATTCCCACCGGACTCGTCGTGCAATGCCAGGATGAAAAATCGCAGCTCAAAAACAAGAATAAAGCCATCAAAGTCTTGCGCGCCCGTCTGTATGAAATCAAACAAGCGGAAGAGCGGGCCAAGATCACCGACGCCCGCCGGCAAATGGTCGGCAGCGGCGACCGCAGCGACAAGATTCGGACGTACAATTTTCCGCAAAACCGCGTGACCGATCACCGCATCGGCTTGACGATCTATCAGCTCGACAGCGTGCTCGACGGCAATTTCAATCAGTTCATCGAGCAATTGGCGCTGGCGGATCAAGCGGAAAAATTGAAACAGGCGGAATAAAAATTTTATTATCCGTTGCGCTGTTTCTATTAGTTGGGGATTTTTAGCATCAAGTTTTACGCAGCCTGAAAGCCTTTGCGCATTCTCGATCTTCTTAAATCAGCCGAAAAGCAGCTCCGCGCTGCCGGCGTCGAATCGGCGCAGCGCGAAGCGGAATGGCTGCTCGCGGCGATTTTGCAAACCGACCGCGCCAATCTTTATCTCATGCGCGAGCGCCGCTTGCAAGAAAATGAGCGCGCGCAGTTCGAGGAATTTTTAAATCGCCGCCTCAAGCGCGAGCCGCTGCAATACATTCTCGGCGTCTGCGAGTTTTATGGCTTCGAGTTTGCCGTCACCCCGGCGGTGTTGATACCGCGACCTGAAACGGAGTTGCTGGTTGAAAAAGCCGTTGAGCTGGCGTCGAAATTTGAGGCGCCGCAAATTATCGATCTCGGCACCGGGTCGGGATGCATCGCCATTTCCCTGGCAAAACTCATCAGCAAAGCGCGGCTCGTTGCAACCGATATCTCGCCGGCTGTGTTGGAAATCGCGATGACAAATGCCAAGCGACATGGCATCGGTGATCGCATTGAATTTCGTTTGGCGGACATGACACAATCCGAGGCGCTTTCGTATGAGGCGCGATTCGACCTTGTGGTTTCCAATCCGCCTTATGTTTTGGAAACTGAACGCGCGGGCTTGCAGCCGGAAATTCGCGATTGGGAGCCGGCAGAAGCTTTGTATGTGAAAGATGGCGGCTTGAAATTTTATCGCGGTATCATCGACTATTGTAAAAAACGCCTGCAGCCCGGCGGTTGGATCGCCTGTGAGATGGCCAGTCAGCGCAGCACGGCCATTGAAAAGTTGTTCCGCGAAGCGGGTTTTCACGACGTACAAATCATCAACGATCTCGCCGGATTTGAGCGGCATGTAATTGGGCAAAAATTGTAAATCGAAAAAGATCACTTGAACTTTCATCAGGAGAACATTCAATGGAGAAGCAAACCCTCAATATCATTTCGGAGTCGGAGGTGAAAAGGCTCTTAGCCCAGGCAGAAAAAGGAGTCAATGAGTATCTGGAAGTTGATAAAGAAAAAATACGGCCGGAAATCTATCAAAGTGCCAAAGAAAATACCGTGAAAAAGCTGTCTGCGTGGCTGACGGATCCGCACATCGCCACGTTTTCTCCGAAATTTTTTGAAGGTGTGAAAAAAGCCATTGAGCAGAAACGCTGGAAGGATATTATTGATGCTTACATGGATGATATTAGTTTTGGCACTGCCGGCATTCGAGGCTTGGCCGCATTTGCCACTCCGGAATGGCAGGAAGAATTGCAAAGATTGGCCAACGAAGGCATAGGCGCTCCTATCTTAAAAGGCCCTAACACGATCAATGACATTGTTCTGCTGCTGAAGTCGGCTGGAGTAGCCAAATACGCGCGCGAACGCGGTTTTAAAAGCGTTGTCATTGGTTTTGATAGCCGTATTCGAGGAAAAGAATTCGCCGCCATCATTGCTAGAGAGTTCCTGGCCGAAGATCTCAAAGTATATCTTTTCGATGAAGCCTGCCCGTTCCCGGAACTGACATTCGCCGTGCCTGAGCTTAGGGCCGATCTCGGTATTCTTATATCCGCGAGCCACAATGACAAGCGATATAACGGCTATAAGTTGACGGAATGTACCGGTGCCCAACTTACCAAAAAAGACCGTGATTTGCTCTATAATAACTATATAAAAGAGTCCACCCCAAAAGACATCAAGTTAGCAAAGTTTGCGGATGTGCCGGAAGATCAATTAATCTTCCTTGGCGGGGACACGCCGTTGGATGATAACGATTTCGAATACTACGGTCGGAAAAAGTATGTCATCAATATGCACAAACGTCACGGCGATCATATCAAGAAGTTTATCCTTGATCTTGAGCTCATGCGTCAATACGCTCCGGCGGTTAAAGTCGGCTATAGCGCGTACCATGGTGCCGGTAGAAAAGCGGTTCCTCAACTCTTGCAGTATTTCTCTTTCAAACCGGAGAATATCAAGATCGTCGATAAATTGAACGAGCTTAATGGCTTGTTTCCGTGCTTCATGCTCGAGCAGCAACCTGATCCCGGTGACACCGTCGCTGCCGAAATCGCCGTGAAAGAGTTCAAGAATCAGTATGGCGAAAAGACTTTTAAGGAACTCGATTTCTTTATTGGCACCGACCCAGATGCGGATCGCACCGGCATCATGGTTAAAGTTCCCGAGAAGCAGCAATCGCATTACAAAAAAATTATGCAGAAGCCTCCTTTTCTGATTGAGCTCCTTAAAAAACGAAGCCCGGATTATAAAGATCGCACTGACTTCAGTTGGCATCTGCTGGATGCCGATAATTCCTGGACGATTTTGCTCTGGTATCGGCTAATGAAAGAAGCCGAGCGAAACGGCGGTGTGGTTCCCGACGCGGATAAAAAATTCGTCGTGCTTTCTCATACGACAACTGATGCCATCATTCCACTGGCAAGAAAGTATGGGCTGGGTGTCATCAAAACCTGGGTTGGTTTTGCATTGATCTCAACGGCTATTCGCGGTTGTTGGGATGGTAAAAACTTGGGCGCCGAACTCGAAGAATGGAACCAACGCGAGTGGGAGAGAGGAATGGGCGATCCGAAAAAAGATCAAGGAAAAAAGATTTTTCCAAACCAGAGCCACCCATTTCTATATGAGGTTGTCGACATGGTGGATATGGCTGGCGTGCCGAGGAGTTTTAATTTTGCGGCAATGGAACAGAGCAATGGTTTTAGCATTCTGGGAGAAAAATCGAAAGCCGGGGAGGTTTGGGGACGCGGCGGGCATGTTCGTGACAAAGACGGAACTTTTGCGGCAATTTTGCTTGCTGAAGTGCAAACCTATGCGAAGTCAATTGGCAAAACACTCATTGAGCTGATTGATGAGAAAATCTACCTAGATCCTCAAATCGGTCTTTACTTCGGTTATTACGAACCTGAACCATATTGGGGGCAATTTGAGGGTCCGGAAGGAATGTCAAGAAAAATCAACCTTCTTAACAAAGTCGAAGAACTGCGCCGAGCTTTTGAACATGGCAATACGATCGAATTTGCTGGAATGAGAACGAAATCAATCGAGAGCTACCGTACCGGCAAGTATGACGAGCGCCATCGCTGGAAATTGCCTGAACACAACCTCGATTATTACAATGCCTTCCCCGACGAAGGAATTCGGTTTTACTTCGATGACGCAAAACTGAATCATCTGACCGTTCGCCCCTCGGGAACTTCCGAGTGTTTGCGATTTCATTGCCATCTCAAGCCCGATCACATCACTGCGGACAATCTTTATGACAAGAAAGTCGAAGCTTATGAAACGGCAGTGACGATTGTCAAGGATGTCCGCGAAAAACTTGAAAAGGCATGAGGACACAGGATGTTAAAGGCTTGATCCCTAAATTTCAAAAGGATTCAGAACTGTGCTAATGGACTTTGACAATCAAAATCGGTAATCGAGTTTCGAGAAATGCCGCATAAAATCAAGCTTTTACGAGGTGGGCATTGCCGAATTTGATCGTCAAAACTCATTAGGTTTCTACGTGAAATGTAATTCTGCAGCATTCATAAGTCGAGAACGACAATAGGCAGAGATGATTGATGAGTGTGCAATAGTTTTCTCGTGACCTAAAAAGATTTTTGAGGAGGAGAGGGAAATGAAAGATGTATCGCTGTGGTTGCAATCGCCCGGTGGACAGCTTTTCATAGAATTGGTGGGCGCGGCGTTGGCGTTTGTTTTAGGTCGATTTTTGCTGCCCCCATTGCTAGAAGTGTTGAGAAAGTTTTGGCCTGAACAGAAAACGGCCAAATACTTTGTAAATGTCTTTTTTATTTTGATTATCATCTCAGTTGTTTTTTGGCTTTTCTATCCACAATCAATTGTGCCTAAGGTGGCGACACCCGGACTAGTTGTTCTTGTTTTAACAACCTGCTATTACTATGTGCAACAGATTGGTAAGGATTATACTGTCAATACTCCAGGTGGAAAGAAATCAATACGCGTAAGGATATTAAAAAGAACGGGACTCGATCCTGATAAACCTTTGTATATTTCATGGGACACCATTGGCAAGGGGTCGGAGTATCTTGCTGAGCAAATAGATCAGTACTCACCTGCATTACATGCGGACCTTATTATGGGAGTTAATGAGCTAGGAATGATTATCGCTTCTTATCTCGCTGGAACGCTAAGAAAAGGTCGTAAGGAAATTGGTTTCGTTCGCACCGGAACTTCAGATGCGAAAACGGGGAAACGGCCAACTTTTTATTCATTTCCTGAGATTCTCATGAATGATAACTCACAAGGACTTACAGTTTTACTTGTAGACAATGAGTTAAAGAGCGGGCGCTCTGCAAAGCAGATAATGGCTGAACTGAAACAAAAGTTCAAAGTTAACAAGATCTACCTTGCTGTACTCACCGTTTGTCCGGTCATCGGCCCATTCGACAATATGACCAAAATCATCGTCAGGAAGAGTGATGGGAATCAAGAGAAGCCAGTTGCTTTGCCCGATTTTTTAGCATTTTTTGCTACCGGCTATGTAGTTTCCCCAGGAAACATTAAATAACTTATTGTCAGCTTGTATGTCAATATTTTCTATGGCTATGTCAAAAAATATCCGCAAAGTTATATTTATAGATCTTGACCATACTTTATTGGATAATCAAGATGTTCGCCAAGCAGCAGCACAACGAGCATTGAAAGTTCTCTTTTTCGATGATGCCGTTGAGCGAGCTCTGATGACTTACTCTGCCATCATCGACCACACGTATGCGTTCGAAGCACTCGGATTTCCGAGTTTCAGCCATTATTGGAATCCGGTTGAAATTTATGCGATTGTTGCTTTGCTGACAAACGATAACAATTTTATCAAAACTCATCCCGATGTCTCGACTGTTGACCCAAAAGTTTTATGGGCTGATCTTCTCAGTCTGGATCGGGTGATCCGGAGTACAAATCGGTCAGGATTTTGTTCTGACGAGGATTTTTATGAAACAGTCTTCGGTACTTTTGAAAACAAGGAACGCCTCAAAACGTTTGTAAACTTGGTTAAGAAAATTCTAACAGAACCTATATTTTCGGAAGCTCAAAGAGAATACAATAGAAATCTTGAATTGAAGCCTCTGAAAGACGCTCTTCGTTTTCTCAGGCGCCTAAAGGAGAATAATTTTTTGTTTTATTTGGTAAGCGAAGGCCTCACCCAAGTTCAGTCAGAAAAGGTCTCACTTTTAGGCCTTCAAGAGTTTTTCAATGGACGTATATTAGTCACGCAGGCTGCCGCTACACCAGTTGAAATCGAAGAAATCTTTCAGACGGCTAAAAATTTGGTTTCTGGTCGGGAAAAATTTCTGGCCGATGATCAGCGTTATCTTGATTATTTGACGCTGTCGTATTTTCACGGCTTAATCAGAAGATGGGCGGACAAATGCAATAAACAGTTTTACGGCCGGGTTTTACATGCAGTACAGCTTAACTCCATTTCCCCACAAGAGGTTTTGAGCAAAGTGGAAGTTTTGGGTCAGTCTGAATGGCTGGCTCGGCCACCCATCAAGTTGGCGATGATAGGCGACCGCTACGACAAAGATCTTTTGCCTGTTCTTGAGCTTTGTGGTAAAGAAAATTCAATTACGATCCGAATTCGGCAAGGCAAATACAAAAGCGTCCCTCATCCGCATCAAACTGATACTTGGCGTAGCCCTACCGCCACTTTCGATGAGTTTTCTCAGATTGAAGACTTCATTTTTGATTCGAAAAATTGGGAGGCAGTCGCATCAGTTCCCTGGCCTAAAATTTTTGATGAACCGTCGAGCGTTCAGTCTGCGATTTATATTGAAAGAGCCCAAAAACTGGGAATCCCGTCAATTCGGAAACTGGCAAGAATCCTGGAAAATGAGCAGAGATCACGCCGTTGAATGTCCCGACTATGATGATACCCACTTTCAAATTGCATTTCTCACCGTTTTTACTTATTTTCTTATAAAACAATTTCAATCGGGGACTGTAATGAAAAACTTGATGTGTATCAACTAATGATTGACATCTCATGTATGTGTGATATGGTTGAGTGAGAAGCAATATGGAACATTTCGGCTGTGATTTTGTTCTTTTAAATGAGGCAAAGTTGTGGTCAATCTCTCGACTTCGATGGTGATTGACGATCTCGCCGCGAAAAACGGCTGCACGGTCGAGCGCACGAAGGTTGGCGAGATTCATGTGGCCAAGCACATGCGTGAGGTCGGCGCCGTGATCGGCGGCGAGGGCAACGGCGGCGTGATTTTGCCGGACGTGCATCTCGGCCGCGATGCGATGGTTGGCGTGGCGATGATCTTGCAGCACCTGGCTGATTTTGACGGCCCGTTGAGCGAGCTTCATGCGACGCTGCCGCAATACGTGATGCGCCGCCGCAAAATTGAATTGAGCACCGGACTCGATCCGAAGCAAGTTCTTGAAAAGATCACGCCAAAATATCGCCACGAGATGCTCGACACGCACGACGGTATCAAGATTTTGCGCGGCCAATCGTGGGTGCAAGTGCGCGCCTCGAATACCGAACCGATTTTGCGCGTGATGTCGGAAGCGCAATCTGCGGCAGTCGCAGAAAAATATTGCGATGAATTAGCAGCGGTGGTCGCGGCGTAGAAAGTTATCGCATTACAAATCCTTATTCGTACTCTTACTCCTACTCTTACTCGCTTTGCAAACGATTAATATTGAGTAAGAGTAGGAGTAAGAGTAGGAGTAAGAGTAGGAGATTTCACCTCATCAGTAAATATGTTTGAATTAACCGATCGCGTGCTGGAACATCTCAGCCGCGAGCAAAACCGACAATTCAAAGCCAAGGAGTTGGCTAGAGCGCTGCGGGTGCCGCCGGGGCGGTATCCCGAGTTTCGCGATTTCATCAAAACGCTGGCGCGCGAAGGCAAAATTGCCAAGCTCAAACGCAATCACTACGGGCACGCGCGGCAGGCTTCGACGCTGGTTGGCACGCTGCACGTCAAAACCCAAGGCTACGCTTTTCTCATCGTCGGCGAAGGGCATGAGGATGTGTTCATTTCGCAAAAAAATATGAGCACGGCGCTGAACAACGACGTCGTGAAAGTGCAGCTCTTTGCGCGGCCTTCGGGACGTAAGCCGGAGGGGCGGGTCGTCGACATCGTCAAACGCGCGCGACGAAATATCGTCGGAACCTTGCGCAAGGGCAAGTATTATTATTTCGTCAAACCCGACGAAATGAAACTGCTGCGCGACATCTATATTCCCGATGAGCTGCTCGACGGCGCGAAGCCGGGGCAAAAAGTTGCAGTGGCCATCGAAAATTGGGACGATCCTTCGCATGATCCGGAAGGCCGCATCGTCAAAGTGCTGGGTTTTCCCGACGAAGCCGGCGTGGATGTGCTTTCGGTGGCGTTCTCGTTCGATTTGCCGGCGCGTTTTCCGGCGGCAGTTGAACAAGCGACGGAGGGATTGCGGCTCGACGTGACGCCCGACCTGGCGCGGCAGCGACTCGATCTGCGCGATTGGCTCACATTCACCATCGATCCGGAAGATGCAAAAGATTTTGATGACGCCGTGAGCTTGCGCCATCTTGAAAACGGCAATTACGAGCTTGGCGTTCACATTGCCGACGTGAGCCATTATGTAAGAGAAGGCTCGGCGATCGACAGGGAAGCGCTGGCGCGCGGGACGTCGGTTTATTTGGTGGATCGCGTTGTGCCGATGCTGCCGGAGAAACTCAGCAACGATCTGTGCAGTTTAAAACCTCACACCGACCGGCTCACTTATTCTTGTATCATGGAAGTGACGCCAAAAGGTGACGTGGTCAATCACCAGATCGCCGAAACGATCATTCACAGCAAGCGGCGTTTTAATTACGAAGAAGCGCAAAAAATTCTCGACGGCCAAAAAAGCTCCACTGATACCGCCGGCAACGACGGCGAAAGAAAACTCGGCGCGGCACTCGACACGGCTTTGCGCGAGATGAACGAGTTGGCGCATATTTTAACGCGCCGGCGTTTGCGCAACGGCAGCTTGGATTTCGACACGCCGGAAGCAAAAATCATTCTCGACGCCGCCGGTTTTCCAATCGAGATTCGCCGCAAATTGCGGCAGGATTCCAACCGGCTGATCGAAGAATTCATGCTGTTGGCGAATCAGACGATCACGAAGCACGTCGATTTGAAGCTAGCGGAGAAACGCCACAAGCCGCCGTTCATCTATCGCATCCACGAACCGCCGGATGATTTGAAGATCGAGGAGTTTGCGCTGTTTGTCAAAGCGCTCGGATATAATTTCGATCATCAACAGACGATCACGAGCAAGGTGTTGAGCAGGTTTCTCAGCCAGATTCAAGGCCAGCCCGAAGCGGATATTATCGAAAACGTGATGCTGCGCTCGCTGATGAAGGCCAAATACTCGACGGAAAATCTCGGCCACTTCGGCTTGGCGTTCAAGCATTATTCGCATTTTACTTCGCCGATCCGGCGCTATCCTGATCTCATTGTGCACCGGACGCTCAAAGCTTACGCCAACGGCTATCATCCTGAAATGCACGATGAGTTCAGCCGCAAATTAAGCTATGCGGCGCAGCAATCTTCGGAGCGTGAGCTGGTGGCGTTGGAGGCGGAGCGCGCTTCCGTCAAGATGAAACAGGCGCAATTTATGACGCGCCATCTCGGCGACGAGTTTGACGGCCTCATTTCCGGGGTGGTGTCTTTTGGAATTTTCGTCGAAATTCCCCAGTTTTTGGTGGAAGGATTGGTGCATATCAGCGATCTCGAAGATGACTATTACATTTTTGAGGAAAAGGCGTATCGCCTGAAAGGACAAAACTCCGGGCGGATTTATCGCCTCGGCGACGACGTGCGGGTGCGCGTCGTGCGCGCCGACGCCAGCGAACGGGTGCTGGATTTCGTGCTCGTCCCGGATTTTCATTCATCCAAAAATGTAAAAGGAAAATCCGAGCGCCGCAAAGAGAAACAAAAGAACAAAATGAAAAAGAACCATAAAAAGAATCGGAGGAAAAAATGAGCTGGTGGGATCAACTGTTGTCAAGAGCAACTCACGAACACCATCATCGCAACGGCAATGAAGACGCGCTGGAAGCGGAGGCGCAGCAGCCGTTTTCCGACGGCAGCGAAGAATTTTTCGGCGAATTTATGCCCCGTGAAGACCATAACTGGCGGCCCAACAAACAAGTCTTGATCGGGTTGGGCATCACGGCCGGTGTTCTCGCCGGAGTCGGCATTGCCGTCTGGCTGAAAAAAGGCAAACGCCGGAAAACGTGGCGCGATTTTTTGGTCAAAAGATGATTTCGGACTAAAACGCTTTTGGCCGCGATGGGTGTGCAAGTGGGCATAGCCCTTCCAATGCTGCGGTTATTGTTACATTCCCGCAATTGGCCGGAATTTCTATTGCCTCTTTAGCGAAAGTTTTATAGATTGATATAATTTTTCGCTGACAAAAACAGCGGCAAAATCATTATTGCTGAGTTGGCCTCGATGATTTTGCCTATTGAAAAATATTTTTCGGCGGTATAGTCATTTCACAATATGAATGAATTGATTCGCAATTTTTGCATTATTGCGCATATTGACCATGGCAAGTCGACGTTGGCGGATCGTTTTCTCGAGTTTACCGGCGCGCTGCGCAAAGAGGAAATTGTCGATCAGACGCTGGACAGCATGGATCTCGAGCGCGAGCGCGGCATCACCATCAAGCTTCACGCGGTGACCATGTCGTATAAGGCCAACGACGGCAATGAGTATATTCTGAATCTGATTGATACGCCGGGACACGTCGATTTCAGTTATGAAGTCTCGCGCAGTCTCGCCGCTTGCGAGGGCGCCATTCTCGTCGTCGATGCTTCGCAGGGCGTGGAAGCGCAGACGATTTCCAATCTTTACCTCGCGCTCGAGCACAACTTGACCATCATTCCGGTCATCAATAAAATCGATTTGAAAGGGGCGCAGGTCGATCTCGTCAAAAAGCAGATCACCGAGATTCTCGGCATTGACGCGAATGAAATCATTCTCGCCAGCGCCAAGCAAGGCGTCGGCGTCGATCAAATCATCGAAGCCGTCGTCAAGCGCATTCCGCCGCCGCAAGGCCATGCCGCCTCGCCGTTGCGCGCGCTGATTTTCGATTCGATGTTCGACAGTTATCGCGGCGCGATTGCCTACCTTCGCGTCGTTGACGGCGTGATGAAACCGGGAATGAAAATAAAATTTTTTTCAACCGGAAAAGAGTTTGAAGTGGCTGAAGTCGGCGTGATGCGCATGGATCGTTTTTCGCGCGACCAACTGTCGGCAGGAGAAGTCGGCTATTGCGTCGCCGGCATCAAAGAAGTCAAAGACACCAAAGTCGGCGATACGATCACGGACGCGGCGAGGCCGGGGGCGGAACCGCTGCCGGGTTATCGCGAAGTGAAACCGATGGTGTTCAGCGGCGTTTTTCCGACGGTAAACGAGCAATACGATGAGCTGCGCGCGGCGTTGGAGAAATTCAAGCTCAATGATTCGTCGCTGGTTTATGAGCCGGAAAGCTCGGTGGCGCTGGGCTTCGGCTTTCGCTGCGGCTTTCTCGGCTTGCTGCACATGGAAATCGTGCAGGAGCGGCTCGATCGCGAATACGATATGGACATCATCACCACCGTGCCGAATGTCGAGCTGTGGGTTTTTAAAAACAACGGCGAAAAGCTGGTGATGGACAACCCGGCGATGCTGCCGGCAATCGGCGAGGTCGATCACATCGAAGAGCCGCACATTCGCGCGCAGATCATTACGCCTTCGGATTACATCGGCAACATCATGAAGTTGTGCCAGGATCGGCGCGGCATTTACAAAAATACCAGTTACATCGACTCCAACCGCGTCGATATCACCTACGAGTTTCCGCTGGCGGAAATCATTTTTGATTTTTATGATAAATTGAAGTCGCTCTCGAAGGGCTACGCTTCGCTTGATTACGAATTCATCGGTTATCGCGAGGGCGATTTGGTGAAGTTGGATATTTTGATTAACGGCGAGCCGGTCGATGCCTTGTCGCACATCGTGCATCGCGATAAAGCCCACGATTGGGGCCGCAAAATTTGCGAAAAACTGCGGCAGCTTATTCCGCGCCAGCTTTTTGAGGTGGCGATTCAGGCCGCCATCGGCTCCAAAATCATCGCGCGCGAAACCGTCTCGGCGATGCGGAAAAACGTGACGGCGAAATGTTACGGCGGCGACATCACGCGCAAGCGCAAGCTGCTCGAACGCCAAAAAGAAGGCAAGCGGCGCATGAAGCAGCTTGGCCGCGTCGAAATTCCGCAAGAAGCGTTTTTAGCCGTATTGAAAGTCGAACAATAAGTTTAAGGAAAGATTTTCATGCGTGAAAAAGTTTTGCACGTGAACAAAACCAGACCGGTTTCAGAAAAGAAAAGCAAGAGCCAGGCGCGGGAATATACCGAAGCGATTTTGGTGGCGCTGCTTGCGGCGTTGGTGCTGCGCACCTTCGTGGTGCAGGCCTTTCGCATTCCCACCGGCTCGATGAAAGACACGCTGCTGATCGGCGATTTTTTGCTGGTCAATAAATTCGTTTACGGCGCGCGCACGCCGGACGGCATTCCGTTTCTCGATGTGCAATTGCCGTTCTGGCGCTTGCCGGCGTTCAAACAGCCCGAGTCGGGCGACATCATCGTTTTTAAATATCCGGCTGATCCGACGTTGGATTATATCAAACGGTGCATCGCCGTCGGCGGCCAGACGATAGAAATGAAGGACGGCGTCGTTTATGTCGATGGGCAGCCGGAGGGCAAGCAGGAGTTTATTAAACGCGAATATGATCCGGAGGAGGGGCATTATGTGCTTTACTCCAAAATCACGACGCTCAAAGGCAAGACCTATACGATTCGCCATTACGAAGATCACAATGTTCGCGCCGAGAATTATGGCCCAACGCCGGTTCCTGCCGGACATTATTTCATGATGGGCGACAATCGCGACAACAGCTCGGACAGCCGCTACTGGGGCTTTTTGCCGGCGGAGAACGTTGTCGGCGAGGCGATGGTCATTTACTGGTCGTGGGAAAAACAGGCGCCGCTGTATCGCATTCTCGACAAAGTGCGGTGGCTGCGCATTGGGGATCTCATCAAATAACACAACGGATTACACAGATGCGCGGATTAAAATCAGACAGTGAAACCTGCGAAATTCGTTGTTGCTCATCACGCATCTAATAATTTTCAGGGGATGAGTTCGTATGGGCACGTTTTACACAAAATGCAAAATCGAAAACACGGTTGACCGCAGCAAAGGCGCGGTTATCCCAAAACTTTTGGTGGATACCGGAAGCGAGTACAGTTGGGTTTCGGCGAATACCCTTGAAAAGCTCGGCATAAATAGAGAAAAAAAAGACGTAACCTTCCTGATGGCGAAGGGACAGCACGTTACACGCAGTGTCGGCTTTGCGATCATTCGTTTGGACAAGTTCTTTACCATCGATGAGGTTGTGTTTGCGGAAAAAGGTGATTTCCCGCTTCTCGGGGCAAGAACGCTTGAAGGTTTAAATCTTACTGTAGATTCAACCCGCAAAAAACTTGTTGCTGCTGGCCCGATTCCGGCGGCTGCAATGCAAGGCGCTGATTAACATCACGTTACTTATGCCCACCGCTGCACTCTACATTCACATTCCCTTCTGCGAAAAACGCTGTGTTTATTGCGATTTTTACACCGTTGCCGGAGCCGGGCCGCGCATTCCGGATTATGTTGCGGCGCTGAAAAAAGAAATCAGCCGGCGCGCGCAAGAGCCGTTTTGGCTGCGCCAACGTTTCGCGACGATTTTTTTCGGCGGCGGCACGCCTTCGCTGCTCTCTCCTCAACAAATTGCTGAAATCCTCGGCAGGGCCTTTTCTTTATTCGCTTTTGAAAAAAATCCCGAAATTACTCTCGAAGCCAATCCCGGGACGATAACGCTGGCGCAATTGTCGGGATATCGTTCCGCCGGCGTCAATCGTTTGAGCCTCGGCGTGCAGTCGTTTCATGCCGATGAGCTGCAACGGCTCGACCGGATTCATTCGCCGCAGCAGGCGATTGAGGCAGTGATGATGGCGCGGAACGCGGGATTCGACAATATCAATATGGATTTTATTTTCGCGCTGCCGCAGCAGACGCTTTCGCGCTGGCGGGAAAATTTAGAGCAGGCCGTCGAGTTGCAGCCGGCGCATATTTCCGCTTATAATCTCACCATCGAGCCTGGCACACCGCTGGACGTGAAAATTCGCAAAGGCGAGATACAGCCGTTGAGCGAGGCAGAAGAACGGGAGTTTTATCAATTCACCATCGATTTTCTCGAACAGCACGATTATCGCCAATACGAAATTTCGAATTTTTCCCAACCCGATTTTGAAGCGCGGCACAACATTAAATATTGGGACGGCAGTCCTTATCTCGGTTTGGGCGCTTCGGCGCATTCGTATGACGGCGAGCGCCGTTTCTGGAATGTCGCGAATTTGCGCAAATATCTCGAAGCGCTGGCCGCCGGCCGTTTGCCGGAAGAAAATGCCGAGGCGCTGACGCTGCAACAACAGATGTTTGAAGTTGCGTTTCTCGGTTTGCGGCAGCGTCGAGGCGTCGATCTAAACCTCTTTGCCGGAAAATTCGAGAGATCGTTTGAGGAAGTTTTTAATGGGGCGGTTCAGGAAATGGAGAAAAACGGTTTTCTGATCCGGCGCGGCAGCCATTTGCAATTGTCGCGAGAAGGTTTGTATCTTTGTGATGAAATTTGCGCGCGATTGGAAACTCAGATCGCGCCGCCCTCAGAAAAAAAGATTCCACGCCACGATGCCGAACGCCACGATGGTTAACCCCACAGCGCCCAGCGCCGCCATTTTCATGGCGTAAGTTTCCGCCCGCCTTTCCGAATAACCCAGCAACATCGCCGTAAGATATCCGCCGGCAAAACCGCCGCCGTGCGCCCAATTGTTGATTCCGGACATAAAAAATCCCAACGCGAAACCGATCAACGCCCATTGCAGCGATTGCCGGAAAATTGCGGCGCCGATTTCGCCGCCGCGGCTTTTGCCGTAATAAACCACCGCACCCAGCAAGCCGAAAATGGAACCGGAAGCGCCGATGGTAAACGGAATGCCGAAGAAATTCGAAGCGATAAAGCCGATTATTCCGGAGGCGGTGAAAATGAGAATCAAGCGGGCGACGCCAAAAAATTCCTCGACTGCCGGCGCCAGTTGCCGGACCCACATTAAATTGAAAAAGATGTGGATCAAGCCGCCGTGCAAATAAATCGCGGTGATGAGCGTCCACCAACGTCCGTGCTGCATCGCATAAGCGCCGGTCATGCCCAAAGCATCGAGGCTGCGCGTGCTGGGCCCGAGAATTGACAACAAACCGCGCGGCCGAAAAACCGTTGACAGATCGAACAAAAGGCTGATCACGTACATAATGATGCAAAAGACCGTGACAACTTCCGCGAATCCAAAATTTCCTAAAAACTGGCGGATGAAGGGCATAAGCCCCCACATCCCCGGATTCCGGCGGCCGCAATGAATGCAGGTTTCGGCATTGACGCTAATGAGTTGGTTGCAATCCGGGCACAACATCGAGCCGGTTTTTTGACGTATCATGGAAAACTCAATCAGTTTTTACGATATTATTTCGAGTTGTCGATTTTATCCAGAAGCTTGCGCGCGTTGAGCTTGTGCTGCGAATCATCCCAAAACACCTCAGGCAACTCGAGGCATGTCTCAAGATGCCGGCGCGCTTCGGCGACGCGATCGAGCTTGAGCAGGGTGCGAGCGAACTCATAATGATGCACCGGCGCTTGCGGGCGATATTGAATCGCTTGTTCAAAATACGCCGCCGCCTGTTCGTAGCTCGCGCCGGTTGGCAGCCCGCCGAAAATGATTTTGGCGACCGCCCGTTCGATAAAATTCAAATCGGCCAGCTCGTAATGCCAGCGGCCAAGCGCGTGCAACGCGCCGTCGTGATGTGGATTAGCCCGCAGCGTCTGCTCGGCTTCTGTTTTTACTTCTTTGGCGATTTCAATTTTGCGCTTTCCGCCTTCGTAAAGGGCGGTGCGGCCCAGGGCAACTGCAAGAGAAAAATGGCTGTTCGAGCTGTCGGGATGCAGCGCCACGCAGCGCCGCGCGGTTTTTTCCGCGAGCGCGAAATAAGCCGGCTGCTCTTTTTTGGGCAAGCGCATGCCCACATCCGCGTAAGCGCGCGCCAGCTTCCACAGGGCTTCGTAATCGGATGAATCGATTTCGACGGCGCGGCTGTAGTTTTTTAACGCACTGCGGTTGTCAAATTTGCCATAAGCAATATCGCCGTCGCGAATGGTCTCCGTTAATCTCGGATCATTTGCTAGCGCAGCAGCAAGCAGCAATTCAAAAAAGAAAACAAAAAGCGCCAGCGTTTTTGATAAACGGCCATTCATTCGAAATCGTTTCATCCATGACAAGATAATAACCGGCGGCGGGAAAGTCAAATGGTTTGTCTTGGTGATGAGTGAACATAAGCGGGGCTTTGCTGTTACGTTTCCAATTCTTTGCGCAGACGATCATAGACTTCGCGCAGCGGCAAATTGTGTTGGCGGGCGAGAGTTTTGCATGATTCAAATTCGAGCGAAAACGTTTGGCGATTTTGCCCCTCGGGTGTTTTCCATTCGGCAAATTTGATGTCAACATCTCCCAGCGAAGTTTGCCGGCGCTCTCGCCAGCGGCGTAATTTGTTGCGAACAACATGAGCCACGCGAACGCCGAGCGTCGTGGTTTCGGTGTAGACAACCGCCAGCGCCGCATTCATTTTTTCCGGCGGCAGCAGCGCCGACAGCAAGATTCCCGGGCGGCCTTTTTTCATGATGATCGGAATGAGAAACGCATCCATCGCGCCGGCATCCAGCAAACGCTCGATCACGTGTGGATAAAATTCCGGATTCATGTCGTCGATGTTGGTTTCGAGCAGGATGGCCGTGTCGGCGGTTTCGGAAAGCGCCGTTTCGCCGATGAAAACACGCAGAATATTCGGCAAGTTTTCGTGCTCTCGCGCGCCGGCGCCGCAGCCGATTTGTTGTGGAATGAAAACGGGCTGCTCGCCGGATTTTGCCAAAGTCGTGAGAATGGCCGCGCCCGTCGGCGTCACCAATTCCGCCTCAACCGGCCCCGGCCGCGACGGAAAGCCGCGCAGCAATTCAATCGTGGCCGGTGCTGGAACCGGGATGATTCCGTGCTCGCATTTCACTGTGCCGCCGCCAAGCGGAAAAACCGAAACCGCCGCGCGCTCGACGCCGAGAAAATGAAGGCCGGCCACGCTGCACGTCACGTCGGCAATCGCATCGACGGCGCCGACTTCGTGAAAATGAATTTTCTCCGGCGTGGTGTGATGAACTTTGGCCTCGGCTTCCGCAAGCCGGCGAAAAATTTGAATGGCTTTTTCACGAACCGGATCGGGCAAGGTCGCTTTATTTAGGATGGCTTCGATATGATGGAGATGGCGATGGGCATGTTCGTGTGGAGCATGAACGTCGACTTTGGCGGCGAAAAGCTCGCCGCGCTTCACTTGCTGAACGCTCAATTGCAAGCCGGAAATGCCAAGGCTATTTGCCGTCTCTTGCAATTTTTCTATCGGCACGCCGGCATCGACAAGGGCGCCGAGAATCATATCGCCGCTGGCGCCGGCGATGCAATCGAAGTAAGCAATGCGAGACATTTCATTATTCTCCCATAAATTGCAGCACGACTTCACGGCGGCGCGGGCGATTGTCGAAATCAACGAGCACGATTTGCTGCCAGGTTCCGAGCAAGAGATTGCCTTTTTCAAACGGCGCGACGAGCGATGGGCCAAGTAACGCGGCGCGCACGTGCGCATAGCCGTTGCCATCGCCCCATGTCGCATCATGATCATAATGAACGTTCACCGGCGCGAGCTTCTCGAATGCCGCCGGCAAATCTTTGAGCAAGCCCGGCTCGTATTCGATGGTCGTCACACCTGCCGTCGAGCCGGAGACAAAGACGGTGACAATGCCGTTTTGAATGCCGGATTTTTTCAGAGCGGCGCTGACTTGCGGCGTGAGATCGTGAATGTCGGTGAAGCCTTTGGTGGCGAGGGCAATTCGTTCGGTTTTGGTTGGCATAAAAATGGATCAATGGATTGTTGGAGTATTGGAGTTTTGGAGTGTTGGAATCCAAAACTCCATCACTCCAAAACTCCAGTGATTACTCTTCCCACGGCTGCACGAAGCGCGTCATCTCGTGAAAGTTAATGAAACGTTGGCGGATTTCATTTTCGTTGAGATTTCGCAAGCGGCCGATGCTGAAATCTTCGACGACGAAGCTGGCGAAGGTGCTGCCGTAGATAACCGCCTGCCGCAATGTGCTTTCGTCGATGCGGCTGCATTGAGCGAGAAAACCCATAAAGCCTCCGGCAAAGGTGTCGCCGGCGCCGGTGGGGTCGAAAACATTTTCCAGCGGGTAGGCCGGCGCGTAGAAAAATTTTTCAGGCGTGATCATGACGGCGCCATGCTCGCCTTTTTTGACGACGATAATTTTCGGCCCCATCTCGCGGACGCGGCGCGCCGCTTTCATCAAATTATGCTCGCCGGAAAGCTGGCGCATTTCGGAATCATTGACCAGCAAAACATCGACGCGCTCGAGCACACGCGCCAATTCGTTCGGCGTTCGCTCGATCCAATAATTCATCGTATCCAGCGCCACGAGCTGCGGCTGGTTGATCTGCTCCAACACGCTGAGCTGCAAATCCGGCCCGATATTGCCGAGAAAAACAAACGGCGTGTCACGATATTTTTCCGGAATGCGCGGATTGAACGTTTCAAAAACGTTCAAGTGAGTAAAAAGCGTGTCACGGGAATTCAAATCAAACCCGTAACGCGCGCCCCAGCTAAAACTCTTTCCCGGCTTGATCTCGAGGCCGTCCAAATCGACGCCGCGGCTGCGCAAAAAAGCGATCTCGGTTTGGGGAAAATCTTCGCCGACCACGCCCACCAAATTCACGCGCGTGAAATGGCTGGCCGAAACGCTGCAAAAAACTGCCGTGCCGCCGATCACCTCCTCAGCCGTGCCAAACGGCGTTTCGACGGTGTCTAATCCTAAAGATCCAATCACCAACAGACTCATTTTGTTTCCTTTCGTCATCATGCGGTCTGGATGCTGGATGTTCGATGCTGGTGACTTTCAAGCTGCTTCATTGCCCAGCATCTATCATCGAGCATCCAGCTTCACATTTTTTCCGGCGCCGAAATGTTGAGCAGCTTCAGCGCATTCGCCAGCACGAGGCGAACGCCTTCGACCAGGCGCAAGCGCGCCTGAGTCAACGCCGCGTCTTCGCTCACGACACGATGATCGTGATAAAAATGATGAAAAACCGCGGCCAGCTCTTGCAAAAAAAGCGTGAGGCGATGCGGCTCGAGAAATTGCGCTGCTTTGGATATGGTTTCGGGAAATTCCGACATTTTGCGCAAAACAGCGATTTCTTCCGGCGTGTGCAATAATTTTAGATCGTAATTTTCCGCAAGCGCGACATCTTTTGCGGCCGCATGCGCGAGAATGTTGCACACGCGGGCGTGCGCGTATTGCACGTAATAAACCGGATTCTCGTCGGTTTGCTTTTTTGCCAAATCGATATCGAAATCCATCGGCGTGTCGAGCTTGCGCATCGAGAAAAAGTAACGCGCCGCATCGACGCCGACTTCGTCGATCAGCTCCTTCATTTCAATGATGTTGCCGGCGCGCTTGGACATTTTCACGATTTCGCCGCCGCGCAGCAAGTTCACCTGCTGGATGAGGCGAACTTGAAAACTGCCTTCGGGATAACCCAGCGCGATCATCGCCGCTTCCATGCGCTTGATGTGGCTGTGATGATCCGGCCCCCACAGATCATAAAGCTGGCTGAAACCGCGGCGATATTTGTCCCTATGATAGGCGATGTCGCCGAGAAAATAAGTCGGGGCGCCGTCGCTTTTGAGCAAAACGCGATCCTGCTCGTCGCCGAATTGCGACGAGCGAAACCACAACGCGCCGTCTTTTTGATAGCTTAAATTTTTCTGCGCCAACAAATCGAGAACTTCCTGCTGGTGGTCGCTATCCAGCAGGCTTTGCTCGCTGAACCAGAGATCATAATGAACACGAAATTTTTCGAGGATTTCTTTTTGCGCGCGAATCATGCGCTCGAGCGCAAGCTGCGTCAATTGATCGCAGCGTTCTTCAAGCGCAAGCTTTACAAAACGCTCGCCAAACTCATCACGCAGCGCGGCGGCCAGATCCTTGATGTAGTCGCCGTGATAGCCGTCTTCCGGAAAAGTTTCGGCGATGCCGAATAGCGCCATGTACCGCGAGCTGACGGAATAACCCAACATGCGCACGCGCTGGCCGGCGTCGTTGACATAATACTCGCGCGTGGCGTCTGCTCCAGTGGCGTGAAAGAGATTGACCAAAACATCACCGATCGTGGCGGCGCGGGCGCTGACGATGTTCAGCGGGCCCGTCGGATTGGCGCTGACAAACTCCATGTTGATTTTCCTGCCGGCGCCGGTTTGAGAGCTTCCGTACGATTCGCGGGCGCGCAGAATTTCCGCCAGAACGCTTTGCCAATAACCGGGGCCGAGCCGAAAGTTGATGAAGCCGGGGCCGTCAATGCGAATTTCTTCAATCAGATTGCGGTCGTAATCAAGCGCCGCGACGATTTCCTCGGCAATGGCGCGCGGCGCTTTTTTCAAAGTTCTGGCCAGGCTCATGGCTGCCGGCGTGGCGTAGTCGCCGAAACTTTCTTGTTTGGGACGGCTTAGACTCACGGCTTCGACCGGCCAGCCGTTTTTTTGCATGAGCGCAGTGAGCAGATCATGCAAATAATTTTCAGCGGATTGAATCATTTGTTACTTGGTGGTTGATAATGTTTCGTCGCGAACTTCTTCGATTTGGGCGTCGCCCCACAAGCGTTCCAGCCCGTAAAATTCGCGCATTTCAGGATGAAAGACGTGAACGACGACGTCGACGAAATCGATCAGAACCCATTGATAGCGCTCGCGTCCTTCAACGTGCCAAGGCCGGATTTCCTCTTTTCTCATCTCGTCAACGATGTGTTCGAAGATGGCGCGAACGTGCGTGTCGGCGCTGCCGGTGCAGATGACGAAAAAATCCGCGATGCTGGTTAATTGGCTTACATTAAAAATCTTGATGTCCGTGGCTTTTTTTTCCAAAGCCAATTCGGCGGCACGCCGGGCCAGACGAGCGATGTTTTGATGCACCGGACGGGCCGGGCGGGACGTCGATTGCCCATTCGAGTGCATCAAGGCCGGAAAATTATCCAACGAGGCAGATTTTCCCATAAACCTCCAGCAAGATAGTTCAGTTTTTTAAATTATTTTCTCCGACAGTTGCAAACAACGAATTTATTTTCGATTTGCCGCATTTCTCGCCGGCAGCATGCTCTGCACTAGCGCCAAAATATTGGCCGGTTTGATTTCTCTCATGCAGCGAAAATGCCGGCGCGGACATTGAGAGTGTCCGAGATGGCTGCAAGGCCGGCAAGACAATGCCGAATTTTCCATCACGCGCGAGGTTTGCAATTGCGGAAAAAATCCCAGCTCGCGCGTCGTCGAGCCGAAGATGGCGACGAGCGGTGTGCCGACAGCCTCGGCGACGTGCATCAGGCCGGAATCATTGGCTACCAACAATCGGCAGCGTTTGATCACAGCCGCCGAACCCAACAATGAAACCGCGCCGGCAAGATTGATTAACGGCAATTCTCGTGTTTGACGCGGCAGCGCGGCTTCGACAATTTCTTCTATTTTTCTCGCCAGTTCGATGTCCTGCTTGCCGCCTAAGATGACGACTTGATGACCCTGCTGAATTAAGTTAGCGGCTAATTCGCCGAAATATTCGGTCGGCCAGCGTTTGGTGAAATAGCCCGCGCCCGGCGCGAGGCCAATCAACGGCTGATCGGGCCGCCAGCTTCGCCCGCGCAATGCTTCTGCGGCGATTTGTTCGTCTTGTTCACGCCAAAACAACTCGAGCCAGCGGCCATCGGCAAGCGGTTGCGCTTCGGCCAAACCCAGCGGCGCGGCGGCGTCAAGATAACGCTGAAAAATCGGCGGCGCGTTTCGCAACAAATTGATTTTGGCGTTGACCAGGAGCCAGCGCTTGAAAACAAGTTTGCGATGACGGAAAACCCGCTGCGGCCTGGCGGCGCGCGTCAAATAGCGCGAGCGGAAATTTTTGTGAATGTCAAAGATCGCCTCGTAGCGTTCGCCGCGCAGGCGGCGTCCGAGCGCTTTTAATGCCGGCCATCCGCCTTTTGAATCCAATTCATAAAGTTTGTCAATTGCCGGATGATGGCGCAAAACTTCGGCAAATTCGGCTTTCACGACAAAATCCAAACGCGCCGCGGGAAATTTTTTTCGCAGCGCGCGCAGCAGCGGCGTCGCCAGCAGAATATCGCCAATCGAGCTGAACCGGATGATTAAAATTTTTTGCGGACGCACACCGTTGATACGCTAATTCGAAAATTCAGACTGCCGTTTGAACCACGCGATGGTTTTCTCGAGGCCTTCTTCCAAACACACGCGCGGCTGCCAGCCGAGCAATTTTTTGGCCAGCGTAATATCGGGCTGGCGAATTTGCGGATCATCGACCGGCAGGGGTTCGTATACGATTTTGCTGGAGCTGCCGGTTGCCTGAATCACCGCTTCCGCCATTTCTTTGATCGTCATTTCATGCGGGTTGCCGATATTCACCGGCTCATGATAATCCGACATCAGCAGCCGGTAAATGCCTTCGACGAGATCGTCAACGCAACAAAAGCTGCGGGTTTGCGAGCCGTCGCCAAAAACCGTGATCGGTTCGTTGCGCAGCGCTTGCGGAACAAACGTCGGAATGGCGCGGCCATCATGGGGGCGCATCCGCGGACCGTAGGTGTTGAAGATGCGAACAATCTTGGTATTCACGCCGTGGGTGCGATGATACGCCATGGTGAGCGCCTCGGCAAAACGCTTGGCCTCGTCGTACACGCCGCGCGGGCCGACCGGATTGACATTGCCCCAGTAATCTTCGCGCTGCGGATGTTCCTGGGGATCGCCGTAAACTTCGGAAGTGGAAGCCAGCAGCAGCGCTGCATTTTTTTCTTTCGCCAAACCCAGGGCCTTGTGCGTTCCCAGCGCGCCGACTTTCAGCGTTTGAATCGGCATTTGCAGATAATCCATCGGGCTGGCCGGCGAGGCAAAATGCAGCACGTAATCGATCGGTCCGGCGACATAAATATATTCGGTGACGTCGTGTTTGACAAACTTTAACTGTTCGCTTTGCAAATGCTCGATATTGGCCGTCGCTCCCGTTGAAAGATTGTCCATGCAAATGACTTCATGGCCTTTTTTCAACAGGTATTCGCAAATATGTGATCCGAGAAATCCGGCTCCGCCGGTAACGAGTGATCTTGGCATGGTGGCGTTCTCCTGGTGCTATCTCTCTGATGAAAATTTTATTGATGAAAAACTTCCAATTTGTTCTTGAGCGCTAGCGTCGCTCGCCATTTTAGCTTCTCCCCGTCGGCGTAAATGATGACGGCGTCGACTTCGGGCAGAGAATCGGCCAGGGCGATTCCGCGTTCCGGACCCAACACGAAAAGTGTTGTTGACAGCGCGTCGGCAACGACTGCCTGGCGCGTGATCACCGTGGCGCTCACCACGCGCATCGCCGGATAGCCCGTGTGCGGGTCGATAATGTGATGAAAGCGTTTGCCGTCCTTGAAAAAGAACCGCTCGTAATCGCCGCTGGTCGACACCGCGCCGGCATCGAGTTTGAATCGCCCAAAGAAATTGCCGGTTTTATTTTCCGTGCTATCGGAATGGGCGGCGCGGGGGTGTTGAATCCAAATATACCGGCGTCCGGCGGTGAGTGGCGACGCGACGGTGCGCAAATCGCCGCCGGCGGTAATCATCGCATCGCGCCAGCCGGCCTGCACGAGCAGGGCGAGGCCGCGATCGACCACATAACCTTTGGCAACGCCGCCGAGATCGATGGCCATATTGTGCCGCCGAAAATGAACGGAATGTTTTGGCGAGTTTATCTCATTCGACATCACCAAGTTCTGAGCATCGACCAACGGCAGGCGCGCCGCAATTTTATCTGATGCTGGCAATCCGAGCGAATCGGTGCCGAAGCCCCACAATCGCAGAACCGGGGCGATGGTCACATCAAACGCGCCGTTGGAAATTTGCGCCGCCCATTGCGCCATTTGCAACACGGAATCCATGTCGCTTGACACCGGCACATTTACAGAAGCCGCGTTTTGGTTGATTGCCGCCGCTTCACTGTCGCTGCGATAAGCCGACAGCAGGGAATCGAGGCGGCTCATTTCCGCAAAGGCGGCGGCCATGGCGCGGCGGATGGCCGGTTCATCCGCAGGCTTTGCCGCATAAACGTGAATCGACACCATCGTGTCCATCAAGATGCGGCTTTCTTGCACGGTTTGAATTTCCCTTTGGCACCCCAAGTTTGCCGTGAGCAAGATCAAGATTTTGACAAAGAACAAAAATTTTTGATGCCGGTTTTGCGTTTTTTCCTTTTTCCCCTCCGTAATCAACTTGCTTGACATCATGTTGATTGATTAATGCTCGCGTGATGTAATAAATCGCACCAGATTGATCAACGCGTTTTTAAACGGCGAATCCTGATAGTCTGCCAGCACGGCCACGGCTTCTTCGGTGAAACGATTCGCCGTTTGCATCGCGTAATTGACGCCGCCGTGCCGCTCGATGAAATTGACAATGTCGCGATAGTCGTTTTTGCGCGAGCGCCAGCCCGCATTTTTTTGTACGAGCCGGATCATGGCTTTCGCTTCGCGCCGTTCGGCTTGTTTTAACGCGTGCAGCAGCGGCAGGGTGATTTTGTTCTCGCGAATGTCGTTGCCGATCGGTTTGCCGGTGTGGCTTTCCTCGCCGAGCAGATCGAGGATGTCGTCGCGAATTTGGAACGCGATGCCGACTTTTTCGCCAAACTCGCCGAACCGCTCGATTTCAAGATCGCTTTGTCCCCCGGTCAGGGCGCCGAGCTGGCACGAGGCGGAGAGCAGCGCCGCGGTTTTGTCCGCAATCAGCCGAAAATAAATTTCCTCCTCCATCCAGTAATCGCGGCTGCGCTCGACTTGCAGCAATTCGCCCTGGCTCATGCGCTCGGCGGTTCGCGAGATAATCGCAAAGGTTTTCAGATCGCCGAGATGCAGCATCGCCAGCAAGGATTTCGAGAATAAATAATCGCCCATCAGAACGGAAATTTTATTCTTCCAGATCGAGTTGATGGTGGGAAATCCCCGCCGGCGGTATGAGTCGTCCACGACGTCATCGTGAACGAGAGTGGCGGTATGCAGCAATTCCAGAATCGCAGCGGCTTTTAATCGTTTGTCGTGGTTCTCATTTTGCAAAGAAGAAACTCTTGCCTCGCCAGCGGCATAACCGTTTCCACTGATCGGCTGCAGCCGGCTCACCAGCAACACTAGCACCGGGCGCAGCCGTTTGCCGCGATGCGAAACGAGATAATGAACGACCTTGTCAATGAGAAAAATGTCGGATTTGAGAATGGCCTTGAATTCTCTTTCAAACGCCTCCAAATCTTCCTTTATGGGTTCAATGATATCTTTCAGCCGCACAGCCGCGTCAAGTTGAATTTATTGGGTGTATCCATCTACCGTTTATATCCCTCTCCTCTTGTAAACCAATCATGAATAATGTACGCATTCACCGAGAGTTTGTCAATGATAAAAGTTTTTGTAAACTATAAATCCCTTTGGCAGGTTATTTCTTCCCCTCTTGCGCGCGCAGTTCTTTTGCCATAATCTGATGCTCCCACTGTTTCTTCCCGTCTTTGTCATAACAGGCCAACGTCACGCGGCGGTCGGTGCGCGGGCCGTCGAAGCGCAACAGCCCAAAATTGTGGCTTTCGTCAAAGAGCGTTCCGGGCACGCGCGCCGGGTTGTTCAAACCTTGTTTGGACTGATTCAAGCCGGCGGTGAGCGACGAGCTGGTAAAATCATAGAGCGGATAGAAATCCTTCGGCGTGATTTTGATCAGCTCGGTGCGATGAATATCGCCGGAAAGAAACAGCACGCCGGAGATTTTTTGGGCTTGAAGCTGCTGCAAAAATTTTTGCTGCTCGTGGCGGTAATTCGGGAACGCCTCGTTGGGATTCATCGGGTTGAGCATTTGATTGCCGCCGGCGATAATTTTAAACGGCGCTTTGCTGCTGGCCAGCGCTTCCATCAGCCAGCGCATTTGTTCCGCGCCGAACATTGTTTTTTCAGCATTGTCTGGCGCGGCATTCGGCGAGCGATGGTAGCGATCATCCAGCATGAAAAATTCAACGTCGCCCCATTCGAAGCGCATGAAAACGCCGGGAACGCCTTCGATGCCGTGGCGAGGATTGGCCCAATAATCTTGGAAAATTTTCAAAGCGGTTTCTTTCAGGCGATACGAGCGGTCGGAATCGTTGGGGCCGTAATCGTGATCGTCCCAAATCGCGTAGTGATGCGTCGCGCCGAGCAGCGCCTGCAATTCCGGCAGGCTGCGGGTGTGCGCATAGCGATGTCTCATGCCGGCCTCGGAATACCAATCCGGCTCGCGATAATACGTGTTGTCGCCGAGCCAAAGCATCAAATCCGGCTGCTGCGCGGCGATAGCCGAAAAAATTTCGTAATCGCTGCCATAGGGTTTGCCGGGGCGATCCGTGATGGTTTCATTTATATAAGCGCACGAACCGAACGCCACCGTGAACGCCGGCGGGTCGGTGCGCCATTGCCAATGCGGTTGGGTTTGAAAAGTGAGCCGATACGGCCGCGGCGTCAACACGCCGTCGAGATAAAGCTCGTAGTCGAATCGCGTGCCGGGCTGCAATCGCGTCAAGAGAAAGCGCGCGATATGATCGCTTTCGGGAGCGGAATGAATCAACGCACTCAGACGCGCGTTCACCGGCTGCTCGACCGGCCAGTAACGGAGCTGAACAGCCGCCGGCCGCGTGGTTTGCACCCACAGCATCACTTCGGTTTGCTCGCCGTAGCCGACCATCGGGCCGGAGCGCAGCACATTCTCCTGCGCTAAAATTGGATTAACAAGAGCAACGACAAGAAGAAAAAAAATGCAACGATTAACGTGTTTCATGCCTCTCTCCGAATTGAGTTTGAAATGACATTCAAAAGATAAACAATTTTCTTGTGAAAGCAATGAAAATCAAAAAACGATGAGTACACGGATAAAAAATGCACGCGGAAAAATATTTACAAGAGAAAAAGCGCTGTGGCGAAAACGCAACACCGTGTGTATTTCTCACATCTTTTGAGATGAACCCGATTGTCTTTGTTATTTTAATTTCATGGAGTTATCTTTGGCAAGAAACTTGGTATGGCGTTTGTAGAAATGTATGGGTGAAATGAAAATCGAATCTGATTCAATTTTATTTAATGGAGAGATCACGATGAAAAATGGCAAGATGATTTTGACGATGGCGGCGCTGATCGCCATCGGCATTGGCGCGGTCGAGCCGGCGAGGGCGGATGATAAAAATTCCAACATCGGCTTAAAACTCAATCTCGGTTTGGGCGCGCAAGATGTGCCGCAGGCGCAAAATTTGGAAAAGGGTGACGCGGCGGCGCTGAGCCTCGGCTACGGCGTTTCGCAGCGTGTGACCTTGTGGCTGGGCATCGATCTGAGCAAACACCGGCACGAACAGATTGTGGATTTGGAAAGCTATCTCGCCGGTTTGGAGTTTGGTTTGCAATATAAATTCCGGCCGCACGAACGATTTCGCCCGTACGGCAAATTCGGCGTCGGCGCGTTTGCGCTCGGAACCGAAGCGACCGACACGGTGTTGAGCGGCGCCGGGTTCACCTGGGGACTTGGCGCGGAGTATCGTCTCGCGCGGTTTCTCTCGGTCGGCGCGGAAATTTTTTGGAAGGATTTTGATTACACCCAGCGGCGCATCGGCGAGGACAATGATTTTGAAGAGTTGCCGGATCCTATTTCAGGGAATGCCAGAGGGATTCTGATCAACTTTACGTTGCATTGAAGGGCATAGCCGTAACACGTAAAACGTGATCCGTAACGTAAATTTACGGATTACGTTTTACTTTTTTACGCTTTGCGTTGCGGCCGGACTACCAAAACCGAGCAAGGCGCCTTTTGCACGACGCGGTCGGTGGTGCTGCCGAGCAGGATTTCGGCGAGGCGGCTGTGGCCGTGACTCGCCATCACAATCAAATCCGCCTTGATCTCTGCAGCGGCGCGGATGATCTCGACGAACGGCTTGCCGTCGCGAACCAAGAATTGCACGCGCGATTTCTTTTGCGCGGCAGGCCGAATGAGCTTTTTGAGTTTTCCCATCGCCGCATTGATTTGTTTTTCGTTGTACGCCTTGACGCTGGCAACGCTTACCCGCAACATCATTTTTTCTTCATTCGTCAATGGCAGGTCGGCAATAACCGTCATGAGAATCAGCTTGGCCTGATTCGCGTTTGCCAAATTCACCGCAAACTCTACAGCGCGGTTGCCGACTGCTGAAAAGTCGGTGGGAACCAGAATTTTGTTCAATTTTGCCATAAAATTATTTTGCTTACACCCAACGCGGACGAGCCTACGGCCGTAGGCTTTTTTTGCACAGATTTGACTATTAACAGACTACACTCGTTTTCAGACAAACTGAAACGAAAGCTCTTTGAGCAGCCTTGAAAAACCCACTGATTGAAGAAACCCACAGATAAAGCTTTCATCAGTGGGTTTTTTCAATCGGCGGGGGATTAAACTTTCAGAATTTTTTTCTGAGTTTGAACACCTTATAGCTTAACACGTCATGTTGGAAACATCCTTTTTGAAACCAAGTCAAGTGCTTGAATCAAAAAAGATCCTTCCAGGATGACAGAATACTGTTACTTGCATCACAAACTCATTTTGAAATGGGCGTTGGATCGTTGCTTGCCTTTATAAATCGTCCACCGTTGTTTCGTTCTCCGCTGCTATCTCCTCCGCTGGCATCGCTGCCGGCTCAACTTTGCGCGCAAAGGTGAGAAAACCGGTGTGCCCGATCATCCGCAGCTCCGGCCGCACCGACATGTTCTCGATGTTCCAACGCCGCAGCAGCGTTTCCAGCGTGAGCAGCTCGACGAAACACCGCGCCTGCCGCAGCGCTTCGCAAAAAGATCTCACTTGCAAAACGGTGGGAGAATAGCTGCAAATCATCGCGCCGGAGCGCAGGTTCGGCGCAGCGAGCGGAACGACGCGCCACGGCTCGGGAAGGTCCAAGATCAGGCGATCAACTTCACGATCAAGAAAATTTTCGTAAATGTCGGCTTCGCGCACGGTGTGGTTGGGAATCTCACCCAAAAAGTTTCGCAAATTTTTTCGCGCGTTATTGATAAAATCCTGGCGGATGTCGTAACTGATGACTTGGCCGGCCGGCCCGACGGCTCGCAACAACGCGGTGGCCAAAGCGCCGGAGCCGTGTCCGGCCTCCACGACTTTCGCGCCGGGATAAACGTCGGCGTATTGCAAAATCACGCCGAGGTCTTTGGGGTAAATCACCGTCGCGCCGCGCGGCATGTTGACGACGTGATCGTTGAGCGTCGGGCGAAAAACCCAGAATTGAACATCGCGCTGCGAGCGCAGCAAAAATCCTTCGGTGCGGCCGATGACGCTGTCATGAGCAAGCTGGTTGCCGCGAATATCGGTTTTTTTCCCGGCTTGCAGAACGTCGTAATAAACGCGCTGCTTGCGGTCCAAAAAAATAACCGGATCGCCTTCTTGAAAAGGGAGCTTGGGGTCTTTCATGCGTTGTGTCGAAAATTTTTTTGAATGGTTTTAGCCAGCGTTTGTTTGATCAGCGGCTGCAATTCGAGCTTGGCCTCGTGTTCCTGCACCACCGGCAATTTCGCTCGCGTCGCCGGATGCGGCGGCACAAAAAGCGAGCAGCAATCTTCGAATGGCTCGGTGGAAATATCAAAGGTGCCGAGACGCCGCGCCATCGCGATAATTTCCTGCTTGTCGTCGCCGGCGAGCGGACGCATCACCGCCAGCGTTGCGGCTTGATTGATGACGTTTATGTTGACCAACGTTTGGCTGGCGACTTGCGCGACGTTTTCGCCGGTGACGAGGGCGTGGGCGCGATGCCGCGCCGCGATCATTTCGGCGAGGCGAATCATCGCGCGGCGATAGAGAATGACGCGATAGGAGGGAGGCGCGTGCGCCACGATATGCTGCTGAATCTCGGCAAACGGCACGAGATATAATTGCGAGCGGAATTGATGCGCATTGAGCCGCTCGACGAGCCGCTCGACGTTGCGCTGCGAGGCGGCGCTGGTGAATGGGGCGCTGTGAAAATGCACAAAAATGAGCTTGACGCCGCGTTTCATCATTTTATAGGCCGCCACCGGCGAATCGATGCCGCCGGAGATCAAACACACCGCGCGCTCGCTGGTGCCGGCCGGCAATCCGCCGGGGCCTTCGAGGCGGTCGGTGTACATCAAGACGTAGTTGTCAACGATTTCGAGGCGCAGCGTCAGCTCCGGTTGCGTCAGATCGACCCGCGCCGGAAAATGCTGGCGAACATGCTCGCCGACTTCGGCGTTGATCTGCGGCGAAGTCAAAGGAAAATGTTTTTGGCTGCGCTTGGTTTCAATCTTGAAGCTGGAAAAATTTTTCCCGGCCAGCAATTGCAGCGCCGCGGTTTTGATCTCCGCCAAATCCTGCTGCAATTTCACCGTCGGCGCAAAATAGGCGATGCCGAAAATTTTTTCCAGCGCCGCGGCAATTTTTTCCCAATCGGCATCGAGCGTCAAAAGACACAACAGGCGGCCGGAAAGACGCATTACCTCCTTGACGCCGAGTTTGTTCGTGGCGCGCAAAATATTCCGCCGCAATTGCTGCTCGAAAAAACGCCGGTTGCCGAGCTTGAGGGCGATCTCGTGATAGTGAATGACGACGCCGTTGACAGCGGATTTTGCTCCGGCTGTTTCGATGCGGCGCAATGAATCGAGGGTTTCGGCAGAAGCTGGATCCGCCGCCGTAAAATTTTGCAGCACGAAATTCAAGCCAATAAAATTTTTAAACGCCGTGAATTGTTTTATAACATAGGAAAAAAGCGAGGGAATTGCAAGGGAAAGCTGTGAAGGTGGTCATGCGCATCTGCCGCCTTTTGCCGGTAATTTAAATCTTGTTATCATCAACTCCACCTCGATTACCTCCTTCTGTGATATCTCGACTTTAAATTTTTAACACGACGTTACGACAGTTCCTACTTTTTGAGGGCTTTCATGTCAAGACGGCTACGGCAAAGCGCGCTTCTTTTTCACATACAATGGCTCGTGGTGATTTTGCTTCAAAGCGCCGCATCGACTTTCGCACAGGATTTTTTAGCCACGAATTCTAACGAAGATTTATTGAAAACTTCGGCCTTGATATTCTCTGATGATTTCAACGCCGGCGCGCTCAACACCAACAAATGGCGCCAGGGCACGAATGCCGGCAATAAATCCGGCGTGGCCAACCTTGCGCTCGAGTTGAGTTCGCAGGGCGTCGAAAACGGCTGGGTGATGACGCGCCATGCGTATCCAGCGCGCAACACTGTTGTCAAGGTCAAAGTCGTCAAGCCAAATGACGACGGCGCCCTCGGCATGAGCCCGACTTTTAATCTCGCTTCGAAAACCGGCTTCTCGGATCAAAAAAATTGGTGTCGTTTTTATGTTTATCGCAACGGCCACACCGGCTCGTATCGCTTGTTTGCGAAATGGAAAAAAAACGGGCTTGAAAACGGCCGCGATGTGACCGGCAAGCTCGTGATTACCCCGCAAACCGGGGTTTATTTGCGCCTGCGTTTTGACAACAAGTATATTTATTTTGAAGCCTCCTTGAATGGCACAACGTGGAAGAGCCTTTATGCCGATGTCTTTGCCTTGCCGGGCTACACGCTTGACACGGCCTTTTACTACGAGTTGTCCGGCTACAATACCGGCGTGAATGGAGTGTTGGCCGTAGATGATTTTGCGATCAAGACAAGCGTTGCGGCGCCGGATATGCAGCCGCCGCAAATCAGCGGGGTGGTCGCGCAGAATATTTCCAACAACAGCGCGCAAGTCAAATGGCAAACCAATGAACCCGCCGATTCACAGGTCGAATATGGTTTAACGGCGGCTTACGGCAGCGCTTCGAGTCTTTATCCGACGTTGGTCGCTTCACATGCGGTCAAGCTGTCCGGCTTGCAGGCAAACACAACGTATCACTATCGCGTCAAAAGCAAAGATACAGCCGGCAAGCTTTCGGTTTCCGGCGATTTTGTTTTTACCACAACCTCGCCGATAACGGTGACGTATCCGAATGGCGGAGAATGGTGGCTGACCGGCGAATATCGGGCCATTAAATGGACGACGTCAAACCCGCTTGAAAAAGTGAACCTGGATTTTTCCGAGGATGGTGGGCAAAGTTGGCGCACGATCGCGGCTGGCGCGCTCAATAATGGCGCATATATTTGGCGCGTGCCGCAGACGATATCGAATACAAATTTAATTCGTATTTCGGATGCGACTGATCCCAACTCAGCCGATGTGAGCAACAACCCGTTTTTCATTACGCACAGCGCGTTTGTCAAATTTACGTCTGCGGCCGCCAATCCGGTCTTGGAAGCGGGGCCGCATGGCAGTTGGGATGAACGGATTACCGAGCGGGGTTGGTTTATGTATGAAGACGGCAAGTATCACGCTTGGTACGGCGGTTGGAAAGGAAATTATGACCATAACGTTAAAAACTTTGTGAAATTGGGTTATGCCTATTCAACCGACGGCATCAATTGGACAAAATATTCCGGCAACCCGATTTACAGCCAGCATTGGACCGAGGACATGGTTGTCGTCAAAAACGGCAATACTTATTACATGTTTGCTGAAAGTGAATATACCGGCGACGGTGATGGCGCGACCATCGATCTTTACACCTCGACTGACAAAGTGCATTGGACGCGGCACGGCGTCGTCTTACCGCCGGGTGATGAGGCTTGGGATGCGAACGCCGTAGGAACACCAACGGTATGGAAAGATGACAATGCTTGGTACATGCTCTACGAAGGTTTTGGCAGCGGCCTCGCCGGGCAAGTGGGCTTGGCTACCTCGTTCGATGGGGAAAAATGGACGCGACATCCGAAGAATCCGGTGATGACGAACGCGCTGGGCGATCAGTTCGATATTGCCATTGATAGCATCGTCAAGATCAAGGAGGTTTATTACGCCTATGGCCATTACGACATCGGCGGATTGACCTGGGCCGGCGGAATGTTCACCTCCAATGATTTGGTTAAATGGACAGCTTACTCCGGCAACCCCATTCTGGAAAATTCCGCCGTTATGGTGGTTAACGGTACCAATCTCTTGATGTATGGCATATCCTCGAATCCGGATGCTCTTGCTCCTTATTACCTCAAGCGCTCAACTTATACGGGTTTTGTTGCCTTGCCGAAAAGTCCCGTCGCTGAATCGGAACCGGCGAATTTAATTTCTTCGCCGCCGCCGCAGTTTGCGCTGGACAATTACCCGAACCCGTTCAATGCGGCAACGCGCATTCAACTGGCGGCGCCGCAAGAAGCCGAAATTCGCTTGTCGGTTTTTGATTTGACCGGGCGCGAAGTGATTGAGCTGATGTCCGGCTCGCAACCGCCAGGGAATTATGCAATCATGTGGAACGGCAGAAACCGCCGCGGCGGTGAGCTGGGCAATGGTATGTATTTGCTGCGCTTGCGTTATAAGGCGAATGGAAAGGGCGCGTGGTCGCAGATCGTGCGCCGGGTGATGATGATGAAATAAGAAGTTGCCGAGTGGTAAGCCGCAACATGTCCCATAAATTCATCAACTGTCGTTTGCTTTATTTATGTTCTGGGGATTTTCATTTTCCACTTGCCGCCCTCCGTACAGCTTGAATGGCTTCTTGCACCTTAATGTACAGCTTTTGATCAAGCATGATTATTGTTTAGAAAGCCGAATAGGAAATTTTTTTAGTTAGCATCAAAAGGCTACGTTATCAATTGGCATTTCTTGCCTGGCATGGTCATTGCAAACAAAATGTGATGTTTAGGGGTTGGCGTTCTTATTAAAGGAGTCGTTGAAATACGCATTTATCGCCAGTGCAGGTAATTAAAACCTTGTAGTTTTCCACCTCGTTCACCTCGAATACCTTCCGATAGCGCTACTTACTTAATTATACAATCCGCGCCAGCAGGGGACGGTGGCGTGTCATTTATTATTTGCGAATGACTGTTGTGAGGAGAGAGCATGATGAAGACTGTTTATGAAACTCGGGGCCCTCAATTTTGGGTTTTCGTCATTCTGATCTTCACGGCTTTTACGGCAACCAATTCACTGAAAACACCCCTCCAATTTTATGACGTGGCCTATGCTGCCGGAGTGTCTCGTGATGATTCTTCCGGCCATAGACGAGACCGTGCGGCTGGTGAGTGGCGCGGCGATGGCCCCGGGTTGCCGAATTTGAATTATCCTGATAGCGAAATTTTTACCGTGATCGGCCGCATCAACAGCGCGAATGGCGCGCCACGCTCCCATGGCAGCGTGTCCATGCACAAGGGCTATTTGGCGGTGATCTATTCGGCGGACGGCATATTTTCGGATGGGGGTTTTTCCTTTTACGATATGTCCAATCCTTATTCCCCGGCGCTGATTTTTCGTAAAGATGACGATGAGACCGATCAGCTTCGCGAAGCGCACGGCTATGGCTACAGCAGCAGTTATCCGGGTGATTATGTGGCTTTGCAAGCCGCTTTTGGCGTGCAAATTTGGGATTGGACGAATATCACGAATCCCTTGCGGTTGAGCTATCTTCATCTTCCCGGCATCGAGGATAGCGATTACGCTTTGGGCGCTTGGTGGCTGTGCTGGCAGGCGCCTTATATTTACGTCGGCGGCTCGGGGAATGGCATTTACATTGTTGACGCCACCGATCCGGCCAATCCGGTGATGGTAAATCGCGGCGCCGGCAAACCGAATCCCATTCCCATCAGCCAGCTTGGCGGTTTTCGTGTTGGGCCGATCTTTGCGATCGGCAATCTGCTGGTCGCTTCGTCGATGGAGGGTGAGGGGTATCTCACCATGGATATCAGCGATCCCAAGAATCCGGTGCTGCTGGCGACGCAACGACTTGGCGTGCCCAACATTTACAGCATCATGGTGAACGGCAATAAAATTTTGAGCGCCGGCAACGACGGGTTTTTGTATGTTCACAATATCAGCGATCCCTCCCGGATTGTTTTGCTCAATCAAACCGCCATGGGCGGCCGCCGCGGCTACATCACTTTTCAGGATGGATTCGTTCACATGGGCGGCGGCCAAAATTACACCAAGATCGACATTCGCAATGACGCCGAATATTCCATTGTCGGCACGGCGACTTCCCATATCGAGAACCGCAGCGAAGATTTCGCCACTCCCCTCGGCAACCTGGTCATGGTGAGCGACGATCATGGCAACGGCAGTTTTATCATTCCGCACCAAGCCGCGCCCGATAACGCCGGGCCCGCCGTGAACATGGTCAGCCCCTCGGATGGGGCGGTGAATCAAGCGCGCACCACGCGAGTTGGTTTGACTTTTACCGACATGATCGATCTCCGCTCGGTGAACAATTCCACTTTCATCGTGCGGCCGCGCGATGGCGAACCCCTCAACGGCAAATATAGCACGCAAACCGGCATCGTCAATTTTTTCCCGGACAGCCCCTTGCAGGCAAATACGGTCTACGAAATCGTCGTTCCGCAAGGCGGGATCAAAGATTGGACGGGCAACGCCACCGCCGCCGCATTTATCAGCCGCTTTTCGACCGCCCCTTTTGTTGATTCGCCTTTGGAATGCGAGCTGCTTCCGCCCGCGCCGGCGTTGGTTGGCGCGAATGTAACTTTCTCGGCCCGCGCGACTGGAATCGTCGGGACAGTCAAGTATTCCTGGAACTTTGGCGACGGAACGCCGGCGACGCCATTTTCAGCCAATTCCCTCGCTGAACACGTCTATGCGCAACCCGGACATTATACCGTCCAAGTTACAGTTGCCGACGAACTGGGCACGAGCCGTTGTTCCGCCGGCCAAACGATTCACTATCCGGTGTCCGCCGTGTTGCCCGTTGCTTCGAGTCCCATCATTTTGGATGTGGAGCAGAATGTGGTTTGGAATGTCAATCCGGATCATGGGACAGTAACGTCTATCGATGTGAGTGAACTCAGGAAGCAATTCGAGCAAACCGTCGGCAAAGAGCCTCGGACGCTTGCGCAGGCCCCGGATGGCAAAATATGGGTGGTGAACCAAGGCGATGCCACGATCAGCGTATTAGATCGCAGCAGCGGAAATTTGGTGAGCACCATCGCGTTGCCTTATGCCTCCCGGCCTTTTGGCCTGGCATTTAGCCCGGATGGCGCCGCCGGTTACGTCACCCTGCAAGCTACCGGCCGCCTTTTAAAATTGAATCCGTCGTCGCGGAGCATCGTCGGGGATATTGCCGTGGGGCCAACGCCCAAGGGCATCGCAATATCCGGCAACTCGGATCGAATTTTGGTCACGCGTTTTATCTCGCCAACTGGCCATGGCGAAGTGGTCGAAGTCGATGCCTCCAGCTTCAGCATTGTGCGCCGGTTTGAGTTGGCTTTGGATCCCGGCCCGGACACCGAAGCCAGCGGCAGAGGCGTGCCGAATTATATCAGCTCGTTGACCATAAGCCCGGACGCGCGCCGCGCCTGGGTGCCTTCGAAGAAAGACAACACCGTGCGCGGTTTGCAGCGCGACGGCTTGCCTTTGACTTTCGAAAGCTCGGTGCGCACCATCGTCTCGCAAATCGATCTGCTGAACAACCGCGAAGATTTGGCCGCGCGCCTGGATTTGAACAACCGGGATATGGCTGTGGCCGCGCAATTCAGCCGATTGGGAGATTATGCTTTTGTGGCCACCCAAGGCTCCAACAGCATCGAAGTCTTTGATGCCTACGACCGCAAGTTAGTCACTTCAATTGAAAACGCCGGACGCGCGCCGCAGGGCATGGTTTTGAGCAACGACGGAACGAAGCTGTTCGTCCACTGCTTTATGTCACGTTCGGTGCTGGTTTACGACGTGAGCGGAATTATGACCGCCAGCAATAACGACGCGCAAAAACTCGCGGAGATCTCAACCGTCAGCGCTGAAAAACTGCCGCCGCTGGTGTTTGAAGGCAAGCGGATTTTCTTCAACGCCAAAGACGGCCGCATGAATTTGGACGGTTATCTGAGCTGCGCGAGTTGCCATCTGGATGGCGACGACGACGGGCGTGTATGGGATTTCACCGATCGCGGCGAGGGCTTGCGCAATACCATCTCTTTGCTCGGCCGCCGCGGCGCCCAACCGGGGCGAGTCCATTGGAGCGCCAACTTTGATGAGATTCAGGATTTCGAGCATGACATTCGCAACGCTTTTGGCGGCAGCGGCTTCATGCCGGATGCCGCGTTTAACACCGGCACGCGCAATCATCCGCTGGGAGATCGCAAAGCCGGAATCAGCCCGGAGTTGGATGCCATCGCGGCTTATCTCGAATCCCTAACGGAAGTTCCCCCCAGTCCTTATCGCAATGCCGGCGGCTCGCTTACCGCCGATGGCGCGGCCGGCAAAGCGCTGTTTCAGCAGCTCAACTGCGCGGTTTGTCACGCCGGCAATGATTTTTCGGATAGCGGCAGCAGCCTGATGCACGACGTGGGAACGATCAAGGCTTCCTCAGGACAAAGATTGAGCGAGCCGCTGATGGGGTTGGACACGCCCACTCTTCGCGGCCTGTGGCAAACGCCTCCCTATTTGCACGATGGTTCGGCGGCGACTTTGATGGATGTGCTCACGACCGCCAACCCCAATGGCGTTCATGGCAATACTTTGGCGTTGAGCGCGGCGCAGAAGCAGCAATTAGCCGCTTATCTTTTGCAAATTGACAATCTGGAGCATCCTGCGCCGAACGCCACGCCGCCGGTGGTTCTCACTTCTCCGCCGCCGAATGCGAGATTTACGGATCAAGAACAAGTTGTCATCAATGTCAACGCGGCTTCCAGCATTGGCGGCATCAGCAAGATCGAATTTTATTCCGGCGCCAACAAGCTTGGCGAAGATGCGTCTTCTCCCTACAGTTTGGTTTGGAATGCGGGCGCGCTCGGCGCGCATACTTTGACGGCCAGGGCCTTTCATAGCAATGGAGTCAAAACTCTCTCCGCTCCGCTCTCGATCAATATCGTCCCCGCGGCGCCGCCGGTTTTGGATGTGACGCTTGAGGCGGAAAACATGCCGATTAAAACCAACGGCGATCCGCGGCCGCAGATCTGGGTGTTGTGGGAAAATGGCTATATCGCGGAGAATGTGAATTTTCCCGCTACGAGCGTCTATCAATTCACTTTGCGGGCGATGGGCAATCTGGTTGACGACGAATGGTCGCAGGCCGAGCTGCGCATCGATCAAGTTCCGAAAGCCCTTATCACGGTGAGCGCCGATGGGTTGACGGAATTTAGCGCCGAGTTCACGGTTGACGCGGGCACGCACGAAGTGGCGATTGCGTTCATCAACGATCTGTACAGCCCGCCGGACAATCGCAATCTGTACCTCGATTGGCTGCGGATTCAGTCCGCCGGCTCCGGCCCGACGGACACGCAGCCGCCAATCATTTCGAGCGTCGCCGCGAGCAATCTCACGACTTCAGGGGCAACAATTAGCTGGACAACCGACGAAGCCAGCGACTCGCAGGTCGAATACGGCTTGACCGCGAGCTACGGTTCATCGACGCCGCTGAATGCGGCGCAGGTGACATCGCATACCGTGACGCTGTCGAATTTACAGCCGAACACCACGTATCACTATCGCGTCAAATCCAGAGACGCGGCGGGCAATCTTGCAACCAGCGGTGATTTTTCTTTCACGACAGCGCTAGTAACCGGGGTGACTTTAAATTCCCCCAACGGCGGGGACTGGTGGTTTGCCGGGGTGAATCAGCAGATTACTTGGACTGGCTCGAACTCGATTGCGAATGTTAAGCTGGAATTTTCACGCAATGCCGGCGCGGCTTGGCGCACGATCACGGCGAGCGCGCCCAACAACGGCTCGTACAATTGGCAAGCGCCGGATACGGTGTCGAATACCTGCCTGATTCGGATTTCCGATGCCGCCAACGCGAGCGTCGCTGATGTGAGTAATGGAACATTTTTCATTACGCTCAGCGCCCTGGTCAATTTCACGCCTTCCCCCAGCAATCCCGTTCTGAATCCTGGCCCGTCGGGAACTTGGGATGAACATGTCCGCGAGCGCGGCTGGTTCATGTACGAAAACGGCACGTATCATGTATGGTATGGCGGCTGGCAGGGTTCCTATGATCGCTCGGCGCCTCGACTCCTCAAATTAGGGTACGCCACCTCCAATGATGGCGTCAACTGGACGAAATATTCCGGCAACCCGATTTACAGCCAGCATTGGATGGAGGACGTTGTGGTTGTCAAAGACGGCAACACGTATTACCTCTACGCCGAAGACGAGTATACCGGCGACGGTGACGGTGCGTTTATCGATCTTTATACTTCGACCGATAAAATCAATTGGACGCGCTATGGGACGGTTCTTCGCCCCAGCGGCGGGGGTTGGGAACAGCGCGATGTGGGAACGCCGACGGTATGGAAGGAAGGTAATACCTGGTATATGCTGTACGAGGGATTAGGCAATGGCTTTGCCGGTCAAGTGGGTTTGGCAACTTCGAGCGACGGCAAAAACTGGACGCGAAACGCCAACAATCCGGTGCTTTCCCATCCATTCAATGACGGCCTCGATATTGCCATCGATAGCATTATTAAAATTAACGGCGTTTATTATGCGTATGGCCATTATGACACCGACGACCAAAGGTGGGTTGGCGGCTTGTTTACCTCGACGAATCTCACGTCGTGGACGGCTTATCCCGGCAATCCGATCGTCTACAACTCGCCGGTGATCGTCAATACCGGCGCCAATTATTACTTGTACGGCTTGGCCTCCGATGCCGTGGCGCCGTATTATATGAAGTTTTCATCACTTACCAATGACACCAACCCGCCGGCGATTTCCGCCGTCACCGCGAACAACCTCACGACTTCATCGGCAACGATTAGTTGGACAACCGACGAAGCCGGCGACACGCAGGTGGAATACGGCTTGACGGCGAGCTATGGCTCTTCTTCCTCGCTCAATCCGGCGCTGGTGATCTCGCATAGCGTGACGCTGTCGAATTTGCAGGCGAACACGACGTATCATTACCGGGTCAAATCCAAAGACGCCGCGGGCAATTTGGCGACGAGCGCTGATTTGACTTTCACCACCTTGCCCGACGCCACGCCGCCGG
>Ga0187892_10001125_pt1 | contig 63862 bp, 60 predicted proteins | sample MA1701073metaG_FD_139345 | JGI IMG/M metagenome (GOLD analysis project Ga0187892, IMG submission 139345) | Bio-ooze microbial communities from a basaltic lava cave in the Kipuka Kanohina Cave System on the Island of Hawaii, USA - MA170107-3 metaG ... | reverse complement strand
GACGCCGAGATGCGGATGCTCCGGTTGACGCCCCAGTCGTTTCATGGCGAATGGAACTATGTCATCCGGCCTCGGCGAGTGTAGAGTTAAGAGAGTTGTATATGTTATTTATTGACGGCTCCTTACCAGGATGCGTGGCGGTGGGTGAAACCCGAGAGGAAGCCCTGCGGCTCATCCGCGAAGCCATCGAGTTTCACATCGATGGCTTGAAGCAGGATGGTCTGCCCATCCCCGCGCCCAGCTCAGAAGGTGAGTTCGTTGAAGTTGGGGCCGCGTAACTTCCGGCATGCAGCCGCCGGCCTTCGGCCGTGGCTGATACCGGCGTTAGGCGCCGACCCTGACGTGGCCTCGAAGCCAATCGGTCAGCGGGGCTCGCTCGATCTTTCCGGCGGCGAGGTCGAGCATGAGCCGCTCCTGGTCGTCGGTCGGGGCATCGATCTCGGCGCCATCGAGGATCAGGACCGTCTCCATGGCGGCGTGGCCGACGCGCTTGTTGCCGTCGAGGAACGGGTGGTTCTGGACCAGCGAGAAGCATAGCGCCGCGGCCTTCTCCACGAGCGTCGGATACAGGTCGACGCCCCCGAAGGTGGCCTTGGGCTGGGCGATCGCGGAATCGAGCGGGCCGAGGTCCCGGATACCTGCGGCGCCGCCGGTGGCCTGAATGATGCGGCGGTGCAGCTCGACCACCTCGCCCAGGGTGAGGTAGCGCATCAGGCGAGGCGTCGATACAGCTCCTCGTTCTTCTTGATGACGCGGTCGGCGGCCGCGGTGAACTCGGGGTCCGGTGTCGCCAGCAGGTCGGCGATCGCGGCGCGGGCGAGGTCATCGGGGGTGAGGCCGAGGCGCTGGGCCGCCTGGCGGAGTCGGTCGGCCTGGGCCGGGGAGAGGTCGATGGTGAGCTTCATGGCGGTACTGTACCCCGGCGCCGGCCGCCCAACAACGCTGCCGGGGATCGCTCTGGCCCGGTCATAGATCCCGCCTCACCACGATCCCGCCGCCAGCCGACAGGCCCCGGGGACCCGCGCGCCCCCGCCCCCACCACCTGTGCTACCCTCCTGGCCGTGGCGCGACCCGCGGGAGCGGCGCGACCCTCGAGAGGAGAAGCCATGACCCTGCCCCGGACGATGACCGCGACCGTCCTCATGGCCCCGCATCGATTCGAGCTCGTGGAGCGGCCGGTGCCCGAGCCGGGCCCGGAGGACGCGCTGGTCCGCGTGCGCGCCTGCGGCGTCTGAGGCACCGACCTGAAGATCATCCACCAGGGCATGCCGAAGATGCCGCCCTACGGCGAGTTCATCTTCGGCCACGAGTACGCGGGCGACGTGGTCGCCGTGGGCAGCTCGGTGGACGAGTTTCAGGTGGGCGACCGGGTGGTCGTCGAGGCGCACATGGGCTGCCGGCGGTGCGAGAACTGCATCCGCGGCTTCTACACCGCGTGTCTCAACTACGGCAACCGCCGGCGGGGGCACCGGGCCAACGGGTTCACCACCGACGGGGGGCTCGCCGAGTACGCGGTGAACCACGTCAACACGCTCTACCGCATCCCCGACCAGGTGAGCTACGACGAGGCCGTGGTGATCATGACGGCGGGGAGCCCGCTCTACGGGCTGATGCTGGCCGGCGGCTACTTCGCGGGGGAGACGGTGGCGGTGCTGGGGCCGGGGCCCATCGGGCTCATGGCGCTCCAGCTCGTGAAGGCCCTCGGGGCGGTGCGGGTGATCCTGACCGGCACGCGGCCGGGGCGCCTCGGCCTCGGCAAGGAGCTGGGGGCGGACGTGATCGTGGACGTGCGCCAGCAAGACCCGGTGGCGGCGGTGCGCGAGGCCACGGGCGGCAAGGGGGCGGACACGGTCATCGACTGCGCGGGCGGGGACGAGACCTTCGACCAGTCCATCAAGATGGCCAAGCCGGCCGGCCGGGTGATCCTGGTCGCCTACTACCACGGGCCGGTGACGGCGGACGTGGCGGACGCCGTGCGCCGCAACCTCACCATCTACACCGAGCGCGGAGAAGGCGGCACGACGGTGGGCCACGCGCTCGGCCTCCTGGCCGCCGGCCGCATCCAGGCCAAGCCCCTGGTGAGCCACACGCTGCCGCTGGCCAAGGTGCGCGAGGGCTTCGAGGTGCTCGAGCAGCGCATCGGCGACCCGATGAAGGTGATCTTCCACCCCTAGCCGGCCCCGCGTGGCGCCGGGAGGTGCTCCCATGACGCGCATCGTGCTCCTCCTGCTGGGCCTGGCCCTGGCGCTGCCGGCGCCGGCGTGGGCGCAGGCGTACCCCTCGAAGCCCGTCGAGCTGATCATCCCGTTCGGGGCGGGCGGCTCGGCCGACATCGAGGGCCGCATCATCGCCAAGGCGGCCGAGAAGCTCCTGGGCGTGCCGGTGGTGCCGGTCAACAAGCCGGGCGCCGGCGGGGCGCTGGCCTACACCCACGTCAAGACGGCGCCGCCGGACGGCTACACGGTGGCGTGGAACTCGACCTCGCTCCTGACGGCGGCGAACCTCGGCACGATCGACTTCCCGTGGGACGCCATGGACCACGTGGCGCGGGTCTCGGTGCAGGCCATGCCGATGGCGGTGCGGGCCGACGCGCCGTGGAAGACGTTCGCCGACTTCCTCACGTACGCCAAGGCGAACCCCGGGAAGGTCCGGATCGGCAACGCGGGGCACGGCAGCGGGACCCACGTGGCGGCGCTGGCCATGACCGAGGCGGCGGGCATCAAGGCGATCCACGCCCCGCTCGGCTCGGGCAAGCGCGTGGCGAGCCTCCTGCGGGGCGAGGTGGAGATGATCTCGGTGCCGACGCCCGAGGTGGCGGCCCAGGCCAAGGCGGGGGAGATCCGCGTCCTCGCCGTGCCGAGCGTGGCGCCGGACCCGTCGTTCCCCGGGGCGCCCACGCTGAAGCAGGCGGGGGTGCCGGTGGCCATGGAGCTGTTCCGCGGGTTCAGCGTGCCCAGGGGCACGCCGGCCGCGGTCGTCGAGCGGCTGGCCGATGTCTTCCAGAAGGCGGCCCAGGACGACGCATTCAAGACGGCGGGCGATCGGGGCGGGTTCCTGGTGGCCGTGCAGGGGCCGGCGGAGTTCCGGACCTATCTGGCCGAGCAGAACGCGTTCATCGCGGACCTGGTGAGAAAGGGCAGCCTCAAGAAGTAGGGCGGGCGTGTCGGCGCGCCTCGGCGTCCCGCTGGTCGTGCTGGCCGTGGCCGCGGCGTGGGCGCTCCTGGCCCGCGACCTGCCGGTGAAGGGGCCTGAGGGGCCGGGGCCGGCGTTCGTGCCGCTGCTGCTGACCGGGGTGCTGGCGCTCCTGGGGCTCGGCCTCCTGGCCTCGGGCCTCAAGCGGGGCGGCCTCGGCCCGGCCGGGCGGGGGCCCGGCTGGCTCGCCGCCGTCCTGGTGATCGGCCTCCTGGCCGTCTACACGGCGGCGGTGGCGCGCGTCGGCTTCCTCCTGGTCACGCCCGTCTACGTGGCGCTGGCGGCCTGGCAGTGTGGGGCCCGCTCGCCGCGCACGATCGGGGCCACCGCGGTCGGCCTCACCCTGGCCGTCTGGCTCCTGCTGGTCCGGCTGTTCCGCGTGCCGCTGCCGTGACCGACCCCGCCATCTGGCAGGCCCTCGACCAGGTCCTCACCTGGCAGAACCTCCTGGCGAGCCTGGCCGGCGTCGCCCTCGGCCTGGTGGTGGGCGCGCTGCCCGGGCTCACCATCTCGCTCGGCATGGTGCTGGTGCTGCCGCTCACGTTCGGCCTCGGGTCCATCACGGCCATGTCGCTCATGCTCGGCCTGTTCGCGGCCGGCATGACGGGGGGCTCGTACTCGGCCATCCTCATCAACATCCCGGGCACGCCCTCGGCGTCGGCCACCAGCATCGACGGCTACCAGATGGCGCTCCGGGGAGAGGCGGGCAAGGCGCTGGGCGTGTCGGTCATCGCCTCGGTGTACGGCGGCCTCTTCAGCCTCTTCTGGCTCGCGGTGAGCGCGCCGCTCATCGCCCGCGTGGCGCTGCGCTTCGGGGCGCCCGAGCAGTTCGCGCTCCTCACCCTCGGGCTCACGCTGATCTCGGCCTTCAGCGGGCCGTCGCTGACCCGCGGGCTGGTCTCCGCGGTGCTGGGGCTCCTCCTCACCACGGTGGGGCAGGACCCCATGCTGGGCACCCCGCGCTTCACCTTCGGGCGCGTGGAGCTGCAGGCGGGCATCCTCTTCATCCCGGCGATGATCGGGCTCTTCGCGATCCCCCAGGTCATCGAGGCCATGCGCGCCCAGGGGGCGCGGGTGATCCCCCGCTTCACGGCCGGCCTCACCGCGCTCCTGCCCTCGTGGCGCGAGCTGCGCCGCCTGCACCGGAGCGCCTTCCTGGGGTCGGCGGTGGGCACGGGCGTCGGGGCCATCCCGGGCACGGGCGGCCCCATCGCCGTGTTCCTGGCCTGGGACCTGGCCCGGCGGGCCTCGCGCGAGCCGGAGGCCTTCGGCCGCGGCAGCGCCGAGGGGGTGGCGGCGCCGGAGGCGGCCAACAACGGGGTCACCGGCGGGGCCCTGATCCCGATGCTCACGCTCGGCATCCCCGGCGACCCCATCACGGCCATCCTGCTGGGCGTGCTCATCATCCACGGGCTGGCGCCGGGGCCGCTGCTCTTCGCCCACCACCCCGAGTTCGTCTACGGCGTGTTCTGGGCGCTGCTCCTGGCCAACCTGATGACGCTGGTGGTGGCCCTCCTCGCCGTGCGCCCCATCGTGCAGGTGCTGCGGGTCCCGGCGAGCGTGCTCATCCCCACCATCGCCGTGCTCTGCGTAGTGGGCGCCTACGGCATCCGCAACACGTTCTTCGACAGCGCGGTGATGCTGGCCTTCGGCGGGATCGGCTACCTGCTCACCCGCTACGGCTTCCCGGTGGTGCCCATGATGATCGGGCTCGTCCTGGGCGGCGAGCTGGAGGAGCAGTTCCGGCTATCCCTCACCCTCTCCGGGGGGGACCCGACGATCTTCGTCCGCCAGCCCATCGCCGCCGCGTGCCTCCTGCTCACGGCGCTGGCGGCCATCGGGCCGTGGCTCCGGCGGGCGCTCGGCCGCGGCTAGCCGGGAGGCTCCGGGGCCCGTCAGGCCGCGCTGCTGCGCCCGGCCCAGCGGCGCTCGGTGGCGTCGGCCACCGTGAAGAGCAGGGACAGCAGGGGGTACTGCCGGAGCAGCTCGCGGGGCGGGACGAAGTCGCCGACCACGCCCATCAGGAGGTCCAGCAGCTCCGGCCGGCGCGCGAGCAGCCGCCCCACGCGCCGGGCGACGACCCGGTGGCGGACGACGAGCTGGAGCGCGCGCATCACGCGCTCCTTGTCCTCGAGGAGCGCGTCCCGGCGCGCCGTGTAGGCGGCGAGCGCGCGCGCCGAGACATCCCCCGCCCGGAGCGCCGGCAGCAGCACCTCCGCCGCCAGCTCCGCAGAGCGGAGCGCCGTGAAGATCCCCTCCCCCGTGAACGGGTCGTAGAAGCCGGCGGCGTCCCCCACCAGCAGCACGCCGCCCGAGCGAGGCGGGGCGACACGGAGGGCCAGCGGGCCGAGCGCGGCGACCGGCGCCTCGCGACGGAACGCCGCGAGGCGGCGCCGGAGCGGAGGGATGCGCTCGAGCCGGGCGTCGAAGAACGCGTCCAGCCGGCCGCGGGCGGCCGCGGCCTCGGCGAGGGACACGACCACGCTCACGTTGAGACGCCCGGGCAGGAGCGGGTTCAGGATCGAGTAGTCGGGCGGATCGAGATAGATCTCGCCGCGGTCGGCGCCGGCGGTGGGGCCGGCCATGTACGCCATCAGCGCCATCCGCCGGAGCGGGTGCGGCGAGACGAGGCCGAGCCGCCGCGCCACGACCGAGGTCCGGCCGTCGGCCCCGATCACGACCCGGGCGCGAAAGCGCGCCGGCCGGCCCTCGGGATGCGACGCCTCCACCCCCGCGACCCGGTCGCCGTCCATGACGAGGCCCGTCACGCGGGAGCGCTCCTGGAGGTCGGCCCCGGCGGCGCGGAGCCGGTCGGCGAGGATGGCGTCGAGGACCGCGCGCGGCAGGGCCAGCGCGTGGTCCCGGTAGCCGCGCCAGGGACCGCGCGTCGGGTAGGTCCCGACGATGCGCTCGCCGTCCGGCCCCGTGATCGTCATGCCCCGGAGCGCCACCGCGCCGGCCTGGTCCACGGCGTCGAGCGCGCCCAGCCGATCGAGCAGGCGCGCCGTCTCCGGGCTCAGGTACTCGCCGCAGACCTTCCCGCGCGGGAACGCCGCCCGGTCGAGGGCCAGCACCGCCAGCCCCGTCTCGGCCAGCAGGATGCCGGTGGCGCTGCCGGCGGGGCCGGCGCCGACGACGATCGCGTCGTACGCCGTGGCCGTCAGCGCGCCGCCCCGCTCATCCCGGAGCCTCTCACGTCCCACTCAGCGTCGGCCACGGCGAGCGCGTCGCCCACGCTCAGCGGGTGCCGGCGCGCTTCGTCGTACCCCAGATCGCCTCCAGCCGGGCGTCGCGGCCGCACGCCGCGCGGTAGATCGTGTAGCGGGCCGGGTTCTTCCGGTAGTAGTCCTGGTGGTAGTCCTCCGCCGGCCAGAAGGTCGACGCCGTGGTCACCTCGGTCACGATGGGCTTGCCGAGGCGCTGCGCCACCCCGCGCCTGGACTCCTCGGCCAGCCGCCGCTGCGTCTCGTCGTGCACGAAGATGCCGGAGCGGTACTGGCTGCCCATGTCGCAGAACTGGCCGTCGGCCGTCAGCGGGTCGATGTTGCGCCAGAACACCTCCAGGAGCTTCGCGTAGGTCACCTTGCGCGGGTCGTAGACGACCTGGACCGCCTCGGTGTGGCCGGTGACGCCGGCCGAGACCTGCTCGTACGTCGGCTTCTCGGTCTTCCCGCCGATGTAGCCGGAGGTCGTGGAGACGACGCCGTCCAGCTCGTCGAACGGCTTCTCCATGCACCAGAAGCACCCCCCGGCGAAGGTCGCCTTGGCCAGGGTCTGGGCGTCGGCGGCCCCGGGAACCCACGCGAGCAGGCCGACCAGGACGCCGAGCGCCCAGGCGCGCCGGGCGCCCCGGATCGCCGTCACCCCCCGGGCGGTCGTCTTGTCAGCGGTAGCCCCTGTCTCTCCCGTCGTTGCCGCTCGTCGTTGCCCTCTCATACGCATCGTCCTTTCCTCCCGTCGTGCGCTGTCGTCGCGTCCGAGGGTACACCCCCCGCTTGCCCGGATGTCACGCGGACGTCAAAGGGTCGGCGGGACGGTTCGACGGCGCGAGCCCGGGGACGGCAGGGCGGGCGCCACCCCGGGTTCAGCGGGGTGGCTCACCTCCCCTCCGGCCGCGCGGGCCCAGGCGCTCGACGAGGACCCGGCGCGGCTCGTCGCCGAGGCCGGTGATGGTGACGCGGGTCGTCCCGGCGGGCAGCAGGGGCTCGAGCTTGTCCGCCCACTCGACGAGCGTCACGCCGTCGCCGTGGAGCATCTCCTCGAGGCCGAGGTCCCGGAGCTCGGCCAAGGACTCGGTGCGGTAGGCGTCCACGTGGTGGACGGTGAGCCGGCCCCGGTACACGTTGACGAGGACGAAGGTGGGGCTCGTCACGTCGCCGGTGACGCCGAGGCCGCGGCACACGCCCTGGAGGAAACAGGTCTTGCCGGCGCCCAGCTCGCCGATGCACGCGACCACGTCGCCCGGGCCGAGGGTGGCGCCGAGGCGCTCGCCGAGCGCCTGGGTCTCGGGGGCGCTCCGGCACTCGTGGGGGCCGGTCACGGCCTGGTCGGCCGCGCGTCCCCCGGTCACGCCGGGCCCCGGCCGGGCAGCGAGCGGATGGCGGCCGGGATGCGCTCGACGACGTCGGAGGCGACGAGCCCGTCCTCGCCCACGTCGGCCGCGCCCAGGTCCCCCGCCAGCCCGTGAACGTAGCATCCGGCCTGGAGCGCCAGGAGCGCGTCGAGCCCCCGGGCCAGGAGCGCGCCCACGAGGCCGGTGAGGACGTCGCCCGTGCCCCCGCTGGCGAGCCCCGGGTTGCCGGTGGGGTTGACGAAGACGCGCCCGTCCGGCGCGGCCACAACGGTGCCGGCCCCCTTGAGCGCCAGGTGGACGCGGTGGGCGGTGGCGAAGGCCCGCGCGGTCTCGATGCGGTCGGCCTGCGCCGCGTCGGCGCCGATGCCGAGGAGCCGCGCCATCTCGCCGGGATGCGGCGTCAGGGCCCGGGGCCCGCGCGCCTCGCGGAGCCCGCCCGCAAGGCCGGCGAGCGCGTTGAGCCCGTCGGCGTCGACCACCATGGGACGCGCCGCGCCACGAACGAGGGCCCGCACCAGCTCCACCGTCTCCGGCTCGACGCCCAGGCCGGGGCCGACGGCGAGGGCGTCGCGGGCCGCGGCCAGCGCCTCGATGGGCTCGAGAGCCGCCCGGGCCAGGCCGCCGGCGGCCGTCTCGGCCAGAGGCTCGGTCATGTACTCGGCAGCGAGCGCGGCCACGATGGGCTGCTGGGAGGCGGGGGTGGCGATGGTGCAGAGGCCCGCCCCCGCGCGCAGCGCGGCCCGCCCGGCCAGGGCGGCGGCCCCGCTCTTGCCCCGCGAGCCGGCGACGACGAGGAGATGGCCCTGGTGGCCCTTGTGGGCGTGGGGGGGCCGCGGCGGGAACGCGGGCGCGACGTCGGCCGCCTCGAGCAGGAACGTGGTGATGCCGCGGGCGGCCTCGGCCGCCGGGATGCCGATGTCCACCACGCTCACCTGCCCGGCGTGGGCCGCCGCCGGGTGGAGCACGAGGCTCCGCTTGAGGCCGGCGAAGGTGTAGGTGCGGGCGGCCGCCACGGTGGGGCCGAGGAGCGCACCCCCGTCCGCCGGGAGGCCCGAGGGCAGGTCCAGCGCCGCCACCGGACGCCCCGCGGCGTTCACGGCCTCGATGGCCCGGGCCGTCAGTCCCTGGGTCGGCCCGGTGAGGCCGGTGCCGAGCAGGGCGTCCACCACCACGTGGGCGCCGGCGAGCGCGCGGATGACCGGCGGGAGCCCGTCCTCGGCGGCGACCTCGCGGACCGTGCCGCGCCAGCGCCCGAGCGCCCCGGCGGCATCCCCGCGCACGTCGCTCCGCCGGCCGAGCAGGAACGTCTCCACCCGCGCCCCCCGCGCCCGCAAGTGGCGCGCCGCCACGAACCCATCGCCGCCGTTGTTGCCGCGGCCGGCCAGGATGACGACGCGCTTGCCGCGGATCGGCGCGAAGTCGCGGGCGATCTGCCGCGCGGCGCCGGCCCCGGCCGCCTCCATCAGGCGGGGGCCGGGGATGCCGAGGGCGCCGATGGCGCGGGCGTCGAGAGCCCGCATCTCGGCCGCGGTGAACACGGGACGCACGGCGGGACGCCGGCGGAGGAAGCCTAGCCCGCCGGCGGGCGGGCCGGGCCTCGCCGAGCCGGCCCGGCGAGGCCCCCGGCGGCCGGGCTAGGCGCGGGCGGCCGGCTCATGCGGCTCGTCGGAGAGCAGCACCGCGTGGGCCATGGCGTAGTCGCCGTCGTGGGTGAGCGAGACGAGGACGCGGCGGCCGCCCCGGGCGAGCGCGACCTCGCGGCACCGCCCGTGGAGCGTCATGGTGGGGGCCTGACCCCGCTCGCGCCCCACCTCCATCTCGCGCCAGCGGGTCCCGAGGCTCAGCCCGGTGCCGAGCGCCTTGAGGGTGGCCTCCTTGGCGGCGAAGCGGGCGGCGAAGTGCTGGGCGGGGTCCCGCCGGCGCCGGCAGTAGGCGATCTCCTCCTCGGTGAACACGCGGCGGAGGAAGCGGTCGTCCCACCGCTCCAGCACGCGACGGAGGCGACCGATCTGGGCGAGGTCCACCCCGACCCCCACGACGCTCACGCTCCGGTCTCCGCGGGCCGCGACGGCGCGCGCCCCCCCGCCCTCACCGCCCGATGGCCTCGCGGATGAGGTCCGCCAGCTCTCCGGCCACGCGGGCGGTGGTCGCGTCGTCCTCGGCCTCCACCATGACGCGGGCCAGCGCCTCGGTGCCCGAGTAGCGGAGCACGACGCGGCCGCGCGTGCCCAGCTCCGCCTCGAGCCGCGCGCGACAGGCGGCGAGCCCGGGGACCGCGTCCAGCGGCGGCTTCTCGCGCACCGGCACGTTGACGAGCACCTGGGGGAACTTGGTCAGGCGCCGGGCCAGCTCCGACAGCGGCTGGCCCGTCTCGCGCAGCACGGACAGCAGCATGAGAGCCGAGAGGATGCCGTCCCCGGTCGTCGAGTGGTCCAGGAACAGGAGGTGGCCCGACTGCTCGCCGCCCAGGTTGGCCCCGATGCGGATCATCTCCTCGAGCACGTAGCGGTCGCCCACCTGGGTCTTGACCAGGCGGACCCCGACCGCCTCCAGCGACTGGTCGAGGCCGAGGTTGGCCATGACGGTGGTGACGACGACGCCGCCCTTGAGCCGTCCCTGGGCCATGAGGTGGTGGCCGCAGATGGCCAGCGCGTGGTCGCCGTCGCGGATCTCGCCCCGCTCGTCCACCGAGATGAGCCGGTCCCCGTCCCCGTCGAAGCCGAGGCCGAGCTGCGCCCCCACCGCCACCACCTTCTTCTGGAGGGCCTCGGGGTGCAGGGCGCCCGTGAACCGGTTGATGTTGACCCCGTCCGGCCGCGCCCCGATGACGGTGACGCGGGCCCCGAGGGCCCGGAAGAGCCTCGGCGCCACCCGGTAGGTCGCCCCGTGGGCGCAGTCCAGCACGATGCCCATGCCGGCCAGGTCGAGGCTGGCCGCGGTCCGCAGGTGGGCGATGTAGTCGGCCTCCGCCCGGCGGTGGGCGACCAGCCGCCCCACGCCGGCGCCGGTGGGGCGCTGGCCGCCGTCGGTGGCGTTGAGCCGCGCCTCGATCTCGTCCTCCCAGGCGTCGGGGAACTTCGCCCCCTCGGCCGAGAAGATCTTGATGCCGTTGTCCTCGAAGCTGTTGTGGGAGGCGGACAGCACCACGCCCCCGTGGGCCTCGAGCCGCCGCGTGAGGTAGGCGATGCCCGGCGTGGGCAGCACGCCCACCGTGTGGACGTCGGCGCCCGCCGACAGGGCGCCAGCCACGAGGGCGGCCTCGAGCAGCGGGCCGGACAGCCGCGTGTCCCGGCCCACCACGAGCCGGACCCGGTCGACGCCGTGGTGCTCGCGCAGCGTGGTGGTGAGCTGCCGTCCGAGCCGGAGCGCCAGGTCGGTGGTGAGCGGCTCCTGGTTGGCGACGCCGCGGATGCCGTCGGTGCCGAACAGTCGGGTCATGAGCGAGGGCCCTCGCTAGGGGGTTGGGGGTCGGGACGCGGCGCGGCCGAGAGCACCACGCGGAACTGCGACGGCATCACTCGCAGTACGGTGATCCCGGGCGGGACGGCCACCTGCCCGGGCAGGAGCTTCACCGTGAGCTCGCCGGGGCGCGCGCCGGCCAGGTTGAGCCGGGCCCGCACCTGGTCGGCCGACAGGCGCGACAGCACGCCGCGGAGCCCGTGGAGCTGGACGTCCACGCTGTCGGGCATCTCGCCCGTCACGACGAGCCCGGGCGGCAGGCCCTCCACCTCCACCGGCGCCGACAGGATGAGGTCGGCGCGCTCGGTGGTCATCACGAAGAACCAGAGGGCGGTGGAGAACACCAGCGCCAGGAGCTTGAGCTCCCAGTGGCGCGTGAGGAACGCCATCATTTCCGGAGCCACTCCCGGGCGGGGGCCAGCCAGGCGAAGCGCCGCGGGGCCCGCGCCTCCTCCTGGGTGGACAGCTCCATCAGGCGGCGGCCCAGCGACTCGCGGTCGAGCGGCGTCTCCATGTGGCCGTGGAAGGCCAGCGAGATCTTGCCCGTCTCCTCCGAGACCACGAGCACGACGGCGTCGGTCTCCTCGGCCAGCCCGAGCGCGGCGCGGTGGCGGGTGCCCATGCTGCGGCCGAGCTGGGCGTTGCGCGACAGCGGCAGGAAGCACCCGGCGGCCACCACGCGGTTGCCCCGGATCACGGCCGCCCCGTCGTGGAGCGGCGAGTACGGCAGGAACAGGCTGACCAGGAGGTCGGCCGACAGCACGGCGTCCAGCGGGACGCCGAGCTCCGCGTACTGGCGGAGCGGGCTCGCGCGCTCGATGACGACCAGCGCCCCGATCCGCTTGCCGGCCAGCGCCTCCGCCGCCTTGACCACCTCGTCCAGCACGTGGTTCTGCTCCTCGGGCACGGCCGGCGCCACGCCGCGGAGCCACGGGCTCTGCCCCACCTGGTAGAGCGCCCGGCGCAGCTCGGGCTGGAACAGGACGAGGAGGGCCAGGACCCAGAACGACCAGAAGTGGTCCAGCAGCCAGCTCGTGCTCGTCAGGTCGAGACGCCGGGCGGCGAAGGAGGCCACCATGAGGCCGGCCAGGCCCATGAGCATCTGCACCGCCCGCGCCTCCTTGAAGAGGAGGAAGACGCGGTACAGCACGATCGCCATGACGAGGATGTCGACGGCGTCGCTCAGCCGGAACGCGCGCGGCAGGGTCAGCACGGGGGACCCGCTCCGCCCGCCGGCGGGCCGTCCCGGCGGGCGCGGCGAATGGCCTCGGCCACGCGCACGGCCTGCGCCGTCTCGGCCACGTCGTGGGCCCGGATCAGGTGCGCGCCCTCGAGCACGGCCGCCGCCGCCGCGGCCAGCGAGCCGGGCAGGCGGCGGGCGGGGTCCGGCTCGCCGGCGAGGGCGCCGATGAAGGACTTGCGCGAGACGCCGACGCAGAGGGGATGCCCGAGCGCCCGGAGCCGGCCGAGTCCGGCCAGCACCCGGCAGTCCCACTCGGGCCAGGCCACGGCCTGGCGGCGAAAGAACCCGATGCCGGGATCCAGCACGATGCGGTCGGCGGGGACGCCCGCCGCCCGCGCCGCGGCGAGGCCGGCGGCCAGCCGGGCCGCGACGACCTCCACCGGATCGCCGGCCCCGTCGGGGGCGGCCGCCCCCGCGGTCGGGCCCTCGGCCGCCATGAGGATCAGGCCTGCGCCGCGCCGGGCCAGGAGCGGCGCCAGCTCGGGATCGCCGGCGAGGCCGCTCACGTCGTTGATCACCCGGGCGCCGGCGTCCAGGGCGGCCCGGGCGGCGGCGGCGCGAGCCGTGTCGGCCGAGACCGGGAGGTCGAGCTTCGCCACCAGGAGGTCCACGGCCCGGGCCAGCCGGTCGGCCTCCTCGGCCACCGGGAGAGGCGGCGGGCCGTAGGGCGCCGTGGTCATGGCGCCCACGTCGATCAGGGCCGCCCCCGCCTGGCGCATGGCCAGCGCGGCCCGCAGGAGCGCGTCGGCCGAGGCCGCCACCGACCCTGCGTAGAAGGACTCGGGGCTCACGTTGATGGCGCCCACGACGGCCACGTCGACGCCGTCGCCGACGGCGAGTCCCCCGAGGCATGCGTGGACAGAGCGGCCCATCAAGATCACCCCATCACCGCCGTCTGGCGCGGCGGCGCGCGAAGTTGGAGGCGGCGGCCGGCTCAGGCCGGCGCCTGCGCCTCCTGCAGCGGCGGCACGCGGAGCAGGCGCGCGATCTCCTCGCCGTCCAGCGACTCGCGCTCCAGCAGGGCCCGGGCCAGGGTGTGGAGCTTCTCCAGGTTGGCCTCGATGATCTGGCGGGCCCGCGTCGCGCACTCGGTGACGATGCGCTTGATCTCCGAGTCGATGAGGATGGCCGTCTCCTCGCTGTAGTCCTTGGCGCGCGACATCTCCCGGCCGAGGAAGATGTGCTCCTCGCTCTTGCCAAAGGTCAGCGGGCCCATGCGGTCCGACATCCCCCACTCGCAGACCATCTTGCGGGCCATCTCGGTGGCCTTCTCCAGGTCGTCGCCGGCCCCGGTGGTGCGCTGCCGGAAGACGATCTCCTCGGCGGCGCGGCCGCCGAGCAGGATCGTGATGCGGTCGACGAGGTAGTCGCGCGAGTAGTTGTACTTGTCGTCGGTGGGGAGCTGCTGGGTCAGGCCGAGGGCCCGGCCGCGCGGGATGATCGTGACCTTGTGCAAGGGGTCGGCGCCGGGCAGGAGGTCGGCGACGAGGGCATGGCCGGCCTCGTGGTAGGCGATGGTCTTCTTCTCGTCCTCGGAGATGATCATGGACCGGCGCTCGACGCCCATCAGGACCTTGTCCTTGGCGTTCTCGAAGTCGATCATCTCCACGAGCTTCTTGTCCTGCCGGGCGGCCAGGAGCGCCGCCTCGTTCACGAGGTTGGCGAGGTCGGCGCCGGAGAAGCCGGGGGTGCCGCGGGCCAGCACCTTGAGCTCGACGTTGGGGGCGAGCGGGATGCGGCGCGAGTGCACCCGCAGGATCTCCTCGCGGCCCTTGACGTCCGGCCGCGCCACCACCACCTGCCGGTCGAAGCGGCCCGGGCGGAGGAGGGCCGGGTCCAGCACGTCGGGCCGGTTGGTGGCGGCGATGAGGATGACGCCCTCGGCCGTCTCGAAGCCGTCCATCTCCACCAGGAGCTGGTTCAGCGTCTGCTCGCGCTCGTCGTGGCCCCCGCCGAGGCCGGCGCCCCGGTGCCGCCCCACCGCGTCGATCTCGTCCATGAAGATGATGCAGGGGGCGTGCTTCTTGCCCTGCTCGAACAGGTCGCGCACGCGGGAGGCGCCGACGCCCACGAACATCTCGACGAAGTCCGAGCCGGAGATGGAGAAGAACGGCACGTTGGCCTCGCCGGCGATGGCCTTGGCGAGGAGCGTCTTGCCCGTGCCGGGCGGACCCACCAGCAGCACGCCCTTGGGGATCTTGCCCCCGAGCTTCTGGAACTTGGGCGGGTCCTTGAGGAACTCGATGATCTCGCGCAGCTCCTCCTTGGCCTCGTCCACGCCGGCGACGTCCTGGAACGTGATCTTGTTCTGCTTCTCCGAGATCAGGCGCGCGCGGGCCTTGCCGAAGGACAGGGCCTTGGCGCCGCCGCCCTGCATCTGGCGCATGAAGAAGATCCACACCCCGATGAAGAGGAGCATGGGGACCCACTGGAGCAGGATCGCGTACCAGGGGTTGTTGTCCGGCGGCTTGACCTCGATGCGCACCCCGCGGTCGCGCAGGCCCTTGACCAGGTCGGGGTACTCGGCCGCGTAGGTCCGGAACGTGGTGCCGTCGGCCAGCCGCCCGCTGATGGCCTGGCCGCGCAGGGTGACCTCGCGCACCTCGCCCGCCTCGAGGCGCTTCAGGAAGTCCGAGAAGATGATCTCGCCGCGCGGCGACTGGTTGGCCTGGAACAGGTTGAACAGGAGGATGACGATCAGGCCGATCACCATCCAGAGGGCGAGGTTCTTATAGAAGGGGTTCATGCCCCGGTCAGTATACCACATGGAGGGGAGGCCTCCCGGCGCTCAGGCGACCCCGTCGAGGACGGCGATGTGGGGCAGGGTCCGGTGCCGGCCGCCGTGATCGAGGCCATAGCCTACCACGAACTCGTCGGGGATCACGAACCCGGCATAGTCCACCCGCACGTCCACCTGCCGCCGGGGGAGCTTGTCCAGGAGGGCGCAGAGGGCCAGGCTCGCGGGGTGGCGGGTGAGCAGGTTGCGCCGCAGGAAGTCCCAGGTGTGCCCGGTGTCGATGATGTCCTCCACGACGATGACGTCCTTGCCCTCGATCGAGACGCCGAGGTCGGCGGTGAGGCGGACGACCCCCGCGCTGCGGGTGCCCGGCCCGTAGGAGCCGAGCCCGATGAAGTCGATCTCGACGGGCCGCCCCACCGCCCGCATCAGGTCGGCGGTGAACACGAGGGCCCCCTTGAGCACGCCGACCAGGAGGGGCTCGCGCCCCGCGTAGTCGTGCCGGATGGCCTGCCCCAGCTCGGCCACCCGGGCCGTGATCTCCGGGGCGGTGACGAGGATCCGGCCGGGACGGGGGTCCCCGGCGCCGACGGCCATGGGCGCGCTAGCGGACGGTGACGTAGGTGGGCAGCCGGCGCTCGGCCGACACCCGCCGGGCCATCTGGTCGGCGGCGGCGCGGGTGCGAAAGACGCCCACGCGGACCTTGTAGAGCAGGGGCCCGTCGGGCGCGGACGCCTCGACCACGTGGGCCTCCGTCCCGGCCTCGGCCAGCTCGGCGCGCAGCCGGTCGGCCGGACCGCGATCCCGGAACACGCCGACCTGGACCGTCCACTCGCGGCCGTCGGCCCCCGGGCGGTCGGGCTCAGCGGGCGCGGGCGCCGGCGGATCGGCGGCGGGAGCGGCCTCGGGCCGCCGCTCGGGCGCCGGCCGCGCCGGGCCCGGCGCCGTGGCGGGCGGGGGCATCGGCGCCAGCGGGGCGGTCAGCGTCTGGTAGAAGGTGAGCTTCTCGCTCGGGTCCCGGCGAGGGCCCGCCACCGGCTCGGCCAGGCCGCTCCGCTTGGCCGCCGCCGCCCGGCGCACGGGCTCGGCCTCCGCCCGCCGGGCCTCGGCCGACCACCACTGGCCCACGTAAAGCCCCCCGGCGAAGCTCGCCCCGGCGAGGATCGTGGCCCCGAGGGCGAGGCCGAGCCACCGGCCCGCCCCCGGCCCCGGCCGCCCCCGCTGCCGCGCGGCGCTCATCGACCGCCTCCCCCGCCCCGCCGCATCACATGCTCTCCGGCGCCGACACGCCGAGGAGCCCGAGGCCGCTCGAGGTCACCTGGCCCACTGCCCGGCAGAGCCCGAGCCGGGCCAGCGTCAGCTCCCGGTCGTCGGTGAGCACGCGGTGGGCCTTGTAGTACGGATGGAAGAGCCCGGCCAGCTCCGTCAGGTAGTAGGCGACACGGTGCGGCTCGCGCGCGCGGGCGGCGGCCGCCACGAGCGCCGGATACCCCAGCAGGCGCTTGATCAGGGTCTGCTCCTCGGGGAGGCGGAGCGGGGTGAAGTCCACCTGGGACCACGCGGGGACCGTGACGCCCTGCTCGGCGGCGGTCCGGAAGAGCGAGGCCACCCGCGCGTGGGCGTACTGGACATAGTAGACGGGGTTGTCCGCCGACTGGCGCGTGGCCACGCCGAGGTCGAAGTCCAGCGGGCTGTCGTGCCGGCGCGTCAGGAACGTGAAGCGGGCCGCGTCGCGCCCCACCTCCTCCAGGAGCTCCTCCATCAGCACGAACTCGCCCCGGCGCTTGGACATGCGCACGGGCTGGCCGTCGCGCAAGAGCGTGACGAGCTGCACCAGCACCACGTCGAAGCGCTCGCGGGGATGGCCGAGGGCCTCCATGGCCGCCCGGATGCGGGCGACGTAGCCGTGGTGGTCGGGGCCGAGGAAGTCGATGACCTGGTCCACGCCGTCGAACTTGACGAAGTGGTGGAAGGCGATGTCCACCGCGAAGTAGGTGAGGTCGCCGTCGGACTTGCGCAGCACGCGGTCCTTGTCGTCGCCCAGCTCGGGGGAGCGGAACCACAGGGCCCCGTCCTGCTCGAACGTGTAGCCGCGCTCGGCGAGGGCGGCCAGCGCCCGCTGCGCCAGGCCCTGGGCCCGCACGTCGGCGCTCTCGGACACCCAGCGGTCGAAGGTCGTGCCGTACTCGGCCAGCACGCGCCGCTGCCCGGCCACGATCTCCTCCACGGCGCGCCGTCCGAGCCGCTCCAGGCGCTCGGTCGGGGGCAGCGCGAGGGCCGCCCGGGCCCCCGCGGGGTCCTTGGCCAGCCACGCCCCGGCCATCTCGACCAGGTACTCGCCCGGGTAGGCGTCGGCGGGCAGCTCCACCGCCTCGCCCAGCGCCTGGCCGAGCCGGGCCTCGAAGGAGCGCGCCAGGGCCAGGAACTGGGTGCCCGCGTCGTTGACGTAGTACTGGGTGACGACCTCCGCGCCCCGCGCCCGGAGGATGCGGGCCAGGGCGTCGCCGACGGCGGCCGCCCGGGCGTTGACGATGACCAGGGGGCCGGTCGGGTTGGCGGAGACGAACTCCAGGAGGTGGCGGGTGCCCTGGTGCTCCCGGCCGGTGCCGTAGGCGGCCCCCGCCTCCAGCACGCCGCGGAGCGCGGCCGCGCACCAGGCCGGAGACAGGAACACGTTGAGGAAGCCGGGACCCGCCACCTCCACGCGATCCACCGCGGGGACGGTGGGGAAGTGGGCGACGATGGCCTCGGCGACCTGCCGCGGCGGGCGGCGGGCCGACTTCGCCAGGGCCAGGGCGGCGTTGGTGGCGTAGTCGCCGTGACGCTCGTCCCGTGGGACCTCCCACGTCACGTCGGCGGAGTGCGGCAGTCCCGCCGCCGCCAAGGCCTCGGCGAGCGCCCCGGCGAGGAGGTCGCTGATGTCCCGGTGCATACGGGTCTCTGAGACAACGATCGCCGCCACTTGGCGGCGACACTTGATGATACGCCCGGGCCGCGGGGGTCGGAAGGAAATTGCAGGACGGTGACGGCCGTGGCGCGGGCGGCGGTCAGCGGAGCTGGAAGACCAGGGGCAGCCGGACGCGCAGGGGCCGGCGAGGAAGGTGCTGGGGCAGCGGCAGCGGGGCGAGGCTCCGCACCGCCTCCAGCGCCGCCTGGTCCAGCATGGGGTGCGCGGACGGCCGCGCCACGCGCACCTCCGCGACGCGGCCGCGCTGATCGATCAGGACGTCCAGCTCGACGCTGCCCTCCAGACGCTGGCGGCGGGCCGCGAGCGGATAGCTCAGGGCCTCCTGGACGCGCCGGCGGAAGGCCCCGAGGTAGGGCCCGTACTCCGCGGAGACCTCGGCCCCGCCGCGGCCGCGGGCCAGCGCCACCGCCGGCCCCTCCTCACCGCCGCCGGGAGCCGTCGCCGCGCCGCCGGCCTGCGGCCCGGCGAGGGGCGCGTCGCCCGCCGGCGCCGGCCCGGGTCCGGCCCGGGGTGCCGGGGCCGGACGCGTCCCGGGTGCCGGCGCCGGCCGGGACGCGTCGTCGGCCGGCACGACGAGAGCCGCCCGGTCTCCGTCGGCTCGCGGTGGTGCCGCCGGCGCCGGCCTCAGCGGATCGGGCGCCGCCCGCGGCGGGGGCGCGGGGGCCGCCGCCTCGGCCGGTCGCGCGGGGGCCGAGGCGACGGGGACCGGCGGCCGCTCCGGTGAAGGCGCCGGGGCGGCGGGCGGAGGCGCCTCCGTGACCGGGGTCCGGTCCGGCTCGGGGGGCGCGGGCGGGGCCGAACGCGTCTCGCGCGCGGCCACCTCGGACGGGGCGGGTCGGGGCGACGTCACGGCCGGGGCGCGCTCCCCGACGAGCCTCGTGGCGGTGCCGCGATGGTCGGCTCGCGGCGCGGGCAGAGCCGCGGGTCGGCCACCCGTCGGGCGCTCGCGCTCGGCCGCGGGCGACGGGGCGGGGGCGTCCGGCTCCGGGCTCGGCGTGTCCTCGAGGAGGACGGCGTCCACGAGGCGAACCACGAGCGGCGGGGACGGCAGCGCGCGCGCCGCGAGGAGCCCGAGCGCCCCCGCCCCCACGTGGAGCCCCACGGAGAGCAGGACCGCCAGGACGCGCCGCGCCACCATCCCCGCCCCCGTCCTCAGAAGGCCGCGCGCAGCCCGACCAGGGCGTTGATGCCCAGGGCCGGGAACCCCTTGACCTCGGCGTAGCGGGCGTTGGCGACGTTCTGGATGCGCGCGATCAGCTCGAGCCGCTGCAGCGAGCTCGTCGGCCCCAGGAGCCGCCAGGTCCCCCCGAGGTTGAGCGTGGTGTAGCCCGGGTTGAACACGCCCTCCACGCCGTCGAACTGCCGGGTCACGCTCTGCACCTGCGCCCAGACGGTGACGGTGGGGATGGGCTCCCACGTCACGGTCACGTTGGTCCGGTGGCGCGGGACCCGGGGCAGCGGCAGCCCGCTCTCCAGGTCCTCCGTGTCGCTGAAGGTGTAGTTGAGGGCCAGGACCAGGTTGCGCAGCAGGTCCACCTCGCCGGTGAACTCCACGCCCCGGGAGCGGGCCCGCCCCACGTTCACGGCGGTGACGAACGGGAACACGTCGACGGGCACGAAGCTGATCAGGTTGTCGAACGCGTTGTGGAAGTAGGTGGCGGCGAGCCGGACGCGCCCGCTCCAGAGCGTCTGGTCCACGCCCGCGTCCCAGGAGAGGCTCTTCTCCGGCTGGAGATCGGGGTTGCCGAACACGGGGAAGAAGAGGTCGTTGAACGTCGGGGCGCGGAACCCGGAGCCGGCCGACCCCCGCAGCCGCGTCCCCCACGCCTTGATGGCGTAGGCCACCGACCCGCGCCCCGTCGCCTCGGTCCCGAAGGCGCTGTTGCGGTCGACCCGCATGCCCGCGGTGAAGAACAGGCGCTCCAGGAACCGGAGCCGCTGCTCGAGGAAGAAGGACGCGACGTCCGAGCGCGACTGGAAGGTCCCCTGGTTGTCGCCCGCCTCGTGGCGGTACTCCAGCCCGAGGGTGGTCGTGCTCCACTGGCCGATGAAGAAGGAGTTGATCCACTCCGCCTCCCGGCGCTCGACGGTGATCTGGGCGAACTGGGGAAAGTCGAACGGGGCGTCGGCGGGATCCTGGATGCCCAGGTGGTTGGTGAAGCGGGCCAGGCGCCAGCGCGTCTCCCACCAGGGCACGGGGCGGCTGCGCCCCTCCAGCGCCAGCACGAGCGTCTCGCTCTGCTGCCGGGCGTCGGGGTTGATGACGGGGTCGTCGGGCAAGGGGCCGCAGCACACGAACTTCACGGGCAGCCCGGTCACGTTCCGGACCCAGCGGGCCACGACGGACACGTGGCTGTCCAGGGGCAGGCTGAGCCCGACGCGGCCGCTGAACGAGTTGACGTGGGCGTCGTCGTTGTCGAACTGGCCGGCGCTCTCGAGGTGCGACGCGGCCAGGGCGTAGTCCACGAGCTTCCAGGCGCCCGACACGGCCCCGCGGGTGACGACGGTGCCGTAGTTGCCCCCCTCGGCCGAGAGCGTGGCCGAGAAGGGGCCGCGGCCGCGCTTGGTGATGATGTTCATGACCCCGCCGATGGCGTCGGCGCCGTAGAGCGTGCTCTGCGGGCCCCGGATCACCTCGATGCGCTCGATGAGGTCGGGCGTCAGGTCGGACAGGTCGAGCTGGCCGGTGGTCGGGCTCTTCACGCGGACGCCGTCCACCAGCACCTGGACCTGGCTCGGGTTGGCGCCGCGGATGCTGAGGCTCGAGGTCTTGCCGTAGCTGCCCGAGCGGCGCACGTCCACGCCGGGGAGGAGCCGGAGCGCCTCGTCCACGCTCGGGTAGTGGTAGGTCGCGAAGTCCTGCCCGGGGATCACGCTGGCCACCCCGCCCAGCTCCCGCACGAGGGTCTCCGTCTTGGTGGCGGTGACCACCACCGGGTCGGTGCGCTTCTCCACCGGGGTCTCGTCGGCCCACCCGATCCCCGGCCCCAACAGCCCCACGCCCAGCATCACGCCCAGCACGCGTCGCATGACCGCACTCCTTTTCCGACGAAAGGGTTGGCGTCTGGCCGCGGTCAGGTCTCCTGACTCGTGGATCACCGCCGGGTCCCTCGCCTTCCCGGGATCGCTCCCAGTGGCGCCCTCCTCGGGTGCGGAACCGGCTCCCCACTCACAGTGGCGGGACCGTGCCGGGTTCGCCCGCAGGCGGGCTGCACCGGCTTCCCTTGAGACGCGGCACGCTGTCTCGAAGCGCCTCGGGCGCTCACCTCCTCTCGGGATCGGGCCAGACCACCTGCACCACGGGGCGCCGGCTGACGGGGTGCTTGTCCACCACCACGCGGCAGCCGTACACCTCGGCGAGCCGGCGCTCCTCCAGCACGGCCTCGGGGGGGCCGACCTCGACGGCCTGGCCGCCCCGCATCAGGAGCAGCCGGTCGGCGACCTCCCCGGCCAGCGACAGGTCGTGGGAGACGAGGATCACGGTGAGCCCCGCCTCCCGGTTGAGGCCGCGCAGCAGCCCGACGCACTCCGCCTGATGACGCAAGTCGAGGTGCGCGGTCGGCTCGTCCAGCACGAGGAGCCGGGGGCGCTGGCAGAGGGCGCGGGCCAGGAGCGCCCGCTGCCGCTCGCCGCCGGAGAGCTGGTGGAGGGGCTCGCCGGCGAGGGCCAGCACGCCGGCGGCGCCCATGGCGCGCTCGGCCTCGCGGCGATCCTCCCGGGTCTCGAAGAACCGGCGCGGGCCGTGGGGGAACCGGCCCATGAGGGTGAGCTCCCGCACCGTGTAGGGAAACCCGGCCGGCACGTCCTGGGGCACCACCGCCACCGCGCGGGCCACCTCGGGGCGCGGCAGCCGCGCGAGGTCGGCCCCGCCGAGGAGGATTTGGCCCCGCGCCGGCGCCAGCACCCGCGACAGGAGGCGGATCAGCGTGGTCTTGCCGGAGGCGTTGGGCCCGATGACCCCGAAGACCTCGCCGGCCTCGACGGCGAAGGCGAGGTCGAGGATGGCGAACGGGGCGCGGCCGGTCTCGGGCCGCGGATAGGCGAAGCCCACCGACCGGAACTCGACCAGCGGGGTCATGCCGCCAGCCGCACGCTGCGGGCGCGCAGGAGGTAGACGAAGAACGGCGCCCCGCAGAAGGCGGTGATGACGCCCACCGACAGCTCGGCCGGCGCCACCACGCTCCGGGCCAGCGTGTCGGCGGCGAGCAGGAAGGCGCCGCCGCCCACCAGGGCCGTCGGCACCAGGACCCGGTTGTCCGGCCCGAGCGCCATCCGGAGCAGGTGCGGCACGATGAGCCCGACGAACCCGATGGGCCCGGCGAAGGCGACGACGGCGCCGGTGAGCAGCGCCGCGCCGGCGAAGATGCGGCGCTCGACCCGCGGGGTCTCCACGCCGAGCTGGAGCGCCGCCTCCTCGCCCAGCGCGAGGACGTTGAGCGCCCGCGCCGATCCGAGGACGAGCCCGAACCCCGCCGCCACCACCGCCGCGAAGACGCCCAGCGCGGTCGGGGACAGGGGGGTCAGGTTGCCCAGGAGCCAGTGGATGACCCCGCCCAGCCGGTCGAAGTCCACGAGCGAGATCAGCACCGTGATGGCCGCCGAGAAGAAGACCCCCACGATGACGCCGGCCAGGACCAGCGTGTGGGCGGGCAGGCCGCCGGCCCGCAGCGCGATGGCGTAGACGACGAGGCCGGCCACGAGCGCGCCCGCGAAGGCGAAGGCGGTGAGCCCGACCGCCTCCAGCATGCCCGCGCGGAGGCCCAGCACCTGGGCGGCCACGACGCCGAAGGCGGCGCCGCCCGACACGCCGAGCACGGAGGGCTCGGCGAGCGGGTTGCGGGTGAGGGCCTGGAAGCCGACCCCGGCCACGGCCAGCCCGCCCCCGGCCAGGAGCGCGGCCAGGATCCGGGGCAGCCGGAGGCTCAGCACGACCACGTGGTCGGTGGCGTCGCCGCCGCGCCCGGCGAGCACGGCCAGCACGGCCCGCGGCGAGACCGGGGCGCTGCCGACGAAGAGCGCGACGCCGGCGGCGAGGAGGCTCGCCGCGGCCAGGACGACCAGGGCGCGGGCCAGGCGCGACGCCCCCGTCATCGCGCCGCCGCCTGGCCGAAGGCGCCGGGGTGGATGATGCGCGCGAGGGCCTCGAGCCCGTCCACCATCCGCGGGCCGTAGCGGTGCGTCAGGTTGCCGTCGGCCGCGTGCAGCCGCCCCGCCCGCACCGCGGGCAGGTGGCTGAAGCGCTCCCACCGCTCGCGGGCGATGGCGCCCAGCCGGGAGCCGTGGCGGGCGAGCACGATGATCTCGGGGGCGCTCGCCACCGCGGCCTCCAGCGTGTAGCGGGGGTACGGGACGGGGGCGTCGGCCGTCACCGAGGCGCCGCCCGCCAGCGCGATCAGCTCGGAGACCAGGGCGCCCCGGCCCGGCACGATGAGCGGCTCGGGCCAGAGGACGTAGAGCACGCGCGGCCGCCCGCGGGGCGCCACGGCCGCCCGCACCTTGTCGATGCGGGCGGTGAGCCGCTCCACCACCTCCCGCGCCGCCTCGGCGCGGGAGGTGAGCGCGCCCAGCCGCGTGATCACGTCCAGCGCCTCGGCCACCCGCGACGGCCGCACGAGGTACACGGGGATCCCCAGGCGCTCGATCTGGGTCACGGTCTCCTCGCGGTTGCCGTCGCTGGTGGCCACCACGAGGTCGGGCTCGAGCCGGACCAGCACCTCGAGGCTCGGGCTCAGCATCCCCCCCACGCTCGGCTTGGCGCGCGCGGCCGGGGGCCAGTCGCAGAAGTCGGTGACGCCGGCCAGGCGGTCCTCGGCGCCGACGGCGAAGAGGATCTCGCTCACGCTCGGCACCAGGGACACGATGCGCCGCGGCGGCGCCGGCAGCGTCACCGGGCGGCCGGCCTGGTCGGTGACGGTGAGGCTCGACGCGACGGCGGGCGGCGCCAGGGCCAGGACGAGGGCGAGGGCGAGCGACCGGGCGCGCGTCACGGCGCGGGCGGCCCGACAGGCCCCGACACGCCCGCCGACTTGAACGTGGCCATCTCGGCCATGACCCGCGTCGCCGCCCGGGCCAGGAGCATGGCGAGCGCCGCGCCGGTCCCCTCGCCGAGCCGGAGGCCCAGGTCCAGATAGGGCGTGAGGCCGAGGGCGTCCAGCACGAGCCCGTGGCCCGGCTCGCCCGAGCGGTGGGACGCGATGAGGTGCTCGCGTGCCGGCGGCGCCAGGCGCACGGCCAGGAGCGCGGCCGCCCCCGCGATGAAGCCGTCGACGACGACGGGGACGCGGCGCGCGGCGCCGGCGAGGATCACCCCCACCAGGCCCGCGATCTCGAAGCCCCCGACCTTCGCGAGGACGTCGAGTGGGTCGGCCGGGTCGGGGGCGTTCACGGCGAGGGCGCGCGCGACGACGGCAGCCTTCCGCCGCCGTCCCTCGGCGTCCAGGCCCGTGCCGGGGCCGGTCACCCGATCCGGGTCCACCCCGGTGAGCGCGGCCACCACCGCCGCCGCCGCCGTCGTGTTGGCGATGCCCATCTCGCCGGTGCCGATCAGGTCGAGCCCGCGCCCGACCTCCTCGTCCACGAGCTCCGCCCCCGTCAGGAGCGCCCGCGTCGCCTCGGCCCGGCTCATGGCCGGCCCGTGGGCCATGTTGGCGGTGCCGCGGGCCACGGGGCGGCGCACGAGGCCGGGATGCTCCGGGAGAGGCGAGGCCACGCCGAGGTCGGCCACGACGACGCGGGCTCCCGCCTCCCGCGCCAGCGCGTTGACGGCGGCGCCGCCGCGGAGGAGCGACTCGACCATCTGCCCCGTCACCACCTGGGGGTAGGCGCTCACGCCCTCGGCGGCGACGCCGTGGTCGGCGGCCAGGACGAAGATCACCGGGTGCAGGATCCGGGGCGGGCAGCGGCCGGTGATGGCGGCCAGGAGGACACCCAGCTCCTCGAGCCGGCCGAGGCTCCCGGGCGGCTTGGTGAGGGCGTCCAGGTGGCGCCGCGCCGCCGCCGCCGCCGCGGCGTCCGGCGCCCCGATGGCGCTACGGAGCCTCGACAGCGGATCCATGGCCTGGCACCGATGGCGGCGACTTCACGGCGACCGGGACGCCCGCCACCAGGAGCGTGACGCGGTCGGCGGCGGCGGCGATGCGCTGGTTGACCCGGCCCAGGAGGTCGACGAACCGGAGGCCGGCGGCCGTGGGCGCGTGGGCGCCCTGGCCCACCTCGTTGGAGACGATCAGGAGCGAGACGAGCCGCTCGTCCATGAGCTTGGCCAGCTCCTCGGCGGCGGCCAGCACGGACGCGTCGTCCCCGCGCTCCATCGCCCCCGCCACCCAGAGCGTGAGGCAGTCGAGCACGACGACCTCGACCGAGCCGACGAGGCGGCGGCAGGCGGGCACGACGTCCACCGGCTCCTCCACCGTCGGCCACGCGGCCGGACGCTCGCCCCGGTGGCGGGCGATGCGGTCGGCCATGGCGGGGTCGCTCGGTCGCGCGGTGGCCAGGAAGGCGGTGGGCCGGCCGAGCCGGGTGGCCTCCCGGACGGCGAACCGGCTCTTGCCGCTCTTGACGCCGCCGAGGATGAGGTGCGAGTGGTGCCCTGCCAGCGCCGGATCCTCCCGCGAGAACCGGACGGAGATGTCAGTGCCCGGGCAGGTCTCCTGGCTCTCGGATCGTCCTACTCCCCACGCCTTCCCGGCCCGCTGGTCCGGCCAGTGGCTTGTCGTGGGTTTCGTCCCCGATCACAGTGACGGGGTCGCGGCGGATTCGCACCGCCTTCCCTGGGGCCCGCTCCCGGCGGGCCGCCCGGACACGCCGAACGCCCGGACCGTACCAGAGCGGGGGCGAGGAGGTCAAGCGACCGTGGTATCATCCCGCGGGAGATCGACATGGAAAAGACCAGAGTCCTCTTCGACTCGGCCGTCATGACGGGGGTGGGGGCCGGGTGGGTCCTCACGGTGCTCGGCGCCCTCGTCCTCCTGGTCTGCGCGGTGTGGTGGTCGGCGGCCAACCGCTCGCGGACCATCGACCAGGCGCCGGCGGGCTGGCGGCCCGTCGTCGGGCTCGGCGTGCTCCTGTTCGTCGGCGGCATCGCCTGGCAGCTGGTCGGCTACGCCGCCATCGGGGTCGGCCGCTTCTAGCCGCGCCGCCGGTCAGCCCCGCGACAGCCGGTCGAGCCGGCGCCGGTCGCGCTTGGTGGGGCGGCCGAGCCCCGGCGGGCGGTAGGCGGGCGGCAGCAGGCGCGCGGGGCGCGGCTCCGGCGGGGGCGAGAGGTCCTCGAACAGGAGCGCGGCCGCGGCGGCGGGCCCCCGATGCTCCGACACGAGGCGCACGCGCAGGATCCGCTTGCCGCGCGGGAGCGTCACCTGCAAGAGGTCGCCGGGCCTGACGGACCGGGAGGGCTTGGCGGCGTGGGCGTTGACGTCCACCTTGCCCCCGTCGCAGGCGCGCGCGGCCAGGGTCCGGCTCTTGAAGACCCGGGCCGCCCACAGCCACTTGTCGATCCGGACCTCCTCCATCGGCGCCTTACGGTAGCATAGGGTGCATGACCAGCTGGCTCCGGAGCCTCCGCCTCCTGCTCCTCTCGCTCGTCCTCGTCGCCGGCGGCGCCGGCGCCCTCCTCGCCCAGGGCGCCGCCCTCGTGGTCGAGGACTGGTCCAAGCAGCCCGAGGGCAAGACCGGCATCCCCGACGGCTGGAAGGGCCAGAACTGGGGGTCGCCGAAGTACGACTTCCGGATCGTGCCGGAGAGCCCGTCGAAGGTGCTCCACATGAAGAGCGACAAGGACGGCTCCACCATCAGCAAGGAGGTGAAGGTGGACGTCAAGCAGTACCCCCACCTCACCTGGCGGTGGAAGGCGGTGGCCCTGCCCAAGGGCGCCGACTCGCGCAAGGCGGCGACCGACGACCAGGCCTGTCAGGTCTACGTCACCTTCCCGCGCTTCCCCACCGCGGTGCGCTCGCGGATCATCGGCTACGTCTGGGACACCACCGCGCCGGCCGGCACCATCGTCCAGAGCCAGAAGACCAGCACCGTCACCTACGTGATCCTGCGGTCGGGTCCCGGCGAGCTCGGGCGCTGGCTCACGGAGACGCGCAACGTCCTCGAGGACTTCCGCGCCATCCACAAGCAGGATCCCTCGGAGCAGGTGGGCGCCGTCTCCGTCGCCATCGACAGCAACGACGTGGGCGACCGCGCCGAGTGCCTCGTCGGCGCGATCGCCTTCAAGAAGCAGCCGTAGCCTCGAACACCCGCCGCAGGTTGCCGCCGAGGAGCTTCCGGAGGTCGGCCTCCGCGTGGCCCCGGGCCAGGAGCGCCGCCGGCAGCTCCGGGAACCCGCGATAGCTCGGCAGCGCCGTGAACGTGGAGAGCCCCGCCATGTCGGTGCCCACCCCCGCGTGGTCGATCCCGGCCACCCGGCGCACGTGGTCCAGGTCGTCCAGCCACTGGCCGAGCCCGGCCGGCCGGGCGGCCATCGGCCACACCCCGACGACGCCCCGCCGCGCCGCCACCGCCCGGAGGAGGTCGTCCCCCAGGTGGCGCTTGACGTCCCGCAGCGCCGCCGGCCCCGTGTGGGAGACGATCACCGGATGCCGCGACACGGCCAGGATGTCCCGGAGGGTGTCGGGCGAGGCGTGGGCGGCGTCGACGATCATGCCCAGGCGGTTCATCTCGGCGATCACCTCGCGGCCGGCGGGGGTGAGGCCGCCGTGGCGCGCGGGCTCCGTCTGGATGTCGCCCAGCTCGTTGATCCGGTAGTGCACGAGCTGGATGGAGCGGACGCCGAGGGCGTGGAACGCGGCCACCCGGCCGGGGTCGCCCTCGAGCGCGTCGCCGCCCTCGATGGCCAGGAGCGCGCCGGGCGGCCGGCCGGCGGCGCGGGTGGCGAGCGCCCGGCCGGAGAGGACGAGGTCGAGCTGGCCGCCCCGCGCCCGCGCCAGCACCCGCTCGAGCTGGCCGAGCGTGCTGCGGTGGAGCTCGCCCGGCGCGGGCTCGCGGAACTGCCGGATGCGGCCGGGCTCGCGCCGGATCACGGGCCCGTCGGCGACGGCGGCGAAGAAGGCCACGTCCACGCCGCCCGCCCGCATGTCCTCGAGCGCGTCGAGCCCGAGCCCGCCGCTCGCGATCCGGGTGAAGGCGCCCGGATGGGCGTGGAGGTCGACGACGGGCGCGCCGGCCACGGCCGCCGCGCCCTGGGCGAGGAGGTCGCGCTCGCGCCGGGCCTGGGCGGCGGCGCCGGGGCCGGCGCAGGCGGCGCCCACGGCCGCCAGCAAGGAGGCGAGGAAGGCCCGCCGGCTCCCCGGGGAGGCGCAGCCGCAGGCGTCCCTCTCCATCGGGTCGGGGGCGGGCGCGGGCTTCACTTGAGCACCTGTCGCACGGCCTGGACGACGTGGGCGACGCCGGGGGTGGCGAAAGCCTCCAGCGGGGGGCTGAAGGGGATGGGGACGTTGGGGCCGGCCACGCGCACGATGGGCGCGTCCAGCTCGTCGAAGGCCTCTTCCATGACCACCCAGGCGAGCCAGGCCCCCACGCTGCCGCGCATCGGCCCCTCCTCGGCGATGACCACGCGATGGGTCTTCTCCACGGAGCGCGCCAGCGTCTCCCGGTCGAGCGGGACGAGGCTTCGGGGATCCAGCACCTCCACCGACACCCCTTCCGCCGCGAGCTGGTCGGCCGCCGCCAGGCTCTCGCCGACCAGCCGGGCCGTGGCGACGACGGTGACGTCCTCCCCTTCCCGCTTGACGTCCGCGCTCCCGAGGGGCACCAGCGTCTCCGTCTCGGGCACCTCGCCCGTCGCGCGGTAGAGCCCCCGGTGCTCGAAGACGAGGACCGGGTCGGGGTCGCGGATGGCGGTCTTGAGCAGCCCGCGGGCGTCGGCGGGCGTGGAGGGCACGCACACCTTGAGCCCGGGGATGTTCACGAACCACGCCTCCACCGAGTTCGAGTGGTGGCCGCCGGCCGAGCGGCCGATGCCGTAGGGCATGCGGAGCGTGATCGGGCAGGCGATCTGGCCGCCGAACATGTAGCGGCTCTTGGCGATCTGGTTGGCCACCTCGTCCATGGCGCAGGTGACGAAGTCCGCGAAGTGCATGTCCACCACCGGCACGAGCCCCGTGACGGCGGCGCCCATGGCCGCGCCCACGATGGCCGCCTCCGAGATGGGCGCGTTCCGCACCCGCTCCAGGCCGAACTCGTCGGCCAGGCCCCGGGTCACCCCGAAGGGCACGCCCAGCACGATGTCCTCGCCGATGACGAACACCCGGGGATCGCGGCGCATCTCCTCGCGGAGGGCGAGGTTGAGGGCGTCGCCGTAGTCCATGGCCGGCATGGGGCGCGCCCGTCAGTCCGGCCAGGGATAGTGCACGAAGAGGTCGGCGAGGGCGTCCTCGGGCGCGGGCAGCGGGCTCGTCTCGGCGAACGCCACGGCGTCCTCGACCTCGGCCTCCACGACCCGGCCGATGCGCTCGGCGGCGGCCGTGTCGAGGAGGCCGCGGTTCCGGAGGTGGCCGAGGAGGCGCGCGATGGGATCGGCCCGGCGCGCCGCCTCGATCTCCGCCCGCTCGCGGTAGAGCTGGGGGTCACCCTCGAAGTGCCCGACGAAGCGCGCGGTGCGCGCCTCCACGAGGCTCGGCCCCTGCCCGGCGCGGGCCCGCGCCACGGCCCGGGCGACGGCGTCGTGCACGGCGAGGACGTCCATGCCGTCCACGGCGGCGCCCGGGATGCCGTAGCCGGCCGCCCGCGCCGCGATGCTGCCCCCGGCCGTGGACCCCGCGTGGGACGTCGTCGAGGCCCAGCCGTTGTTCTCGCACACGAACACGGCGGGCGCCGTCCACAGCGCGGCCAGGTTGACGCCCTCGTGGAAGGGCCCGCGACTGGCGGCGCCGTCGCCGAACATGGCCACCACCACCTGGTCCGTCCGGCGCATCTGGATGGACAGCCCGACGCCCGGCGCCAGGACGCAGCCCGCGGTCAGGACGCCGTTGGCCCCGAGGTAGCCGACGGAGGCGTCGGCGATGTGCATGGACCCGCCCTTGCCGCGGCAGCAGCCGGTCGCCTTGCCGTACAGCTCGGCCATGAGCCCGCGCAGGGCGCCGCCCTTGGCGATGAGGTGCCCGTGGCCGCGGTGGGTGGACAGGAGGTAGTCGTCGCGCCGGAGCGCCGCCCCCACGCCCACCGCGACCGCCTCCTGGCCGATGGACAGGTGGATGAAGCCCGGGATGCGCCCGGCCTGGTACAGCTCGCGGGCGCGCTCCTCGAAGCGGCGCACGCGCAGCATGGCCGCGTACATCTGGACGAGCTGGTCGGGGCCCGGGCCGCTCATGGGCCAGGATCTTAGCACGCGGGTCGCGACCGCCGGCTCAGGCCGCCGGCTCGACGTGATTGAGCATCCGGAGGGACCAGCGGGCGTTCGCGCGCACCAGGAGCGTGAGGCCGCCGTAGTCCTGACCCACGGCCAGAAGGCGCGTCGGCGGCAGGCCGAGCGCGCGGCACAGGATCATGCGATTGGTGCCCCCGTGGGCCACCACGGCCACCGTCTCCCCGGCGTGGGCCTCGACGATGCGCTCGAAGGCCGGCCACGCGCGGGCGGCCAGGTCGCCGAGGCTCTCCCCCTCGGGGAACCGATACCCGCCGACGTCGGCCATCCAGGCGGCGAAGGCCTCGGGCTCCCGCTCGCGGATCTCGGCGGCGGTCAGGCCCTCCCACCGCCCCATGGCGAACTCGCGCAGCGCGGGCAGGAGCCGGGGCGTGAGGCCGTGGGGGGCGCCCAGCAGCTCCGCGCTCCGCCGCGTCCGGGCGAGGTCGCTCGCGTAGAGGGCGCCGAGGGCGACGGCGGACAGGCGGCGGGCCAGCGCCCGGAGCTGCCGCTCGCCCGCCTCGGACAGCGGCACGTCCAGGTGGCCGATGAAGCGGCGGGTCTCGGCCCCGACCACCGCGCCGTGGCGGACGAGGTAGACGCGGGTCTCCATCGGGCCGCCGGCCGGACCCGCCGGCTAGCCTCCGCCGAGGCGGCCGAGGGGGACGGCCAGCAGCAGGAGCGCCAACTCCGTCAGCTCGACGGAGGCGCCGAGCACGTCCCCCGTGACCCCGCCGAGGCGCAGGGAGAGGAGGCCGGCGGCCACCGCAGCGGCCCCCGCCGCCGCGACCACCAGCAGCACGCCCCACGCGCCGAGGAGCGCCCACGCCAGGACGAGCGCCGCGCCCAGGTGGACCGGGCCCGCCCAGGCCGACACGCTCGAGGCGAAGGACGCCGCCAGGCTGCGCCCGGGGGTCGCGGCGGGGACCGCCCGGGCCAGGAGCAGCGGCATCACGCGGCCGAGCATCGGCGCCAGCAGCAGCGCCCCCGTGCGCAGGTCCCGGGGGATCTCGGCCAGGGCCAAAAGGCCCAGGAGCACGAGGAAGATGAGCCCGACCGCGCCCATCGGCCCCACGTGGGGATCGCGCATGATGGCCAGCCGGTGCTCGGGGCTCCGGCCCCCGAGGCCGTCGAGACAGTCGGCGAGGCCGTCCAGGTGGATGCCGCCCGTCGCCACCTTCCACGCCGTCAGGACCAGGAGCCCGGCCAGCAGCGGGGGGAAGGCCGCGGCGAGCAGCCCGTCCAGCCCCGCGAGTGCGGCGCCGAGGGCCAGCCCCACCGGCGGGAACCACCAGCCGGCGCGGCCGAGGGCGCCGGGTCCCGAGGCCTCACGGCCGGGGACGGGGACGAGGGTGAGGAAGCGGACGGCCAGGATCAGCGAAGCCAATCGGCGGTGCCGCTAGACGGGCAGGACGGGGTTGCGGCGCGGCGCGAACTCGTGCTGCTTGGACTCGGCGTACGCGAGCCGGCGGATGAGCTCCGCCCGGAGCTCGGAGCCGGCGACGATGCCGTCCACCAGCATCTCCGAGGCCAGCTTGTAGATGTCGACGTCCTGCGCGTACTCGTCCCGCTTCTCCTTCACGTAGGCCGCCCGCTCGCCCTCCGGCAGCTCCATGATCTTGTTGTAGTAGACGGCGTTCACGGCCGGCTCGGGCCCCATGATCGCCACCTGCCCCTGGGGCAAGGAGAGCGCGGCGTCGGGCTCGAAGGCCGGCCCGCACATGGCGTAGAGTCCCGCCCCGTAGCACTTGCGGACGACCACGCAGATCTTGGGCACGGTGGCCTGGGAGGTGGCGAAGATCATCTTGGCGCCGTGCCGGATGATGCCGGCCCGCTCGACCTTGGAGCCCACCATGAAGCCCGAGACGTCGGCCAGGTAGACGAGGGGGATGTTGTAGGCGTTGCACAGCCAGATGAAGCGGGCCGCCTTGTCCGCGGAATCGACCATCAGCACCCCGCCCTTGACCCGGGGCTGGTTGCCCACGATGCCGACGGCGCGGCCGCCGAGCCGCGCCAGCCCCACGATGATCTCGGCGGCGAAGAGCCGCTTGAGCTCGAAGAAGCTCCCGGCGTCGACCACGCGGTCGATCACCTCGTACATGTCGAACCACTTGCGCTGGTCGTAGGGGACGATCTCCTCGATGGGCCGTCCGGGCGCGGCCGGCGCCGGCTCTGCGTGGGGCACGCGCGCGCGGTACGACTGGGGCATCAGCGCCAGGTAGCGCTTGCAGAGCTCGATGGCCTCCTCGTCGGAGGTGGCCAGCACGTCCCCGCAGCCGGACACCGAGCAGTGCATGCGCGCGCCGCCCAGCTCCTCCAGCGTGACCTTCTCCCCCACCGCCATCTCCACCATGCGGGGCGAGCCCACGTAGAGCGAGGCCTTGCCGTCCACCATGATGACGACGTCGGTGAGGGCGGGCAGGTAGGCGGACCCGGCCGGCGAGGGGCCGAACAGCACGCACACCTGGGGCACCACGCCCGAGAGCTGCACCTCGTTGTAGAAGATGCGCCCGGCGTGGAAGCGCCCCGGGAACACGCGGATCTGCTCGGAGATGCGGCCCCCGGCGGCGTCCACGAGGTACACGAGGGGCACCTCGAGGCGCTGGGCCCGCTCCTGGATGCGCACGATCTTCTGCACGGTCTTCTCGCCCCAGGAACCCGCCTTGACCGTGTAGTCGTTGGCCATGACGCACACGGGGCGGCCCCCGATGGTCCCGACGCCCGTCACGACGCCGTCGGCCGGGGTGTCCGCCTCCTGGTTGCGGGCGAAGAGGAAGTCCTCCTGGAACTCGGAGCCGGGATCCAGCAGGAGCTTGAGGCGGTCGCGGACGAAGAGCTTGCCCTCCGCCTTGAGCTTGTCCCGGTACTTGACGTGGCCCTGCTCGATGCGGGCCCGCTCCTGGAAGTACCGCTCTTCGCTCACCCGCCGGGCCTCACGGGCGGGGGGTCGGATTGGCCCACAGGATGATGATGAGCACCCCGTCCCCGTGCGGCGGCCCGCCGAGGATGGCCGGGGCCCCGGGCGCCGCCATGATGCTGGCGTTCATCTCCGGCTGCTCCCCCTTGAGCAGGCGCACCCGCATCCGCACCACGGGCCCCTGGAGCAGCTCCGGCGTGACCTCGAGCCAGCGCTCGCCGGCGATGGAGAAGCGCTGGGCGGCGCCGAGCTGGCCGTCGGTCCGGTACTGCTCCAGCGGCCGGTAGTCGCTGTAGCGGAACAGCATCCGGAGCTGGGGGACGATGCGCGACAGCCGGGGATCGTCGCGGATGGTCGGCGGGGGCGGGGGCGGCGGCGCCAGGGGCCGCGGCTCGGGGAGCGGAGCGCCGGGCGCCGGGGGTGGCGGCGGCTCCCGCCGGCCCGCCGGGGGCGGGCCGCCGGCCTCGGGGCCCACCGGGTTGGAGGCCTGGAGCACGCGGACGCCGAAGCGGATGACCGGCTGGGCCTCGGCGGGGAGGGCCGCCAGGAGGAGACCGGGGCCGAGCCAGAGCAGCACGGCCAGGAGCGGACCCACGAGGGCCCGCAGGCGCCTGCGCGCGTTATGCAGTCTGGACATGACCGTCCCGATCGGGCAGCGCAGCACCTCGGCGATCTCGCGATACGTCAGGCCTTCGATATCACTGAGCATGATAATGGTTCGGGCTTTGGGCGGCAAGGCATCCAGCGCCTGGCCCAGGCGCTCCCGCCGCTCGGCGCCGGCCGCCGCGTCCTCGGGGCCGGCCGCGGGATCCGCCATGGTGCGCGACCACTCCTCCTCCTCCACGCGCTCGCGGCCGAAGGCGCGCGCCTGAGCGCCCCGGGCCCGCTGACGGTCCGTCGCCAGGTTGACGGTGATCCGGAAGAGCCAGGTGTAGAACGCCGACTCCCCCCGGAACGACCGGATCGAGTGGAAGGCCCGCACGAACACCTCCTGCGAGCAGTCCCACGCCTCCTCCCGGTCGCGCAGGAGCTGGAACGCCAGGCGCCAGACCCGCTGCCGGTAGCGCTCGACGAGCGGCTCGAACGCTGCCACCTCCCCCTGCTGGCATCGCGCGATCAGCTCGCGCTCGTCGGCGGGGGGACCGGCTCGACGCTCGGGCTCCGGGGAGTTGTCGGGAGGCGTCACGGACCACGCTCAGCGCCTCCGTCTTCCCGTCGTGGCGCGGGGTCAGACGGCGGGCTGAAAGCCCCCATTCACCGCGCGGGCCGCCGCCTGGAGGCGGCACCGGCGGCCCGGCCCACGGCGCCCTCGGGCGGGTCCGCGAGGAGGGCGTCGAGGCCCAGGAGGTAGCTCCGGGGGCCGAAGCCCGAGATCTGCCCGCGGGCGGCGGAGGCCACCACCGACCGGCGGCGGAACGCCTCGCGAGCGTGGATGTTGGACAGGTGCACCTCCACCACCGGGACGGGGACGGCGGCGACGGCGTCGCGCAGGGCGAGCGAGTAGTGGGTAAGCGCGCCGGGGTTGATGACGATGCCGGCGAATCCCTTCGCCGCCGCCGTCTGGATCCATCCGACCAGCTCGCCCTCGTGGTTGGACTGGCGACAGACGGCGCGGGCGCCGCGCACGCCGGCGTGGGCGACGATGGCCCGGTCCACCTCGGCGAGGGTGGCGCGGCCGTACACCTCCGGCTCCCGGCTCCCGAGCAGGTTCAGGTTCGGCCCGTGGAGCACGAGGATCGACGGGCGGGCAGCCATCGCCCGGAGAGCATACACGGGCCGGCCCGGCGGCGGCAACCGCGCTCGCGGCCACCGGCGCGCCGCCGGCCGCTACACGTTGCCCACGCTCTCCCCCTGCTGGTGCGCGGGCAGCGCCGAGGCGACCAGGGCCCGCACGTCGCGCGCCAGCGTCCGGGCCGCGGCCTTGACATCGGGATCGGCCGGCGGCGTGATGAGAGCGTGATAGGTGATGGTGACCCGGCCCGGCCGCGGCAGCGGGCGGTTCGGAGGCCAGGACTCGTGCCCGCCGGCGATCGTGACCGGCAGGAGCGGCACGCCGAGCGCGCAGGCGAGGCGGAAGGCGCCAGGCTTGAAGCGCCCGACGCAGCCGTCGCGGCTCCGGCCGCCCTCCGGGAAGATCATCACCGCCGCTCCCGCCTGCAGCAGCCGGACCGCCTCGCGCGTGGCGCGGGGATCGGCCGACTCGATCTCGACGGGGAAGGCGCGCAGCCGGCGGATGAGCCAGCCGAGGCCGGGCACCGTGAACAGCGCGCTCCAGGCCATGTAGTGGACGGCGCGCCGGACGGGGATCGTCACCAGGACGGGGTCGGCGTAGGTCACGTGGTTCGGCACGATGAGGACGGGCCCCCGGCGCGGGACGTGATGGACGCCCTCGAAGCGCACCTCGAAGTACGCGCGCGCCGCGAGCCACACGAGCGGCCGGACGGCGTCCAGCACGGGCGTCCGCACGGGGCGATAGTGCCACGCGACCCCGGGCCTAGACAATGCGCGGCGGCCCCGCCACGCTCGTAGTGGCCGACCGCGGCGCCTCGGCCGAGGCGCCCGAGCACACCATCGCCGCCTACGAGCTGGCGCTCGGCCAGGGAGCGGACGCGCTGGTGCTGGACCTGCACGCCGCCCGGGACGAGGAGCCGGTGGTCATCCACGACTTCACGCTCGAGCGGACCACCGACGGCGCCGGGCCGGTCGTCGACCGCACCGTCCGCGACCTCAAGCGCCTGGACGCGGGCGGGTGGTGGGATGCCCGCTTCGCCGGCCAGCGGGTGCAGGCGCTGCACGAGGTGCTGGAGCGCTTCCGGCAGCGCGCCGGCTTCGTGCTGGTCCTGCGCGGGGGCCGCGCCTGCTACCCGACCCTGGCCGAGCGGGTGGTGGCGCTGGCCGAGATCTACGAGGTGGTCCACCGGGTTCTGGTCGTGTCCCTCGACCGTGACGCCCTCGGCGAGGTCCGGGCCCTGAACGACGCCGTCGCCGTCGGGGTGCTGGTGCCCCCGGGGGCTCCCCTGCCGGCCGGGCCCCCCGGCAGCGCCGTCTGCGTGGAGGGACGCGCCCTCTCGGCAGGGGCGGTCGCGGGGCTTCGGGGGGTCGCGTGCTATGCCTGGGCGGTGCGGGAGCCGGCGGAGGCGGAGCGGCTGGCGGGCTGGGGCGTCCGGGGCGTCGTCACCGACCGGCCGGGTCCGATCGCGACCCGGCTCGGCCGGTGACGCCGGCCGGGGCTAGTCGTCCTCGCTGTCGTCCCCGTAGAAGGAGGCGCCGACGGGTTCGAGGCCGCGGGACATCCGCTCCAGCCGGTCCTGGCACCGCACGCACGTCACCACCTCGGGCATGACCCGGAGGCGGGCGGGCGCTATGGCCTCCCCGCACTCCTGGCAGATTCCGTACTCGCCCGCGTCCAGCCGCTCGAGGGCCTCGGCCAGCTTGTTGGCCCGCTCCACCAGGAGGCTTCGGGTGGCGAAGCTCATCTCCCGGTCCTCGTTCTGCCGGATCACGTCGATGTCGTCGGCCAGCGGCGTGTTGTCGCTGGCACCTGGGAACTCCTCCACGACGAGCGCGCCGCCCATCTGGCGCAGGCGGGCCACCGTGGTGTTCAGCTCGCTGACGAGACGCTGCTTCACGTCTTCCATGATGTCTCCCTCCGGAGCCCTTTCTGGGAACCCCAAAAGCAACCCGATTGCCCCCCGGGCTGCAATCGCCATGCCCCGCCCGCTGCTAGCCTACTGACGGTCGTAAGGGGCCGATATTCTGAGGGGCGGCGCCGGGGCTGGGGAAGGATTCGGGCAGGGTGCCTGAGGACCGGGATGGGAAAACTGACATGGACCGGTCAGATTTCGTCAGCAAGGCCCCCAGACTCGTAGCCGGTCACTCGGCCGGCCGGCCGTCGGCGAGGGGGAGGCTCACCCGGAAGCAGCTGCCCCGGCCGGGCTGGCTGCGGACCGTCAGCCCCCCGCCGTGGGCGTGGACGATCTCCCGGCTGATGGGCAGGCCCAGGCCGGCGCCCTCCGGCTTGGCGGTCAGCGTGTCTCCGACCTGGCGAAAGCGGTCGAAGATGGCGTCGACCTGGTCGGGCGGGATCCCCTTCCCGGAGTCCTCGACCTCCACGATGGCCCGTGGCTCCTCCAGGAAGCTCCGGATCTCGACCCGCCCGCCGGCCGGCGTGAACTTGGCGGCGTTGGACAGGAGGTTGGTCAGCACCTGGATGATCTGGTCCCGGTCCGCCAGCACCCGGCCCCGGCGGGCCGCGAGCCGCTCGGCGACGTCGATCCCCTTGGCCGTGAACAGGGCGCGGTTGGCCTGCACGGCGTGGTGGACCACCTCGTCCAGCGGCAGGCTCTCCAGCCGCCACTCCATCTTGCCGGCCTCGATCCTGGACAGATCCAGGAGCTGGTTGATCATGCGGGACAGCCGCTGGCTCTCCTGGGCGATGATGTCGAGCAGCTGCTCCTGGCGGTCGCGCGCCATGTCCCGGGCCTGCAGCAGGCTCTCCGAGAGCGACCGGATCGAGGTGAGCGGGGTGCGGAGCTCGTGGGACACGGTGGACACGAAGTCGCTCTTGAGCCGGTCCAGCTCCTGCAGCCGCCGGTTGGCCTCCTCCAGCTCGGCCGTCCGGAGGGCGACCTTCTCCTCGAGCGCCCGGGACAGGTCCCCCAGCTCGCGGTAGAGCTGGGCGTTGCGCAGGCCGAGGCCGAGCTGGACCCCGAGGGTGCGCAGGAACTGCAGGAACTCGCGGGCGAAGTACGCACGGCCGGTCGAGGAGTAGGCGGAGAGCACGCCGATGGGCCGCTCCTCGATGAGGATCGGGGTGTGCACGAACGAGCGCGGCGGCGCCCCGCCGAGGGCCGGCAGCACCAGGGGCCGGTCCACCGCCGTCGTATCCTCCACCACCATCACCCGTCCCTCCAGGAAGCACTCGCCGAAGTAGGTGTCGCGCGAGGCCGGATCCCCGGCCGACAGGTCCGTGCCCGGGGGCAGGCCACGGTGGCTCTTGATCCGGAGCCGGCCGTCGGGGTCCCGCAGACGGATGGTGAGCACGTCGAACTCGAACTCCCGCGCCAGGAGCTCGACGATCCCGTCCATCATCGCCTGGGGCTCGAGGGTGGAAGCCACCCGCCGCGTCGCCTCGTTGATGAGCGACAGCTCCCGCACCCGCCGCTGGAGGTCCTCCCGGCTCTGCTCGAGGGACCGCGACACCCGGCCGAACACGTCGACGATGGTCTCGAAGCGCCCGGTGGCCGCCTGGTGGAGCCCCTCGAGGATGGCCTGGGCCGACGCGGTGCCGACGGACCCCGACAGGGTCCGCTCGGCGAACTCCAGGAGCTCGCGCGGATCCCCCGGGGTCCCGACCTCGGGGGCGCGGCCGCGGGCGGCCAGGAAGGCGCCGAACGCGGCTCGCGCCTTGTCCCGCCCCGTGAACTTGCCCACCAGCTCCTCCAGCCCCGCCGGGGTCAGCGCCCCCGGGGCGAGCGGGGCCAGGAGCGGCGCGGCGCGGGGGCCGAAGACCCCGACGAACCGCTCGGCCTGGGCCGCCTCGAGGGGCCCGGGCCGCGTGTAGAGCGACACGAGCCCGAAGGCGGTGAGGTTGGCCGCCAGCGACCAGAACACGGTGTGGGCCCAGAAGCCCATGCCGCCCACCCCGAAGAGCTGCTCGGGCCGGAGCCAGTCCACCCCCCACGGCCCCTCCGTGATGAGGGCCTCCGGGATCCACCCCGACCGCACGAAGGACGGCAGCAGGAGCGTGTAGGCCCACACGAGGAAGCCGGCGCCGAGGCCGGCCAGCGCCCCGGCCTTGGTCGCCCGCCGCCAGTAGAGTCCGCCGAGGAAGGCGGGGGCGAACTGGGCCACGGCGGCGAAGGAGATCAGCCCGATGTTGACCAGCGTGTAGGACTCGCCGATCAGGTGGTAGTAGACGTAGCCGAGGAAGATGGTCAGGGCGATGCCCACGCGCTTGGCGTTGATGAGGAGCCCCGACACGTCCCGCTGCATCCCCCGCCGGACCAGCACCGGCCCCACCAGCGTGTTGAGGATCATGGTGCTCAGCGCGATGGACTCGACGATGACCATCCCCGTCGCCGCCGAGATGCCGCCGATGAAGGCGAACAGCGCGAGCCACTGCTGGTGGTGGGCCATGGGCAGCGTCAGCACGAAGTAGTCGGAGACGGTGGCCTGGGCCCCCGGGAAGGTCAGGAGCCCCCCGAACGCGATGGGCAGCACGAACAGGTTGATGAGCAGGAGGTACACGGGGAACATCCACATGGCCGTGCGGATGTGAGCCTCCCGCGTGTTGCCGATCACCGCCATGTGGAACTGCCGCGGGAGGAACATGATGGCCATCATGCTGAGCCACGTGAGGGCCGCCCAGTCGCCGAACGGGAACGCGGGGTCGCCGCCGAGCAGGCGGGCGTACTCCGGGCGCGCGCGCACGCGCTCGAAGATGTCGACGAGCCCGCCGAAGGCCCCGTAGGTCACGAACAGCCCCACCGCCAGGAAGGCCACCAGCTTCACCAGCGACTCGAAGGCGATGGTCGCCACCAGCCCCTCGTGCCGGCGGGAGGAGTCCAGGTCCCGGGCGCCGAACATGATGCCGAACACGGTCAAGATCACGGCGGCGCCGAAGGCGGTGTCCGCGTAGAAGGGCCGGCTGCCCGAGGGCACCAGCTCGGTGGCCACCGCCGGGTAGCGCACCAGCACCTCGAAGGTCTGCGAGATGGCCTTGAGCTGCAGCGCGATGTACGGGGTGATGCCGACCACGGTGACGACGGTGACGACGGCGCCCAGGAGCGCCGACTGGCCGTAGCGGGAGCCGAGGAAGTCGGCGATGGACGTGATGTTGTTCTGCTTGGCGATCCGCACCACCTTCCGCAGCACGAACCACCAGAGCAGCGCCATCAGGGTGGGGCCGAGGTAGATGGGCAAGAAGCCCACCCCCGAGGCCACCGCGCGGCCGACGCTGCCGTAGAAGGTCCAGGAGGTGCAGTACACGGCCAGCGAGAGCGAGTAGATGGCCGGGCTGTCGATCAGGCTGCGGCCGGCGCGGGCCCGGCGGTCCACCTCGTAGGCGATGGCGAAGAGCCCGAGCACGTAGATCGTCGCCACCGTCAGGATGCCCCAGGCGGTCAGCACGGCCGGCTCACTCCCCCTCGCCCTCGTCGGGGGCGCGGCGGGCCAGGACCCAGACGGCCAAGATGCCCGCCGCCCACACCCCGAACAGGAACAGGTACAGCACCGGGATGCCCAGGAGCGTGGCGGGGCGGTTCCAGATGGCGAGGGCGGGGAAGTTCAGGAGCAGGGCGCCGATGACGAAGAGGGCGACGAGCTTCGGGGCCTCGGCGCTCATCGGGGCGCGGCCGCCGGGCCCGGGCGCGGCGCGCCGGGCGCCGACCGCCCCGCGTCCACGGCGTCGCCCAGCGTGACGATCCCCCGCCGGGCCAGCAGCGGGAACAGCCGCACGAGGATCTCGGCGGTGGCCAGCGCGTCACCCAGCGCGGAGTGCCGCCCCTCCAGGGCGACGCCGAGCCGCCCGGCGACGGCCTCCAGCGAGTGCTCCGCCGTCTCGCCGTGGACGGCCCGCGAGAGGAGGTGGGTGTCCAGCACGGCGTGGCCCACCGGCAGCGCGGGCAGGCCCACCCGCTCGGCCTCCCGCCCGAGGAAGTCGAGGTCGAACCAGACCTCGTGACCGACGAGGACGGCGCCCTCGAGGAAGCGCCAGAACGCCGGCAGCACCGCCGCGGGCGGCGGGGCGGCGGCGGCCACGGCGTCGGTGATGCCGTGAAGGCGCGCGCTCTGCGGGGGCACCGGCCGCCCGGGGTTCACGAGCGCGTCGAAGGTCTCGGCGCGACGCACGCGGCCGTCGCGTGCCCGCACGGCGGCGACGGAGACGATCCGGTCCCCGGCCCGGGCCGACAGCCCCGTGGTCTCGACGTCGATCACGGCGTAGGTCAGGGCGTCCAGGCGCGCGTCGCGGGCGGCGGGCCCGAGGTGGCGCGCCATCTGGTCGAGCAGCGTGAAGTCGTAGAGCGGGGGCCGCGGCTGCCGGCCCTCGGCCACGCCGGACCGGAGCCCCGCCGCCGGCAGCGGGGCCGGGCGCTCGGGCGCGGGATCGACCCGGCCGAGGGGTTCCGCCGGCAGCGACAGCCGGAGGGCGACGCGTCCCGGCTCCGGGTGGGCCCAGACCTCGCCGCCGTGGCGCTGGACGACCTCGCGGACGCTGGCGCCGGCAGGCCCGAGCCCGGACACGGGGACGTCCAGGTCCGCCTCGAGCTCCGCGGGCGCGGCGGCGCCCTCGGCGTCGAGGTCGAGGCGGACGACGCCCCCGATCCGGCCGGCGCGAACCCGCACCCGTCGCCCCGGCTGCCGCCGCCGGAGCAGCAGGCGCAGCAGGTCGGTCAGGGCCAGGCTGAGGGCGGCCACCTCGCCCCGGACGGGCGGCAGGCCCGCCGGCACGGCCTCGACCTGGACCGGGCCGGCCTCGGCGCCGAGCCGCCCCACGCCCACCCGGAGGAGGTCCGCTACCGGGATCGACTCGGCCGCGGACGCCCCGCGGGGCAGCGCCAGGCCGGCCTCCCGCTCCAGCTCCTCGACCAGTGCGGACAGCCGGACGGCCTCGGCGTGGATGGCCGCCACCAGCCGCGCGTCCTCCCCGGGGGGGCCGGGTGCGGGCTCCAGCAGGCTCTCGGCCAGCGAGCGGATCGAGGACAAGGAGCCCCGGAGCGCGTGGGTGGCACCGGCGAGGGCGCCGTGACCGCTCGCCTCCTGCCGGGCGCGGCCGCTCACGTCGCGCAGGGCCAGGATGAAGCCGGTGAGGCCGCCCTCGGCGTCGACGAAGGCGGTGAGGCCCGCCTGCAGCACGGCGCCCGAGACCGGACGGAGCGTGAAGCGCTCCACGCGGCCCGGGTCGGCCCGCAGCCGCTCCAGGAAGTGCCGGAGGGTCGCCTCGTCCGTCAGCTCGTAGAGGTTCCGGCCGAGCACCGCGTCCCCCCCGGCCAGGGCGTCGGCGGCCGCGCGGTTGGCCAGCGTGATGGTCCCGTCCAGGGCCGCCGCCACGACGGCCTCGTCCAGGTCGGCCAGGACCGCGGCGAGCTTGCTCCGCTCGAGCTGGAGCGCCCGCGTCGCGTGCGCCACCTCGGCCGCCTGGCCCTGCCGCGCCTCGCGGACCCGGTCGGCCATGCGGTTGACCTCGGCGGCGACATCCTCCATCTCGTCCCCGGTCCGGACGTCGAGCCGGTAGTCCGGGTTCACCGTCGCGATCAGCTCGGTGCCCCGGCGGATCTCCTCGAGCGACCCGGCCAGGGCGCGCCCGATGGCGTGGGCCATCGACGCCACGTAGGCCAGCATGGCCACGAAGCCGATGGCCACGGCGAGGGTGAGCGTGCGGGGGTCGTCGAGGTTCCCGCGCCAGTACAGGAACCCGAACCCGGCGCCGGCCAGGAGCGTCGGGGCGAGGAACAGGACGAGGGCGCCGGCGACGAGCCTACGCTCGAGCCGCGAGCGCGGCACGGACGGCCTCCAGCACCTCGGCGTTGCCGAACGGCTTGGTGATGTAGGCGGAGGCCCCGAGCTCGAGCCCCTTCTGCACCTCCACCTCCTGCCCCTTGGCGCTCAGCATGATCACCGGGATCGCAGCCAGGGCGGGGTCGGCCTTGACGGTCCGGCACACGTCGTAGCCGTTCCGGCGGGGCAGCATGATGTCGAGGAGGACCACGTCCGGGCGCTGGCGCCGGATCAGGTCGAGGCCCTCGTCCCCGTCCGTCGCCACCTCGGTCGTGTAGCCGGCGCGCTGGAGCAGGATCTCCAGGGACAGGACGATGTGGGGCTCGTCCTCCACGATCAGGACCCGGCCGGTCGCCATGGGGACCTCCCGCGGCGCCGATTATACCCCCGCCCCCGCGAGCTCAGGGGACCAGCGCCGTCTGGAACCGCTCCTCCAGGTGCCGCTGCAGCCGGTCCAGCGCCTTGAAGGCCTCCTTCAGCAGGAGCCGCTCCCCCTTGCCGAGGGTGGTCGGGTTCACGAAGTTGTCGGGGGGCTGGCCGGCCGCGACGCAGGCGAGCTGGCGGGCGAGCCGGAGGCGGGAAACGACCTCCCACGCGTCCTGGACGTCGCGGGTCTCCTCGGCCGTGAAGAGGCCGTGGGCCCGCGCCCCGAGGAGCCGGTCGACGGTGTTGGTCTCCGGCAGCCCCAGCGACAGCGCGCAGACGCGCATGGCCTGGACGAAGGGGAAGATGCCCCGCGCCTTGAGGTCGATCTGGTCCTTGTGCACGCCCGTGCGCTCGACGACGAAGCCGCCGAACAGCCCGAGGGGGGCCGGGCGCTCGAGGGCGGCCTTGGCCATGTAGCGGAGGAAGACCGTCCGTGACGGCGCCTCCGCGCAGACCCACTCCCACAGGGTCCGGCCCGGGGCGGCGCGCCCGGCGATGGGCCGAAGATCGAAGTAGAGGGCGGCGTTCAGGAGCTGGGTCGGCTCGGGCTCCTCCATCCACGAGCGGAAGTAGCCGCGCCAGACGGCCATCGGCTGGCACCACTGGGGGTTGGAGGCCATGAAGCCGCCCGGGCAGCGGGGGAAGCCGACCCGGACCAGCGCCTCGCCCATGGCCGTCGCGAGCGCGGCGAAGTAGCCCGCCACCCCTTCGCGCTCGGCCTCCGGCGGGTCCTCGTAGACGAGGCCGTTGTCCTGGTCGGTCTTGAGCGTCTGCTCGCGGCGGCCCTCGCTGCCGCCGGCGATCCAGCTGAACCCGACCGGGGCGGGGCCGCGCCCGTCGCGGGCCAGCGCCTCCTGGACCAGCCGCAAGGCCGCGCGAACGAGCCGGTCGTTCAGCTCCGCCACGATCCGGCCGATCTCCACGGGACCCGCCCCCGTCCCCCCGAGCCACTGCACCACGACCCCGAGCCGCGGGGCCACCGCCTCCAGCTCGGGGAGCCCGGCGGCGCCGTCGATGTCCCGCACCAGGCTCACCGGGTGGGCGCCGTGCAGCAGCACGATGTCGTGGCTCGAGATCACGCCGGTGAGCCGCCCCTCCGCGACCACGCCGAGGTGGTGGATCCCCCGCCGGGTCATCTCCAGGAGGGCGTCGAACGCGAGGCGCTCGGGCCCCGTGCTGACGAGCGGCGAGGACATGATGGCGCGCAGCGGGGTGGTGGCCGGCAGCCCCCGGGCCACGATCTTGTTCCGGAGGTCGCGGTCGGTCACGATGCCGACGGGGTCACCCGCCGCGCCGGTCACGACGACGGACCCGACGCTGCGCTGCCCCATGAGGGCGGCCGCCTCCGCCACCGGCGCCTCGGCGGAGGCGGTGACGGGGGGCCCCTTGACGAGGTCAGCCACGCGGCGGACGAAGAGGGCCATCTCCCCGCCGTACCCGCCGGGGGGCGGGCTCGTCAGCGCACCCCGGTGGCGCGCCACCGCCGACTGGGGCACGAGGAGACACCGGGTCGGCTCCGCGGCCACGGCCGAGCACGCCGCCGGCAGCCCCGGCGTCCCCGGGTCCAGGACGTCGCCGGCCCCGAGCCGATCCAGGACCTCGTCGCCCTCGAGGTCGAGGCGGACCAGCTGCACGCCACCGGCCTCCACGAGCCCGTACCAGTCCGGCGCGGGCTCGCCCTCGGTGAGGAGCCGGGCCCCGGCCGGGAACGCGGTGGCCCGCGCGGCCTTGGCCAGCGCCGCCAGCGGCTCGGGGGCGAGGTCGCCGCAGCCGGGCAGGCGCCGCAAGAGGGCCTCGGGCGGGGCCGTCATGCGCCCATCATAGTCGAGGCGGCGCGGGGGCCGGGACCCGCCAGACGACCACCATCGTCACGACGAGGGCGGCGATCTTGAGCACCTCGCCCAGGAGGTACAGCGGCAGCGGCCCGCCCGGCGCCAGGGGCGCCCGCCCCAGCGCCGCCAGCGCCCGCACGCCGACGTCGATGGCGATCGCGGCGAGGATGGCCGCGCCCCACCCGCCGAGGAGCCACCGGGGCGTCCCCGACCGGAAGGGCCGGGCGCGACGGGCCCAGGCGGCGAGGCCGACCGCGGTGGCGCCCAGCGCCACCACCTGGAGCCCGCGCACCCACGCGAGCTGGCGAGCGTGCTCGGCCAGCGAGGCCTCCGGGATGGCGTAGCCGCCGAGCGCGAGCCAGGCCCGCTCGACGAAGATCACCGCGCCCGCCATGGCGAGCCAGGCGAGGACCACGTCGAGGGCCAGCAGGAGCAGGAGGAGGCGGGTCGCGAGCCGGGTCACGAGGCGGCCGCGCGCAGCGCCCAGGCGATGGGCGCCCGCACGAGCCCGAGCCACACGAACGACACGAGGCCGAGCCACCGCTCCGGCACCCGGCCCGCGGTCAGGAGCCGGCTCACGCGATAGACCGGCTCGGTGACGAAAAGCACGACCTGCCAGAACGGGCCCGTCTCGCTCCTGACGAACAGGGTGAGCACGAGCCGGCTGATCACGAGCCACATGCTGACGTCGATGACGAGCCTGGCGACCTCGAGGAGGAACATGGCGGACGGACGCGGCGGCCGGGGCCCCCGGTGAGGCCCCGGCCGCCGCGGACGGGACGGCGCCGGCCTAGTCGATCCCGGCCAGCTTCATGGTCGTGCCCTTCGGATACCGCACCTCCTCCACCAGGTCCTGCGTCTGGCGGTCGGGGGGCGGGAACATGAGGGACACGACCCAGATCACGAGGAAGCCGATGGGCACCCCGAACACCCCGGCGCCGATCTCCCTGACGCCCAGGAGGTAGATGCCCCAGTTGCGGCCGAGCACGATGAGGATGAGGGCCGTCAGGAAGCCGACCGCCATGCCGGCGATGGCCCCCTGCTTGTTGGCCCGCTTCCAGAAGATGCCCATGACCAGCGCGGGGAAGAAGCCGGAGCCGGCCAGGGCGAAGGCGTAGGCCACCACGGCCACGATGATGTTGATGCGGAAGGTGGCCACCCAGGCCCCCGCCACCGCCGCCACCACGAGCAGGATGCGGGCGGTCGTGAGGCGTCGCAGGATCGACGCCTGGGGATTGATGATCTTGTAGTAGAGGTCGTGGGACAGCGCGTTGGAGATGGTGAGGAGCAGGCCGTCGGCGGTGGACAGCGCCGCCGCCAGGCCGCCCGCCATCACGAGCCCGGTGATCACGAACGGCAAGCCCGCGATCTCCGGGGTGGCCAGCACGACGAAGTCGGTGGACTTGATGACGAAGTCGGTGAGCTGGAGCACCCCGTCGCCGTTCTTGTCCTCGATGTTGAAGAGGCCCAGGTGGTTGGTCTCCTTGCCCAGGATCGTGTCGCCCCACCGGAACACCCACGCCGGCAGCTCCGTCACCTTGCGGCCGATCAGGTCCTTGAGCACCGTCCACTTCGAGAAGGCGGCGTAGGCCGGCGCCGTGAAGTACAGCAGGAAGATGAAGAACAGCGACCAGCCGACGGAGCTGCGCGCCTCCCGCACCGAGGGCGTCGTGTAGTAGCGCATGAGGATGTGGGGCAGGCCGGCCGTCCCCACCATCATGCAGAAGCAGAGGGCGAACCAGTTGAGCATGCCGCCCGGCGCCAGGTCCACCCAGAGCTTCTTGACGCCGTACTGCTGCTCCAGCTTGACGATGTCCTGGAGCACCTGGCCGTAGGTGAACTCGGGCAGCGGCACGCCGAAGTGCTTGTAGGACAGGATGGCCACCGGCGTGATGTAGGCGATGATCAGGATGATGTACTGGGCCACCTGGGTCCAGGTGACGGCCCGCATGCCCCCGAGCATCGAGCAGACGAGGATGCCGGCCAGGCCGACGAAGGCCCCCAGGTTGAAGTCCATGCCCAGGAACCGGCCCATGATGATGCCGACGCCGGTGATCTGGGCGATCAGATACGTGAAGGAGGCCCCGATGGCCATCACGATGCCCACCACCCGGGCGCCGTTGCCGCCGTAGCGGAGGGCGAGGAAGTCCGGGATCGTGTAGGCGCCGAACTTCCGGAGGTAGGGCGCCAGGAAGATGGCCAGCAGCACGTAGCCGCCGGTCCAGCCCGAGACGTAGGCGAGGCCGTCGTAGCCGGTGGCGTAGAGGGCGCCGGCCATCGAGATGAACGAGGCCGCGCTCATCCAGTCGGCGCCGGTGGCCATGCCGTTGAAGAAGGAAGGCACCCCGCGCCCGGCCACGTAGTACTGGTCCGGCCGCGCCGTGCGCGACAGGACGCCGATCAGCGCGTACACGCCGATGGTGACCACCAGGTACGTGTAGGCGATGCCGCGGTTGGGGATGGCCCCCATGTACTCGAGGAGCGACAGGAGCAGCGTGAACAGGACAAAGGCGCCGGTGTAGATGCCGAAGATCTTGCCCCAGGACATGCCCTAGCCCTCCTCGCCCACGCCGTACTTCCGGTCCAGCTCGTTCATCTTCACCGCGTACCAGACGATCAGCAGGATGAAGATGGCGAGCGAGCCCTGACCGGCGAACCAGTAGGAGAGCGGAAAGCCGAAGATCACGATCTTGTTGAGCTGGTAGTGGAGCACCAGCGGGCCCACCCAGGAGACGAACCAGAGCACCAGGATGAGCCAGGTGAAGCGGGAGGTCTCCTCCCAGTACCGTTGCCTGGCCTTGGGGTCGATTTGCTGGACTGACATGCCGTCCTCCCAGGTCCGCCCGGGCGTGGCGCCCGGGGGGTTCAGGTGTCGACCAGACCGCACCCCGCCGCTCGGGAGCGCGCCCGGTTGTGCACCCGGGATGCCAATCCGCTCGGCGCGCAAGTGCCCGAAAAGTCACGAGCCCGGCGCCTCGAGACCCGCGCCGGGCTTGGCGAATTTGCCCGGGATCCTTGGTAGCGGGACCCCCTACTCCTCCTCCCCGTACTTGTCCTTGAGGGCGGCCACCACGGCGGGGTCGGCCAGGGTCGTGGTGTCGCCGAGAGCCCGGCCCTCGGCGATGTCCCGCAGGAGCCGGCGCATGATCTTGCCGCTGCGCGTCTTGGGCAGGTCGGAGGTGAAGATGAGGTCGTCGGGCCGGGCCAGCGCGCCGATCTTCTTGCTCACGTGGGCCTTGATCTCCTCCATCAGCTCCCGGCTGCCCTGGTGGCCGTCCTTGATGGTCACGAAAGCGGCGATGGCCTGGCCCTTGATGTCGTGGGGCCGGCCGATCACGGCCGCCTCCGCCACCGCGGGATGGTCGACGAGCGCCGACTCCACCTCCATGGTGGAGACGCGGTGGCCCGAGATGTTCATGACGTCGTCGACCCGGCCGAGCAGCCAGAGGTAGCCGTCCTCGTCCACCTTGGCCCCGTCGCCCGTGAAGTAGAGCCCCTCGAACCGCGACCAGTACTGGGCGTGGTACCGCTCGGGGTCGCGGTAGATGCCGCGGAGCATGCCCGGCCAGGGCCGCTTGAGGACCAGATACCCGGCTTTGGCGGGCTCGCCCTTGTCGTTCACGACCTCGGCCTCGATGCCGGGGAAGGGGCGCGTGGCGGAGCCGGGCTTGAGGGTGGTGAGGCCGGGCAGCGGGGTGATGAGGATCTGGCCGGTCTCGGTCTGCCACCACGTGTCGACCACCGGGCAGCGGCCGCGGCCGATCACCTTCCAGTACCAGACCCAGGCCTCCGGATTGATGGGCTCCCCCACCGTCCCGAGCAGCCGGAGGGTGGACAGGTCGCAGCGGTTCGGGTACTCCTCGCCCCAGCGCATGAAGGTGCGGATGGCGGTCGGGGCCGTGTAGCAGATCGTGACCCCGTGCCGCTCGATGATGCGCCAGAAGCGGTCCTTGTCCGGGGTGTCGGGCGTGCCCTCGTACATGACGGTGGTGGCCCCGTTGGCGAGGGGGCCGTAGACGACGTAGGAGTGGCCGGTGACCCAGCCGATGTCGGCCGTGCACCAGTAGGTGTCGGCCTCCTTGAGGTCGAACACCCACTTGCAGGTGGCGTAGACGCCGGTCAGGTACCCGCCGGTCGTGTGCTGGATGCCCTTGGGCTTGCCGGTGGAGCCCGAGGTGTACAGGAGGTACAGCATGTCCTCGGCGTCCATCTTCTCGGGGGCGCAGTAGGCGTCCGCCCCCTTGACGAAGTCGCTCCACCACACGTCGCGCCCCGGCTCCATGGGGATGTCCTGGCCGGTGCGCTTGAGGACCACGGCCGTGCGGACCCCGGGGCAGTCCTTGAGCGCCTCGTCGACGTTCCGCTTGAGGGGCACGATGGCGCCGCGCCGCCATCCGCCGTCGGCGGTGATGAGGAACGTGGATTCGGCGTCGTGGATGCGCTCGCGCAGGGCCTCGGGCGCGAACCCCCCGAACACCACGCTGTGCGGCGCCCCAATCCGGGTGCAGGCCAGCATGGCCACCGCCGTCTCCGGCACCATCGGCATGTAGATGGTCACCCGGTCCCCGCGCTTGACGCCGGCCCGCTTGAGGGCGGAGGCGAAGCGGTTGACCTCGCGGTAGAGGTCCCAGTAGGTGAGGGTCCGGGTGTCGCCGGGCTCGCCCTCCCAGATGAGGGCGGCCTTGGTGCGCCGGGCGGAGTTGACGTGCCGGTCCAGGCAGTTGTAGGAGACGTTGAGCTTGCCCCCGACGAACCACTGGGCGTAGGGCAGCTTCCACGCGAGCCCCTTCTTCCAGGGCTTGAACCACTCGAGCTCCCGCGCGAACTTCTCCCAGAAGCGGACCGGGTTCTTGAGCGCGTCGCGATACACGGACGCGCGCGCGATGGCCGCGCTCTTGACGAAGCCCTTGGGCGGCGGGAACTTGCGGCGCTCGCGCAGCAGGGCCTCGATGGGCGTGCCGGCCGACGGGGTCTTGGTCGCCATGGTGCGTCCTCGCTATGGGTGTGGGTCGCGGCGGCGGGCGCGGGCGCGCCGCCCCTCTTCTAAATCATCCGGCCCGGGAGATCAAGAGGGCCTCGGCGGCTCCCCCGCCTCGGCCGCCGACGCGCGCCGCAGGCCGTAGCGCGCCATCTTGTCCGAGAAGTTCTTGGGGTCCATGCCGGCGTGCTTGGCCGCCGCCGTCAGCTTCCCCCCGTGGGCCTCCAGCAGGCCCTGGACGTAAGCCCGCTCGAACTCCTCCACCACCCGCGTCTTGGCGTCCTTGAAGGCCAGGGACAGATCGACGCGGGCGTGGGCGTCGTGGGAGGCCAGGAAGCGCTCGATGCCGGTCAGCGTGTCGCCCGTGGACACGATGACCGCCCGCTCGATGACGTTCTCCAGCTCGCGCACGTTGCCCGGCCACGGGTAGCGGACGAGCGCGCCGAGGCTCTCCGGCGCCATGGCCCGCACCGACTTCCGCGACCGGCGCGCCGCCTGCTCCAGGAAGTGCTGAGCGAGGAGCGGGATGTCCTCGGGCCGCTCGCGGAGGGCGGGCACGCGGACCGGCATCACCGAGAGGCGGTAGAAGAGGTCGCGGCGGAACGCCCCCCGCTCGGCCTCGGCCTGGAGGTCCTTGTTGGTGGTGACGATGAAGCGGACGTCGATGTCCACCGGGCGGTCGGCCCCGACGGACGTGACCTTCTTCTCCTCGATGGCCCGCAGCAGCTTCGGCTGCAGCGTGAGCGGCATCTCCCCGATCTCGTCCAGCAGGAGGGTGCCGCCGCTGGCCATCTGGAAGTGGCCCCGGCGGTGCTCGGTGGCCCCGGTGAACGCGCCCTTGCGCGCGCCGAACAGCTCGGACTCGAACAGCTCCTCGGGGATCGCCGCGCAGTTGACGGCCACGAACGGGCGGTCGCGGCGCGGGCTCGAGAAGTGCAGCGACCGCGCCAGGAGCTCCTTGCCCACGCCGGTCTCGCCGAAGATCAGCACGGTGGTGTCGAGCTCGGCCACCGAGCGCAGCGTCTCGAACACCGCGTGCATGCCGCCGCTCCGGGCGATCACGTTGCTGAACGTGAAGCGCTCCTGGTTGCGGCGGAGCGTCCGCCGGTTGGCGGCCTTCAGCTCCTGGAACTCGATGGCGCGTCGCAGGACCAGGAGCAGCTCGGCGGGCTCGAAGGGCTTGACCAGGTAGTCCTCGGCGCCGAGGCGCATGGCCTCCACCGCGGACTCGATGGTGCCGTAGGCCGTCATCACCACCACGGCCAGATCCGGGTGCTCGGCCTTGATCTGGCGGACCACCTCCACCCCGTCCATGCCGGGGAGCCGGCGGTCGGTCAGCACGAGGTCCACGTCCTCGCCCTTGAGGACGTCCAGGGCCTCCTCGGCCCCGTGCACGGCCAGCACCTCGTAGCCGCGCAGCTCGAGCGTGCGGCGGAGCGGACGGAAGAAGACCTCGTCGTCCTCGACCAGCAGCAGGCGTCGCTTCATGAGCCCCCTCCGGCCACCGCCGCCGGGGTCGCCGCCGGCAGCGAGATCCGCACGCGCGTGCCCCCCGCGGGCACGCTGTCGATGGCGATGTCCCCGCCGTGCAGGTCCACGATCTTCTTGACGATGGACATGCCGAGGCCGGTGCCGGAGGGCTTGGTGGTGAAGAACGGCAGGAAGATCTTGTCGCGGTCGCCCTGGGCGATGCCCACGCCGTTGTCCACGACCTCCACCAGGGCCCGGTCGCCCTCGGCCACCAGGTGGACCTCGACCCGCCCGCCCGGCCGGCGGCCGTCCACCGCCTCCAGCGCGTTCTGCATGACGTTGGCGAAGACCTGGCGCAGCTTCTGGCCGTCGGCGGAGACGACGACGTCCGGGTCGACGCGCCCGTAGCCGACGGCGACGCCCCGGCCGCGCCCCTCGGCCGCCGCCACCTCAACCACGGGGTCGAGGATGCGCAGCAGCGCGTAGTCCCCGCGCTCCAGCCGGGTCTCGCGCGTGAAGTCCAGGAGGTTGCTGATGATGGCGTCGATCTCGCTGATGCCCGAGAGGATCGAGCGCGCCATCTCCTGGCTGAGCGGGCTCCGGTCCACGTCGGGCGAGGTCAGGAGCGTGGTGGCCATCTTGATCCCGCCCAGCGGGTTGCGGATCTCGTGGGCCACCGCCGCCGCCATCTCGCCCAGCGACGCCAGCTTCTCCCGCTGGATCAGCCGGCGCTGGGTCTCGACCTGCTCGGTGAGGTCGCGCAGCACGCCCACCGTCCCCATGCGGTTGCCGCGGGCGTCGACGATGGCCGCCACCGACAGGTGGGCGGGGAACCCGCCCCCGTCGGCGGTGCGGCCGGCCACCTGGCCGCTCCAGCCCCGGCCCGCCTCGAGGGCGCGGGCGATGGCGGGGCCGGCGCGGCGCCGGTCGTCCGGTCCCAGGAGGTCGCCGGTGGTCAGGCGCCCCACCTCCCACTCGGCGTAGCCGAGGAGGCGGCGGCCGGCCGGGTTCATGGTGACCAGGCGCCCCGCCATGTCGGCGGTGAAGATGCCGTCCTCCACGCTCTGCACCACGGAGGCCAGCAGGCGCTCGCTCCGCCGCGCCTCCTCCTCGGTGACCCGGAGCGACTCCTGCATGCGCTGGAACGACGTCACGAGCTCCCGCGCCTCGTCCTTGGAGATCGTGAAGCGATCCTCCACGATCATGCGGGCGGCGGCCGCCCCCAGCGACGCCGCCAGCAGCCGCTCGAACCGGATGCGCAGCTCCAGGAGCTCCGGCACGCTCAGCTCGGCCGGCGCCTTGCCGCCGAACAGCTCCTGGACGATGGCCTGGGCCTCCGCCTCGCCCACGTAGTGATGGACGAGCCGCTCGATCTCGGGGGCGGACAGGATGCCTGGGGCGGCCACAGCGGCCTTGTCGTCGGCCGGCGCGCCCACGAAGGCGGCCGCCTGCGCCCGCTCGTCGGCGTCGCGCTCGCTGAGCAGCGAGACCAGCACGAAGGCGGCGACGTTGACGCCGAGGGACCAGAACACCCCGTGGCTGATCCCGTCCAGACCATCGAGACCGAAGAGCGAGGCCGGCCGCAGGAGGGCCAAGCCGAACGGGCCCTCGGTCAGGAGGCCCGGGGGCAGGAGCCCGCCCCGCTCCAGCGCGGGGACGATCAGCGTGTAGAACCAGAGGGCGAAGCCCGCCGAGATGCCGGCGTAGGCCCCCTTGCGGCTCGCCCCCCGCCAGTAGAGCCCGCCCAGGATGGCGGGCGCGCACTGGCTCACGGCGATGAAGGACAGGAGCCCCATCTCGACCAGGAGGAGCTGCCCGCCCTCCAGGCGGGCCCAGGCGTAGCCGAGGGCCACCACCCCGAGCATGGCGATGCGCGTGTAGAACAGCGTGATCGCGTAGATGTCCTCCGTGTAGCGGCGCCGCAGCAGCATGGGCAGGATCACGTCGTTGGTGATCATCTTCGACAGGGCCAGGGAGTCCACCACGATCATGGCCGTGGCCGCGGAGAAGCCGCCGAGGAACACCACCACCGAGATCAGCTGGCTGTCGAAGTGGAGCGGCAGCCGGAGGATGAAGGCGTCGGCGTCCCCGCGCGCCTCCGGGAACACGAGCAGGCCGGCGAACGCGATGGGCAGCACGAACAGGTTGATGAGGAGGAGGTAGAGCGGGAACGACCAGGCCACGGTCCGTACCGCCCGCTCGCTCGGGTTCTGCACGACCAGCACGTGGAACTGCCGCGGCAGGAACATCACGGCCAGCATCGAGATCACCAGCATGACGGTCCACCGCCCGTAGGAGGCGGTGGACGGCTCGTCGAGGGTCAGGAGCTGTGACCACTCCGGGTGGGCGGCGACGCGGCTGAACAGGTCCCCGAAGCCCCCGAACAGGCCCCAGGTCACGTACACGCCCACGAGCAGGAACGCGACCAGCTTGATCACGGACTCGACGGCCACCGCGGCCATGAGCCCCGTCTGTCGCTTGGTGAAGTCCAGGTTGCGGGCGCCGAACAGGATGCCGAACAGGGCCAGCGTCACCGCCACCAGGAGCGTGGGGTCGAACACCTCCAGCACCGACTCGGCGCGCAGGATCGTGGTGAACGAGGCCGACACGGCCTTGAGCTGGAGCGCGATGTACGGGATCATCCCGCACACCACCAGCACCGCCACCAGCGTGGCGAGCGGCGCCGACTTGCCGTAGCGGCTGGCGATGAAGTCGGAGATGGAGGTGATGCGCTGCTCCTTGGCCACGCGCACCAGCTTGCGCAGCACCACCGGCCACAGGATGGCCACCAGCGCCGGCCCGAGGTAGATGGTGAGGAACTCGAGGCCGCGGTTGGCGGCCAGCCCCACGCTGCCGTAGAACGTCCACGCCGTGCAGTACACGGACGCGGCCAGCACGTAGGTGAGCGTGGGCCAGCGGCCCCGCGTGAGGCGCGGCCCGAGGGCCTCGGCCGCCGAGGCGACGACGAACAGGAACAGCAGGTACCCGATGACGATGAGGAGGAGGCTCGGCTGGGACAGCCAGTTCACTCCTGGTCCTCCCCCGGCGGGTGGGCCTGGCGGGCCACGATCGCCGCCACCGCCACCAGCCCCGCCCACAGCACGAAGAGGTAGAGCACCAGGAGGGGCACGCCCAGGACCAGCGCGGACCGGTTGACGATGGAGAGGACCGGCCACACGAGGCAGGCGCCCAGCAGGAGGAACGAGGCCACGGCCAGGTCCACGGCCCTCATTGGCTGGCCGGATTATAGGGGAGGGCCGACGGGCGGCGCAACGCGGCCGCCTCCCCGGCGGCTCAGGGACGGGGCAGGAACCGCTCGATCAGGAGGGTCTGGAAGCCGTCCTCCAGCTCCTGGGCCACCGCCTCCGCCACCGCCTGGGCGCTCCCGGGCCGGGTCTGCTCGGGCCCCTGGCCCCAGCCCTCGAGGTAGGCGTCGGACTCCGTCGCGCCCTCCCGCATGGCGAGGGCGTCGATGAAGTCCTGGAAGCGCTGGGAGAGCTGCACGCGCGCGGTCTCCTCGCCCTCGCGGGCCTCCACCAGCGACGGGATCTCCTTCCAGTGCACGATGCGGTAACGGGCCACCGTCACGCCTCCGAGCCCCATCGGGGCGGTGTCATGGCGCGCCCATTGTAGCCGACGCGCCTGCTCGCCTTGACAACGCGGAACGCGCCCCGTAGCCTCTGCTTGCCATGATCGACGTGCAGACCGCGGATCGGGAGCTGCAGACCTACATCCGACCGCAGACGTTCCCCGTGGCCATCCGCATGCTCCGCCCGGACGAGCCGATCCCCGAGCGGGCGCGCCGGCCGGCGCGGGACTTCAAGAAGCTCAGCATGTCCTGCCAGGTCATCGACATGGCGCGCCGCTACGGCTGGACCCTGGCCCTCACGCGCGAGGACCACATCTGCTCCCTCGGCATCACCGCCATCGGCTTCGACCGGCCGCTGCCGATCTACAACGTGGGCACGCTGTGCGAGGGCATGTACACGGCCACCCGGGAGGCGGGCCAGCGCTCCGAGGCGGCCATCGACAAGTTCACGCCCGGCGAGTACACGTGCCTCCTGGTGGCGCCCCTGGACCGCGCCGCCTTCGAGCCCCACGTGGTCTGTGTCTACGCCAACCCCGCCCAGGTCATGCGCCTCGTGCAGGCGGCGCTCTGGCAGCGGGGCGGGCGCCTGCCCTCGTCCTTCGAGGGCCGGGCGGTGTGCGCCGACATCATCGTCACCACCATGCAGACGGGAGAGCCCCAGGTCATCCTCCCCTGCTCCGGCGACCGCATCTTCGGGCAGACCCAGGACCACGAGATGGCCTTCAGCTTCCCCTGGGCCTGGGCCGAGCGCATCGTGGACGGGCTGCGCGGCACCCACCAGGGCGGCATCCGCTACCCGATCACCCAGTTCATGGAGTACGAGGCCAAGCTGCCGCCCCGCTACATGGAGGTGAACCGCCTCTGGGACGCCGAGCGCGGCGGCCCCGCCCTCACCAATCGCGACCGCGTCGTCGCCGCCTACCGGCGGTCCTTCGCCGACCGGGTCCCCGTGTATCCGATCGTGGCGTCCTTCGCCGGCACCCTGGACGGGCTCTCCATCGAGGAGTACTGCACGGTCCCGGCCAAGGCTATCACGGCCATGATGAACTACTACGAGCGGTACCAGCCCGACGTGGTGCTGGCCTACAACGACCTGGCCAAGGAGGCGGAGGCGTTCGGCTGCCGGGTCAAGTACTCGGACTACGTCGTGCCCTCCATCGAGGGCCACGTGCTCGAGGACAAGTCGCGCCTGGCCCACCTCGCCATGCCCGACCCCTACGCCACCGCCCGCCTCCCCGGCTTCCTCGAGCAGTGCGAGGCCCTGGTGCGGGCGGCGCCGCCCACCGCCATTGGGGCGGTGGCGGTGGGGCCGTGGACCATCGCCATGCTCCTGCGCAACCCCGAGACCATGCTCCTCGACACCTTCGAGGACCCGCAGTTCATCCACGACCTGATGCGCGTGGCCACCGACTTCTGCAAGCTCTGGGGGGACGCCATCGTCAAGACCCGCATCGGGCTCAGCTTCTCCGAGCCCACCGCCTCCATCAGCCTCATCTCCCCCGACAACTACCGGGAGTTCATCGCCCCCTACCACAAGGAGCTGGTGGCCTACTTCAAGGCCAGGAAGGTGGGGGTGACCACGCACATCTGCGGCACGACCTACCCGATCTACGAGGACCTGATCCAGTGCGGGTTCACCACGGTCTCGTTCGACCTGGATCAGCAGGCCGACCCGGCCCTGCACGTCGATCAGCTGGAGCGCTTCATGGAGGTGGCCCGGGGCCGGGCCGTGGCCATCGGCAACGTGGACGCCACCAAGTTCGAGACGGCGACCCGGGCCGAGATCGAGGCCGAGGTGGCCCGGTGCATCGACACCGCCGCCCGCCACTCGGGCTTCATCCTGTCCACGTCCTGCGAGATCCCGCCGCGGTCGAGCCCGGAGATCGTGAAGTGGTTCATGGATGCCGCCCACGACCGCGGGCGGTACGAGCGGATCCTCGGGTAGATACGTTCGGAGGGGAGCTTCGCCCCCCTTCCGACGGCGCGGCGAGCCTCACGGCTCGCTGCCGCCTGCCTCCCCCCGGGATCGTTGCGCCGGCCGAGGCGGCGCTCGAAGTGGCCATTTCCCTGGGGGGCAGGATCACATCACGCGGAGCATCGGAAGGGGGCGGCCCCCTCCGAGCGCCCTACCAGTCCGAGCGCCCTACCAGCGGAAGGGCTTCTTCGACGGCGGGACGCCGTAGACCGCCCGGTCGCCGCCCGGTCCGCCCCGGCCGCCCCCCGGCCGGCCGCCGCCCCGGGGCCCGCCCGAGCGGCCCCCGCCGCCGGCCGGACGCGGGTTCGACATGTTGACCGTGATTTTCCGGCCGTCGAGGTCCGTGCCGTTCAGCTGGGAGATGGCGCGCTGGGCCTCCTCGGTCGTGGCCATCTCGATGAAGCCGAATCCACGCGACTGCCCGGAGAAGCGGTCGGTGATCACCGCCGCCGACTCGACGGTGCCGCACTGGGCGAAGTACTCGCGCAGGGTCTCGCTGGTCGTGGAATAGGACAGACCGCCGACGTAGAGCTTCGCGGACATCAGGATCTCCTTCGGTTCCTCTTCCGACCGACTCGCGCTCCAATGTCCGGAAGAGCGACTATCGGAGGCGGAGCGCCGGACCCGGCGCAACCGTTTCAGTGTACACCGGGGCCGGCCCGCCTGTCATGGGGGTGGTCTCAGTAGGTGATGAACACCGCCTCCGGCTCCTCCAACAGGTCCAGCTCGGAGCCGCTCGGCAGCGACCGCTCGGGGGCCACCGCGGCGGCGACGCTCGCGGTCCCGGGCTCCACGGGACGGCACGGCCAGGACTCGGCGACTGCCGCGGCGGCGGCCACGAGCAGCACCACCCAGAGCGTCACGCTCCTCATCGCGGCCACCTCCTTTCCAATCGGGTGCGAGCGCGGGTGCCGCGCCGGGACGGCGGGCGCCGCGGGCTCGCCCTGTCGGGGGGCAAGAGCGATGCCACCTCGGAGGGCCGGCGAATCGGGACGTTAGGCACGGGTGGGCGGCGGGGATCGGGCGGATCGCCCGGGCGGACCCCCCGCCCGGGCCCGTCCCCCGTCAGCCCTTGTAGTGCTCGGGCCGGATGCCGTAGGCGAGGATCTTCCGGTAGAGCGTCTTCGGGTCGATCCCGAGGACGGCGGCGGCCTTGGCGCGATGGCCGTCGACCTGCCGGAGCGTCGCGACGATGTGCTGGCGCTCCACGGCCTCGAGGCTTCCCGGCACCTGGGCGGGGGGCGTCTCGCCGCAGCGGACCTCGCCGGGCAGGTCGGCCGGCGTGATCTCCTCGTCCGCGGCCAGGATCGCCGCGCGCTGGATGGCGTGCTGGAGCTCGCGGACGTTGCCGGGCCAGTCGTAGGCCTCCAGGCACTTGAGCGTCGCCGGCGCGAAGCGCCGGCGGCCGTAGGCGGCGTTCTGATCGAGGAAGTGCAGGGCCAGGAGGCGGATGTCCTCCCGCCGCTCGCGCAGCGGCGGCAGCGCCACCGCGATCGTGTTGATGCGGTAGTAGAGGTCCTGCCGGAACTCCCCCTGGCGGATGGCCTCGGCCAGGTCCCGGTTGGTGGCCGCCACCAGTCGCATGTCCACCGTGCGCCGGCGGGTGCCCCCGACCCGGAAGAACGACCGGGACTCGAGCACGCGCAGGAGGCGCACCTGGCTCTCCGGCTCCATCTCGCCGATCTCGTCCAGGAACAGGGTGCCGCCGTCGGCCAGCTCGATGAGGCCCGGCTTGACCCCCACCGCGCCCGTGAAGGCGCCGCGCTCGTGGCCGAACAGCTCGCTCTCGAGCACCTCCCGGGGGAGGGCGCCGCAGTGGATGGGGACGAAGGCCCCCGCCGCGCGGGGCGAGCGCTCGTGCACGGCGCGGGCGATCAGCTCCTTGCCGGTGCCGCTCTCGCCGAGGATCAGGACCGAGGACTCGGTGGGCGCCACGCGGTCGACCACGCGAAGGATCTCCTCCATGCGGGGGTTGGCGGTGATGATCCCGCCCGGCGCGTCGTCGCCGTCCAGCTGGGCGCGGAGGACCACGTTCTGGCGGATCAGGCGCCCCTTCTCGGCGGCCTTGCGGATCAGGAGGTCCAGCTCCTCGATCCGCGCCGGCTTGGTCAGGTAGTCGTAGGCGCCCAGCTTCATGGCCTCCACCGCCGTGGAGACGTCGCCGAAGCCCGTCATGACGATGACCTGGGGCGTCTCCGCGTGGTCGGCGAGGGCGCGCAGCACCTCGAGGCCCCCGAGCCGGGGCATCTTCATGTCCAGCAGGAGTACGTCGGCCATGTCGTCGCGGAGCCGGTCCAGCGCGGCCTGGCCGTCGGGGACGCCGTCGACGGCGTGGCCCTTGCGGCCCAACTCGCGCACGAGGAGCTCGCGCAGGTTGCGCTCGTCGTCGGCCACCACCACGCGGATCGGCTGGGTCACGGGGCGATCTCCCGCGCGGCCGGGGCCACGGGCAGGAGCACCCGGAAGGTGGCCCCGGCGCCCGCGGCGGAGCTGACCTCGATGCGCCCGGCGTGGTCGGCCACGATGCCCTGGGCGATGGCGAGCCCGAGCCCCGTCCCCTGCCCGGGCGGCTTGGTCGTGAAGAAGGGGTCGAAGACCCGCGGCAGGACGTCGGCCGGGATGCCGGGGCCCTCGTCGGCGAAGCTCACCTCGACCTCGCCGTCGCCCCGCGGGCGCGTGGTCACCGTGAGGGCTCCCCGCCCCTCCATGGCCTCGAGCGCGTTGCTGGCCAGGGCGATGAACACCTGGCGCAGCTGGCCCTCGTTGGCCACCACCGGGGGCAGCGCCGGGTCCAGCGCGGTGAGGAGCCGGCTGCCGGCGAACCGCGGCTGGTGGCTCAAGAGCTCGAGCGCCTTGTCCACGAGGGCGTTGACGTCGGCGGGCGAGCGCCGGCTGCCGGGGTCCCGCGCGAACTGGAGCAGGCTCCCCGTGATCTCCTTGCAGCGGTACGCCTCCTCTTCGATCAGGCCGAGGTAGCCCGGGAAGTCCTTGAAGGCGTCCACCTCCTGGAGGCCGGGGTCGCTCGCGCGCTCGCGCAGAGCCTCGGCGCAGCCGGCGATGGTCGCCAGCGGGTTGTTCAGCTCGTGGGCCACGCCGGCGGCGAGGCGACCCGCCGTGGTCAACCGTTCGGTCACGATCATCTGGCGCTCCAGTCGCTTGGGGCCCGTGACGTCCTCCACGAGCACGATGACGTGCGTCGGCCGGCCGTCGGCGCCGCGCAGGGGGGCCGCGCTCAGCCGGAACGTGCGCCCCTCGGCGCCGTCGGCCCAGTCCTCTTCCGTCTGGCGGACCTCGCGGGCGCCGACCACGCCCTCCAGGAAGGCCCGCACGGGGGCGGCCAGCGCCGGCGGCAGGAGGTCGGTGAAGCTCCGGCCGGGCGCGCCCACGCCGGCCACGAGGCCGTGGCCCTCCCGGTTGGCGCTCACCACCGTGAGGGCCGCGTCCAGCACGAAGAGCCCGAGCGGCAGCGTCTCGAGCACCACCTCGACGAAGCGCTTCTGCTCGTCCAGCTCCCGGGTCCGCGCGGCGACCATGGCCTCGAGCCGCTCCGAGTACGTGCGCACCGAGCTGAACAGCCGGGCCCGCTCGAGCGCCGTCGCCGCCTGGTCGGCGAAGGCCGAGAGCAGGGCCTCCTCCTCCGGCGTGAAGCGGTGGACGTCCTGCCGCAGGGCGGTGATGGCGCCGATGACCTGGTCGCCGACCAGGAGCGGGACCGCCAGCATCGAGCGCAGCGCGCTCGCCGCCGGGGCCTGCCGGAACCGCACGCGCGGGTCGCTGAACAGGTCGGGGCTCTGCACCGGCCGGCGCTCCTCGACCGCCGCCCCCGTGATGCCCTCGCCCACCCGGATGCGGATCCGGGCGCGGGTGGCCTCGTCCATGTCCAGGCTCGCCACCGGCGCCAGCTCGCCCCGCTGCTGGTCCAGCGTGAACAGGCTGCAGGAGGCCACCCCCAGGACCTCGCGGGCCTGCTGGAGGATGACGTGGATGGTCTCGCCCACCTCCAGGCTCTGGTTCACGGCCCGGCCGGCTTCCAGCAGGGCCTGGGTCTGGCGCGCCCGCCGCTGGCTCTCGGCGAACAGCCGCGCGTTCTGGATGGCGATGCCGGCCTGGTCGGCGAACGCCTCCAGGAGCGTCTGGTGGCGCGCGGTGAAGTGGCCGGGCGTGGTGGAGAAGGCCGAGATCACCCCGATGATCTCGCCCGCGCCCCGCAGCGGGACGGAGAGCATGGACCGGATGCCTTCCTTCTCGTCCACGTCCCGCTGGGCCGAGCGGGGATCCACGCGCAGGTCGTCCGAGCGCACGGGCAGCCCCGAGGAGACCGCGCGCCCGATGATGCCCGCCCCCACCGGCATGGCCAGGCTGCGCCACTCGGTGGTCCGGAAGCCGTGGGCGGCCGCGTGCTCGATGACGGCGCGATCGGGGGTGAGCAGCCCGATGCCGCAGCCGGTGCTGCCCATCAGCCCCGTGACCGAGCGGGCGATGGCGTCCAGGAGCGAGGCCAGATCCAGGCGCGCCGTGATGAGCTGGTTGGTCCGGTTCAAGGCCGCCAGCTCGTCGGCCCGCTGGACGATCTCGACGTGGAGCCGGGCGTGCTCGATGGCGGCGGCCAGGGGCCGGGCCACCTCCGCCAGCACCTCGACGTCCTCGTCGCTGAACGCGGCGGGCTGCCGGCAGAGCGCGTTGAGGGTGCCGACCACCCGCCCCTGGGCGACCAGCGGCACCAGCACGGCCGAGCGGAACCCGCGCCGGGCCAGCAGGTCGCGGCTCACCTCGGGCAAGGGTTCCGACGCGGCGTCGTCGACCCGCCGCGGGACGCCGTGGCGCGTCACCCACTCGGACAGGGTGCCGGGGGCGATCGGCATGTCGTAGACCTCGGCCAGCTCGGTGCGCACGGCCACGTCCAGGGTCCGCATCGCTCCGCGCTCGCCGTCGACGAGGCTCAGGTTGAGCGCCTCGAAGGGGACGAGCTGCCCCACCGCCTCCGCCACCGAGCGGTAGATCTGCTCGATGGGCGCCGGGGTGGCCATGATGGCCATGACCGCGTTCACCACCGTCAGGCGTCGCGTCCGCTGGTGGAGCCGCCAGATCTGCTCCATGGCCAGGCCGAGCTCGCGCGGCAGGCTCGGCGGAACGACGGCCCGGCCCCGGCGCCAGGCCGCGGCCGACCCGACGAGGACCATCCGTCCCATGGGACGCGCCGGCTCCCCGAGGAGCGCGGTGAAGACGAGGGGAGGGCGGCCGCGGCCGACGCCGCCCAGGCCCTCGGCCGGCTCGCTCCGCGGGCCCGGCCCCGGCGCGGCGAGCCGGTCGCGCACGAGGCGGTCGAGCGCCGAGCCGGGACGCGCGCCCGCGACCAGCGTCACGGCTGCTCCCCGGTCGGGCCGGAAGCTCAGGCCGCCGGCGCGGGCCCCCGAGGTGTCCACGAGCTCCCGGAGCGCGCGGGCGAAACCCTCCTGGGGCGACGCCGCGCCGCCGAGCGCGGTCAGGAGGTCCCGGTACCGCTGCCCCGCCTTCACCGCGGTCTCAGAGCGGCGGCGCCGCGTCGAAAGCCAGCACCCGCTCGCACCAGGCCCCCGCCGCGCAGAGCCGCCGCTCCCCGAAGACCGCTCCCGTGAGCTGCACCGACAGCGGCAACCCGGCGGCGTCGAGGCCGCTCGGCAGCGCGATCGACGGCATCCCGGCCGCGCTCCACGGGGCGCAGAAGTACGGATCGCCGGTGCTCGCGAGCCCGGGCGGGGCGGTGGTGGCGGCCGTCGGCGACAGGAGCGCGTCGAAGCGGGCGGCGATCGGGGCCATCTCCCGGCGGAAGCGCCGCCGGGCCTCCGTCGCCGCCAGGTAGTCGAGGGCGGAGACCTCCCGCCCGCGCGCGATGGCCTCGCGGATCCGGGGCGGGAACTCCGCGGCGTGGGCGGCCCACGCCGGCGCGTGGTACGCGGCCGACTCCGCCCGGACCGTCGTGGCGCCAGCCTCGTGGATCGCCGCGAAGGAGCCGGGCAGGGCCACCTCCTTCAGCTCGGCGCCGGCGTCGCCGAGGGCCCGGACCACGGCCGCCAGGTGGGCGGCCATGTCCGGGCTGGCCCGCTCCACGAGGCTTCGGAGCACGCCGATGCGGGGGGCGGCCGGGCGGTCGAGGCCGGCCAGGTAGTCGTCCGGCGGCTCCGGGCTCGAGCAGGGATCCGCGGGGTCGGGGCCGGCCAGGACCGACAGGCCGAGGGCCACGTCCTCCACCGAGCGCGCGAACAGGCCCACGTGGTCCTGGCTCCAGGAGAGCGGGACCACGCCCGCCGCGCTGATCCGGCCGTGGGTCGGCTTCAGGCCCACCACGCCGCAGTAGCCGGCCGGCCGCAGGACCGAGCCGACCGTCTGCGAGCCGAGCGCCAGAGGCACCATCCGCGCGCCGACGGCGGCGGCGGGGCCGCTCGACGACCCGCCCGGCGTGTGGGCGACGTTCCACGGGTTCCGGGTCGGGCTCGGGTCCAGGTACGCGAAGGCGGTGGTGGTCACCTTGCCCAGCACGACCCCGCCCGCCGCCCGCAGCCGCGCCACCGCCGTGGCGTCGCCGCCGGCCCGCCGGTGGGCGAAGGCCGGCGCGCCGGCCGTCGTCACGCCCAGCCGAGCGCGGCGAGCGCGGCCCAGATCGCCAGCGCGTAGAGCACGAAGG
>Ga0187892_10001123_pt1 | contig 63928 bp, 66 predicted proteins | sample MA1701073metaG_FD_139345 | JGI IMG/M metagenome (GOLD analysis project Ga0187892, IMG submission 139345) | Bio-ooze microbial communities from a basaltic lava cave in the Kipuka Kanohina Cave System on the Island of Hawaii, USA - MA170107-3 metaG ... | reverse complement strand
GCGTTGAGCGTTGAGCGTTGAGCGTTGAGCGTTGAGCGTTGAGCGTTGAGCGTTGAGCGTTGAGCGTTGAGCGTTGAGCGTTGAGCGTTGAGCGTTGAGCGTTGAGCGTTGAGCGTTGTCAGTGTGACTGGATTCCTCGCTGAACGCTCGACACTGAACGCCGAACCTCTTCCCACGCTGAACGCTCACCGCCGAACACTGAACCTCTTGCCACTAGTCACTGCGCAACGAGAAACCGGTACAGATTGCGCAGCATGCCCGCCGTCGCGCCCCAGATGAAGCGCTCTTTCTGCCGGTCCTGGTAGGGCATGGAGAACCACTCGCGGCGCACGCCTTCCCACTCGAATGCATGGCGGCGGTGATGGGCCGGGTTCATCAGGAATTCCAGCGGGACCTCGAACGCCTCGGCCACTTCATAGGGGTTGGGCCGCAGCTCGAACCCCGGCTGCACCAGTGCGACCACGGGGGTAATGATGAACGAGGTGCCCGTGATGTAGGTCGGCAGGCTGCCCAGCACCTGCACAAAGCCGCTGTCCAGGCCCACCTCTTCCTGCGCCTCGCGCAAGGCCGTCGCGGCCGCGTCGGCATCGCCGTCGTCCGAGCGGCCGCCCGGAAAGGCGATCTGGCCCGAGTGCGTCGACAAATGCGCGGTGCGCTCGGTCAGCAGCACCGTGGGCTGGTCGCGCACGATGATGGGCACCAGCACCGAGGCATGGGCCGGCTCGCGGTCGGCGAACTTCTTCTCCAGCACCACCTCGGGCTGCCACGTCGGCGGCGCCGCAAAGCGCTCACGCAAGGCCGCGGGCGACAGGGCCCGCAGCGGCACGGCCGGCAGATGCGCATCCACGCCCAGCACCGGGATGCGGCGCGGATCGAAATTCGGCAGCTTGGACAAGGGGGTGATGGACGGTGAAATGGCGCTCACGGCTTCAGAAACAAAAAGGCCGCCGCAAGCATGAGCCGCGGCGGCCTGGAACAGCAAACCAATGCGGATTTAGGCGGCTGCAGCCACCTTGACGCGCGACGGGAGTTTTTCCTTGATACGGGCCGACTTGCCGCTGCGCTCGCGCAGGTAGTACAGCTTGGCGCGGCGCACATCGCCGCGGCGCTTGACCTCGATGCTGGCGATCAGCGGGCTGTAGGTCTGGAACGTGCGCTCCACGCCTTCGCCGCTGGAGATCTTGCGCACGGTGAAGCCGCTGTTGAGACCGCGATTGCGCTTGGCAATCACCACGCCTTCGTAGGCCTGCACGCGCTTGCGGTTGCCTTCGACCACGTTGACGTTGACGATGACCGTGTCGCCGGGGGCGAATTCGGGGATGGATTTGCCCAGACGAGCAATTTCTTCCTGCTCAAGGGTTTGAATCAGATTCATGGTTTCCTCAATGATCATGTCCGCGCCAGGGTTGGCATTGTCGGGATTGACTGATGGCTTCCTTGCAAGTTGCCGGAAGCGGCCGGCCAGAGGATCGAAAAGCGTTGGATTATAACAATTTGGCCAACACGGCCTCGTCGGCGGCCGTCAGCCGGCCCACCTGCCGCGCCGCGGCGATCAGGTCGGGCCGGTGCCGGGCCGTGATCTCCAGCCGCCGGTCGCGCCGCCAGCGCTCGATCTGGGCATGGTGGCCCGACAGCAGTACCGCCGGCACCGGCCGCCCGTCCCAGACCTCGGGCCGGGTGTAGTGCGGGCAGTCCAGCAGCCCGTCGAGCGCGGGGTTGAAGCTGTCGAGCTGGTGGCTGCCCTCGTCATGGAGCACGCCGGGCTGCAGCCGCGCGACGGCGTCGAGCAGCGCCATGGCGGCGATTTCGCCGCCGGAGAGCACGAAGTCGCCGAGACTGAGCTGCAGGTCCACATGGGCCTCGATGAAGCGCTGGTCTATGCCCTCGTAGCGGCCGCAGACCAGCACGGCGCCCTCGCTGGCCGACCAGCGCTGCACGCCCGTATGGTCCAGCGTCTGGCCGATCGGCGAGAACAGCACGACGGGCGCGGCGTCCTGACGCTCGGATCGGATGGCTGCAAGGCACTGCGCCAGCGGCTCGGCCATCATGACCATGCCGGGGCCACCGCCGAAAGGACGGTCATCGACCCGGCGGTAGTTGCCTTCGGCAAAGTCCCGCAGGTTCCACAGCCGCACGTCCACCTGTCGAGATTCGTAGGCACGACGCGTGACGCCACTGCCCAGAAACGGCGCGAACAACTCGGGAAACAGGGTGATGACGTCAAAGCGCATGGCCGTATTGTCATCCTGAATGAAACGAACGATCTTCAGTTCGACGCTGGGATTCTTCGCGTTGCTCAGAATGACACAACGATCGGAATTAAAACAAGTCAGTAGTCAGGCTGCCAATCGACCGTGATGCGCCGCGCTGCCAGGTCCACGCCGTCGACATAGGCGGAGACAAAGGGAATCATGCGTTCCAGCGTCTTGCCGTCCTGCATGTATTCGATCACCAGCACGGTCTGCGGACCGGTGGAGAGCAGGTCCCTGACCTGGCCCAGGGCCAGGCCTTCGCGGTTGACCACGTCCAGGCCAATCAGGTCAACCCAGTAATACTCGTCCTTCGCAGCGGTGGGAAAACTCGAGCGCGGCACGAAGATGCGGGCGCCCTTGAGCGCCTCGGCGGCGCTGCGATCGGCCACCTCATGGGCGCAGGCCACGACCGAGTCGGAATGCTCCCTGGCTTCCTTGATTGCCAGCCGGAGCGTGCCGCTGAAGGTTTTTGCCCCCTTCTCGGCCGGCAGCAAATACCAGCGCTTGGAAGAAAAAAGCGCCTCGGGATCGGCGCTGTAGGGCAGGATCCTGAACCAGCCCTTGATGCCCCAGGCATCGGCGATGCGCCCGACTTCGACGGCGTCCGCCGGCAGTTCAGCGGCTTCGAGGCCGGGCAGCATCAATTCAGGCGGCTGCCTTGGCGGCTTGCTTGATCAGGCGATCCACCGTGGGGGAAGCCTGGGCACCCACGCTCTTCCAGTAGGTCAGGCGGTCCTGGGCGATGCGCAGGCCCTCTTCGCCGCCCTTGGCGATCGGGTTGTAGAAGCCCAGGCGCTCGATGAAGCGGCCATCGCGGCGGACGCGCTTGTCCGAGACGACGATGTTGAAGAACGGGCGGGCTTTGGAACCGCCGCGTGAAAGGCGAATGACGACCATGATTTATCCTTGGGGTGGTTGAGTTCGCTCAACCCGGTATTGAGGCTTTTTTCGGCGTTTGAGACACGCGACATGGCCACCCGGCCAGCGACACGCTGAAAAGCCGATGATTATATCCTTTTCGCTCTTATGCCCCTGATTCGACCGAGCCGCGACGAAGACATCGCGGCGATCACAGCGATCTACACCCACCATGTGCTGCATGGCACGGGCACCTTCGAGATCGACCCGCCGACGCCGGCAGAGATGACGGCGCGGCGCGCCGACGTGCTGGCCAAGGGCCTGCCCTACCTGGTGGCCGAGGAGGGTGGCCAGGTCACGGGCTTTGCCCATTGCAACTGGTTCAAGCCGCGGCCGGCCTACCGCTTCTCGGCCGAGGATTCGATCTACATGGCGCCCGGCGCCGGTGGCCGGGGCCTGGGCCGGGCCTTGCTGGCCGAGCTGGCGGCCCGGGCCGAGGCCGCGGGGGTGCGCAAGCTGATCGCCGTGATCGGCGACTCGGCCAACCTCGGCTCGCTCGGCGTGCACCGCTCGGTCGGCTTCGAGCATGTGGGCGTACTCAAGTCCTGCGGCTGGAAACACGGCCAGTGGCGCGACGTCGTGCTAATGGAAAAAACCCTGGGCGCCGGGGATACCACGTCGCCTGAACCATCGACCCCATGAAAAACAAGACCTGGGCCGCCTGGCTCGCATTCCTCGGGGGCCCGCTGGGCCTGCATCGCTTCTACCTGCACGGCCTGCGCGACATCTGGGGCTGGCTGCTGCCGCTGCCCACGGGCCTGGGCCTGTACGGCATCGCGCGCGTGCAGCAGTTCGGCCTGGATGACCACTGGAGCTGGGTGCTGATCCCGCTGCTGGGCTTCACCTTCGCCGGCTGCGCGCTGACCGCCATCGTCTATGGCCTGATGACGCGCGAGAAATGGAACGCCCGGTTCAACCCCAAGGCCGCGGCCGACGCCAAGCCCGGCGCCACCAACTGGTTCACGATCGGCGCCGTCGTGCTGTCGCTGCTGGTGGGCACGGCCGTGCTGATGGCCAGCATCGTGTTCAGCTTCCAGCGCTACTTCGAATACCAGATCGAGGAAGCGCGCAAGATTTCCCAATGAAAACGGCCTGTAGCCCATGTCACACGGGCGCAGGCCGCTACCAATTTTGTAGCGTCAGAACAACTGCAGGCTGACCCAGTAAGCGACGGCAGCGACGAAGGCGCTGGCCGGAATGGTCAGAATCCAGGCCCAGACGATGTTGCCCGCCACGCCCCAGCGCACCGCGGCCAGGCGCTGCGTCGAGCCCACGCCGACGATCGCACCCGTGATGGTGTGAGTGGTCGACACCGGAATGCCCAGGGTGGTGGCCAGGAACAGCGTCAGCGCGCCGCCGGTTTCGGCGCAGAAGCCGCCGACCGGCTTGAGCTTGGTGATCTTCTGGCCCATGGTCTTGACGATGCGCCAGCCGCCGAACATGGTGCCTGCGGCGATCGCCACATAGCAGCTGACGATGGTCCAGGTCGGCGGCGCCTTGTCGCCCGAGGCCGCGTAGCCGGTGGCGATCAGCAGCATCCAGATGATGCCTATGGTTTTCTGGGCGTCGTTGCCCCCGTGGCCCAGGCTGTAGGCCCCGGCCGAGAGCAGCTGCAGGCGGCGAAACCCCTTGTCCACCCGCAACGGCGGCGTGCGCCGGAATATCCAGGCCACCGCCACCATCATCAGCGAGCCCAGGGTGAGGCCCAGCAGCGGCGAGACGAAGATGAAGGCCACGGTCTTGAGAATGCCGGCCGCCAGCAGCGCGCCGGCCCCGGCCTTGGCGATCACAGCGCCGACGATGCCGCCAATCAGCGCATGCGAGGAGCTGCTTGGAATCCCGTAGTACCAGGTGATGAAGTTCCAGGTGATCGCGCCGATCAGGGCGCCGAACACCACATGCACATCCACCACCCCGGGCTGGGCAATGCCCTTGCCCACCGTGGCGGCCACGCTGAGTTTGAAGATGAAGATGGCGACGAGATTGAAGATGGCCGCAAACGCCACCGCCTGGGTGGGTTTGAGCACGCCGGTGGACACCACGGTGGCGATCGAGTTGGCCGCGTCATGAAAGCCGTTCATGAAGTCGAACGCGAGCGCCAGAAACACCAGCAGCATGACGACCCACAGGGCAGTTTGGACGTTTTCCATACCGGGAGGGCGGGCGCCGCGTCAGGAATTTTCGAGGACGATGCCCTCGATCAGGTTGGCCACGTCCTCACACTTGTCGGTGATGGTTTCCAGCAGCTCATAGATCGCCTTGAGCTTGATGACCTCGCGCACGTCCGGCTCCTCGCGAAACAGCTTGCTCATGGCGCTGCGCATGACGCGGTCGGCGTCGGATTCGAGCCGGTCGATCTCTTCGCAGGTCTTGAGCGCGGCCTCGGCCGTGCCGGGGTCGGCGATCTTGTCCAGCAGCTTGACGGCATCGCGCAGACGCTCGCAGCATTTGAGACTGAGGTCCGTCAGGCGCGTGATTTCCTCGGTCATGTGCCGCACGTCGTACAAGGCCATGGTTTCGGCCGAGTCCTGGATCAGGTCGGCCACGTCGTCCATGGTGTTGATCAGCGAATGAATCTGCTCGCGGTCGATCGGCGTGATGAAGGTCTTGTGGATGGCCTTGTTGACCTCGTGCGTCACGCGGTCGGCCGCGCGCTCGGCGTTGTCCACATCCTGGTTGTATTTGTCTCGCAGATGGGGGTCGTTGTAGTTGGCCACCAGATGCGAAAAAGCCCGTGCGGCTTCCACAATCCGGTCGGCATGCTGGTTGAACATCTCGAAAAAATTGTTTTCGCGCGGCAACAGTTTGCCAAACAGCATGGCTTGCTCCAGGGGGATGTGTCAGGAATTTGACGTTTTTGGGTCAGGCGGGAGTTTAACCGCCCGCCCTTTCCAAGCGCCCCAGCCCCGCCGCGCACCTTCAGGCGGCGCGAAAAATGAAGTACACCGCGCCCACCATGCACAGCGCCGCCCAGACATAGTCGAGCTTGAACGGCTCCTTGAGGTAGACCAGCGCAAACGGCACGAACACGCTGAGCGTGATCACCTCCTGGATGATCTTGAGCTGCCCCACGTTGAACTGCGCGTAGCCGATGCGGTTGGCGGGCACCTGCAGCAGGTATTCGAACAGCGCAATGCCCCAGCTCAGCATCGCGGCGATGTACCAAGGCGCCGCCGCCATGTTCTTGAGGTGGCCGTACCAGGCAAAGGTCATGAACACATTGGACGCGGTCAGCAGCAGGATGGTCTGCAACGGGATGGGCAGGGACTGGAGGGCTTGCATGCCCCGATTGTCGGAGGTGCGGCGCGCACGCCCGGGCACCGTGGCGCCACTTCCCGCGCGGTCGCAGCCTGGCTCGCCGCGCCCTGTTCAACGGTAGACCAGCACGGGGATCTTGCTGTGGATCAGAACCTTGTGGGTCTCGCTGCCCAGCAGCAAGCCCTTGAGCCCCTTGCGGCCATGCGACGCCATCATGATCAGATCGCAGCCTTTTTGCTCGGCGGCCTGGATGATCGCCTCGTAGGGATGGTCGCTGGTCGCGGAGTCCGTGTCGCAGGCCACGCCCGCTGCCTTGGCCGCGTTCTCGATCACGCCGAGGAACTGCTCGGCCTGGGCCCGGCAATGGCGGAAGAACTCTTCCCGGGTGTCCTCCAGCATTTCGGTGCGGTAGGTGACCACCCGGAATTCCGGCATCACGTAAAAGCCCGTGACTCTGGCATTGATGCTCGCTGCGAACTGCACGCCTTTTTGAATCGTGGCTTCGGACAGTGGGGAGCCATCGGTGGGCAGCAGAAGATGTTTGAACATGATCGCGTCCTCTCGGGTGGGAATGAGCATTCACCGCGGCACCGCGTGCGCCCGGAACTTGCGCTGCAGACCTGTGCTGCCTCTGCTCCCCTATTTATAGCCGTCGCGATGCCATAAATCAAAAGTGCCGGGCCCCATGCGGCTACCCCGGACAGGCACCGTCATTGCTATCATTTTTATAGCAACTGATATCCAGCGGGCATGGGCCGCAGGTGCCCTCAGCCTGAAAGACGCTGCGTTTTCTGGTTCGCGACAGCCTGCAGCGAAGCCGCGCTGACGAGCCCGGGCGCAATCTCGGCCAGGGGCACGAGCACGAAGGCGCGCTCGCCCATGCGCGGGTGCGGGATGGTGAGCGCAGGCGAGTCGATCGATGCGCTGCCATAGCGCAGCAGGTCGAGGTCCAGGGTGCGCGGGGCGTTGCGGTAGGGCCGCTCGCGTCCGGCGAGCTGCTCCAGTTGCTGCAGCAGCGCCAGCAGCTCCGGCGCGGGCAGGCCGGTGGCCACCTCGATCACGGCGTTGACGTAGTCGGGTCCGGTGGCGCCCACCGGCGCCGTACGGTAGAGCGAGGAGCGGCGCGTGACCCGTGTTTGCGGCTGGGCATCGATTCCGTCCATGGCTTGCCGCAGCGTGGCGGCGGCATCTCCGAGGTTGGCGCCCAGCGCAATGTAGGCGGTGACCGATTCTCTGCGCATCGGGTGCGAATGCGGCCTCAGGCCCCCATGTCCTGAGGGGGCGCCGCTCCGTTTTTTGCAGCGCCGGGCTTGCGGCGACGGCGCCGCTTCCTGGCCGGCGCCTCGCCTTCGACGGGCAGGGCCTCAGCCTGCGCCGCAGGCTCGGGCGCGCTGCTGGCAGCCGGGGCACGGTGCACGCGGCTCGCCTTGGCCTGCCGATGCTGCTCGGCCCTGGCCTGCTCCACCAGATCCTCGCGCTCGGCATCGCTGGCGATGCTGAACTCCTGCCACCAGTCGGCCAGCGCCTCATCGACCTCGCCGACGTCGGCGCGCAGGCGCATGAAATCGAAGCCGGCGCGAAAGCGCGGCTGCTCGACCAGGCTGAACGGCGTGCTGCCGGCGCGCTTCTCGAAACGCGGCTGCATGACCCAGACCTCGCGCATGTCGGCGGCCAGCTTGCCGCGGCCCGACACATCGCCGATGCGGGCGTTGAACACGTCGTCGATCGCGTCCTGCAGCGCGGGAAACGGGTGCTGGCGCTGCTGCAGCCGGGCCGCCCAGCCGTCGCGCACATCGGCCCACAGCACGCAGGCGAGCAGGAAACTCGGCGCCACCGGCTTGCCCTCGCCGACGCGGCGGTCCGTGTCCTGCAGGGCGGCGTTCACAAACTTCTGGTCGGCGCGCTCCACCACCACGTCCAGCAGCGGGTAGATGCCGCGCGCCAGGCCCAGGGCCTTGAGCTGCGCTATGGTCGCCAGCGCATGACCGGTTTGCAGCAGCTTGAGCATTTCGTCGAACAACCGGCTCTGCGGCACGTCCGCCAGCAGGGTCTGCGACTGCACCAGCGGCGCGGCCGTCCTGGCGTCGAGCTTGAAGCCCAGCGGGGCGAGCTTGGCGGCAAAGCGCACGGCGCGGATGATGCGCACCGGGTCTTCGCGGTAGCGCGTCGCGGGGTCGCCGATCATGCGCAGCGTCTTGTTCTTCGCGTCCTTGATGCCGCCGTGGTAGTCGACCACGATCTGGCTCTCGGGGTCGTAGTACATGGCGTTGACGGTGAAGTCGCGGCGCGCGGCGTCTTCTTCCTGCGGCCCCCAGACGTTGTCGCGCAGCACGCGGCCGGAAGCATCGACGGCGTGCTTCATGCCGGCGAGTTCGCTCTTGCTGGTGCGCTCATTGCCGGCGACCTGCTCGGCCGCGGCACTGTCCAGGTAGGCGCGGAAGGTGGAGACCTCGATCACCTCATGCTCGCGCCCGCGGCCGAACACCACATGCACGATGCGAAAGCGCCGGCCGATGATGAAGGCGCGGCGAAACAGCCCCTTGACCTGCTCGGGCGTGGCGTTGGTGGCCACGTCGAAGTCCTTGGGTCGCAGGCCCACCAGCAGGTCGCGCACCGCGCCGCCCACGACGTAGGCCTCGAAGCCCGCCTGCTTGAGCGTGTGCACCACGCTGAGCGCGCGCTCGTCCACCAGGGACGGGTCGATGCCGTGCACGCTGCTGGCCACTTCCTCGCGCTTGCCGAACTTGGGTTTCTTGAGCTTGAGCGTGGACGAGGGTGACTTGCCCAGCAGTTTGTCGATGAGTTTTTTGATCATTACAGTTTGGGAAACAGATCCAGTATGCGCCATCCGCGTTCGACGGCGATGGCGCGCAGCCGCTCGTCGGGGTTGGTGGCCACCGGATGGTCGACTTTCTCCAGCAGGCTCAGGTCGTTGATGGAATCGCTGTAGAACGTGCTCTGCACATCGGCCCAGCCTAGCTGGCGCGCGGCCAGCCATTGTTCCATGCGCGCGACCTTGCCTTCGCGCGCCGAGGGCACGCCCTGGATTTCACCGGTGATCCAGCCGTCCGGACCGCGTTCGAGCTCCACCGCGATCAGTTCCTTGACGCCGAAGGCATCGACGATCGGTCGGGTGACGAATTCATTGGTGGCGGTGATGATCACCACCTCGTCGCCCGCGTCCTGGTGCTGCCGCACCAGCGCCAGCGCCTCTGGCTTGATCGCGGGAAGCACGACCGTCCGCATGAACTGGTCGTGAGCTGCTTTCGAGTTGGCAGCACCCTGGCGCCGGATGGCATCGGTGGCAAAGCGCACATAGTCGTGGATGTCCAGCGTGCCGGCCTTGTAGTGGGCGAAGAACTCATCGTTCTTGCGCCTGAATTCCACCGGGTCGGTCCAGCCTATGGTGGTGGTGAAGACGCCCCAGGAGTAGTCCGAATCAATCGGCAACAGCGTGTGGTCGAGGTCGAACAGGGCGAGTTTCATGCGCCGATTCCCGTCATCAGATGGCTCACTTTCAAGTCAGGCTGGACACGCTGCAAGGCCGCGAGGCCTTCGAGCGCGCGTTTGCGCCAGCCCGGGCCGCGGCTGACAGCGTCTTGCCAGGAAGCCTGCAGGCGCTCAGGCTGGGTGGCGAGCAGGTATTCGAACAGCGCGGCAGCCTGCTGCACATCCTTGTTGGCCTTGGTGCGCGTCGCCCCGGAGCGTTCGCCCACGATCAGCAGCTTGTGCACTGCGTAGCGCTCAGGCGCCGGGATGGTGACCATGGTGCTGCCGCCATTGCGGTCCACCAGAACCGCCTGCTCGACATGCTCCAGCGAAAACTCCATGAAGCGCAGAGGCTGCAGGGCCACATTGAGGTTGGGGATCATCACCGGCGCATCGCCGCCGCGGTGGGCCGAAGTCAGGAAGTCGACCTGGAACTCTGGATCGCCGCTCAACTGATAGGACGCGCCCGCCCCCCCGCTGAGCTGCACCAAGGGGATGAAACCCTGTTCAAAGCTCGTCAGCGCAGCGTGCACGTCGATCCGCACGTCGGCCGGCAGCGCCACCGAGATGTTCTTGCCGGCATGGGCAAAGTCCACATCGCTCGTTCGGTCGCCCGCCGCCCATTTGACTCCCAGCATGTTGCCCATGGCCAGGAAGGCATGCGTGCGGACCAGCACCCCGCCCGCCCGGAAAAAGCCGTACTCGCCGAGTCGCCGCACCGCCCTCAGATGTTTCGGCAAGGCGGGGGCGCAGCCCAGCGCCACGGCGGCCCTGGCCAGTGGAGCCAGGGCCGCATCGGGCTTGGCGGCGCTGCTCCTGGCCCGGTCCACGGCACTGCGCACGGCGTCCGTGTCAGGCCCCACATAGAGCTGGCGCACCTCGCCATCGAGGTCGCGAAACGAAAAATACCAGTACACCGAGGCCTGCACCGTCTTGCGCGAAAAGCTGCCGTGCAGATGGGCAATGCTGCGGTTCAGCTCCAGACTGGTGGCCACGTCCGCCAGCTGCGCATAGGCCGTCTGGGCCGACAAGGGCAGTTCGGAATACAGATTCATCGCGATCAACTATACAACAAAAAAAAATTTGTTGTATAAAACACAGGCATGGGGCGGCTTCACTCGTTTTCCAGCATGGCCTTGATCAGCGGAATCGTGATGGCGCGCTTGGTTTGCAGCGCGTAGCCGTCGAGGTGGTCGAGCAGCTGCATCAGGCTACCGAGATCGCGCGAGAAGCGCGTCAGCATGAAGTCCATGACCTCGTCGCCCAGGAACACGCCGCGCGCGTCAGCCTCCTGGCGCAGCACGGCGCGGCGCTCGGGTTCGCTGAGCACCTGCAGCGCAAACACATGGCCCCAGCCCAGCCGCGTGCGCAGGTCTTCGCGCAGCGGGAGGTCGGCCGGCGGCAGATCGCCGGCGGCCAGCACCCAGCGCTGCTGGCCCGTCTTGGGGCTCATCGCATTCACAAACCAGTTGAACGCCGCATGCTGCTGCACGGCGTTGTACAAATGCACTTCGTCGAGCAGCAAGGCAGCCCAGGACTCGTCGAATTCGGGCGGTTCCAGCGTCGAGGCATCAAGCCAGCCGGCCTGGGCGCCCTGCTCGCGCAAGGCCTCGCGCACGCTCTTGAGCAAATGCGTCTTGCCGCTGCCGCTGGGGCCCCAGAGGTAGGTGGGCACGGGCGAGCGCGTCGGGCTGCCGGCCCACAGCTGCAGGTGCCTCAGGGCGGCCTCGTTGGGCCCGGCAAAAAAGCTCGACAGCGTCGGACCTGTGGCCAGGCCGATGTCAAGGGCGATCTGCTTCATACGGAACTCAACCCTGGTACAACTTGCTCGCCAGGTAGCCAGCGTGCACACGCCGCATCGCCACGAGCAGCACGGCGCTGGCCGGCAGCGCGACCAGCACGCCCACAAAACCGAACAGCTGGCCAAACGCCAGCAGCGCAAAAATCACGGCCAGCGGGTGCAGGCCGATGCGCTCGCCCACCAGCCTGGGCGTGAGGAAAAAGCTTTCGATCATCTGCCCCAGGCCATAGACCACGGCCACCATCACGACCGCCTTGACCGAGGCAAACTGCAGCAGCCCGGCCAGCAGCGCCAGCACCAGCCCCAGGCCAAAGCCCAGGTAGGGCACAAAAATCGCAAGGCCCGTGAAGATGCCGATGGGCAACGCCAGATCCAGGCCGAACAGAGCCAGGGCCAGGCTGTAGAACACGGCCAGCGTCAGCATCACCAGCAGCTGGCCGTGCAGGTACTGCCCCAGCACGCCGTCGGTCTCGGTGGTGAAGCCGTCATAGGTGCCGCGCAGGCGCAGCGGCACCAGCGCCACGGCGCGCGCCACGAATGTGTCCCAGTCGAGCAGCAGGTAAAACAGCGCCACCGGAATCAGCACGGCGTTGCCCACGATGGCCAGCGCCACGCTGCCGCCGAGCTTGAGCGAGGACAGGAGCGAGCCCAGTGCATCCTCCATGTTGGCATTGAGGTACTTGAGCACAAAGGCCTTGATGCTGGCCACGTCCAGCGAGGCCTTCACGCCCAGCTGGGCCATCAACGGCGTGAGCCAGTTGTTGAGCTTGTCGAGCAGCAGCGGCACCTGGGCGCGCATCAGCGGCAGCTCCTTGGCCAGGATGGGCACGATCAGCAACAGCAGACACAGCATGAGCACCAGGAACAACAGCTCGACCAGCAGCACGGCCACGACGCGCGGCACGCGCCCCCTGGCCTGCAGCCGGTCCACCAGCGGCGTCAGCGCATAGGCCAGCACGGCCGCGACCACAAAGGGCGCCAGCACGGGGGCCAGCAGCCACAGCGCCAGCAACACCAGGGCGGCGATGGCGCCCCAGGCGGCGGCGTGTTTCTGGGTGGAAGTCAACTGCATACAGACAGGCTGGGGTGAACCCTTAAAATCTGGGCAAATTCTATCGGGCTGTGCACGCTAATCCGTCCGGCCAATCTTCATGAGCTCTTCTGCCCCCTCCTCCCCCCTGTCCTACAAAGACGCCGGCGTCGACATCGACGCGGGCGACGCCCTGGTCGAGCGCATCAAGCCGCTGGCCCGAAAAACCCTGCGCGAAGGCGTGCTCGCCGGCATCGGCGGCTTTGGCGCCCTGTTCGAGGTGCCCAAGCGCTACCAGGAACCGGTGCTGGTGAGCGGCACCGACGGCGTGGGCACCAAGCTCAAGCTCGCGTTCGAATGGAACATGCACGACACCGTGGGCATCGACCTGGTGGCCATGAGCGTCAACGACGTGCTGGTGCAGGGCGCCGAGCCGCTGTTCTTCCTCGACTACTTTGCCTGCGGCAAGCTGCATGTGGACACGGCCGCGGCGGTCGTCGCCGGCATCGCCAAGGGCTGCGAGCTCTCGGGCTGCGCGCTGATTGGCGGCGAAACAGCCGAGATGCCCGGCATGTACCCCGATGGCGAGTACGAGCTGGCCGGATTTGCGGTCGGCGCGGTCGAAAAGTCGAAGATCCTGACCGGCCAGAATATTCAGCCCGGCGACGTGGTGCTGGGCCTGGCCTCCAGCGGCGTGCATTCCAACGGTTTTTCGCTCGTGCGCAAATGCATTGAGCGGGCCGGCGCCGCCCTGCCCGCCACGCTGGACGGCAAGCCGTTCAGGCAGGCCATCATGGAGCCGACCCGGCTCTATGTGAAAAACGTGCTGGCCGCGCTGGCCGCCCACCCGATCAAGGCCCTGGCCCATATCACCGGCGGCGGCCTGCTCGAAAACATCCCGCGCGTGCTGCCCGAAGGCACGGCCGCCCAGCTGAAAAAAGGCAGCTGGCCGCAAACCGAGCTGTTTGCCTGGCTGCAGAAAGTGGCCGGCATCGACGACCACGAAATGAACCGCACGTTCAACAACGGCATCGGCATGGTGGTGGTCGTCGACGCGGCGAATGCGGCTGCCACGGCCCAGACCCTGAGCGCGCTGGGCGAGCAGGTCTACGAGATCGGCGTGATCGCGGCGCGCGGTGACGACGCGGCGGTCGTCGTGGCCTGAAGCCGGCGCAGCATGACCGAGCCCGGCAGCTCGCGGCAAAGCCTGCCTGTGGGCATCTGGGCCCTGGGGCTGGTGAGCCTGCTGATGGACGTTTCGTCCGAGCTGATCCACAGCCTGCTGCCGGTCTTCATGGTCACTGTGCTGGGTACCAGCATGCTCGTCGTGGGCCTGATCGAAGGGGCGGCCGAGGCCACGGCGCTGATCGTCAAGGTGTTTTCAGGCGCGTTGAGCGACTACTGGGGCAAGCGCAAGCCGCTGGCCGTGCTGGGCTATGGTCTGGGCGCGCTGGCCAAGCCGCTGTTTGCGCTGGCCACCACAGCCGGCTTCGTGCTCACGGCTCGGCTGATGGACCGGGTCGGCAAGGGCATCCGCGGCGCGCCGCGCGACGCGCTGGTGGCCGACATCGCGCCGCCCGAGCTGCGCGGTGCGGCTTTCGGCCTGCGCCAGTCGCTCGACACCGTGGGCGCCTTCGTCGGCCCGCTGCTCGCCATGGCTCTGATGCTGCTGTGGGCCAACGACTTCCGCGCCGTGTTCTGGGTCGCCCTGCTCCCCGCATTCCTGGCCGTGACTGTGCTGGTGCTGGGCGTGCGCGAACCCGAGCGGGCGGCGGCGCCAGCGCGCAGCAACCCGATCCGGCGCGACAATCTCAGGCGGCTGAGCGCGGCCTACTGGTGGGTCGTCGGCGTCGGGGCTGTGTTCACGCTGGCGCGTTTCAGCGAGGCCTTTCTGGTGCTGCGCGCCCAGCAAGGCGGCCTGCCTCTGGCCTGGACGCCGCTGGTGCTGATCGCGATGAACCTGGTCTATGCGCTGGGCGCCTACCCATTCGGCCAGCTGTCCGATCGCATGAGCGCAGCGCAGAACCGCTTCAAGCAAGCTCACACCCCCTCGGGGGGCAGTGCAGCCGCCCCGGCGGCAAACGTGGGGGCCCCATTGAACCATTCCACCCTGCTGGCCTCGGGCCTGATCGTGCTGATCGCCGCCGATGCGCTGCTGGCCTGGAGCAACCAGGGGGTCTGGGTCTGGGCCGGCGTGGCGCTCTGGGGACTGCACATGGCCATGACCCAGGGGCTGCTCGCCACCATGGTGGCCGACGCCGCGCCCGCCGACCTGCGCGGCACGGCCTACGGTTTCTTCAACCTCGTCAGCGGGATCGCGATGCTCGTGGCCAGCGGCTTGGCCGGGCTGCTGTGGGACCGGTTCGGCGCCTCGTTCAGCTTTGCCGCGGGTGCCATGTTCAGCGCCGTCGCGCTCGTGGCGATCCTCCGGAAGAGCTCGTTTGCTCTCAAACAGGTCGCATGACCTCCATCGCGTCGGGTCAGCAGACTTATCTGCTGTTGATTTTCTGCTGCAGCTCCAGGTAGCGCGGCAGCCTGGGGCCGCCCAGCGCCACTGCGCGGGCGACCGCCTCTGAGGCCTCGACCCTCCGAGCTTGCTCGTCCAACACCTGCGCCAGGTTGTTCCATGCGTCCGCAAAATCGGGGTGAGCCTCGGCGGCCGCACGGTACGCCTTGGCCGCCCGATCCAGCTGGCCCAGCGCATAGGCCGTGTTGCCTGCGCCAAGCAAGGCCCCGCGGTGGCTGGGCCAGGTCTGCAAGGCGGTGGCGTAGGCCGTCTGCGCCGCGCGTGGATCGACCCGCTCCAGCGCGGCGACCGAGGCCGCATAGGCGTCGGGCTCGGCGGTCGCCGGCAGGCGCGTGGGCGCCAGCGCGACCATGGCCCAGTGCTCGCCGCGCGCCCAGGTCCGCTCGAAGGTGTAGAGCGACATCTCCATGCGCTCGGTCCGCCCCGAATGCAGGATCAGCAGGTTGCGGCTGCGGTCAAAGCCGATCACCACGGCGTAGTGCCAGACGGGCGCGAAAAAAAAGGCCAGGTTTTGCAACACGATCACCGGGTTGCCCGCCGCCACTTCGCGCAGCAGGGCTTCGACCCTGGGCGCCAGCAGGTAGGCCGGCAAGCCCTGGCGGCGGCTGGTGGCCAGCATTTCGAGCTGCAGCGAGCCCTGGCGGGCAGGCAGGTAGACCTGCTCCACCAGGTCATCGGGCGTGACCACGACCCCGGCGGCGCGCGCCGCCATGGCCAATGCAGCCGGGCCGCATTGGTAGTCATCCTGGGGGAAAAAGGGCACGCTGCCGATCAGCGTCGAAGCCGGCAGATCGCCGGGCCAGCGTTGCTCCAGCGTCGCCATCTGCGGTGTCGCGCAGCCGCCCAGCAGCAGCGCACAAACAAGAACCCCCGCCAGGGCGGGGGCTCGCAGACAGGACAGCCAAAGGCTCATCGCACCGCGCGGGTGAAGGGGAACACCTTGGTCAGGCCCAGGATGTCGGTCACCAGCAGGATGATGAAGACGGTGAACAGGATGCCGAGAATGTCGCCAGCGGCGGCGGGCGCCTGGTCGACGCGGTGAGCCAGCTGCGCCACCTCGGCATCGGTCATGGCCTTGACGCGGTCCGTGGCGGCCGCGGCGCTCACGCCCTGAGCCTCGATTGCCTTGCGGACATCGTCGCGCGCCAGAAACGTGGTGACCTTGTCACGGTTGGCGGCGGCCGCTTCACTGGACAGGGCTTCGTCGGTGGGCACGATGCCGGCCTGCGCCGAAACCGGCAGGCCCATGGCCGTGATGCAGACGATGAGAAAGGAGGCGATGAAACGTTGGAACGAAGTCATGGAGTGGCTCTTTGGTTTTTCGGGTTGAAGGCATTGCCGCAAGCGACAACCGTTCAATATACCAGCGACCCGAGGCGGCTCAACGTGCTTTACACGCCGACACATCCGATGCCGGAGCACCGCCTCAGCTGTTGGCCCGGCGCAGCTCGGCCACGCGGTCGGCCATCGCGTCGATGTCCAGCCCGTCTTCGGCATGGACCAGATAGGTCTCCAGGTCCGCCACGGCCTGCGCCGTGTGGCCCAGCTCGGCATGGGCCAGGCCGCGGTCGCGGTATTCGTCCCAGGCCTCGGGCAGCAGAACGACCAGGCGCTCCTGCACCGCCAGCAGCCGCTGCCAGTCTTGCTGCGTCTTGTGGATTTCCTTGAGGTTGCGCAGCATGCGGGCGATGATGTCGCGCGACGGCGCTGCCTGCAGGTACAGGCCCAACGGCACCTCGAACTCGTCGACCAAGCCACTGCGGCGCTTGTAAGGCTCCAGCCGATCGGCCAGTTCCTCGCGGCTCAGCGAATGGCCGTTGAACGGGTCGATCACGACCTGGCCCTTGGGCAGATTGACCTTGACCATGAAATGGCCCGGGAAGCCCACGCCGCGCGCGTGCAGGCCCAGGCCCTGGGCCAGTTCCATCCACAGCACGGCCAGCGAGATCGGGATGCCGCGCCGCGTGCGCAGCACGGCATTGAGGTAGCTGTTATCGGGGTCGTAGTAGTCGTTGACGTTGCCGCCAAAGCTCAGGTCGCGGAAAAAGAACTGGTTGAGCACGCGCAGCCGCTGCAGCGGCGCCGCGTCGGCCGGCAGGCGCCGCTTGACGCGGGCCAGCAGCTGGTCCACATCGCCGAGCACCTGCTGCACATCGAGTTCGGGGTATTCGTCCTGGGCCAGGCTGGCCGCCGCCTCCAGCAAGGGGAACTGATCATCGCTTTGCACCAGCGAAGCGAAATACTCCAGCGGCGTCGGCGCCGAAAAACTGAACTGCATGGGCCTTTGTAATGGACTGGCCGCGGCGCGTCAAGCCGGAGTCGGCTCAGCGCCTGAGCAGCAGCCGCAGCTTGAGCCCGGCCGCCCACAGCGCTACAAAATAGATAGCGGCAGACGCCCCCATCATCAGGGCCAGCAGCCCCGCGCGCTTGAGGCCCTCGGCGCGCAGCTGGGTCCAGTGGAAGGCGCCCGAGGCCCACATCAGGAACACCGCCAGCAAGGCGCTGGCCGCCGTCACCTGCAGGGCGAACCGGCCCCAGCCCGGCGCGGGCTGGAAGCTGCCACGGCGCAGCAACCCCAGCAGCAGCCACAGCGCATTGACCAGCGCGCCCAGGCCGATGGCCAGCGCCAGGCCCGCGTGCTGCAGCGTCGGCACCAGCGCCACATTGAGCAGCTGCGTGATGACCAGTACCACGATGGCAATGCGCACCGGCGTCTTGATGTCCTGGCTGGCGTAGTAGCCCGGCGCCAGCACCTTGATCGCCACCAGGCCCAGCAGGCCGGCGCCATAGCCCATCAGGGCCGTCGTGGTCTGATGCACGTCGCGGTCGGTGAAGGCACCGTAGTGGTAGAGCACGGCCACCAGCGGCCTGGAAAACGTCAACAAGGCCACGGCGCAGGGCACGGCCAGCAGCACGACCAGGCGCAGGCCCCAGTCGAGCATCGCCGAGTACCGGGCCGCGTCGTTGGCGGCCTTGGCGGCTGCCAACTGCGGCATCAGGACCACGCCCAAAGTCACGCCGAGGATCGCGGTGGGGAACTCCATCAGGCGGTCGGCATAGGTGAGCCAGGTCACGCTGCCGGGCGTCAGGTGCGAGGCGATCTGAGTGTTGATCAGCAGCGAAATCTGCGCCACGCCCACGCCCAGCAGGGCTGCGCCCATGAGTTTCGCTACGTTTTTGGTAGCGGAATCCGACCACGCCGCCTGGATTGCCGCCCAATTCAGTCCGATCCTGGGCAGCAGGTCCATTCTCATGAGCGCCGGCACCTGAACGCCCAGCTGCAGCAAGCCGCCCAGCATCACGCCGGCAGCCATGGCGTAGATCGGCTCGATGCCCTGCGCCTTGAACCAGGGCGCGCCCCACCAGGCCGCCGAAATCATGGCCACATTCAGCAGCACCGGCGTCGCGGCCGGCACGGCGAAACGCTTCCAGGTGTTGAGGATGCCCGCAGCCAGCGCCACCAGCGACATGAAGGCGATGTAGGGAAACATCCAGCGCGTCATGAACACGGCCACCTCGAAGCCGCGCGGCTCCTGCTGCAGGCCGCTGGCCATGGCCCAGACCAGGACGGGCGCGGCCGCCACGCCGAGCACGCAGGTCAGCAGCAGCGCCCAGGCCAGCACCGTGGCGACATGGTTGATCAGCCCTTGCGTGACTTCATCGCCGTGCTGCGCCTTGCTGGCGGCCAGCACCGGCACAAAGGCCTGGCTGAACGCGCCCTCGGCAAACAGGCGGCGAAACAGGTTGGGAATGCGGAACGCGACATTGAACGCATCGGTCAGCGCGCTGGCGCCAAAGGTGGAAGCCACCAGCAGTTCGCGCACCAGACCGGTGATGCGCGAGGCCAGGGTGAACAGGGAAACGGTGGAAGCGGCTTTGAACAGACTCACGGGGGCAGAGTGTAGCCGCGAGCCCCCGGGCCGAACCGGTGACCAAAGGGGCGCCAGCGCTGCAATCCGCGAGACTGGTACAATGCTCCGTTTTGCTGACAACATCCACAGACTCAAGGAACCATCGAAATGGCAGTAGGAAAGCCCAAGAAAAAGAACCCGCGCCTGGCGTCGGGCCGTAAACGCGTCCGCCAGGACGTCAAGATCAATGCCGCGAACACCTCGCTGCGCTCCAAATACCGCACCGCCGTGAAGAACGTCGAGAAGGCCGTTGCCGCTGGCGACAAGGCCAAGGCCACCGAGCTGTTCGGCAAGATGCAGGCCGTGGTCGACACCGTGGCCGACAAGGGCATCTTCCACAAGAACAAGGCCGCTCGCGACAAGAGCCGCCTCTCCGCCAAGGTCAAGGCCCTGGCGACCTCTGCCCAAAAGGCCGCCTGAATTTCAGGCAAACCGCCCGGGTTGACTTCTTGAACGAACCAACCCGCCGTTTGTAACGGGTGCGCTGTCAGCAACAACAAAAAAAACCGCCTTCGGGCGGTTTTTTTGTTGGGCGCCAACAAATCAGTCCCTGGGCTCGTCCGGCAGCAAACATGCCTCGACCACCTGCAGATCATTGTCCTTCGCAAAGTTCAGGCAGAAGTCCCAGGCCATGGGCTCGTAGTCGCGCAGGTCATGATGGACCACCACGCATTTGACCCCGTTGACGAGGGTGGGGACACACCAGGGCGAATAGCCCGGATGGCGGCCCGGCCGCGCGCCGCCGGGGCGAAACGGGCTCATCACGCCTGCCAGACGCTCGGCCCAGTCGCTGGGACGAAAGGTCTTGCCGTCTCGGGTGATGCCCTGGATGAAGACTTCTTTGGCGGAATTGGAAACCATCGGGTAGAGGCGGTTGATCGACGAGCGCCCCGGGAGGATCACTCCCTGTCGCGCAGCCGAAGTATTATATCTTATATAAGACTTAGACCCGACAAGACCCCGCATCGCAGTGATGCGCAATCGTCAAAAAAGCCGGTGGCCTGTGCGCCTAAAATCGCGTTTCAACGGCCCGACTCGCGTTGGGCCGCTTCGTTTTGGAGCCAACCCTGGAGTGAGACCCATGAACGCAGCCGCGTCCGATTTCATCGAAGCCGCCTCCCCGCACACCATGAACACCTACGGCCGCCTGCCGATCGCCTTGTCGCACGGCCAGGGCTGCCGCGTCTGGGACGTCAACGGCAAGCAGTACCTGGATGCGCTGGGCGGCATTGCGGTCAACACCTTGGGCCACAACCATCCGCAACTGGTACCCGCGCTGCAGGACCAGGTGGCCAAAATCATCCACAGCTGCAACTACTACCATGTGCCCAACCAGGAAAAGCTCGCCGCCAAGCTGGTGGAACTGGCAGGCCTGAGTGATCTCGGCGGCAAGGCCTTCTTCTGCTGCACCGGGCTGGAGGCCAACGAGGCGGCGCTCAAGCTTGCGCGCAAGTTTGGCCACGACAAGGGCATCGAGCGGCCCGAGATCGTGGTCTATGAAAAGGCCTTCCACGGCCGCAGCATCGCGACCCTGAGCGCGACCGGCAACGCCAAGGTGCAGCAAGGCTTTGGCCCGCTGGTCGAAGGCTTCATCCGCGTGCCGCTCAACGACATCGAGGCCCTCAGACAAGCCACCGAAAACAACCCGAACGTGGTGGCCGTGTTCTTCGAGACCATCCAGGGCGAAGGCGGCATCAACCCGATGCGCATCGAGTACCTGCAGCAGGTGCGCAAGCTGTGCGACGAGCGCGACTGGCTGATGATGATCGACGAGGTGCAGTGCGGCATGGGCCGCACCGGCAAGTGGTTCGCCCATCAATGGGCCGGCATCCTGCCCGACGTGATGCCGCTGGCCAAGGGCCTGGGCTCGGGCGTGCCGATCGGCGCGGTGGTGGCCGGCCCCAAGGCCGCGGACATCTTCCAGCCCGGCAACCACGGCACGACCTTCGGCGGCAACCCGCTGGCCATGCGCGCCGGCGTCGAGACCATCCGCATCATGGAAGAAGACGGCCTGCTGGACAATGCGGCCAAGGTCGGCGCCCGTCTGAAGTCCGCGCTGGAGCGCGAGCTCGCCGGCCTGCGCGGTGTCACGGAAATCCGCGGCCAGGGCCTGATGCTTGGCGTGGAACTGGCCCAGCCCTGCGGTGCGCTGACCCAGCGCGCGGCCGACCGCGGCCTGCTGATCAGCGTGACCGCGGACAACGTGATCCGCCTGGTGCCGCCGCTGATCCTGACAGCCGCCGAGGCCGACGAGGTGGTGGCCATCCTGGTCCCGCTGGTCAAGCAGTTCCTTGCCGAGGAGGTTTCATGATGAAGCATTACCTGCAGTTCAGCGACCTGAGCGCCGGCGAGTACGCCTACCTGTTCGAGCGCGCCGCGCTGATCAAGCAGAAGTTCAAGGCCTACGAGAAGCACCACACGCTGAGCGACCGCACGCTGGCGATGATCTTCGAGAAGGCCTCGACGCGCACGCGCGTGAGCTTCGAGGCCGGCATGTACCAGCTCGGCGGCTCGGTCGTGCACCTGACCACCAGCGACAGCCAGCTCGGCCGCGCCGAGCCGATCGAGGACAGCGCCAAGGTCATCAGCCGCATGGTCGACCTGGTGATGATCCGCACCTTCGGCCAGGACAAGATAGCCCGCTTTGCCGCTCATTCGCGCGTGCCCGTGATCAACGGCCTGACCAACGAGTTCCACCCCTGCCAGATCCTGGCGGACCTGTTCACCTTGCTCGAACACCGCGGCAGGAATTCCGAAGGAAAGCTGGACCCCGCTTTCCTGCAAGGCAAGACCGTGGCCTGGGTCGGCGACGGCAACAACATGGCCAACACCTGGCTGCAGGCGGCGGAACTGCTGGGCTTCACGGTCCATGTCAGCACGCCCAGCGGCTACGAGGTCGACCAGTCGATCGCCGGCATCCGCTCGGCCGACAGCTACAAGCTGTTCAAGGACCCGATGGATGCCTGCCGCGGCGCCGACCTCGTGACCACCGATGTCTGGACCAGCATGGGCTACGAAGCCGAGAACGAGGCCCGCAAAAAGGCCTTTGCCGACTGGTGTGTGGACAGCGAGATGATGCGCGCGGCCAAGCCCGACGCGCTGTTCATGCACTGCCTGCCCGCGCACCGCGGCGAGGAAGTCGAAGCCGAGGTGATCGACGGAGCGCAGTCCGTGGTCTGGGACGAGGCAGAAAACAGAATGCATGTGCAAAAGGCACTCATGGAGTACCTTTTGCTGGGCCGGCTTGGCTGAAGGCCAGGACGGACATGCATTCTGTTTCGGCGCAGGCTAACTTCGTGCAACGAAGTTAAGCGCAGCGGCCGTAGCCAAAATCGCATGCTGTGCAAAAGGCACTCAGGGAGTACCTTTTGCTGGGTCGCCTCAGTTAACGTTCAGGCCGAGCGCGCCGCATCGAACGCAACGCCGCCGCGCGACGGCAGCTTGCCGAGCTTGACCAGGCGCGACTCGACGGCCCAGCGCGTGCGGCCCATGTCCTGCGCGAGCTGCTTCAAGTCCACGCCCTCTGCAAAACGGGCTTCAAGCTGCTCGTCGTCCTCGCCGGACCAGGGCTTGCCAGCGTTGGGCGGCTGCGGGCGCCGGGGTTTAGCCTGCTCGCGTTCGTCCAGCGCACGCGTTACCGTAAACAGCGCGCGTATTACCAGCGGGGCGTTGTAAGGACTGTCATCGGGCATCATTTCCCCAGTGACCGGGTGAATGCCCTGGGCCAGGGTCCCGATAATCTGCCTTGCGTTGTGCAGTTCCATGTTTGCTCCTGAGTGAAAGAGTCGATGGCCGGATACTGTATTTACGTACAGCAATCCTCCCAACGCAGCAACCACCAAGCCCGTTGACGAACCATGACTGCTTCTGAACATCCCGCCGCCGTCCATCCCTGCCTGAGTTGCGGCGCCTGCTGCGCCAGCTTCCGCGTCGACTTTGCGGTCTACGAGCTCGACGAGATGGGCGGCAGCGTGCCTGCCGGCCTTGCGATCGAGATCAACGGCAGCACCTGCCGCATGCGCGGTACCGACCATGTGCCGATACGCTGCGCCGCCCTGAGCGGCACGCTGGGCGAACAGGTGGCTTGCGGCATCTATGAATGGCGGCCCTCGCCCTGCCGCGAATTCGAGGCCGGCAGTGATGCCTGCGCCAGGGCACGCATGCGCCATGGTTTGCCGCCGCTGGAGCATTCGATACTTTAGGTTTCAATTATTTTTGCCTAATGTTGTAAATAACCGACACCACGGGTTTTTTGAGCGGTGCAAACTTCGTTTCATCATGAAACGCACCCCAAGACAGATCTGGGACATCTCACCGCCCGTGGCGCCGGATTCACCGGTGTTTCCGGGCGACACGCCCTACCAGCAGGCCTGGGCCGCGAGCATCGCGCCGGGCTGCCCGGTCAACGTCAGCACCATCACCCTGTCGCCCCATGTGGGCGCGCACGCCGACGCGCCGCTGCACTACGACCCGCAGGGCGCCACCATCGGCGCGGTCGACCTCACGCCCTACCTCGGGCCCTGCCGCGTGATCCACGCGATCGCCAAGGGCCCGCTGATCGAATGGGAGCATATGGCGCACGCCGTCCACGAGCTGCCGCCGCGCGTGCTGGTGCGCACCTATGAGCGCATGCCGATCGAGCGCTTCGACCCCCAGCTCGCGGCCTACGCGCCCGAGACCATTGAGCGCCTCGCCGCGCTCGGCGTGCAGCTGATCGGCATCGACACCGCGAGCATCGACCCGGCCGACAGCAAGGCGCTGCAAAGCCACCAGGTGATCCGCCGCCTCGGCCTGCGCGTGCTGGAAAACCTGGTGCTCGACGAGGTGCCCGAAGGCGACTATGAACTGATTGCCCTGCCGCTGAAGCTCATGACGGCCGACGCCTCCCCGGTTCGCGCGATCCTGCGCGCGCTTGACTGACCCCCGCCCTGACTGCGAGACCCCCATGAAAACCCTTGACGAGATCCGCGCGCTCGACGCGCAAGACCCGCTGCGCGGCCTGCGCGAGCAGTTCGAACTGCCCAGCGGCACGATTTACCTCGACGGCAACTCGCTCGGTGTGCTGCCCAAAACCGCAGCCGCGCGCGTGGCCGACGTGGTCACGCGCGAATGGGGCCGCGACCTGATCGGCAGCTGGAACAGCGCGGACTGGTTCAGCATGCCCCAGCGCCTGGGCGACAAGATCGCGCGGCTGATCGGCGCCAAGCCCGGCGAAGTCGTTGCCACCGACAGCACCTCGATCAACCTGTACAAGGTGCTGAGCGCTGCGCTCAGCATCGCCGCACAGGACTCGCCCGAGCGCAAACTGATCGTGAGCGAGCGCAGCAACTTCCCGACCGACCTCTACATCGCCGAGGCGCTGTGCAAGGAACGCGGCTACCGCCTGCGGCTGGTCGAGCCCGAGGAGATCGCGTCGGCCTTGACGCCCGAGGTCGCCGTGCTGATGCTGACCCATGTGAACTACCGTACCGGCGCCATGCACGACATGGCGGGCGTCACCGCCGCCGCGCATGCGGCAGGCATCCTCACGGTCTGGGACCTGGCTCACAGCGCCGGTGCCGTGCCCGTGGACCTGCATGCTGCGGCGGCCGACTTCTCGATCGGCTGCGGCTACAAGTACCTCAACGGCGGCCCCGGCGCGCCTGCCTTCGTCTGGGTCCATCCCCGGCACGCCGACCGGTTCTGGCAGCCGCTGGCCGGCTGGTGGGGCCATGCCGCGCCGTTCGAGTTCACGCCCGACTACCGGCCGGCTGCCGGCATCAGCCGCTACCTTTGCGGCACCCAGCCCATACTCAGCCTCGCCGCACTCGAATGCGGGCTCGACGTGTTTCTGGCCGCCGAATCCCTGGGCGGCATGGCGGCGCTGCGCGCAAAGTCGCTGGCGCTGACCGACCTGTTCGTCGAACTGGTGGAGCAGCGCTGCGCAGGCCACGAGCTGGGCATGGCCACCCCGCGCGAACACGCGCAGCGCGGCTCGCAGGTCTGCCTCACGCGCGAGCATGCCCGCGAGCCCGGCGCCGACTCGGGCGCCTACGCCATCGTGCAGGCCCTGATTGCGCGCGGCGTGGTCGGCGACTTTCGCGCCGGCGATGGCGGGCGCCACAAGGACATCCTGCGCTTTGGCTTCACGCCGCTGTACATCGGCTTCGAGGACGTCTGGAACGCGGTGGAACAGCTGCACCAGGTACTCGAGTCCGGCGAATGGCAGCGCGCGGAATTCAACTTCAAACATGCGGTGACCTGATCATGTGCCCCTACGCCACCACCCCCGCCAACCCCCAGGCCCGGCCCGAGGACATCGTTCGCGACGAGAAAGCCCAGCTCGACTTCAGCCAGTCGATGAGCTATGGCGACTACCTGCAGCTCGACGCGATCCTCAACGCGCAAAAGCCGCTGTCGCCCGCGCACGACGAGATGCTGTTCATCATCCAGCACCAGACCAGCGAGCTGTGGATGAAGCTGATGCTGCACGAGCTGCGCGCGGCGATCCGATGCGTCGCGAGCGACGAGCTGCCCAGCGCGTTCAAGATGCTGGCGCGCGTCTCCCGCATCATGGAGCAGCTGGTCCATGCCTGGGACGTGCTGGCCACGATGACGCCGCCCGAGTACAGCGCGATGCGCCCCTACCTCGGCGCCTCGAGCGGCTTCCAGAGCTACCAGTACCGCTGCATCGAGTTCGCCCTGGGCAACAAGAACGCCGCCATGCTCCAGCCCCACGCCCACCGGCCCGACTTGCTGGCGCTGGTGCAGGCGGCCTATGAGGCGCCCTCGCTCTACGACGAGGCCCTGCGCCTGCTCGCGCGCCGCGGCCTGGCCGTGCCGGCCAGCCACCTGCAGCGCGACTGGACCGAGCCCTACGCAGAGAGCGCCGAGGTCGAGCAGGCCTGGCTGACCGTCTACCGCGACCCCAAGCAGCACTGGGACCTGTACCAGCTCGGCGAAGAACTGACCGACCTCGAAGACGCGTTTCGCCTCTGGCGCTTCCGCCATGTCACCACGGTCGAGCGCATCATCGGCTTCAAGCCCGGCACGGGTGGCACGAGCGGCGTGAGCTATTTGCGCAAGATGCTGGACGTTGTGCTGTTTCCCGAGATCTGGAAGCTGCGCACGGATTTATAAGCAGAAACCCCAAAGCGGTTGCCCGACCTATGGGACCGATGGCTGCTGGCTCGGATATCACGCGCGACGCCCCCATTCATAAGCGGGCCACCCGTAGCCGATGGAACATACTTGGCCTACCCGTCTACTATGTATCTTGAGATTTGGGATACCAGAATACCGGGGCCGGCAGGGGAACGGACAATAGCAGGGCGCAACGTACGCTGCACTGGGGCACTCGCCGTTCTCTCGACCGGCCCCAACGAAACCCGCCCCGCAGCCACCGGCGGCACCTCCACTATCGAACTCACCGCCAAGGTCACGCAAGGCGGGAGCCCGAAGGCCGGGGTGGGCGTGTCATTCAGCGTCGTGGCGGAATACGCGTCCGGCGGGCACGCCAGCCACAGCGGAATGCGGCCCACGGGTTCGATTCCTGCCAGTGGAACCTCGGATGCCAATGGCGAAATCAAACTGACCTACCAAGCCGGCGCATTCTCCGGGAAAGAAACCATCGTCGCCGTGGAAGTCAAAGGGCTGACACAGTTGGAGCCAGATGCCGTCACGCCAGCTTCCTATACGCTGCGCGGCTCGACACAGGCGCACCCGAGCAGTCATTGGTTCTCGCGCTCGGCGATTGACGCGCTTAATACGCTGATCAGATTGTTCAATGTCCTTGGCTGGCGCCCCGTCGGCGTCAACGATGCCAGCCTTTCGCAGGGCGGCAGCTTCGACGTGCCGGGCCGCTGGGTCGTGGGCTCGAATCACGCAGAACACCGGATCGGCGAGGAAGTCGACATCAGCTTTGCGGTCGGCGCCGACGCTGGCAAGATCAAGCGCGCTTACGACGACATCTGCCTCAACGGCAAGATGGACATGCCGACCACGGTGCTTTGGCACGACATTCCCCTCAGCGAGGGCGGCAAGTACGCCCCGCATTTTCACGTTCGCCTGAACGGTCAGTACACCACCATGCCGAACATCGGCAGACCCGCGCTGTATCGCCCGCAAGCTGGGCGGCACCCTTGCGTATGGCGGCAATTTGTTCAGAAGAGAGGCGCATGGCGTGATATTACGCTGGGCGTCAAATCGTCTGGACCTCGGTGCCGCGCAACCATGGCCCAAGCAAGCCTGGGCGGCCAGGGCTCGCTGCGGCACCCAAGCAAGCCAATGAGTGTTGGTTGCTTGCCCAGTCATCATGGCAACGGCTGCGGCCCGCCAGCATAGAGCCAGGGCAGATCCAGCAGCCGCTCGCCCAGCAGCTTCATCGAGAGGTCGCGGCCCCAGCGCAGCAGGCCGTCGGCGTGGAAGATCTGTCCGTTGCGCAAGGCCCGCGCCTGCACCCGGGCGCAGCGCTGCCAGCGGTTGAGCGCATAGCGGCGCAGCCGCGTGGGTATGTCCAGCACGTCCATGGCCAGCACCTGCTCGAGCTCGGCAGCGTCTTCTATGGCCATGCCGGCGCCCTGGGCCAGGTAGGGGCGCATCGGATGGGCCGCGTCGCCCAACAGGGCCACGCGGCCCTGCGCCTGCTCGTCGGCGCTGCGCATGGCCGGGCGGTCGCACAGCACCCACAGCCGCCATGACTCGATGGCGTGGACCAAGTCCTGCAAGGGTGTGCAGGCGCCGCGCAAGGCCGCGCTCAGCCCGGCGGCGTTGGCGCTGTGGTCCCAGTCGTCAAGGCCCGAGTCGATGTGGCCATGCACGATGGCCACGACGTTGAGCCATTCGCCGCCGCGCACCGGGTATTGCACGACATGCAGCTTCGGGCCCAGCCAGGCCGTCACCTGCTGGCTGCGCAGGGCCTCGGGCAGGCTGGCCTGCGGCACGAGAGCGCGGTAGGCCAGATGGCCGGTCACACGCGGTGGCCCGTCGCCCAGCAGCCACTGCCGCACGGGGCTCCACAGGCCATCGGCACCGATCAGCACATCGCCCTCGACCACCGGGCCGGTATCGGTCTGCACCGTGACCACACTGTCGGTCTGGGTGAAGCGCTGCAGCCGCTGGTTGAGGTTGAGCCGGGCGTCGGTGCGCAGCTGCACGGCCGTGAGCAGCAACCCGTGCAGATCGGCCCGGTGAATCGTCGCGTAAGGCGCGCCATAGCGCTGCACGGCAACCTCGCCCAGACGCAGCACACCAAGCTCCGCGCCCGAGAGCGCATGGCGCACCTGCAGCCGCTGCGGAAACGCTGCCACCGCCGCCAGCGCCTGGTCCAGCCCCCAGCCGTGCAGCAGCTTGACCACATTGGGGCCGAGCTGGATGCCCGCGCCCACCTCGCTGAACTGGGGGGCGCGCTCGAACAGCCGCACCGCCCAACCAGCGCGCGAACAGGCCAGCGTCGCCGCCAGCCCGCCTATGCCGCCTCCTGCAATCAATGCCTGCCGTGTCATGCAGGCCGATTGTGCCTGCGCATGACGCGTTAGGGCGCAGCCTCAAGCCGCCAGCAGCTGCCTCAGCACAAACGGAAGAATCCCGCCGCTGCGGTAGTAATCGACCTCGATCGAGGTATCGATGCGCAGCGTGACGCCGACCTCCTGCCGGGCGCCGTCGGCACGCGTGATCACCAGCTTCGCGTCGCTTTGCGGCCTGAGCCCGGCGTCGGGAATCACGTCGATGGTCTCGTCGCCCTTCAGGTCCAGGGTCTGCCAGGAGTCGCTGCCCTTGAACTGCAGCGGCAGCACGCCCATGCCGACCAGGTTGGAACGGTGAATGCGCTCGAAGCTGCGCGCCACGACGGCCTTGATGCCCAGCAGCTGCGTGCCCTTGGCGGCCCAGTCGCGGCTCGAACCCGTGCCGTACTCCTCGCCGGCAAAGATCACGGTCGGCGTGCCCTGGGCCATGTACTTCATAGCGGCGTCGTAGATGAACATCTTTTCACCGCCGGGCTGGAACAAGGTCACCCCGCCCTCCTCGCGCGAGCCATCGGCCTTGGGCGGGATCATCAGGTTCTTGATGCGCACATTGGCAAAGGTGCCGCGCATCATCACGTCGTGGTTGCCGCGGCGCGCGCCATAGCTGTTGAAGTCGGCCTTCATCACGCCGTGCTGCAGCAGCCACTGGCCGGCCGGTGAGCTTTCCTTGATCGAGCCGGCCGGCGAGATGTGGTCGGTCGTGATCGAGTCGCCAAACAGCGCCATGATGCGTGCGTTGCTCACCGAAACAGCACCGCTTGAGCCCGCGGCCCCCGTCGTTGGTTCGTTTGCCGCTCTTGTTTCGATAGCAAAATCAGCGAAGAACGGCGGCTCGGCGATATAGGTGCTGTGGGGCCAGGTATAGGCCTCGCCGGCCACGCCCTTGATCTGCTCCCAGAGCTTGCCGGGCTCGGTCTTGACCTTGGCATAGTTCTCGCGGAAGGCCTGGCCGTTCATCGCGTACTTGATCAGCCGGTAGATCTCGTCGCTGCTGGGCCAGATGTCGCCCAGATAGATGTCCTTGCCGCCCTTGCCCTGTCCAACCGGCTCGGTCATCAGGTCGCGCATCACATTGCCCGCGATCGCATAGGCCACGACCAGCGGCGGGCTGGCCAGGAAGTTGGCCTTGAGGTTGGGGTGGATGCGCGCCTCGAAATTGCGGTTGCCCGAAAGGACCGCCGCGCAAACCAGGTCGTTCTTGGTAATGACGTCGTTGATCTCGGCCGTCAGGTCGCCCGCGTTGCCGATGCAGGTGGTGCAGCCATAGCCCGCGAGCGCGAACCCGAGCTTTTCCAGGTAGGGCAGCAGGCCGGTCTGCGTGAGGTACTCGGTGACGATGCGCGAGCCGGGCGCCAGCGAGGTCTTGACATGGGGCTTGACCTTGAGGCCCGCCTCCACCGCCTTCTTGGCCAGCAGGCCGGCGGCCAGCAGCACGCTGGGGTTGGAGGTGTTGGTGCAGCTGGTGATGGCGGCGATCAGCACGTCGCCATTGCCTATGGTCACGCCGCCGGGCGAATGGGCGGTTGCCTGGGCCTGCGCGGCGTCGAGCGTCGGGTGGTTGTCGCACATCTCGACCAGGTCCCGCGGCGCGTTCGGCTGAATCGCCCTGGCATCGCCGTCGCGCGACCCTTGGGCCCCCGGCTGCACCGCGTGGCGCACTTGGAGTTTGCCAGCCGGCTGGTTGAAGCCGTTCTCGGTCACGGGCTTGCTGAACAGGTCGATGAACCGGTTCTTGACCTGGCCGATCTCAATGCGGTCCTGCGGGCGCTTCGGGCCCGCGAGGCTGGGCGTCACATCGCCCAGGTCGAGCTTGATCCACTGCGAGTAGTCGATATCGCCCGACTTCGGCACGCCAAACAAGCCCTGGGCCTTGAAGTAGGCCTCGAAGGCTTCGATTTCATTCTTGCTGCGCCCGGTGCCATGGAAGTATTCGATGGTCTTCTCGTCCACCGGGAAGAAGCCCATGGTCGCACCGTACTCGGGCGCCATGTTGGCTATTGTTGCGCGGTCCGGCAGGGCCAGGGTGCGCGTGCCTTCGCCGAAGAACTCGACGAACTTGCCCACCACCTTGTGCCGGCGCAGCATCTCGGTGACCGTCAGCACCAGGTCGGTGGCGGTCACGCCTTCGCGCAGGCGGCCGGTCAGCTCGAAGCCCACCACGTCAGGTGTCAGGAAGTACACCGGCTGGCCCAGCATCGCGGCCTCGGCCTCGATGCCGCCCACGCCCCAGGCCACCACGCCAATGCCGTTGATCATGGTCGTGTGGCTGTCGGTGCCGACCAGGGTGTCGGGGTAGTAGACGCCGTCTTTGGCCTGATGCACGCCACGCGCCAGGTATTCGAGGTTGACCTGGTGCACGATGCCAAAGCCCGGGGGCACGACGCCGAAGGTGTCGAAGGCCTGCATGCCCCATTTCATGAACTCGTAGCGCTCGCGGTTGCGCTGGAATTCGAGTTTCATGTTCAGGTCCAGCGAGTCCTTCTGGCCGTAGGAATCGACCATGATCGAGTGGTCCACAACCAGGTCCACCGGCACCAGCGGCTCGATGCGCTTGGGGTCCTTGCCCAGCTTTTGCGCCACGCTGCGCATCGCGGCCAGGTCGGCCAGCAGCGGCACGCCGGTGAAGTCCTGCAGCACGACGCGGGCCACCACGAACGGAATTTCGTCGATGCGCACGGCCTCGGGCCCCCAGTTGGCCAGCTGCGCCACATGCTCGGGCGTGACCTTCTTGCCGTCGCAGTTGCGCAGCACCGACTCCAACACGATGCGCAGCGACACCGGCAGGCGGGAGACATTGGGGAACTGCTTGGCCAGGGCCGGCAGCGAGTAGAGCTGGCCAGTCTTGCCGGAGGCGGTTTTGAAACCTTTCAGGGTGGAGGCGAAAGCGTGGGCGGCGTTCCTGGCCATGACGGACTCCGTGAATTGAATCAAAGAGTCCTATTCTGGCAGGCTCCGCTCAAATCTTCACCACGCCTTTTGCGGCGCCCCGGCGTCATCGCCCCTGTTTCGCAGCCCCACGAACTGCAGCTCGGCCAGCACGGCCACCGTCAGCGCCTGGGCCAGAATCCAGGCTTCGCCGAGCGGCGTGGGCGTGATCCAGCCGCTGAGGAGCAGCACCACGCAGTCGATCGCCCAGATCACGTTGCCTGCGACGAACAGCCAGACCACGGGGCGCGGCAAGGGCTGACGGGTGGCCACAAGGGCCACCGCCGCCGCGTACACCAGCAGAAACAGGCCGGTACCCGTCAGCAGGGCGGGAGGCAGGCCGAGCAGCCGGGCCAGCTGGCCGGTGAACAGCAGCTGCAACAGGCCGGTGGCCAGGCAGGAGGCGGCGTCGGCCCACAGGACACGGTGCAGGAAACGGGGAGAAGACAGGATGGACATGACAGACTCCTTGGGTTGGGGATGAAACACCGTCCACGGGACAGCGCCGGAGCCGATGATTGCCGCGCCGACGCAGCAAGTCGATGACGTGGCAGGTAATGGGCTGGCTGCCTGATCGGGCCTACGATGCGGCCATGATCGCCACCGCCCCCTCCCCCAGGCCCCCCTCTTCGCCCCAGCCTTTCGGAGAGCATCTGCGGCGAACCTTTGGAGAGCAACTGCGGTACTGGCGCCAGCATCGCCGCCTGAGCCAGCTCGAGCTGGCGCACGAAGCCGAGATTTCCACCCGCCACCTGAGCTTTGTGGAAACCGGCCGCGCCCTGCCCAGCCGCGAAATGGTGTTGCGCCTGTCCGAGCGGCTGGACATTCCGCTGCGCGAGCGCAACGCCCTGCTGGTGGCCGCCGGCTACGCGCCCATGTACCGCGAGCGCCCACTCGACGATCCGGCGCTGGCCTCGGCCCGGCAGGCGGTGGAGCTGATCCTCAAAAGCCACGAGCCCTTCCCGGCGCTGGCGCTGGATAGGCACTGGAACCTGGTCGCCGCCAACGCCGCCCTGCCCCAGCTGTTGGCCGGCGCCGATGCCGAGCTGCTCAAGCCACCGGTCAACGTGCTGCGCCTGAGCCTGCACCCCCGCGGTCTGGCCGCCAGGATCGTGAATCTCGCGCAGTGGCGCACCCACCTGTTCGAGCGACTTCGCCAGCAGGTGGCGGCCACCGCTGACCCGGTGCTCGCGGATTTGCTCGAGGAACTGCGGGGCTACCCGATGCCCGAGGGGGCGCAAGACACGCAGCTGGAAGGCGAACACCTGGGCGTGGTCATGCCCTTCCAGTTCAGGACCGGGCATGGCGTGCTGAGTTTCATCAGCACCACGACGATTTTCGGCACGCCGGTCGATGTGACGCTGCAGGAACTGATGCTGGAGACCTTCTTCCCGGCCGACCCGTTCACCGGCGAGGTGCTGCGCCGGCTGCTGTCGCCCGCGTGATCGCGCGGGTTCTGCGTTTCGGTCAGCATGAAAGACACTGGAGACAAGCAAAATGAGCGAAACCATTCACCACAGGATCTGCCCCTTGTGCGAGGCCTGCTGCGGCCTCGAGCTCAAGGTGCGCGACGGCCGGGTCATCAGCATCCGCGGCCATGACAGCGACGTGTTCAGCGCCGGCTACATCTGCCCCAAGGGCGTCGCGCTCAAAGACCTGCACGAAGACCCGGACCGGCTGCGCGCGCCGCTGATCAAGCGCAACGGCGAGTTTGAAGAAGCCAGCTGGGATGAAGCCTTCGCCGAAATCGAACGCCGACTGCCGCCGCTGCTGGCCGCGCATGGGCGGCAGTCGGCCGGCCTAGTCATCGGCAACCCCTCGGCCCACAAGATCAGCCTGCTGCTGTACTTCACGCGGCTGGTCAAGGCGCTGGGCACGCGCAACGTCTTCACCGCGGCCACACTGGACCAGATGCCGCGCCACCTGGCCAGCGGCCTGCTGTTCGGCCACTGGATGAGCGTGCCGGTCCCCGACATCGAGCGCTGCGACTTCCTGCTGATGCTCGGCGCCAACCCGGTCGCGAGCAACGGCAGCATGTGGACCGTGCCCGACTTTCGCGGCAAGGCCAAGGCGCTGCGCGCACGCGGCGGCAAGCTGGTGGTGGTCGACCCGCGTCGCACCGAGACTGCGGCGCTCGCCGACGAGCACCACTTCATCCACCCGGGCGCCGATGTGTTCCTGCTCCTGGGCATGGTGCATACGCTGTTTGACGAGCAACTGGTCAAGCTCGGCCGCATCGGGCCTTTCGTGAACGGCGTCGACGAGGTGCAGGCTGCGGTGCAAACCTTCAGCGCCGAGGCCGTGGCCGCGCGCTGCGGCCTGGAAGCGGGCACCATCCGGCGGCTGGCGCGCACATTGGCCGACACCGATCGCGCTGCCGTCTACGGCCGCATCGGCACCTGCACGCAGGCCTGCGGCAGCCTCGCCACCTGGCTCATCGATCTGCTCAACATCCTGACCGGCCATCTGGACGAACCGGGCGGCGCCATGTTCCCCAAGGCAGCGGCGTTTGCCGCCAACACCATCAGCCAACCCGGCTCGGGGCGCGGCGTGGTCACGGGCCGCCACGCCAGCCGCGTGGGCGGCGCGCCGGAAATCATGGGCGAGCTGCCCCTGACCTGCCTGGCGGAAGAGATCGAGACCGCAGGCGAGGGCCAGATCAAGGCGCTGGTCACCGTCGCCACCAACCCGGTGCTGTCCTCACCCAACGGCGAGCGGCTCGCGCGCGCGCTCGACGGGCTGGACTTCATGGTCAGCCTGGACATCTACCTCAACGAAACCACGCGCCACGCCGACGTGATCCTGCCCGCCCCGTCGCCGCTGGAGGACATGCACTACGACGTGGCCTTCCCCCAGCTCTCCTGGCGCAACCACGCGCGCTACAGCAATCCCGTGCTGCCGCGCGCGCAGGGCCAGCCGCAGGAATGGGAAACCCTGCTCAAGCTCGCAGCCATTGTCCAGGGCCAAGGCGCGGCAGCCGACGCCAGGCGGATCGACGACGAGAACTTCGCCCAGGACGCGAAGAAGTTGTTCGGCGAACAAGCGCAAGCCGTGATCGATGCCACGCAGGGCCTCATCGGCCCGGACCGCCTGCTCGACCTCGCGCTGCGCACCGGCCCCTATGGCGACCAGTTCGGCCGCCAGGCCGACGGCCTGACGCTGGCGAAAGTCAAGGCGGCGCCCGATGGCATCGACCTGGGCGAACTGAGCTCCCGCATTCCCGAGATGCTGCGCACCCCCTCGGGCAAGGTCGAGCTCGCACCGCCAGCGCTGCTGCAGGACCTGCGGCGCGCCGCCAAGGACCTCGCGCAGCCGGTGCCCGAGATGGTGATCGTCGGCCGGCGCGACATCCGCTCCAACAACAGCTGGATGCACAACCTGCCGCTGCTGGCCAAAGGCCCGTTCCGCTGCACCGCGCTGGTCAACCCCGCCGACGCGCAGCGCCTGGGCCTGGCCGACGGCTCGCTTGCGCGCATCAGCAACAACGGCCGCAGCATCGAAGCCCAGGTGCAGCTCAGCGACGAGATGATGCCCGGCGTGGTGAGCCTGCCCCACGGCTGGGGCCATGGCCTGCCCGGCGCCCGCCTGTCGCTGGCCGCCGAGCGCCCCGGCGTGAACCTCAACGCCCTGCTCGATGAGGACCGGCGCGACCCGCTGTCGGGCAACGCGGTGCTCAGCGGCGTTCCCGTGCAGCTGACTGCGGCATGACGCTTGTTCGTTGTTGCGTTGCATGTCTGACGTCGATCGGGCATGTTGGGGCCGGTGCCCGCACCATAGTTCTTGCACCGGGTCCCGAATAACTGCTGAAGGAGATCCCGTCATGAAGAACAAACTCCCCGCGCTATTCCTGGTTCTCGCCGTTGCGGTTCTGGGAGCGCCCCTTGCCTGGGCGCAAGCACCCGCGCACATGATGGTGACACCAGATCAACTCAAGTGGACGGATGTAGCCTCCCTGCCGGCCGGCGCCAAGCTTGCGGTGATTGAAGGCCCGCTCAGCGAGGCAGTTCCGTTCACGTTTCGCTTGAAGTTGCCCGCCAGCTACCAGATCCCCGCCCATTGGCATCCCGCGATTGAACATGTCACTGTCATTTCCGGGGCCTTCAACATGGGCATCGGGGACAAACTGGACAAGTCCCAAACCAAACCGCTATCGGCTGGAGGCGTTGCCATCATGCAGCCGAAGACCCATCACTTCGGATGGACGGATCAAGAGACCATCATTCAGGTTCACGGCGTCGGACCCTGGGCCATCAACTACGTCAACCCCGCAGATGATCCGAGGAAGAAATAGGCCATCCCGAGACCAGTCCAGCTGAGCCGGCGTACGGCACCGAGCGGTGGGTCTTGACAATAGCATCGAGCGCGACCCGCCGACTCAGGCAAACACGGCTTCGAAGTCGATCTCCTCGCCGGCCGGCATTTCCAGGCGCAGCGCGTTTTCCACATGCGTGAGGTGCCCGACCATCAGCGCGCTGGCGCGATCGGCATCGCGGGCCTCCAGCGCGTCGACGATCTCGCCGTGCTCGTGGTGCGGGCAGGCCGGCACGCCCGGCGCGTCGTACAGCGCGATCACCAGGCAGGTCAGCGAGCAGAGCTCGCGCATGTACTTGCTGAGGTAGGGGTTCTGCGCCATTTCGGCGATCAGGATGTGGAACTCGCCGGACAGGCGGATGATCGCGCGCCGGTCATTGCGCGCACGCGCCTCCGCTTCCAGCGCGATGTTCTTGCGCAGCCTTGCCAGCTGGTCCTTTTTGGCACTGGCGGCCAGGTCGCGCACCAGGCAGGCCTCGACCAGGCGCCGCGCATTGAACACCTGTCTTGCCTGCCCCACCGTCGGGCTGGACACAAAAGTGCCGCGGTTGGGCTCGACGGTCAGGATGCTGTCGTGCGACAGCCTGGCCAGCGCCAGCCGGATCTTGGTGCGGCTCACGCCGAACACGCCAGCCAGTTTTTCTTCCACCAGCTTGGTGCCCGGCGGCAGCCGGTGCTCCCAGATCGCGCCGAGGATCTTCTCGGTGATTTCCTCCACCGAGGCACCCGAGGCTTCGGCATCGGGTTTGGGCTGTTCAGGGGCAGCAGCGGGCATGACGGTCTCCTGGGTTCGAACACTTTGTACGACAGGCATAAATCAATTGTACGCCGGATGTGCGGCCAATTATTCGAAAAGCATGGTCAGAGAGGCCTTGGAAAGCCGCGAAATTCGGGGCTCATAAGGGTAAACACTCATCTTCATCCAAAATACAAAAAATTAAAATCCACTGAACAAAAACGTATTTGATTGCACATCGGTTTTGAACTATTGTTAGCTGGCGCCGGACAGCGCATCCACCATTCAAAAGGAGACAAGCAATGCAGGTTGCGACCACGACACCCATCGCCGCCCGCGCCGCTAACGGCTCCTCCACCAAAAGGGTGGCGGCCGCCAGCCTGGCCGGCACGACGCTGGAGTTCTACGACCATTTCATCTATGGGTCGGCCGCAGCCCTGGTTTTTCCCAAGCTGTTCTTCCCGCAGAGCGACCCGCTGGTGGCGACCCTGCTCTCGTTTGCGAGCTATGGCGTGGCTTTCGCGGCGCGGCCGCTCGGCGCGGCGATCTTCGGCCACTTCGGCGACATCCTGGGCCGCAAGTCCATCCTGTTCATCACCTTGCTGATGATGGGCCTGGCCACCTTCTTCATCGGCCTGCTGCCCAGCTACGCATCGGTCGGCGTGCTGGCGCCGCTGCTGCTGGTGGCGCTGCGCATCATCCAGGGCCTGGCGCTCGGCGGCGAATGGGGCGGTGCGGCCATCATGGTCAACGAGCTCGACCCCGAGGGCAAACGCCGGGGCCTGCTCGGCAGCCTGGTCCAGATCGCGGCGCCGATCGGGCTGCTGCTGGCCAACGGCGTGTTCGCGCTCGTGACCTGGCAGGTGTCCGAAGAGGCCTTCCTGAGCTGGGGCTGGCGCGTGCCCTTCCTGCTGAGCGCGGTGCTGGTGGGCGTGGGCCTGTACATCCGCTCCAATGTGAGCGAGTCCAAGGTCTTCGAGAAGATGGAGTCCGCCCACCAGGAGTCGCATGCCCCGATCAAGGAAGTGCTGACCCACTACAAGCGCCAGCTGCTGATCGCTTTCGGCGCGCGTCTGGGCGGCGACATCGCGTTCTACGTGTTCACGCTGTTCCTGCTGTACTTCGTGCCCACCAAGCTCGGCCTGCCCAAAAGCGTTGCGCTCAACGCCGTGCTGCTCGGCGCAATCGCGCAGATCCTGTTCATCCCGGTGGCGGGCTGGCTGTCGGACCGCATCGGCCGCCGCCCGGTGCTGATGTTCGGCGGCATCGGTGGCGCGCTCTGGGCCTTTGCCTTCTTCCAGCTGGTGCAAACCAAGGATCCGGTCTCCATCATGGCCGCGTCCTTCGTCGGCATGGTGCTCGTGTCCTTCATGTTCTCGCCGCTGGCCTCGTTCCTGCCCGAGCTGTTCGCCACCCGTGTTCGGGTCACGGGCTCCTCGCTGGGCTTCCAGTTTGCCGGCGTGTTCGGCGGCGCGCTGGCGCCGATCATCGCGACCAGCCTGCTGGCCGCCTACAACACGACCCTGCCGGTCGCGCTCTACCTGGCCGTGGTCTGTGCGCTGATCGCGCTGTCGGCCTGGGCCGCACGCGAGACCGCGCACATGAACCTGAGCGACGCCGGCCACGGCCGCTAATCACACGCTTGCCAAGGAGCTCCTGTGGAAACCTTCGACACCGTCATCCGCCACGGCACCGTGGCGACGGCCTGCGACGTGATGGCCTGCGACATCGGCATCAAGGATGGCCGCATCACCGCGCTGGGCCAGGGCCTGGCGCGCGGACGAAGCGAGATCGACGCCAGCGGCAAGCTGGTGCTGCCCGGCGGCGTCGATGCACATTGCCACCTGGACCAGCCCATGGGCGAGGGGCTCAAGATGGCCGACGACTTCGCCAGCGGCACGCGCTCGGCGGCCTGCGGCGGCACGACCACCGTGATCCCGTTCGCGGCCCAGATCCGGGGCCAGTCGCTGCGCGCGGCGGTGGACGACTACCACCGCCGCGCCGGCGGCAAGGCGGTGGTGGACTACGCGTTCCACCTGATCGTGACCGACCCGACCGAGCAGGTCCTGCGCGAGGAACTGCCGGCGCTGATCCGCGAGGGCTATACCTCGTTCAAGATCTACATGACCTACGACGACATGAAGCTCGACGACGGCCAGATCCTGCGGCTGCTGAGCGTGGCGCGCGAGCATGGCGCGCTGGCCATGATCCATGCGGAAAACTCCGACTGCATCGCCTGGCTCACCGAGCAGCTCGAAGCCGCCGGCCACACGGCGCCCAAGTACCACGCCACTTCGCGCCCGATGGCGATCGAGCGCGAGGCCACGCACCGCGCGATCACCTTCTCGGAGCTGGTCGATGTGCCGATCCTGATCGTCCATGTCTCGGGCCGCGAAGCGATCGAGCAGATCCGCTGGGCCCACAGCCATGGCCTGCGCATCTATGCCGAGACCTGCCCGCAGTACCTGTTCCTGACCGCCGACCACCTCGACGACGACGGCTACCACGGCGCCAAATGCGTCTGCAGCCCGCCGCCGCGCGACAAGGCCAACCAGCGCGTGGTCTGGGACGGACTGGTCGACGGGCTGTTCACCATCGTGTCGTCCGACCATGCGCCTTTCCGCTATGACGATCCGCAGGGCAAGAAGCCGGGCGGCAGGGAAGTGCCGTTCCAGTACATCCCCAACGGCATTCCGGGGCTGGAGACGCGATTGCCGCTGCTGTTCTCCGAAGGCGTGGGGCGCGGGCGCATCACGCTCAACCAGTTCGTCGCCCTCACCGCGACCAACCCGGCCAGGCTCTACGGCCTGCACCCGCGCAAGGGCACGATCGCCATCGGCGCCGACGCCGACATCGCGATCTGGGACGTGAACAAGCAGGTCACGATCCGCAACGAACTGCTGCACCACAACGTGGACTACACGCCTTATGAAGGCATGACGGTCACCGGCTGGCCGGTCACGACGCTGGTGCGCGGCGAGGTCGTGTGGCAGGACGCCGAGCTCAGGGGCCGGGCCGGGCATGGCCAGTTCCTGCCCTGCGGCCAGCCCGAGATGGCGCGGCCCAAGCTTGTGGCGCCGCAGGACATGGGGCAATATGTCGCTCGCCAGCCCGCCGCGCTGGGCCAGCTCGCACGCCCTGCCCATGGATGACAGCCGGATGGATCTCCTTGCATCGCAGATCGCTGCACGCGTGCGCGCGGGGGAACTCGACCCCGGCGAGGTGCTGGCCAGCTTTCAGCAGCGCATCGCGCAGCTCAATCCGGCGCTCAACGCCGTGGTCGGCGAGCCTCCTGCGTCGCTAGCCGCCGACCTGGCCGCGCTGCGCCGGCGCGTGGCCGCGGACGAAGCGCTGCCGCTGGCCGGCGTGCCGGTGCTGGTCAAGGACGTGATCTGGGTCCAGGGCCAGCGCGTCACCCAGGGCTCGCTGCTGTTCAAGGACTTCCATGCGCCGCAGGACGCGGTGGCGGTGCAGCGGCTGCGCCAGGCCGGCGCGCTCATTCTCGGCATGGCCAACAGCTCGGAGTTCGCCTGCAAGGGCCTGACCACCAACAAGGTCTACGGCCTGACGCGCCACCCCATGGACCCTTCGTTGACCCCTGGCGGCTCCTCGGGCGGCTGCGCCTCGGCCGTGGCCGCAGGCCTGGTGCCGCTGGCGCTGGGCACCGACGGCGGCGGCTCGAGCCGGCGCCCACCCGCCCATGTGGGTGTCGTCGGCTTCAAGCCCTCCTTCGGCGCCATCCCCGACCCGATCGGTTTTGCCCATGCCTTCAACGGCCTGCAGGTCATCGCGCCGATCACGCGCACGGTGGGCGATGCGGCCCTGATGTTCGATGCCCTCGCGGGCGCCGACCCGCGCGACCCCCAGTCGCTCGACTTCCCCGCGACAGACCCGCGCCCCGCGCGCAGCCTGAAAATCGCCTACAGCCCCAGGCTGGGCCTGGACGTGCCGGTCGACGCCGATGTGCAGGCCGCGATCGAGAGCGCCATAGCCGCGCTGCAGGGCGCGGGCCTGGACATTGCGCGCCACGACCCGCTCTGGCCCACCGGCGCCAACGAAGACGGGCTGATGCCGCTGCAGCATGTGGGCCTGGCCCATCTGTTCGCCGAGGCCTGGCGGCGCGATCCTTCACAGTTCGACCCCGACATCGCGCGCCAGATCGAGCGCGGCCTCGCCTGGAGCGGCGCCGACGTGGCACGCGCGCGCGAAGCCGGCTGGCAGATCGCGCTGACCCTGGCCGAGTTCTTCACCCGCTTCGACCTGCTGATCTGCCCCACCACGCCCTGCGTGGCCTGGCCCAACGACCGGCTCGGCCCCGAGCGCATTGGTGGCGTCGCGGTCGAGCCGCGCGGCCATGCGGTGTTCACGCCCTTCGTCAACCACGCGATGGCGGCCGCAATCTCGATTCCCTGCGGCACCGGGCGCGATGGCCTGCCCGTGGGCCTGCAACTGATCGCGGCGCGCGGCCAGGACCGCATGCTGCTCGATGCCGCCCAGGCCGCCGAACAAATCCTGGGCCCCCTGCCCTTCACCGAAAGACCCTTATGCGCATCCTCGTCCTGAACCCCAACACCAGCGAAGGCATCACGGCGCGCCTGGTCGCCGCCGCCGAAAAAGCTGTCGCGCCCGGCACGCAGATCGTCCCGCTCACGGCGCCGCGCGGCTTTCCCTACATCGCCACGCGGGCCGAGGCGCAGGTCGGCGGCGCGGTCGCGCTGGAGATGCTCGCGCAGCATCACCAGGGCTTCGACGCCGCCATCATTGCGGCCTTCGGCGACCCCGGCCTGTTTGCCGCGCGCGAACTGTTCGACCTCCCCGTCGTCGGCATGGCCGAGGCCTCGATGCTCACGGCCTGCATGCTGGGGCGGCGCTTCGCCATCGTCACCTTTGCCCGCGCACTCGGCCCCTGGTACGAGGAGTGCGTCGAGTCGCATGGCCTCAAGGGCCGGCTCGCCGGCATCCGCATGCTCGACAGCGCCTTCGCCTCCGTCTCCGACGTGCAGGAGGAAAAGGAAGAGCTGCTGGTCGAGCTGGCCAACCGCGCTGTCACCGACGATGAGGCCGATGTGGTGATCCTGGCCGGCGCCCCGCTGGCCGGCCTGGCCGAACGCGTCAAGGACCGCATCCCCGTGCCCGTGGTCGACCAGATGGCCGCCGCCCTCAAGCAGGCCGAAGCCCGGGCCACACTGAAGGTTCGCAAGGCGACAGCCGGCACCTTCCGCCGGCCCGCGGCCAAGACTACGATAGGCCTGTCAGCCGAGCTGGCGCGTCGCTTCGAGCATGGCGAGGGGAAGCCATAGCGGTCCTGGCGCAGGACTCAAGCCGTCGAGGATCAAAGGAATTCGGGCGCCAACCCTTCAGTAATGGGCCTACACAGCTATCAAATACATAGCAACCTGAGGTGATGAATCCGCTCATCCGGCCATGACGAAGCCTTCGACCGCTGGGATCCCCACCATCCTGTTTGGCGCATTCGACCGCCATAACCTGGGTGACCTGCTGTTCCCCCACATCGCCGCTGCCCTGCTGCCGGATGAACAGCTGCTGTTCGCCGGCCTGGCCGAACGGGATCTGCGCCCGCATGGCGGCCACCGGGTCAGGGCGCTGGCGCAGCTGGCCGCGCAATGGAGCGAACGGCCGGTCAAGCTGATCCATGTGGGCGGCGAAGTCCTGACCTGCGACGCCTGGCAGGCCGCGGTCATGTTGTTGCCGCCGGAACAGGCGCAAGCCACGATCGCGTATCTGGAGTCACAGCCCGAGGAAAAGCAGGCATGGGTGCGCTGGAGGCTGGGGCTTTCCGCGCTGGCGCCCTATACCGCGTCACGAGCCCTGTTTCCCCGTGCCGCCAAGGTGATCTACAGCGGGGTGGGCGGTGTGGGTCTTGCCGACAGCGATCCGGCATTGGGCGCCGAGGTACTGACGAACCTCGCGGCAGCGGACGCAGTGGGCGTGCGGGACCGGCAGACGCTCGCGCAGTTGCAAGCAGCAGGTATTGCGGCGCGCCTGCTTCCCGATCCCGCCGTCATGGTCGCGGAGCTGTTCAGCGCGCCGATTCGCGAGTGCTCCGAGCAAGGCGAAGTCGCCCAGATCCGCCAAGCCTTCCCCCAAGGCTATATCGCCGTGCAATTCAGTGCCGACTTCTGTGATGATGAAACGCTGGCACAAATCGCTGTCCAACTTGACTTGATCACGGGCTCCAGCGGCCATGGCGTGGTCTTGTTCCGCGCCGGCGCGGCGCCCTGGCATGATGATCTGAGCTGCCTTGAGCGGGTCGCGGCACGCATGCGCGCGCCATCGGTGAAGGTGTTCAGATCCCTCCATCTGTGGGACATCTGCGCCCTGATCACCAACAGCCGCGGCTATTGCGGCAGCAGCCTGCATGGCCGCATCGTGGCCATGGCCTTCGCGCTGCCGCGGGTCAATCTGCGCCATCCGGCACAGACCCATCAGCCCACCAAGCAGGCCGCTTTCGCCGCGACCTGGGAAGCGCCAGGCCTGCCCGCCACCGTGGCCGTGCATGAGATCGCACAATGGATTCGCGACGCGCTCGCGGGGGATCCGGGACAGCTGCGGCGCACGGCCAGTGAGCTGGTCGTGCATTACCGGCAGGGCTTCAACGCGATCTGGGCCGGGCTGGCATGAAGGGGCGCCCTCACGCAGTGGCGCTTCAGCTCGCTCCGTGGGATCACTCGCTTCAGTCGCTTGCGTTGCGCCGGACTAATCCTTGTAAGTTCGCCGATCGCGACCTAGACTTTCAGCGCCCTCGACAGGCCATGTCGGCCATGCCGAGTTGGCGCATTGATCCCGCAGGAGGGCTCCATAGCCTGACACCCTGAAGGGCGTCTGCTTGAGGTCTGCAACTGCCGCGTGCCGCACCCGCGCTCCATCGGCGGGCCTCCTGGTGCCGGCACCGGCGAAACCAGGCCGGCCAAACTCGTCTACCCATCGTCGAGTCAGGCTCGACGAGCCCGCACATTCATCAACCAGCAGTACCAAGTCCAAGGAGAACAGGTATGCAAGGCGAAAAAATCGGTGAAGAAACAGGAAAGGTGACTTCGCAAAGGGTATTACCGAACCCGGGCGGCGGCCCGAAGATGGAGACCTCTTTCGAGGCGAAATTGACATTGCTGGGCGTCGAAGCAACAGAAACGGGCACCTACTGGTCGGTGGTCCGGCCCGATGGGAGTCTGTATGGCGAGGGCCAAGGCATCATCATGGGCAAGCAGGGCGATCTGGCGACATGGATAGGCCAAGGCGTCGGCACCATCAAGCCAGACGGTGCCATCGGTTACCGGGGCGCCGTGTACTACCAGAGTTCGTCTGCCAAATGGTCGCGCCTCAACAGCGTGGCCGGGATCTTCGAATACGAGGTCGACGCCCAGGGCAGCACCCGAGCCCAAATATGGGAATGGAAGTAGCGCGCGGCCTGACAACGCGCTCGAGTGAACTGCGAGCAGCTGGCGCGGCTCGCAGCCGCTCTGTTATTTCATCGTCAAGTAACGCTTCGGTGCAGGAGTCGCGGACCTTGATCAGCTTGTAGGGTGGGCAGTTTGCTGCCCACGCGGCTTACGTCGCCACGCACGGGCCCTCATCGTGGGCACGCTTCGCTTTGCACACCCTACGCAATTCGCACAAGGGATTCGCGACGCGCTGGCGGCGGACCCAGGACAGCTGCGGCGCACGGCCAGCGAGCTGGTCGTGCAATACCGGCAGGGATTCGACGCGATCTGTGCCGGGGTGGCATGAAGGGGCGCCCTCACGCAATTGGGCTTCAGTTGGCTCTGTGTGGCCACTCGCGCGAGGACTTGTACCGCCAGCGTTGCGCCCACGCGGGGCGCACCGCAGGGAACGGTCAAACGCCCCTCGCGCCACCACGCTTGGCCGGCGACTTGGAAACGCCCCTGACCGACCGCCGCTCATCCCCCGGCATGGGCGGCACATCCGGCACCATTCCGAGCGCGGCGTCGAACTTCGCTTTGCTGGCGCGCTTTGCCCGGTGGGCTATGTAGTCCTCGGCTGCCAGAGCAGCCAGTTTTTCAGCCAGCGCGGTCGCCGCGAGCTGGTTCAGGGAAATGCCTTCGCGCTCCGCGTAAATCTTGGCGTTGTGGTGAATCGAATCGGGCAGGCGCAGGCTCAGTGTGCTCATGATCTCTCTCCGTCTAGCAGGTCAAGAAACTGACCCGGTGTCACAGGTCGCACATCGAAGCGATGCGCGGGGCCGAAATCAGCCAGGTTATGGGTCACCAGGAAGTGGGCTCCCGCGTTGACGGCAGCCTCCAACACCAGCTCATCCTTGGCATCCCTCAGCTGAGGACGCCACAAAAAATGGACCTCCTGTTGAATGGCAAGCTTGCAAATCATGTCCAGGAACGACTCAATCGCATGAGCAGGCAGAGGAACCATCCCCGGCCTCGTCAGCACATCGGCATATTCCATCGCCAACGGCACGGTCAGAAACAACTCAAACTGCGATGCGGTCAACCGGCTCAGCAACTCAAATGAGGCACCATTACGTGAGCGTAAACCCGCCACCAATACATTGGTATCGATGACAATTCTTCGGGGTTTCCTCATGGTATCGCCCATAATACCACTTATGCCCGTTTCTCCAGCAAAGAGGCCCCGCAGGCTCTTCATCTGAGAGACTGGTTATTGGGATGTACCGAGGTCCGCGCCCTCCTTCGAACCTCCAGGGATCGACGACGAGCCCCCATCACCGCAGCGACTCATGATCCGCCAGCCATGCCCCCCTCAAAACGTCTGCAGATGCAACACCTTGGCCAGGGTGTCGAAAAAAATGCAGTACAGGGCGATGGGCAGGGGCAGCCCCAGCAGGGTGCCGATCAGGTAGCTGCGGAATTTGACGCCCGACAGGGCCAGGGCGTAGTTCAGGGCGGGCAGGCTCTGCATCAAAAGCCTCAGCAGCACAACGCTCTTGAGCGGGTGGGCATCGAGCTGGCTGAATATTCTGGCGACGAGCTTGCCATCGAGTTGCCGCAAGGCATCACCGCCCAACAGTCGGACGACCACGAAGGTGCACACACAGGAAATGCTGGCCGCGACGTAGGTGGCCACGCCGCCCCAGGTTTGCCCGAGTGCCAGCACGGCCGCCGCCAGAAAGATCCATCCCGGAATCTGGATCAGGTTGCCCAGCGAATACAGCAGGATGAAGATCACCATCCCGCTGACCTCGTGCTCGATGAACTGCTGGTGCAAAAACGCCAGGCTGAAATGATCCCTGAGGCCGGAGACTTCAAGAACGGCCAGCAGCAGGCCCACAAAGAGGACAACGGCCCAGAGACGTTTGTGGCGGGACATGCCGCCATTGTCCGGCCAAGTCGAGGCATGTGTCTCAGGACGCCCAAACTCGATGACATGCACAATGAACCCCGGCCGAGGCGGCACACCTTCACTGCACAACCGCCGCATCTACGCCACCTCACCTTGATCACACGAGCTTTGTGGTTTATGGCCCACTCGCCCTGTTCGGCAGCGCCTTCTATGCGGTTCTTGTTCATCGGCTCGCAATTTACGCTCCACGCTTCCTCCCCACACTCGGTCACCCTCATGCAGTTGCGCTTCACTGCGTTCGTCGTGACCCACTCACGGCGGGACTTGCACCCGCAGGTGTGCGCCCATGCTGGGCGCACCACCATAAAAAAGCGGCCCGAAGGCCGCTTTTTCAGCTGAGCACAAAGGCCCCGCTCAGACCGTCACTTCCTTGGCCGTCTGCGCATACTCCTCGATCTGGTCGAAGTTCATGTAGCGGTAGACCTTGGCGGCGTCCTGGTTGATGACGCCCATGTCCACGTGGTACTCCTCCACCGTCGGGATGCGGCCGAGCTTGGAGGCGATGGACGCGAGTTCGGCCGAGGCCAGGAACACGTTGGTGTTCTTGCCCAGGCGGTTGGGGAAGTTGCGGGTGCTGGTGGACACGACCGTGGCGCCTTCGCGCACCTGGGCCTGGTTGCCCATGCACAGGCTGCAGCCGGGCATCTCGGTGCGGGCGCCTGCCGTGCCGAACACGCCGTAGTGGCCTTCCTTGGTCAGCTCGGCGGCGTCCATCTTGGTCGGCGGGGCGACCCAGAGCTTGACCGGGATGTCGCGCTTGCCTTCGAGCAGCTTGGACGCGGCGCGGAAGTGGCCGATGTTGGTCATGCACGAGCCGATGAAGACTTCGTCGATCTTGGTGTTCTGCACGGCCGACAGCGGCTTGGCGTCATCGGGGTCGTTGGGGCAGCAGAGGATCGGCTCCTTGATGTCGGCCAGGTCGATCTCGATCACGGCGGCATATTCGGCGTCCTGGTCGGCTTCGAGCAGCTCGGGCTTGGCCAGCCAGGCTTCGACGGCCTTGATGCGGCGCTCCAGGCTGCGCTTGTCGGCATAGCCGTCGGCGATCATGTTCTTCATCAGCACGATGTTGCTGGTCAGGTATTCCTTGATCGGCTCGGGGTTGAGCTTGACGGTGCAGCCGGCGGCCGAGCGCTCGGCGGAGGCGTCGCTCAGCTCGAACGCCTGCTCCACCTTGAGGTCCGGCAGGCCTTCGATTTCGAGGATGCGGCCCGAGAAGGCGTTGATCTTGCCCTGCTTGGCCACGGTCAGCAGGCCCTGCTTGATGGCGTACAGCGGAATCGCGTGCACCAGGTCGCGCAGCGTGATGCCGGGCTGCATCTGGCCCTTGAAGCGCACCAGGATCGACTCGGGCATGTCCAGCGGCATCACGCCGGTGGCGGCACCGAAGGCCACCAGGCCGGAGCCCGCGGGGAAGCTGATGCCGATCGGGAAGCGGGTATGGCTGTCACCGCCGGTGCCCACGGTATCGGGCAGCAGCAGGCGGTTCAGCCATGAATGGATCACGCCGTCGCCGGGGCGCAGGGCCACGCCGCCGCGGTTGCTGATGAAGGCGGGCAGCTCGCGGTGGGTCTTCACGTCCACCGGCTTCGGATAGGCGGCCGTGTGGCAGAACGACTGCATCACCATGTCGGCGGAAAAGCCCAGGCAGGCCAGGTCCTTCAGCTCGTCGCGGGTCATGGGGCCGGTCGTGTCCTGGCTGCCCACGGTGGTCATCTTGGGCTCACAGTAGGTGCCGGGGCGGATGCCCGGCTGGTTGCCATCGACGACCGGCAGGCCGCAGGCGCGGCCGACCATTTTCTGCGCGAGGGTGAAGCCCTTGGTCGAGACAGCGGGGGCTTGCGGCAGGCGGAAGGTGGTGCTGGCGGCCAGGCCCAGGAACTCGCGCGCCTTGGTCGTCAGGCTGCGGCCGATGATCAGGTTGATGCGGCCACCGGCGCGCACTTCGTCGAACAGCACGTCGCTCTTGAGCTGGAAGTCGGCGATCTTCTGGCCGTTCTTCTCGATCTTGCCGTCATAGGGGTAGATGTCGACCACGTCGCCCATGTCCATGCCGGACACGTCGACCTCGATCGGCAGCGCGCCCGAGTCTTCCTGCGTGTTGAAGAAGATCGGGGCGATCTTGCCGCCCAGGGTGACGCCGCCGAAGCGCTTGTTGGGCACGAACGGGATGTCCTGGCCGGTGGCCCAGATCACGCTGTTGGTGGCCGACTTACGGCTGGAGCCGGTGCCGACCACGTCGCCGACATAGGCCACGAGGTGGCCCTTCTTCTTGAGGTCTTCGATGAACTGCATCGGGCCGCGCTTGCCGTCTTCCTCGGGCGTGATGCCGGGGCGGGCGTTCTTGAGCATGGCCAGGTAGTGCAGCGGGATGTCGGGGCGGCTCCAGGCGTCGGGCGCGGGCGAGAGGTCGTCGGTGTTGGTCTCGCCGGTGACCTTGAACACGGTCACGGTGATCTTCCTGGCCACTTCGGGGCGGCTGGTGAACCACTCGGCGTCGGCCCAGCTCTGGATCACCTCCTTGGCAAACGCGTTGCCGGCCTTGGCCTTCTCGGCCACGTCATGGAAGAAGTCGAACATCAGCAGGGTCTTCTTCAGGCCCGCGGCGGCCACGGCGGCCACGTCCTTGTCGTCCAGCAGGTCGATCAGCGGCTTGACGTTGTAGCCGCCCACCATGGTGCCCAGCAGCTCGGTGGCCTTGGCCCTGGAGATCAGGGCCACGGAGAAATCACCATGCGCGACAGCTGCCAGGAAGCTGGCCTTGACCTTGGCCGCGTCGTCCACGCCCGGGGGCACGCGATGCGTCAGCAGGTCCAGCAGGAAGGCGTCCTCGCCGGCGGGCGGGGCCTTGATCAGCTCGATCAGCTCGGCGGTCTGCTGGGCCGACAGCGGCAGCGGCGGAATGCCGAGTGCAGCGCGTTCGTCAACATGGGCCCGGTAGGCTTGCAACATGGGTTCTTCTCCTGTCAAACAAAAATCGTGGGGCGAGGGTTTACTTGGCGGCGGGCTGGGCCGCCGGCGCGGCATCCAGCACGCTGGGCGCCGGGTTCTTCTTCAGGGCTTCGGCCACGGAGGCCTGTACCGGGCTCATGCATTCATCGGCCAGGCGCTGGCCCAGCTTGGTGTTCATCAGCATCGACTTGTTGGCGATCTGCAGCCAGACCGCGCCGGCCTTCGGGTCCTCCAGGCGCACGGCGCCAGTCTTGGTTTCGACCGGGAACATGCGGTACTTGAGGTTCTTGACCTGGACGTCGAAATAGCCGGGCGATTTGGGGTCGGCCGTGACCGTGACGAATGCGCCGAGCTCGCAGGGCAGGCGGCCCACATGCACGACTTCGGCGATCGCCAGCTCGGCCGGCGTCAGCGCAGCTTCGGCCGCTTGGACGCCGGCGGCGACATTCTTGGCCTTGCTCTTGAGGGCTGCTCGGTTGTTGTTGACCGTCTTGGCTTCCGGGCTGGTCTTGGCAGCGGGCTGCGCCAGCGCAAGCGCGGGCGCGATCAGGATCAGGGTGGAGAAAAGAATTGCTTTCATATTGTCTTCGCGATGCTCAGGGACGGGGCGCCCCGAAATAACCTTGGACTTCGGCGGGCAGCGCCCGGCCGGTCTGGTGCGCACGCTCGAGCACCTGCCAGAAATAGCGGTAGCTGGCCCGGTCGTGCAACTTGCCTTCGAAACTGATGGGAGCCCAGTCAGCGCGGGCGGCAGCCACTATTATTTTTGTAGCAACCTCGATCTCGCGCGCTTGCGGCGCAAACGCCTCCAGAATGGGGCGGATCTGGCTCGGGTGGATGCTCCACATGCGCGTGTAGCCGAATTCGCGGGCCGCTTTGCTGGCGGCGGCCTGCATGGCGGCCGTGTCGCTGAATTCCGTGACCACGCAGTGCGACGGCACCTTGCCGTGGGCGTGGCAGGCCGAGGCGATCTCGAGCTTGGCGCGCACGACCAGCGGGTGGGTGAACTGGCCCTGCGCCCCCATGCCCTCGGACGGAATCGCGCCGCCATGGGCCGAGACGAAATCCATGAGCCCAAAGCTCAAGGACTGCACCCGCGGATGCGCCGCGATCTCGAAAGCGAGCTGCACCGCGGCCGGCGACTCTATCAAAACCTGCAGCGGCAAATGACCGGCTGACGCGGCCTCCAGGGCCTTTTCAGCCTCGATCACATCGTCGAGCGACTCGACCTTGGGGATCATGATGTGGGCGAGCCGGTGGCCGGCCCGGCCGGCAATCGTCGCCATGTCCTGCGCGAAAGCCGGGTGATCGACCGGGTGCACCCGCACGGCGACCCGCGCCTGCGCAGCGGCGGAGAGCGCGAGCTCGACCACCAGGGCCGCGTGCTCGGCTTCACCGCCCACCGGCGCACCGTCTTCGCAGTCCAGCGTCACGTCGAACACGCAGGCGCCGAACTCCTCGGTCATCTCGGCCTGCAGTTGCAGGCTCTTGCGCATCCGCGCCTCGACGCCGCTGTAATGGTCACAGACGGGGATGCGAACGCCCGCCGCCTGTGCGCCGAGGAGGATGTTACGAGGGTGTTTCATGGTGTTCGCTCCTTCCCCCGCCGGGGGAAGGCTGGGATGGGGGCGGCACGCGCCGAGCCCCACCCCGGCCCTCCCCCAGCGGGGGAGGGAGAAATGCGTCAGAGCAGGTGGGCCACGCCGGCCTGCTCGTCCTGCAGTTCCTTCAGGGTCTTGTTGATGCACTCCTGGCTGAACGTGTCGATGGCCAAGCCTTCGACCAGCTTGTACTCGCCGCCTTCGCAGGTGACGGGGAAGCCGAACATCACGTCCTTGGGGATGCCGTACTGACCGTCCGACGCAATGCCCATGGTGACCCACTTGCCGTTGGTGCCCAGGGCCCAGTCGCGCATGTGGTCGATGGCGGCGTTGGCGGCCGAGGCGGCCGAGGACACGCCGCGCGCGGCGATGATCGCGGCGCCGCGCTTGCCCACGGTCGGCAGGAACACGTCCTTGTTCCAGACCTGGTCGTTGATCATGTCCTTGACGCTCTTGCCGCCCACGGTGGCGAAACGGTAGTCGGCGTACATGGTGGGCGAGTGGTTGCCCCAGACGGTCAGCTTCTCGATGTCGGCGACCTTCGTGCCGGTCTTGGCGGCGATCTGGCTCAGCGCGCGGTTGTGGTCCAGGCGCAGCATCGCGGTGAAGTTCTTGCGCGGCAGGTCGGGCGCGCTCTTCATCGCGATATAGGCGTTGGTGTTGGCCGGGTTGCCGACCACCAGCACCTTGACATTGCGGCTGGCGACGGCGTTGAGCGCCTTGCCCTGGGCCGTGAAGATCTGCGCATTGGCGGCCAGCAGGTCGGCGCGCTCCATGCCGGGGCCGCGCGGACGGGCGCCCACGAGCAGCGCGTAGTCGCTGTCCTTGAAGGCGGTCATCGGGTCGCTGTGGGCTTCCATGCCGGCCAGCAGCGGGAAGGCGCAGTCTTCGAGCTCCATCATCACGCCCTTGAGCGCGTTCTGGGCTTTTTCATCGGGAATTTCCAGCAGTTGCAGGATCACGGGCTGGTCCTTGCCCAGCATTTCGCCGGAGGCGATGCGAAACAGCAGGGCGTAACCGATTTGACCTGCGGCGCCGGTGACGGCAACGCGAACGGGCTTCTTGCTCATGGTGAAAACTCCAGGAAGTGTGGTGAAACAGGTGCTGGCAGGACGCTCGAACCATGAGCCGACGCCCCGCGAAACAGCGGGCAAGTGTACTCGCGAAAACCCTGAGCCGTCAATTTGTCTTATGTCTTATATAAGATATGATGTGGGATGTAACCCGCGTTGTTTCGCAGCCCCTGACCGAGCCCTTACCGCCCATGGCCCAGCCTCCGATCTCCGTTGCCGACAGTGCGACTTCCAGCCCAGAGCCGGGAGCGCCCGCGACGCCGGCCTTCAGCCCGCTGTACCAGCAGATCAAGGGGCTGATCCTGCAAAGCCTGCAGGCCGGCGAGTGGAAGCCGGGCGAGGCGATTCCGAGCGAGATGGAGCTGGCCGCGCGCTTTCGCGTGAGCCAGGGCACGGTGCGCAAGGCGATCGACGAGCTCGCGGCCGACAACCTGCTGGTGCGCCGCCAGGGCAAGGGGACATTCGTCGCGACGCACGCCGAGCAGCACGTGCAATACCGCTTCCTCAAGCTCATGCCCGACAGCGGCGACCTCGACAGCGAGGGCCCGGCCCAGCGCAACATCATCGAATGCAAGCGCGCGCGCGCCACGGCCGACGTGGCGCGCGCGCTGGCGCTGCGCTCGGGCGACGCGGTGCTGCAGGTGCGCCGGGTGCTGTCGTTCGGCGGCGTGCCCACCATCCTGGAAGACCTCTGGCTGCCGGGCAACGCCTTCAAGGGACTGACCGCCGAACAGATGGCCGGCTACCAGGGCCCGACCTACGCGATGTTCGAAGTCGAGTTCGGCGTGCGCATGGTCCGGGCCGAAGAGAGAATCCGCGCCGTGACCCCTGATGCAGCGCAATGCCTGCTATTGAAAGTAGAGCAGCACACGCCCTTGCTGAGCGTGGAGCGCGTGGCCTACACCTACAACGACGTGCCCATGGAACTGCGCCGCGGCCTGTACCGCACCGACACCCACCACTACCGCAACGAACTCAGCTGAGGCCCCGCCCGAGAGCAGTTGCCGAGAAATTAAGCGAAACCTCCATGTCAGTTTGTTGCGTTGCAATAGAATTTTGAGTTGTTTGCAATTTGCGAATTACAAAGCGGTTACATCCACGAAAGAAGCCCCTCCATGACCGAACTTGCCAAGAAGCGGCCTGAGTTCCGCAACATCAACGCCATCAAGGACCTGCCCACCTACCGCCTGCCGGCGGCCGGCTGGGTGTCCATCCTGCACCGCGCCAGCGGCGCCATCATGTTCCTGCTGATGCCCTTCATCATCTGGATGTTCGATGTCTCCGTCTCCTCCGAAATCTCGTTTGCGAAGTTCAAGGCCGCTTTCAACAGCGGCCTTGGTTTTGTGCCGGGCTGGTTCATCACGCTGGTGGCGCTGGCCCTGATCTGGGCCTATCTGCACCACTTCATCGCCGGCCTGCGCCACCTCTGGATGGACGTGAGCCACGACGCGGTCAGCAAGGAGTTCGGCGCGCTGTCGGCGAAGGTCACGCTGGTGCTGAGCCTGGGCCTGACCGTGGTGCTCGGCGCCAAGCTGTTCGGCCTTTATTGAAACCTTGCGGGACAGATCTTCAGCTCTGTCCCCAACTGACCAGAGGAAACTGACTATGTCCGTGAACTACGGCTCCAAGCGCATCGTCGTTGGCGCGCACTATGGCCTGCGCGACTGGCTCGCCCAGCGCGTCACCGCCGGCCTGATGGCCCTCTTCACCGTGATCGTGCTGGCCCAGCTGATCTTCAGCAAGGGCCCGGTCGGCTACGACCTGTGGGCCGGCATCTTCGCCGCCCAGTGGATGAAGGTGCTGACCTTCTCCGTGATCCTCGCCCTGCTCTACCACGTCTGGGTCGGCATGCGCGACATCTGGATGGACTACATCACGTCCATGGTCTGGCTGCGCCTCTCGCTGCAGATCGTCACCATCGTCTGGCTGGTCGGCTGCGCCGGCTGGGCCATTCAAGTTCTGTGGCGCCTGTGAGGCGCATCCCCATTCCGAGACCCTGAGCATGAGCTATACCAACGCCAACATCACCAAGCGCAAGTTCGACGTCGTCATCGTCGGCGCCGGCGGCTCCGGCATGCGCGCCTCCCTGCAACTGGCCCGTGCCGGCCTCAACGTGGCCGTGCTGTCCAAGGTGTTCCCCACCCGTTCGCACACGGTGGCGGCGCAAGGCGGCATCGGCGCCTCGCTGGGCAATATGTCGGAAGACAACTGGCACTACCATTTCTACGACACCGTCAAGGGCTCGGACTGGCTCGGCGACCAGGACGCGATCGAGTTCATGTGCCGCGAAGCGCCCAAGGTCGTCTATGACCTCGAACACATGGGCATGCCGTTTGACCGCAACCCCGACGGCACGATCTACCAGCGCCCGTTCGGCGGCCACACGGCCAACTATGGCGAAAAGCCGGTGCAGCGCGCCTGCGCCGCGGCCGACCGCACCGGCCACGCCATGCTGCACACGCTGTACCAGCAGAACGTGAAAGCCAAGACCAGCTTCTTCGTCGAGTGGATGGCGCTCGACCTGATCCGCGACGCCGAGGGCGACGTGGTCGGCGTGACCGCGCTGGAGATGGAAACCGGCGACCTGCACATCCTGCAGGCCAAGACGGTGCTGCTGGCCACCGGCGGCGCGGGCCGCATTTTTGCCGCCTCGACCAACGCCTTCATCAACACCGGCGACGGCCTGGGCATGGCGGCGCGCGCCGGCATCCCGCTGGAGGACATGGAGTTCTGGCAGTTCCACCCGACCGGCGTGGCCGGCGCCGGCGTGCTGCTGACCGAGGGCTGCCGCGGCGAAGGCGCGATCCTGCTCAACAGCAATGGCGAACGCTTCATGGAGCGCTACGCCCCCACCCTGAAGGACCTGGCGCCGCGCGACTTCGTCTCGCGCTCGATGGACCAGGAAATCAAGGAAGGCCGCGGCTGCGGCCCGAACAAGGACTATGTGCTGCTCAAGCTCGACCACCTGGGCGCCGAGACCATCCACAAGCGCCTGCCCTCGGTCTACGAGATCGGCGTGAACTTCGCCAACGTCGACATCACCAAGGAGCCGATTCCCGTGGTGCCGACCATCCACTACCAGATGGGCGGCATCCCGACCAATGTGCATGGCCAGGTCGTCGTGCCCAAGGGCGACGTGCATAACGCCGTGGTCAACGGTCTGTACGCCGTCGGCGAATGCTCCTGCGTCAGCGTGCACGGCGCCAACCGCCTGGGCACGAACTCGCTGCTGGACCTGCTGGTGTTCGGCCGCGCGGCGGGCAACCACATCGTGGAGTTCGCCAGCAGCACCCAGTCGCACAAGCCGCTGCCGGCCGACGCCGCCGAACGCACGCTGGCGCGCCTGAACCGCCTGGACGGCACCCACCAGGGCGAATACGCCCAGGACGTGGCCAACGACATCCGCGCTTCCATGCAACAACACGCGGGCGTGTTCCGCACCCAGGCCAGCATGGACGAAGGCGTTCAGAAGATCGCCGCGCTGCGCGAGCGCGTGGGCGGGATCGAGCTCAAAGACAAGTCCAAGGTCTTCAACACCGCGCGCGTCGAGGCGCTGGAAGTGGAAAACCTGATCGAGTGCGCCCAGGCCACCATGGTGTCGGCTGCGGCGCGCAAGGAATGCCGCGGCGCCCACACCGTGAGCGACTACGAGCGTCCGGCCGACGATCCGGTCGCACCGCTGGGCCGCGACGACGCCAACTGGATGAAGCACACGCTGTGGCACAGCGCCAGCAACAGCCTGAGCTACAAGCCTGTCAACCTCAAGCCCATGACGGTCGAGTCGGTGCCGCCCAAGGTCCGCACATTCTGATAAATGAGGGGCAGGGCTTGATCTCTGCCCCACTGATTAAGAGCAGGTAACCACGATGCAAAAACGCACTTTCCAGATCTACCGCTACGATCCCGACAAGGACGCCAAGCCCTACATGCAGACCATCGAGATCGAGCTCGACGGCCATGAGCGCATGCTGCTGGATGCGCTGATGAAGCTCAAGGCGCAGGACCCGACGCTGTCGTTCCGCCGCTCCTGCCGCGAAGGCGTCTGCGGGTCGGATGCGATGAACATCAACGGCAAGAACGGCCTGGCCTGCCTGACCAACATGCTCTCGCTCAAGGGCACCATCGTGCTCAAGCCGCTGCCCGGCCTGCCGGTGATCCGCGACCTGATCGTGGACATGACGCAGTTCTTCAAGCAGTACCACTCGATCAAGCCCTACCTGATCAACGACAACCCGCCGCCCGAGAAGGAGCGCCTGCAGTCGCCCGAAGAGCGCGAAGAGCTCAACGGCCTGTACGAGTGCATTCTGTGCGCGAGCTGCTCCACGAGCTGCCCGAGCTTCTGGTGGAACCCCGACAAGTTCGTCGGCCCGGCCGGCCTGCTGCAGGCCTACCGCTTCATCGCCGACAGCCGCGACGAGGCCACGGCCGAGCGCCTGGACAACCTGGAAGACCCTTACCGGCTGTTCCGCTGCCACACCATCATGAACTGCGTGGACGTGTGCCCCAAGGGCTTGAATCCGACCAAGGCGATTGGCAAGATCAAGGAAATGATGGTCCTGCGGGCCGTGTGAGGCAGCGGTGGGCAACGAAGCTCTGCATCCGGCGGACAAGCACGCCAGGCTCGATGAGCGGGCCCTGAGCAAGCTCAAGTGGCGCTGCCGCCGCGGGCTGCTCGAAAACGACTTGTTCATCGAGCGCTTCTTTGCCCGCCACGAGTCCAGCCTGACGGTCGGCCAGGCTCAGGGACTCAGTGTGTTGATGGATCTGGCAGACAACGACCTGCTGGACTTGCTGCTGCGGCGCAAGGAACCGCAGGCAGGGACAAATACAGAAGAAGTACGCGAAGTACTGGAGATGCTGAGGACCTGCCGCGGCCCCTGAGCGCCGCGCCGGCCCTGGATTTCGAAGCATGCCTTCACCCGATGATCGGCAAACTACCCAAGGAAAGTAACCATGAAACTCGCTGACAACAAAGCCACCCTGTCGTTCAGTAACGGCAGCCCCAGCGTCGATCTGCCGGTCTACCACGGCAGCATCGGCCCCGATGTGATCGACATCCGCAAGCTGTACGCGCAGACCGGGATGTTCACCTACGATCCCGGCTTCCTGTCGACCGCGGCCTGCCAGTCCGCCATCACCTACATCGACGGCGACAAGGGCGAGCTGCTGTACCGCGGCTACCCGATCGAACAGCTGGCGGTGAATTGCGACTTCCTCGAAACCTGTCACCTGCTGCTCTACGGCGAGCTGCCCAATGAAGCCCAGAAAAAGGACTTCACCTCGCGCGTGACCAACCACACCATGGTCAACGAGCAGATGCAGTTCTTCCTGCGCGGTTTCCGCCGCGACGCCCACCCGATGGCCGTGCTGACCGGCCTGGTCGGCGGCCTCTCGGCCTTCTACCACGACAGCACCGACATCAACAATCCCGAGCACCGCGAGATCGCCGCGATCCGCCTGATCGCCAAGATGCCCACGCTGGTCGCGATGGCCTACAAGTACAGCGTCGGCCAGCCCTACATGTACCCCAAGAACTCGCTGAGCTACGCCGGCAACTTCATGCACATGATGTTTGCCACACCCTGCGAGGAATACAGGGTCAGCCCCATCATCGAGAAGGCGCTGGACCGCATCTTCACGCTGCACGCCGACCACGAGCAAAACGCCTCGACCTCGACCGTGCGCCTGTGCGGCTCCTCCGGCACCAACCCGTTTGCGGCCATCGCCGCCGGCGTGGCCTGCCTCTGGGGCCCGGCCCACGGCGGGGCCAACGAGGCGGCGCTGAACATGCTGCACGACATCCAGAAGGCCGGCGGCGTCGAGAAGATCGGCGAGTTCATCAAGCAGGTCAAGGACAAGAACTCTCACGTCAAGCTCATGGGCTTCGGCCACCGCGTCTACAAAAACTACGACCCGCGCGCCAAGCTGATGCAGGAAACCTGCAAGGAAGTGCTGGGCGAGCTGGGCCTGGAAAACGACCCGCTGTTCAAGCTGGCCATGGCGCTGGAGAAGATCGCGCTCGAAGACGACTACTTCGTGCAGCGCAAGCTCTACCCCAATGTGGACTTCTACTCCGGCATCGTGCAGCGCGCCATCGGCATCCCGGTGAGCCTGTTCACCGCGATCTTCGCACTGGCCCGCACCGTCGGCTGGATCGCCCAGCTCAACGAAATGATCGGCGACCCCGAGTACAAGATCGGCCGCCCACGCCAGCTGTTCACCGGCACGGCCAAGCGTGACGTCAAACCGATCGCCCAGCGCTGATCGGCCTTGAGCCCCCCGAAAAAACCCGCCCGATGACCCATCGGCGGGTTTTTTCTTTGGAATACGGCCAGGCAGCGGCAGCACATCGGCAAGACAGCCATCTCACATCACGATGGCGGTCTATGGCTTTAAGGTTCAAAATAGAAAGTCATCTCCAAACGAGAAGACTTGCCAACCCCGATGAAGACCACCGAGCGCAACTTCGCCCGCCGCATGGACCTGACCTCGCTGCAGCTGTTCGTGGCTGTCTGCGAGCTCGGCAGCATAGGCAAGGCGGCCGAGCGCGAGTTCATCGCCGCCTCGGCGGTCAGCAAGCGGCTGAGCGACCTCGAAGCCACGCTCGACACGCCGCTGCTGTACCGCCACACGCGCGGCGTCGACCTGACGCCGGCCGGCGAAAGCCTGCTGCACCACGCCCGCTCCGTGCTGTTCAGCCTGGAAAAAATGCAGGGCGAACTCAGCGAATATGCCGACGGCGTGCGCGGCCATGTTCGCGTGCACGCCAGCATCTCGGCCATCGTGCAGTTCCTGCCCGAGGACCTCGGGGCCTTCATCCGCCAGCATGGCGAGGTCAAGATCGACCTCGAAGAGCATCTGAGCACCGAAGTGGTCCGCGCCGTGCAGGAAGGTGCGGCCGATCTGGGCATTTGCAACACCGGCGTCGGCACCGGGAATTTGCAGCTCATCCCGTACCGCCAGGACCGTCTGGTCCTGATCGTGCCCAAGGGCCATGAGCTGGCCGCGCAAAAACAGGTCGACTTCGAAGCCACGCTCGACTACGACCAGGTCGGCCTGCACGCCAACAGCTCGATCTACCTGGCGATGCGCGAGGCGGCCGCCCAGGCCGGGCGCACGATCAAGCTGCGCATCCATGTGACCGGCCTGGACGCGATGTGCCGCATGATCCACAACGGCCTGGGCGTGGGCGTGATGCCGCAGCGCGCGTTCGAGCTGATGCATGGCGTTGGCGACCTCGAATCGGTGGCGCTGAGCAACGACTGGGCAGCACGGCAGATCCAGCTCGTGGCCCGCGACTTCTCGACCCTGCCGGTGACCGCGCGGCTGCTGGTGGATCACCTGACGGCCCGCGCGACGCTGAGCGCCGCGGCATAAAATCACACCCCCACGAAGGAAGCACCATGGGACGTACGCTTTACGACAAGATCTGGGACGAACATGTCGTCCATACCGAGGAGGACGGCACGGCCATCCTCTACATCGATCGCCATCTGGTGCATGAGGTCACCAGCCCGCAAGCGTTCGAAGGCCTGCGCGAAGCCGGCCGCAAGGTCTGGCGCATCAGCTCGATCGTCGCCACGGCCGACCACAACACGCCGACCACCGGCTGGGAGCTGGGCTATGACGGCATCACCGACCCGATCAGCAAGGAACAGGTCAGCACGCTGGACCACAACATCGAGGAATTCGGCTCGGCCGCCTATTTCCCCTTCCTGTCCAAGCGCCAGGGCATCGTCCATGTGATCGGCCCCGAACAGGGCGCGACCCTGCCCGGCATGACCGTGGTCTGCGGCGACTCCCACACCTCCACCCATGGCGCCTTCGGGGCGCTGGCGCATGGCATAGGCACCAGCGAGGTCGAGCATGTGATGGCCACCCAGACCCTGCTGGCCAAGAAGGCCAGGAACATGCTGGTCAGGGTCGATGGCCAGCTCGCGCGCGGCTGCACCGCCAAGGACATCGTGCTGGCCATCATCGGCAAGATCGGCACCGCCGGCGGCACAGGCTACACCATCGAGTTCGCCGGCTCTGCGATTCGCGCGCTCAGCATGGAAGGCCGCATGACGGTCTGCAACATGGCGATCGAGGCAGGGGCCCGCGCGGGCCTGGTCGCGGTCGACGACAAGACCATCGACTACGTCAAGGGCCGCCCCCTGGCCCCCACGGGCGCCGAATGGGATCAGGCCGTGGCCTACTGGAAAACGCTGCAGTCCGATGCCGACGCGCGGTTCGACACCGTCGTGACGCTCGACGCCTCGCAAATCATTCCACAGGTCACCTGGGGCACCTCGCCCGAGATGGTGCTCGGCATCGACGCACGCGTGCCCGACCCCGACAAGGAAAAGGACGCGAGCAAGCGCGGCGCGATCGAGCGGGCCCTGAACTACATGGCCCTGCAGCCGGGCAAGCCGATCAACGACATCTACATCGACAAGGTCTTCATCGGCTCCTGCACCAACAGCCGCATCGAGGACATTCGCGAAGCCGCTGCGATGGTCAAGAAGCTCGGCCAGAAGATCGCGAAGAACGTCAAGCTGGCCATGGTCGTGCCCGGCTCCGGCGTGGTCAAGGAGCAGGCCGAACGCGAAGGCCTGGACCAGATCTTCAAGGCCGCCGGTTTCGAATGGCGCGAACCGGGCTGCTCGATGTGCCTGGCGATGAATGCCGACCGGCTGGAGCCGGGCGAGCGCTGCGCCTCGACCAGCAACCGCAATTTCGAAGGCCGCCAGGGCGCGGGCGGCCGCACCCACCTCGTGAGCCCGGCCATGGCGGCCGCGGCCGCCGTGCACGGCCATTTCGTCGATGTCCGTCAATTCGTCTGAAAGGAAGCACCATGAAGAAAGTCACCACGCTGATCGGCCTCGCCTTCCTGCTCGCGCTGGCCGGCTGCAACACGGTGCGCGGCCTGGGCCAGGACATCAGCAACGCCGGCACGGCGATCGAGAACGCCGTCAAGAAGTAAAGCCATGCAGAAATTCACCGTGCACAAGGGCCTGGTGGCCCCGATGGATCGCGAAAACGTCGACACCGATGCCATCATCCCGAAGCAGTTCCTCAAGTCGATCAAGAAGACCGGCTTCGGCCCGAATCTGTTCGACGAATGGCGCTACCTGGACCCCGGCTTTCCGGGCCAGGATCCGGCCAGCCGCAAGCCCAACCCCGACTTCGTGCTGAACCAGCCGCGCTACCAGGGTGCCTCGGTCCTGCTGGCGCGCAAGAACTTCGGCTGCGGCTCCTCGCGCGAGCATGCGCCCTGGGCCATCGAGCAGTACGGCTTTCGCGCCATCATCGCGCCGAGCTTCGCCGACATCTTCTTCAACAACTGCTTCAAGAACGGCCTGCTGCCTATTCAGCTGCCCGAGTCCCAGGTCGACCGGCTGTTCGACGAGGTCGCGGCCTTCCCCGGCTACCAGCTCACCATCGACCTGGAGCGCCAGGTCATCGTCAAGCCCCAGGGCGAGGAGCTGCCTTTCGAGGTCCAGCCCTTCCGCAAATACTGCCTGCTCAACGGCTTCGACGACATCGGCCTGACCCTGCGCCATGCCGACCAGATCAAGGCCTTCGAAGCCGAGCGCCTGGCGCAAAAACCCTGGCTGGCCCATACCCTGGTCCGCTGAGCCCCTTCGTGAAGCAAACAGCACGCCCGCCCTTACCGCATGGGCGAGAAGCGCTATCAAAAACAGAGCAACCATGAAAATCGCAGTTCTCCCCGGTGACGGCATCGGCACCGAAATCGTCGCCGAAGCGCTCAAGGTCCTGAATGTCCTGGACCTGAAGTTCGAGATGGAAACCGCCCTGGTCGGCGGCGCCGCCTACGAGGCCCATGGCCATCCCCTGCCCGAGTCCACGCTCAAGCTCGCCCAGCAGGCCGATGCCGTGCTGTTCGGCGCCGTCGGCGACTGGAAATACGACAAGCTCGAGCGCGCGCTGCGCCCCGAGCAGGCCATCCTGGGCCTGCGCAAGAACCTGGGCCTGTTCGCCAACTTCCGCCCGGCCATTTGCTACGAGCAGCTGGTCGGCGCCTCCAGCCTCAAGCCCGAGCTGATCGCAGGCCTGGACATCCTGATCATCCGCGAGCTCACGGGCGACATCTACTTCGGCCAGCCGCGCGGCCGCCGCACGGCCGTGGACGGCCATTTCCCCGGCGCCGAGGAAGCCTTCGATACCATGCGCTACTCGCGTCCCGAAATCGAGCGCATCGCCCATGTCGCGTTCCAGGCCGCGCGCAAGCGAGCCAAGCGCGTGACCAGCGTGGACAAGGCCAATGTGCTGGAAACCTTCCAATTCTGGAAGGACGTGGTGACCGAGGTCCATGCCCAGTACCCCGACGTCGAGCTCGACCACATGTACGTGGACAACGCGGCCATGCAGCTGGTCAAGGCGCCCAAGAAATTCGACGTAGTGGTGACCGGCAACATGTTCGGCGACATCCTGTCGGACGAGGCCGCGATGCTGACCGGATCGATCGGCATGCTGCCCTCGGCCAGCCTGAACGCCAGCAACCAGGGCCTGTACGAGCCCAGCCATGGCAGCGCGCCCGACATCGCGGGCAAGGGGGTGGCCAATCCGCTGGCTACCATCCTGAGCGCGGCCATGATGCTGCGCTTCAGCCTGAACCAGGAAGCCGCCGCCCGCCGCATCGAGGCCGCAGTGCAGAAGGTGCTGGCCCAGGGCCTGCGCACGCCCGACATCTGGAGCGAAGGCACGACCAAAGTCGGCACCGCACAGATGGGCGATGCGGTGGTGAAAGCGCTGGACTAATCGGCCGCAGGCCCTTACCCAGAACGCGAAGGCAGTCCGAGGGACTGCCTTCTTTTTTGAGCGGGCCGGTGTGCAGGCCCCGAGTGCATCACGCCTCATATCCGGTTTTTGTTCATCGTCCCGCGATTTCGCCTTGGACTTCCTCCGCACCCCGCCTCGCGACGACGCACTTGCCCTTTGGCTAACCTTCGGCTCTACATATACCTGGTGTCAGGACTTGCACCTGATTGGATTCGTGCCATGCACGGCACACACGTTTGACATGAGAGGCGGCGCCCGGCTCGCCGGGCGCCGCCCCCTCGATGGAAGGGTTGGACCTCACTTTTCGGCAGAGAGCGAACGTTCCATGTACTTCACGAACTCTCTAGAGTCGGCGAAGTAGTTCGGGTAGGCATTGTGAAGCGCGTGCATTGAGCCCGCAGCCACAAGCACCACATCAAGGGTTGTATTGAGCTTGGCCTGCTTCTCGCGTGCAAGGTAGGCTTCGGTTGCCTTCTGAAACTCCGCAGTCTTGTACTGCGTGATGAGAATTTTGCTTCCCTCTTCGGTAAGTTCGAGAAGAAAGTAGTCGGTCTTGCTGTCACTCTTTTGAATGATGTGGTTTGCCGACACCGCAAATGCATTCAGCCTGGCAACAACGTTCAGCTCTGCTGAAAGTCGCTTCAATTCGGAGAGGGTATCTACTTCCTCGACGTCTTTCCCTACAGGCCGCTTCTCCAGCTTTGCGAATTCGGATGAGGCCACGCGAAAGAAGCGAAGCCAGTCTTCCGTGCCCTTGCTGCTTTTGAGGGCTTGCCCGGTGAACGTGTCGACGGTTTCTACGGCAGTAGCCCAAGCGTGTTGAATCTTGGATCTGAGCTGCAGCTCAACAAAGTAGTCTTGGTACTCGGACTTTTCTCCGTTGTACTTGTATGTGAGGTGAACTCCGCGATAGCCGGTTTCTTTGGGGTTCGCGATGTAGTCGTACTCCCGATGCAGCTTGTGGCGCGTTCTGCTGCTTTGAATTCTTTGGTTCAGCTTCTCAACATCTCGAACGGTCGCGACGATTGCTCGACAACCGCCGATGTCCTGCATGCGGCTCAGCTCCATCTGGGGAAATCTGGACAGCTTGCTGATGATTGACGGTGCGCGTTTGTGCCGCTGCACGACAACAGCGCTTTTGTCAACTCCGGCAGCCTTTTGTCGAAGCATCATTAGCAGGGCCCGCATCGGATAGGCGTGCGCTGCTCTCCAGCTCGACATTACGTCGAGTGCTTGAGCTCTCTGCGCATCCGTCGCGCCTCCATCGATTAGGGTGCGGCCAGCGCGCGTTACTTCACCCTTGGTGTACTTTGATATTGCCCACTCGGACATGGTGTATCGCCTCTAGTGAGGTCTAACGAATAGCGTTTATCCGCCGCAAAGCCAAGCTGTCTGAAATCATAAACTCCTCCTGCGGCGGATAAACCCTGTTGGACTGAACCGCCGGCGAGGCGGTAGCGACAAGGGGGATTTAAATCTTCGCCCGCCTGCTCGATCAAATTATG
>Ga0187892_10001121_pt1 | contig 63976 bp, 51 predicted proteins | sample MA1701073metaG_FD_139345 | JGI IMG/M metagenome (GOLD analysis project Ga0187892, IMG submission 139345) | Bio-ooze microbial communities from a basaltic lava cave in the Kipuka Kanohina Cave System on the Island of Hawaii, USA - MA170107-3 metaG ... | reverse complement strand
CATCGAGGGCGAGATGGACGTGCTGCAGATCGAGAAGCGCATCCGCGGGCGCGTCAAGCAGCAGATGGAGAAGAGCCAGCGCGAGTACTACCTCAACGAGCAGATGAAGGCCATCCAGAAAGAGCTGGGCGAGATGGAGGATGGCCCGAACGAAATGGCCGAGCTCGAGCAGAAGGTCGCGAAAGCCGGCATGAGCAAAGAGGCGCGCGACAAGGCGACCGCCGAGCTCAACAAGCTCAAGCTCATGTCACCGATGTCGGCGGAAGCCACCGTGGTGCGCAACTACGTCGACTGGCTGGTGAAGGTGCCCTGGAAGAAGAAGACCAAGGTCCACAAGGACATCGCGCGCGCCGAGAAGGTGCTGGACGAGGACCACTACGGCCTCGAGAAGGTCAAGGAGCGTATCGTCGAGTACCTCGCCGTGCAGCAGCGCGTCAACACGCTGAAAGGCCCGATCCTGTGCCTCGTGGGACCGCCGGGCGTCGGCAAGACCTCGCTCGGGCAGAGCATCGCGCGCTCCACCAACCGCAAGTTCGTGCGCATGTCGCTGGGCGGCGTGCGCGATGAAGCCGAGATCCGCGGTCACCGCCGTACGTACATCGGGTCCATGCCCGGCAAGATCATCCAGAACATGGCGAAGTCGGGTGTCCACAACCCGCTCTTCCTGCTGGACGAAGTCGACAAGATGGCGATGGACTTCCGCGGCGATCCGAGCTCGGCGCTGCTGGAAGTGCTCGATCCGGAGCAGAACTCGGCCTTCAGCGATCACTACCTCGAGGTCGACTTCGACCTCTCGCAGGTGATGTTCGTGTGCACGGCGAACAGCCTGAACATTCCGCCGCCGCTCCTCGACCGCATGGAGGTGATCCGCATCCCGGGTTACACCGAGGACGAGAAGCTCAACATCGCCAAGCGCTACCTGCTGCCGAAGCAGAAGAAGAACAACGGCCTGAAGGAAGACGAGCTCAAGGTGACCGACGGGTCGGTGCTCGACATGATCCGCTACTACACGCGCGAGGCGGGCGTGCGCAATCTCGAGCGCGAGATTTCGAAGATCTGCCGCAAGGCGGTGAAGCAGCAGTTGCTGAAGCCGTCCGAGAAAGGCATCGCCGTCACGCCAAAGAACCTCGACAAGTACCTCGGCGTGCGCCGGTTCCGCTACGGCAAGGCCGAGGAAGCCGATCACATCGGCCAGGTGACCGGCCTCGCGTGGACGGAGGTGGGCGGCGAGCTGCTCACCATCGAATCGGCGATCGTGCCGGGCAAGGGTAAGCTGATCCATACCGGCCAGCTCGGCGAAGTCATGCAGGAGTCGATCCAGGCAGCGATGACCGTGGTGCGCAGCCGCGCCCAGGTGCTCGGTCTCGACCAGGACTTCTACCAGAAGAACGACGTGCACATTCACGTGCCGGAAGGCGCCACGCCGAAGGACGGCCCGAGCGCGGGCATCGGCATGTGCACCGCTCTGGTTTCCGCCCTCACCCGCATCCCCGTGCGCTCGGATGTCGCCATGACGGGCGAGATCACGTTGCGCGGCGAGGTGCTGCCGATCGGCGGACTGAAGGAAAAGCTGCTTGCCGCGCATCGCGGCGGCATCACCACCGTGCTGATCCCCGATGAGAACGTGAAGGATCTGGCCGAGATCCCGCAGAACATCAAGGAAAAGATCGAGATCAAGGCGGTGAAGTGGATCGACGAGGTGCTCCAGGTGGCATTGCGCAACATGCCGCAGCCGCTGACCGTCGAGGCCGCGGAGCCGGCCAACGGCGACAAGGACGGCGAAAAGGCGCGGCTGGTCGCAGAAGGCGAGAAGCAGCAGCAGCGGCGGCGCACGGGTAAGCGCGCGCACTGACGGCGCCGCTGTTGCGACGATGAACAGGGACGGGGCGAAGGCCCCGTCCTTTTTTTGGGGGGTTGACCGCGTCCCGGGCTGATACTAGGGTGATATCACTCTAATATCCAACACAACGGGAGAGCGCGCATGAATCGCGTTACGACGCCTCCGGGCAGCAGGGTCACCGACGAAATTACGCTCACGAGCTGGAACGGCTATCTCATGCTGCTGGTGGGCGTGGCGATGATCGTGGGCGTGGTCGCGTCCTTCATCGCCTGGCCCGCGGCAACCAACGGCCCCAACGTCCTGCTGCGCGTGCTGGCGATCTTCGTGGCCGTGCTGATCCTCGCCGGCATCTACATGCTCCAGCCGCGACAGGCGGCGCTCTTCATGCTGTTCGGCGCGTACCGCGGCACCGATCGCTCGGAAGGCCTGCGCTGGATCAACCCGTTCTACGTCAAGAAGCGCATTTCGCTGCGCGCCCACAATCTCAACAGCGAGAAGATCAAGGTCAACGACAAGCGCGGCAATCCCATCGAGATCGCGGCGGCGATCGTCTGGCGGGTCGAGGATACCGCGCGGGCGGTGTTCGACATCGAGAGCTACCAGGACTACGTGCGCATTCAGAGCGAGGCGGCGATCCGCCACCTCGCCAGCCGCTATGCCTACGACGATGGGGACGAGCACGCCGACGGGCGGCCGGAAATCACCCTGCGCAGCGGCATGACTGAAGTCGGCGCGGCCCTGTCGCGCGAGCTGCAGGAGCGCTTCGACCAGGCGGGCATCTCCGTCGAGGACGCCAAGCTCACTCACCTCGCCTATGCCCCCGAGATCGCCGGCGTAATGCTCAGGCGTCAGCAGGCAGAAGCGATCATTGCCGCGCGTCAGAAGATCGTCACCGGCGCCGTGACCATGGTGGACATGGCCCTGAAGGCATTGTCCGAGCACCGGGTGGTGGAGCTCGACGACGAGCGCAAGGCGGCGATGGTCAGCAATCTCATGGTCGTGCTGTGTGCCGAGAGCGAAGTTCAGCCGATCGTGAACGCCGGCACGCTCTATACCTGAGCTGACGCCGGAACCTGACGTCCGAACCCGACATGCTCCGCACCTGACTTTCCGTGGCGAGTCCCGACAAGAAGACGTTCCTGCTGCGCGTCGACCCCGAACTCTGGGCCGAGCTCGAGCGGCTGGCCGCGGCGGAGCTGCGCAGCGTGAACGGGCAGGTGGAGTACCTGCTGCGCGAAGCGGTGGAGCGGCGCGTGGGCAAGGCCATCGGCCGCGCGGCCGAGGGCGCACGACAACGCGGCGCCCGCAAGTAGCGCTGCTCGCAAGTAACGGTAGCGGTGCGCGCAAGTAACGGTAGCGGCGCCCTCTGGCCGCGCCCTGCTTGGACAGGATCGCGGGGAACGACGACAATACCGGGGCAGTTCCGCGGCGGGTGCTTAGCTCAGCTGGGAGAGCGTCGCCCTTACAAGGCGAAGGTCGTGGGTTCGATCCCCTCAGCACCCACCACCCTCGACGAAGACAACGAATGAGTGCGGGAGTGAACGATTCGAGCGAAGCACAGGCGCAGCGCACGGCGGGCGGCACGCGCCTGCAGGCGTTTGTCGATGCAGCCTTCGCGTTCGCCGTCACCCTGCTCGTGCTGACCACCAGCGACGCGATTCCGCGCGACACGGCGGATTTCGTCGCGGCGCTCCGGCGCATTCCCGCCTTCGCCATGAGTTTCGCGCTGATCTCCATGTTCTGGTACGCGCACGTGCAGTGGTCGCAGCGCTTCGGCCTGCGCGACGGCTGGTCGACGTTCTTCAGTTTCGCGCTGGTGTTTACCGTCCTGGTGTTCGTCTACCCGCTGCGTGCCATGGCTGGCAGCTTCATCGCGTTCGCGACGGGCGGCGCGCTGCCCGCGGATGTCGCGCTCGAGGGCTTCGAGGGATTCCGGGTTCTGGTCATGACGTTCGGACTGGCGTACCTGACGATGAGCACGCTCATGGCGAGCCTCTACTGGCGTGCATGCCGCGTGTATCGCAAGGCCCCGGCATTGACGCCGGCCGACCGTGACGCGGCGGCGGAGGCGCGATCTCGGCGCACCGTCTGGATCATCCAGGCCGGCAGCGCGCTGCTCTCGTTCATCTGCGCTGCGAGCGGCGTGCCCTCTCTGGTGTCGATCTCGCCCTGGTGGTACTCGCTCCTCGCCGTGATCCTGCCGGTCTACGGCTACTGGCAGCAGCGTCGCTGGGCTGCCGAATCGGCCGCGGCCGCGGGGTAGGGCGGTCATTTCGGCGAGCTCGGCTCGGCGTGGCAAGCCCCCCGGCCGATCTGTACAATGCGCGGCCCACGCTGGAGCGGTAGTTCAGCTGGTTAGAATACCGGCCTGTCACGCCGGGGGTCGCGGGTTCGAGTCCCGTCCGCTCCGCCATCCTTTCCAAGTTCGCGTCACGCGAGAAAACGTCCTCCTCCGTCAGCGGTGCTACGGCGCTTGCTGCGGCTTGGAGGATGTCACCCTCACGCGCCTGAGGTGCGTGCTTGCACCCTGGGCGTCACGCTGCTGCGTATACACCCCAAGGACTGTGCAAACTCTGTAGGGTACCGCCCGCATCGAACAGTCCTGTCCTCAATTCAGCTCAGGCGTCAGGCGCGCAAAGGGCAATACACGTGTTCAGGTACCGTCGAGCCTCAGCCGTTCCGTTCCTGGTCATGGTCCTTTCCGTCTTTGGTTGCGGCCCTGCCGGGGCTTTGCAAGCCGAACCGTCCAGCGAAGCGAAGGGCAACGGACCACTAGATTCGAGAACCACACCAAGACTCAGAGAAGTGGGAACAAGAGGCTTTTTCGATCTCGAGGGCCCGTTTGCAAAGTTCGATCCCGGCCATCCCGCCGTTGAGGTCTGGACGCCCAAGGACGACAAGAAAGCGCCCATCGTGGTCTACGCTCATGGCGGTGCCGGATATCGCGAGGATGACCGCGCCCGCGTCGCGATGTTTCGCCGCAACGGCTTCGCGACGATCTCCTTCGACTCCTATGTGATGAACGGGTTTGACGACTGGAACTTCGTCACCCGCAAAGTCACGAACAACGGCAAGCAGAGCATGATCTGGGGCGTCTTCACAGGAGCGGTTGCATACGCCGCAGAACACGACGACTGGGACAACCGCAACATTTTTCTTTATGGCGGATCGAACGGCGGCAGAGCCGTGCTGTACGCCGGGTCGGAAATTGCGAACGCCAACATCCGGGGCATCATCTCCGAAGCTCCCGCCGGCTCCGGCTTCACCCTCGGCGACTACAACATTCCGACGATCATTCCGTTTGGCGCTCTGGATACGTGGGCAGGCACATCCGACACGGATTACGTCTGGAAGCGAACCTATCCGGATTCGCCAATCTCCATAGAAGCCTGGGTGCATGCGCAGCAGGCAAAAGGCCGCCCGGTCAAGTTCATCTTCTATGAGAAGGCCGGGCACCTGTTGTTCGAAGGACCGCTCGAGAAAGTCACGGTCCGCAGAGGCGACTCCGTCGCCTTTACGGCGTATCAGGGTGCGGAAGCGGGCGTGCTCGAACGATATGAGCGCGACGTGATTGGATTTGCGAAGAGTCACCTGAGGCAGTGAAGAAGCAGAAGAAGCACCTGAAGCCAGTCGTGGCGGCGGCTCGGCCCCGCGCCGCCGATGCTGACAGGCCGCGCGCCCGCCAGTAGACTTACGCGCCCTGAAAAAGGGTCCCCATACCGTCGGTGAGCCATGCTGCAAGCGATTCATGACAAGGTCACGGGCTGGATCGCGGCCATCGTCATTGGCCTGATCGGGGTCACGTTCGTTTTCTGGGGCATCGACGTGGGCTTCGGCTCGGTCGGCTATGCCGCGAAGGTGGAAGGTCACGAATGGCCGTTCTGGAAGCCCGCCGAGAAGGTCTCCGTGCAGGAGGTCGGGCAGATTTACCAGGACCAGGTCACGCAATATCAGCAGATGATGCGCGGCGAGCTGCCCGAGGAAGTGCGCAAGGGCCTTCAGCAGCAGATCATGGATGGCGTCGTGCGCCGCGAGCTCATCCGCCAGCACGCCAACCACCTCGGCTATCGCGTGCGCGAGGAAGACGTCAACCGCTCGATCGAGCAGGAACGGGCGTTCCAGGTCGACGGCAAGTACAACGAAGAAGTGGCCACCCGCATGCTGAGCGCGCAGGGCATCTCGACGCGCGCGTACCGCGAGGATCTGCGCCGCAAGCTGCAGGTGGCACAGTTGCAGGCGGCGATCGCCGCTTCGGCGTTCGTGACGCCTGACGAGATCGAGCGCGCGCGACGCCTCGAAGAGCAGGAGCGCGAGATCGCCTGGACGGTGATCGACCCGAAGGCGCTGACCGACGTGCCTGAGCCCGACGAGGCGGCGATCACCGCCTACTACGAAGCCAACAAGGCGTCGTTCATGACGCCGGACACCGTGACGCTCGAGTACGTCGAGCTGCGGCTCGAGGACATCACCCCGACCGTCGACGTGAACGACGACGTGTTGCGCGCCGAGTACGAGCAGGTCAAGGAACGTTACGTCACGGCCGAACGCCGCCGCGCGCGCCACATCCTCGTGAACGTCGAAGGCAAGGACGAAGCCGCGGCCCGGAAGAAGGCCGACGAGATCCTGGCCAAGGCCAAAGCGCCCGGCGCGGATTTCTCCAAGCTGGCGCGCGAGCTGTCCGAGGACGCGGGCTCCGCACAGCAGGGCGGCGATCTCGGCTGGGCCGAGCGCAGCTTCTTCGTCGGGCCGTTCTCCGATGCGCTCTTCGCGATGCAGAAGGACGAGATCCGCGGTCCGGTGCGCAGCGAATTCGGTTATCACGTCATCCGCCTCGACGGTGTCGAGGCAGGACACCAGAAGAGCTTCGAGGAAGTGCGCGGCGAGCTGGAGAGCGAATACCGCACCGCGCAGGCGGAGCGCGTCTTCGGCGAGCGCCAGGAAATCCTGGCCGAGAAGGCGTTCGAGAACCCGGATTCGCTCGACGCGGCGGCCAGCGAGCTGAAGCTCGAGGTGAAGAGCGTTGCGGATTTCCGCCGCGAGGGCGGCGCCGCGCCGTTTGCCAACAACGCCGCGGTCATCGAGGCGGCCTTCAACGACGGTGTGCTCGCGGGACAGAACAGCGAGCCGCTCGAGCTCGACGCGGGCCATGTGATCGCCGTGCGTTCGGAAGATCGCAAGCCCCCGCAGCAGAAGCCTCTCGCCGAAGTCCGCCAGCAGGTTGCGCAGGCCGTGCGCCAGCAGCGCGGCGAGGAACTGGCGCGCTCGCGCGGCGAGGAAGCCCTCGAGAAACTCAATGAGGGCGCGTCCTGGGCGACGGTGGTTGCGGAACTGAAGGCGCCCGCGCAGGGGCCAAGGTTCGTGAAGCGCACGGACCAGGACGTTCCGGCCGGTCTGCGCCAGCCTGTATTCCTTGCCGCGAAGCCTGAGGCCGGCAAGCCCATCTACCAGGGCGTGGCGATGCCGGAAGGCGGCTACGCGCTGCTCGCCCTGACGAACGTGCGCATGGATGCGGCGCCGTCGAGCCCGGAGCAGCTGCAGACACGCTCGCGGCAGCTCGCCGGGCGCGTGGCGCAGACCGAAGTCTCGGGCTACATCGCCGAGCTGCGCCGGCGCGCGGACGTCAACGTGAACCCGAAGGTCTTCGAGTAGGGAAGTCCGGGCGCCGTTGCGCGGTGCCGCGTCGCGCGCCTGCCCGCTACGTTGCGGTCTCCGCCTTGCGCACCTGGGCATCGACCACGACGGTCGTGACGACGTCGGAGCCGACGTTGACCATCGTGCGGGTCATGTCGAGGATGCGATCCACGCCCAGGATGATGCCTATTCCTTCGGGCGGAATGCCGAAGCTGATCAAGAGGCCGGCAATGAGCGGCAGCGAGCCGCCGGGAATCGCCGCCACGGCAACGGCACTCAGCACCGCAAGCAGCAGCAGGGTCATCTGCTGAACGAAGCCCATCTCGATGCCGAACACCTGGGCGACGAACAGCACGACGCAGCCTTCGTACAAGGCCGTGCCGCTCATGTTCATCGTCGTGCCGAGCGGCAGCACGAAGCCGGCAACGCTCGGTTGTACGCCGAGCTTGGCGCGCGCTGCATCCAGCGCTGTGGGGAGCGTGGCAGCGCTCGAGCTGGTCGAAAATGCGGTGATCAGCACGCCTTCGATCGTCTTGAAGAAGGCGAGCGGGCCGTGCTTCGTCCACAGCTTCAGCCAGATCGACATGGTCCCGAACAGGTGCAGCAGCATCACGAACGCACAGCCGGCCACGAACAGGCCGAGTGCGACCAGGATGTCCCAGCCGATCTTCACGACCACGCTGAAGATCAGCGCCGGCACGGCGTAGGGAGCGATGCGCAGCGCGAAGTGCACGATCGTCGTCATGAGGTCGGTGATCGTTTCCAGGCTCGACTGCAATCGCTGCCGCCTGTCCTCGGCCAGGCTCGTCCCCGCGGCGCCCACGAGGATCGCGAACAGGATCAGCGGCAGCACGTCGCCCAGCACGTTGCGCTCAGAGCCGACGAAGGCGCCGAACAGGTTGCGCGGCATGAACATCTCGACGACGGTCGACGGGGTGACCGGCGGCGAGCCTGCCTGTCGCTCGATGTGCTTCTGCGCAGCGCCGCCATATTCTTCGACGAGCCGCACCTGCGTGGGCTCGTCCAGCGCGTCGCCCGGTCGCACCACGTTCATCATCAGCATGCCGAGCGCCACCGCGATCGCCATGTTGAAGAAGAAGAGCATGAAGGTGCGTCCCGCGAGGGGCCCGAGGCGACTGAGGCGCCCGAGTTGCACGACGCCGGTGGCCAGGGAGGCGAAGACCAGCGGGATGATCACGAAGAACAGCAGGCGCAGGAACACCTGGCCGATCGGCTCCAGAACATAGGTGGCCAGCCAGCGGGCGCCCGTGAGCACGGGCGGCGCGAACGCGCCGCCGATCACGAGCACCAGCGCGCCCGCCGCGGCGCCAATCAGCAGGCCTATCAGGATGCGGTTAGCAAGCCGATCGTCACGTGCCGCCATCGTCGATCCCCCCAAACGTTGGTGCCGGTTCTCATTCGGGCGGCACGTCCCATCTTCGCCGATGCCCGCAACCTACGTAAACGGACTGGAGTCAGATTCTGCCCGTCAGGTCTTTCCGGTTTCCGGCCGGTGCAGGTACGTGAACGCGCGCAGCAACCACTCCATCGGGCCAATGTTTAGGCGGCGCAGCCACAGCGCGCTGAGCGCCAGTTGCGTCGAATAGAGGGCCACGGCGATGCCGAAGAGTGCCGCCGGGCCGAGCTCGCCATGGAGGCCGAGTCCGTAGCCGCCAAAGATCAACGAGCACGCTACGCCTTGCAGCAGGTAGTTGCTGAGGGACATTCGTCCTGCAGCCTGCAGTGCGCGCACGAGCCAATGCCCCGGACTGCGTTCCACCCACGACCACAGCAGCCGCACGTAGATGTACGCCAGCAGCGGGCCGGACAGCGGTAGCGCGCCCAGCGCGATGGCGGTGAGGGGCCACCAAGCCGTGCTGTCCGCGAAGAGGGCATAGAGCACGTTGCCGCTCACCGCGAGGGCGACGATCGTGCGCCCTCGCAGGCCGACGATCTCGGGCAGCCTGGCCGAATCGTTCAGCAACCCGGCGCGCCCCGCGGCGAGGCCCATGGCGAACATGGCCAGGGCGACGGGCCACGCGAACAACGGCGTCAGCAGCGCCAGGAGAGCGAGGTCGCGCACGCGCTGTGCGGTGGCTTCCGCGAAAGTGCCTTGGTATGCAGCGAGCGCCTCGGCGCTCGCCGCCTGCAGGTCAGCCTGCGCCGCCGGATCATTCTCGCCGAACGCGGCAGCGAGCCCCGTGAACAGCGAAAGCACGCAGCCCACGGCCAGCAGGCCGACGGCAAGGCGTTCGAGGCGCCATTCCTCGCGTTCGCGCCAGCGCCAGAGCACGAAGCCGAGGAGCGCGTAGCTGACCAGGATGTCGCCGGCGAAGAAGAAAACCGCATGCGCGAGGCCGAGGACCAGCAGCCCGATCATGCGCCGGAAGTACCGGCGGCGCAGGCGCGTCGGTTCGGCGCCGCCACGCTCCAGCTGCACGGCGAGACCGAAGCCGAACAGGAACGAGAAGAGGGGATAGAACTTCCCCTCGAAGACGCCATGGATAAGGCGTGCGACGATGGCATCGAGCGGCCCGGTGGCGATGCTGTCGAGCGTCGTGCCCAGCGGGTGAGCGAACAGCAGCAGGTTGACGACGAGGATGCCGAACAGCGCGAAGCCCCGCAGGCCGTCGACGATCGCGAGCCGGCCGGTCATGGAATAACTAAAATCGAAGTCCGGTACCCGTTTAGTTGTTGGTACCGGTCGAGCTATTCGGTGAAGCTCATGCCCACGGTGCTGTAGCCGCCGTCGACGTACAGGATCTCGCCCGTGATGCCGGCCGCGAGGTCGGAGCACAGGAAAGCGGCGGCGTTGCCGACGTCCTCGGTGGTGACGTTGCGCTTGAGCGGCGCCATCTGCGCCACGTGCGCGAGCATCTTGCGGAATCCACCGATGCCGGCGGCCGCGAGCGTCTTGATCGGCCCGGCGGAGACGCCGTTCACGCGAATGCCGCTCGCGCCCAGTTCGGCGGCCAGGAAACGCACGTTGGCTTCCAGGCTGGCCTTGGCCAGGCCCATCACGTTGTAGCTCGGGATCGAGCGCACTGCGCCCAGATAGCTCAACGTGAGCAGCGCGCCGTTGCGCCCGGCCATCATCTGCCGGCCCTCGCGCGCCAGGGCCGTGAGGCTGTAGCTGGAAATGTCGTGCGCCACCTTGAAAGCCTCGCGCGAGGTGCTGTCCACGAACCCGCCGGCGAGCGCCTCGCGCGGCGCGAAGGCCACCGAGTGCACGACGATGTCGAGGCCGTCCCAGGTGCGCCGCAGATGCTCGAACGCGCCACGGATCTCATCGTCCGAGGCCACGTCCATGGCGACCGTGAGCGCCGAGCCCATTTCCGTCGCCAGCTCGACCACGCGCTCCTTGAGCCTGTCGTTCTGGTAGGTGAACGCCAGCTCCGCGCCTTCGCGCCGCATCGCCTGCGCGATGCCGTGCGCGATCGAGCGCTCCGTGGCGAGTCCGACGATGAGGGCGCGCTTGCCGGCGAGGAATCCCATGGTTTTCTCAGCTCCGCTGTGGTCCGCGGGCCATTCTAGCGTGGAAAGCAACAGGCCCGCGCGAGGCGGGCCTGTGCAGGTGTGGGCGGGCGAACCGGCCGGCGATCCGTCAGCCGCGCCGGTAGATCGAGAGTCGCTGGCCCGGCATGAGGCGGTGGCCGCTGGTCAGGCCGTTCCAGGAGAGGAGTTGTGCCACTGAGACGCTGAAGCGCCGCGCGATGTGCGAGAGCGTGTCGCCGCGCTTGACGGTGTACGTGGTGGCTTCGCCGCCGCCCGGCTGCGGCGCGACGCGCGCATTCGAGCTGCCACCCGAGCGCAGGCGAATCTTGCTGCCCGCGCGCAGCGTGTCGCCGGGCTGCATACCGTTGATGGCGGCCAGGCGCGATACGCTCAGGCCGTTGCGCTTGGCGATGCTCCACAGCGAGTCACCGCGCCGCACGACGTGGAAGCGTCCGCGCGTGGCCGGGCCGGTGCGATCGACGCGCGCGGCGGCCATCTGCACCTTCGCGGGCAGCACGCTGTGAGCGGGCACGAGCAGTTCCTGGCCGGCCTTGACCTGCGTGGTCTTCAGGCCGTTGATCTGCTTGATGACGGCCGCGCTGGTGCCGGTGCGCTTGGCGAATGTCGAGAGCGTTTCCCCGGAAGTCACGGCGACCGTCTGCGTGCGCACGCGCTGGTCCGTGGCGACGAAGGGCAGGGCCTCATTGAACGTCTCGCTCACGTCCGCGGGCAGGAGCAACTGATGCGGACCCTCGGGGTCCGTGGCCCAGCGATGGAACGCCGGGTTGAGCGTGGCGAGCTCCTCGTGGGTGATGCCCGCCATCTCGGCGGCGAGCGCCAGGTCGATCTGCGACCCCACGTCGACGCTGACGAAGTAGGGGGCGTTCGGGATCGGCGTGAGCTCCAGGCCGAAGTCGCCCGGATACTCGACCACGCGGCGCATGGCCAGCAGCTTCGGCACGTACGCGCGTGTTTCGCGCGGCAGCTTCAGGTGCCAGAAATCCGTGGGCTTGCCGAGGGCGAGGTTGCGCTGGATCGCGCGCTGCACGTTGAGCTCGCCGCAGTTGTAAGCTGCGACCGCGAGCAGCCAGTCGCCGTTGAACTCAGCGTGCAGGAACTGCAGGTAGTCGAGCGCGGCGCGCGTCGATTCCACCACGTCGCGGCGGCCGTCGTACCACCAGTTCTGCTTCAGGCCGAAGCGCGTGCCGGTGCCGGGAATGAACTGCCAGAGGCCCGCCGCGCGCGCGTGCGAATAGCCCCACGGCTCGTAGGCACTCTCGACGACCGGCAGGAGCGCCAGTTCCATCGGCAGCTTGCGCTCTTCGACCTGCGAGACGATGTAGTGCAGGTACAGCTCGCCACGCCCGAAGGTGCGTTCGAGGTATTCGGGGTTCTTCACGTACCAGTGGAGCTGTTGATCGACCGCGCGCTGGTCCGGATCCTCGAGCTGGAAGCCCGCGCGGATGCGCGCGAAGACGTCGCGATACTGCGGGCCCGCGGGCACGACTGGTGCGGCGGCTGCAACGGCTGCTTCGGCTGCAAGCACTTCGGCGACGGCCTTTTCGACGACCGAAGCCGTGGCCTGCTCGAAATCAGGAGCGGGCAGAGGAGCGGTGGCGACAGGCCTGGCATCGGCCGGCGGCAGCGGCAGCGATGCCTGCGAATCGGCTTCGCGGAGCGAGGTGCAGGCGGACAGGGTCCCGGTTATCAACGTCGCCAGAAAGACGCGACGACAAAGCAATGCTGACAAGACTCGATCCTCGGTCAGTTGAACCCATCCTTCCAGCGGCGCACCGTCGCGAACACCTCGACCTCTCGATCGAGTGCCCGGCCCGCATGACGCTCTGCCGACTTCTTCACGGTCGGCTGATCGCAGCGCAGGAACGGATTGACCGCCCTTTCCAACATCAGTGTCGACGGTAGCGTCGGCTCGTCCCGCGAGCGCAGCCCGCGTGCCCTCTCGAGATACTCGTGCGCCTGCGCATTATCGGGTTCCACCGCGAGCGCGAACCTTAGGTTGTTCACGGTGTATTCGTGTCCGCAGTACACGCGAGTTTCCCTGGGTAAATCCCGCAATGCTCCTAATGACCTCGTCATCTGGTCGGCCGTTCCCTCGAACAGCCGCCCGCAACCTGCACTGAACAGCGTGTCCCCGCAGAACAGGGCACCCGCCGCACGGCCCGCCGGCGCCTCGGCACCGTCAGGCGCCTCCCAGAAATACGCGATGTGCCCCAGCGTGTGTCCCGGCACATCGATCACCCGAAACTGCGTCCCGAGCGCCTCGACCTCGACCCTGTCTCCGCCCCGCACCGCGCGCGTGCGATCCGGTATGGCCTCGGCCGCCGGACCGATCACCTCGGCGCCGAAACGTCGCCGCAGTTCCGCGACGCCGCCCACGTGGTCCCAGTGATGATGCGTCACCAGGATCGCGCCGAGCCGTAAACGCAGGCTCTCCAGGGTCTGAACCACCGGCCTGGCGTCGCCCGGGTCGACCACCGCAACCTGCGTCCGATCCTGCAGGCCGCGGATCAACCAGATGTAGTTGTCGGCGAACGCCCTGATCGGAACCGGGTCCAGCATGGCACCGACTCCGCTTCCGGGCCGTGAGGTTCAACGCGAATTTAACCGTAGGACATCCGGATTGCCATGCCGTTTTTCCCGTGCTATGTCGAATCAGTGAACCAGTCCACGCTGACCCCCCAGTCCCAGGATGACGGCCGTCACGACAGCGGCCCGGACGCGCCTGCGCCTCAGGGCCCTGGCAGGCACCCCGACGGAGCGGTGGGAGCCTGGCACCACTCACCCTTGGGCCGGATGCTGGCCGTCCACGAGCGGCACGCCGTTCGCCCGGCGATGGAGGACTGCTTCGGCTTGCAAATGGTGCAAGTCGGCGCCTGGGGCGAGCGTGGGCGCCTGATCGATGGAGCGCGCACCCAGCGCCGGGCGGTGGTCTCCCCCGGCGTCCACGACGACGCGGATGTGTGCGCGAAGCCTTCGGAGTTGGCTATCGCCTCGGACTCGATCGACGCCGTGCTGCTCCCCCATACCCTCGAATTCGAACCGGATCCCTATGCGGTCCTGCGCGAGGTGCAGCGAGTGCTGGTCGGCGACGGCCGCCTGATCGTGCTCGGCTTCATCCCCACGGGCCCGTGGGCCTTGCGTCACCGCTTCACCGCGGAGGGCTTCCCGCCTGGCCTCACCCGGCTGATCTCCGAGCGCCGCTTGCGCGAGTGGCTGACGCTGCTCGGCTTCGAGGTGGGAGCCGCGCAGCGCTACATGCCTCGCTTGCCCGTGTCGCCCAGGCCCGGTGTCGGCAGCGGAGCTATCCGGGAAGGACGTATCCGCCTGAGCCTCTTCGGTAGCGGCTACCTGCTCAAGGCCCGCAAGCGCGTGTACATGATCACGCCGGTGCGACCGAAGTGGCGCGAGCGTCGCGCCATGGTGGGCGGCCTCGTCGAACCGACCACGCGTGCCGGAGCACCAGGGGCTGCGATGACGGCTCCCGAACGCGCGAGCCCCGACCGGCCGCGACTGCCGCCGAAGCGATGACGTCGGTGGAGCTCTGGACCGACGGCGCCTGCCGCGGCAATCCCGGACCGGGAGGCTGGGCCGCAATCCTGATCGCGAAGGGCCGCGAAAAATTTCTGCAGGGGGCCGAGGCACTCACCACCAACAATCGCATGGAGCTGACCGCGGCGATCCGCGGGCTGCAGGCGCTCACGCGCCCGTGCGCGGTGCGGCTGCACACGGATTCGCAATACGTGCTCAAGGGCATCACCGAGTGGATGCCGGACTGGAAGCGCCGCGGCTGGCGCACGGCCGACAAGAAACCGGTGAAGAACGTCGACCTGTGGGAAGCGCTCGATACGCAAGTGGCCCGACACGAGGTAGAGTGGCACTGGGTACGCGGCCACTCCGGCGTGGAGCGCAACGAGCAAGTCGATGCGCTGGCCAACCAGGCGATCGACCAGATGATCACGACGGGCCCCGCGGGCTAGAGCGCAGGCCACGGCGGCGCCGAACGGGTGTCGCAGAACAGGGGGAGAGCCAACAACGTGCGACAAGTCGTGCTCGACACCGAGACCACGGGCCTCGAGCCCGAGCTCGGGCATCGCGTCATCGAGATCGGCTGCATCGAGCTCGTGAACCGGCGCGACACCGGCCGTCGCTTTCACCGCTACCTCTGCCCGGACCGGCCCATCGAGCAGGGCGCGTGGAACGTCCACGGCATCACCAGCGAATTCCTCGCCGACAAGCCGCGCTTCGCCGACGTTGCCGAGGAACTGCTCGCCTTCATCGACGGTGCGGAGCTGATCGCGCACAACGCTGCTTTCGACGTCGCCTTCCTCGACATGGAGCTGCGCCGCCTGCCGCGCGAGGCGCCGTGCGTGGCGGATCGCTGCCGGGTGATGGACACGCTCGCGCTCGCGCGCCAGATGCATCCCGGGCAGCGCAACAGTCTCGACGCACTGTGCCGGCGTTACAGCGTCGACAACTCGCACCGGGATCTGCACGGTGCGCTGCTCGATGCCAAGCTGCTCGCGAACGTCTACCTCGCCATGACCGGCGGGCAGGGCGCTCTCACGCTCGGCGCGTCCATGACGATCGGCGCCGTGCTGGAGCCCATCGTGCGCGCCGTGCGCCCGGCCATCGCCCTGATGGTAATCCTGCCTACCCGCGAGGAGCTGGTGGCCCACGAGCGCAGCCTGGCGGCCCTCGGACAGCCCGCCTGGTGACTGAAAACGCCTGCTAAATGCTAGACTTGCGAGCGATTTCTCGCTTGTGGGCCGGCGTCTCGGGGACAATGCCGACCCCATAACAATCCCAAGATCTCGGAGTCTCACTGGATGCTTTCGCTGCGCAACTGCCGGATCGGCGTCATCGGGCTGGGTTATGTCGGCTTGCCCCTGGCGGTGGAGTTCGGCAAGCACTTCCACACCGTCGGGTTCGACATCAAGCCGCAGCGCATCGCCGAGCTGAAGGCGGGCAAGGACCTCACTCTCGAGACGACGCGCGAGGAGCTCAGGGCCGCGAAGCGCCTGAGGTTCACGACCAGCCTCGACGAGCTGCGCGAATGCCGCGTCTTCGTCGTCACCGTGCCGACGCCGATCGACAACTACAAGCGCCCGGATCTCACGCCGCTGGTGAAGGCGAGCGAAACCGTCGGCAAAGTGCTCAAGAAGGGCGACGTGGTGGTGTACGAGTCCACCGTCTACCCCGGCTGCACCGAAGAGGTGTGCGTGCCGGTGCTGGAGAGGTTCTCGAAGCTCGACTTCAACAAGGATTTCTACGCGGGCTACAGCCCCGAGCGCATCAATCCGGGCGACAAGCAGCACCGCCTGCCGTCGATCCGCAAGATCACCTCGGGCTCCACGCCCGAGGTCGCGCACTTCGTCGATTCGCTGTACGGCTCGATCATCAAGGCGGGTACGCACAAGGCTTCGAGCATCAAGGTGGCCGAGGCTGCCAAGGTGATCGAGAACACCCAGCGCGACGTCAACATCGCGCTCATCAACGAGCTGGCCCTGATCTTCAACCGCCTCGGCATCGACACCGAGGAGGTGCTGCTCGCGGCCGGCACCAAGTGGAACTTCCTGCCGTTCCGCCCCGGCCTGGTCGGTGGGCACTGCATCGGCGTGGACCCGTACTACCTGACGCACAAGGCGCAGGAGATCGGCTACCACCCCGAGATGATCCTCGCGGGGCGGCGGCTCAACGACAACATGCCGATCTACGTGGCGAGCGAAGTGGTGCGGCGCATGACCGGGCGGCGCATCCATGTCAACGGCGCGCGCGTGCTCGTCATGGGCCTCACGTTCAAGGAGAATTGCCCCGACGTGCGCAACTCCAAGGCGGCCGACGTCGTCAAGGAGCTGGAGAAGTACGGCGCGCGCGTCGACGTGTACGATCCGTGGGCGGACGGCCGCGAGGCGCAGCACGAGTACGGCATCAGGCCGCTGAAGAGCGTGCGCAAGGGCAGCTACGACGCCATCGTGATGGCGGTGGCGCACGAGGAATTCCGCAAGATGGGGCTGGCGAAGGTGAAGGGACTCGGCAAGAAGGACCACGTGCTGTACGACATCAAGTACGTCTTCAAGGCGGAACAGGTGGACGGACGCCTGTGAGCGGCAGCGGCGGGCGCGCAAGCTACGAAGGGATCATGGCCAAATGAAACTGCTGGTCACCGGTGCCGCCGGGTTCATCGGCTATCACACCGCACGCCACCTGCTGGAGCGCGGCGACGAAGTCGTCGGCCTCGACAACCTCAACGACTACTACGAGGTGTCGCTCAAGGAGGCGCGGCTGAAGCAGCTTGCGCCGTACCAGCGTTTCCGCTTCGTCAAGCTCGACATCGTCGAGCGCGAGGCGCTCGAAAAGCTCTTCCGGGACGAGCCCTTCGAGCGCGTGGTGCATCTCGCGGCGCAGGCCGGCGTGCGCTACTCCCTTACTAACCCGCACGCCTACGTCGAGAGCAACGTCCTCGGCTTCATGAACATCCTCGAGGCCTGCCGCATCAGCAAGGTGCAGCACCTCGTCTACGCGTCCTCGAGCTCGGTGTACGGCGCCAACACGAAGATGCCGTTCTCGGTGCAGCAGCACGCCGATCATCCGCTGTCGATCTACGCCGCCACCAAGCGCGCCAACGAGCTGATGGCGCACACGTACTCCTCGCTCCATGCGCTGCCGACGACGGGTCTGCGCTTCTTCACGGTCTATGGCCCGTACGGGCGGCCGGACATGGCGCTGTTCTCGTTCACCCGCAACATCCTCGAAGGCAAGGCGATCGACGTGTACAACTACGGCCACCATCGCCGCGATTTCACCTACATCGATGACATCGTCGCGGGCGTCGTGCACTCGATGGATCACGTCGCCCAGCCGGATCCAAACTGGAACAGCGACGCTCCCGATCCAGGCACCAGCCGAGTGCCGTACCGGCTCTACAACATCGGCAACAACCGGCCGGTCGAGCTGACGCGCTACATCGAAGTGGTCGAACAGGCCCTGCAGCGCAAGGCGGTGAGAAACCTGCTGCCGATGCAGCCGGGCGACGTGCCCGACACGTTCGCGGACGTCGACGCGCTGGTGCGCGACGTCGGCTACCGCCCGGATACGCCGGTCGAAGTGGGGGTCAAGCGCTTCGTCGAGTGGTACGTGGAGTACTACGCCGGCAGGTAGAAGAGTGAAGCCGACACTGACCAATGCCTGGCAGATGCTCTCGCACCACGCCGCCCAGCTGTGCTCGTCACACCTGCGCGAGCTGCTCGCCGATCCGCAGCGATTTGCCCTGTGTTCGCGCGAAGGCGTGGGGCTGCTGCTCGATTTCTCGCGCCAGCGCGTCACCGCACGCACGCTCGAGCTGCTGCTCGATCTCGCTGCGCACGCGGACCTGAGCGAGCGCATCCAGGCGCTGCTCGCTGGCGAGCGGGTCAACAACACCGAGGATCGCCCCGCGCTGCACACGGCGCTGCGGCGCTCACTCGACCGTCCGCTGGTGGTCGGGGGGCGCGACCTCATGCAGGACGTGGGAGCGGAGCGTGCGAAGCTCGAAGCCTTCGTGCGCGATGTGCACGCGGGCAGGCTCGCTGGTAGCGGCGGCCAGCCGTTTCGCACCATCGTCAATATCGGCATCGGCGGCTCGGACCTCGGGCCCGTGATGGCGGTCGAGGCGCTGGCGCGCTATCGCCGGCGCGACCTCGCGGTGCGCTTCGTGTCCAACATCGACGGATGCCAGATCGACGACGTGCTTGCGAGCGCCGATCCTGCGACCACCCTGTTCATCGTCTGTTCGAAGACCTTCACCACGCTCGAGACCATGACCAACGCGCGCCTCGCCCGCCGCTGGATCGCCGAGCGGCTGGGCGCAAGCGCACCGGGGCGCCACTTCGCCGCGGTCTCGACCAACGCGAAAGCCATGGACGAGTTCGGCATCAATCCGGATTTCCGCTTCACCATGTGGGACTGGGTGGGTGGCCGTTATTCCGTCTGGTCGTCGATCGGCCTCGCACTGGCTCTCGCGATCGGCGTCGACAATTTCCGCGCGTTCCTCGCCGGCGGCGGTGCAATGGACGAGCACTTCGCCTCGGCACCGCTCGCCGTCAACCTGCCCGTGCTGCTCGGACTGATCGGCGTCTGGAACGTGAATTTTCTCGGCAGCGCAAGTCATGCGGTGCTGCCCTACGATCAGAGGCTGCACCGCTTTGCCGCGTACCTGCAGCAGCTGGAGATGGAGAGCAACGGCAAGCGCGTGCATCGCGACGGCAGCAGCGTGCAGCACGCCACTGGCGCCGTGCTGTGGGGCGAGCCCGGCTCCAACGCCCAGCACTCGTTCTTCCAGCTCCTGCACCAGGGCACGGTCGACGTCGCGCTGGACTTCATCGCGCCGGTGCGCGCATCGAGCGCGTTCCAGGAGCAACAGGACCTCGCGCTCGCCAACTGTTTCGCGCAGGCCGAGGCGTTCGCGCTGGGTCAGACCGAGGCGCAGGTGCAGGCAGAGCTTGCCGGCAAGGGCATGAGCGAGGCCCAGCTCTTTGCGCTCGTGCCGCACAAGGTGCACGCGGGCAACCGTGCGAGCAGCGTCATTCTGTTTCGCGAGCTGGACCCGGACACGCTCGGCCAGCTGATCGCGCTCTATGAGCACAAGGTCTACGTGCAGAGCGTGATCTGGGACATCAACCCCTTCGACCAGTGGGGCGTCGAGCTCGGCAAGAAGATGGCCGACAGACTCGTCCCGGCAGTGCGTGAGCCCGGCAGCTCGGATGAGCAGCCGGCCCAGGTGCGGGCCCTGCTGGAGTACGTGAAGCGCTGGCGCTGAGCGCGCGTCTGTAACGGGTCTGTTACCGTTCGCCGCTGCCTTGCCACCACGCCGGCCGTCCCTCTCTAATATGTTGCCGCGGGGCCGTTCCGCCCGTAGAATTCGCGCCGTTTTTCAGCGACTTATATTGTTTCGGGGAGGCGCGGTCGCACGCGTCGCCGCGACTCGCGACCGCCGGGCGCCTACACCTCGACAAGAGCCCGGCATCAGACACTGGATTTCGCTGCACCGTGCCGACTTGTTTCCGGTCCTTACATCGTGGCTCGCGCCGGTGGCTCGCCCTCGCCGTGCTTCTTCCGGCGGTGTGCCTGGCCGATCCCTGGCTCCCGCCCGGCGACGTGCTGATGCGGCATGACCTGCAGGTTCTCGCCGATGCTGGCCTGGTGCGCGGTCCGATCACCAGCTGGCCGATCCCCTGGCCCGACGTAGCGCGCGACGTTCTCGATGTCGATGCAGGCAAGCTCACTCCTGCGCAGCACCAGTCCCTCCTGCGAGTGCAGCGCGGCGCGCGCAGCGCGATGCGCAGCTACGAGCTGCAACGCGACGCGCGCATCGGCGGCACCAGTCATCCGGAAACGTTGCGCGGATTCGCTGCAGCGTTGCGCGAGGACGCCGAGGTCAGCGCCGGAATCAGCTGGATGGGCGATCGTTCTGCCGTGCGCCTTCGGGCGACCGCGGTCGGCGATGCAGAGGACGGCAAGACACTGCGCCCGGACGATTCGTACCTCGGCGTGAGCTTCGCCAACTTCATGCTGTCAGCAGGCTACATGCAGCGCTGGTGGGGGCCAGGCTGGGATGGCAGCCTCATCTTGTCCACCAACGCGCGCCCGGTGCCTGCGATCACCCTGGAACGCAACTATTCCGATCCCTTCGACCTGCCGGTCCTGAGATGGCTCGGCCCCTGGCGGGCCGCGATCGTGTTCGGGCAGCTGGAGGACGAGCGCCCCGATTTCGACGAAACGCGTTTCTTCGCTGCGCGCGTGACTCTCCGTCCGTGGCGTCACCTGGAGGTCGGCTTGTCTCGCAGCGCTCAGTGGTGCGGCGAGGGACGCGTGTGCGGCTTCGATACCTTCCAGGACCTGCTTCTGGGACGCGACAATCGCGGCGATGACCTCGATCTCGAGGAAGAGCCGGGCAACCAGCTCGCCGGGTACGACGTGCGCCTGTCTTCACCGTGGTCACAGTTACCTCTGGCGATCTATGGTCAGCTCATCGGTGAGGACGAGGCGGGCGGCTTGCCGAGCAAGTTCCTCGGCCTGGCGGGCCTGGAGCTCGCCGGCAGCATCGCCCGCGGAGCCTTTCGCGTCAGAGTGGAGTACTCCGACACCACCTGCTCTTTCTCGCGCGCCCGGCCGCAGCTCGATTGCGCCTACGAAAGCGGCATCTACACCGCGGGCTATCGCTTTCGCGGCCAGAGCATCGGGCACTCGACGGACGGCGACAGTCGCCAGACCTCGTTCGGGGCCCTGTACGCAACGGATTCCGGTGCGACCTGGGAAGTGCGGTTGCGCGACGCGGAGCTCAATCGGGATGCCGATGCCCCCGAGTCCGTCCACACCCAGGCCGCGCTGGCAACTGACCTGCAGGCAATCGATATCGTGCACGCAACGGATCTGATGGGCGGAAGGCTTGCGCTGGGGGCGGGCCTGGAACGCCGCGAGCTCGCCGCGAACGGCAGCGGCGACGACGAATGGCGAGTGACGGCGCAGTGGTCGAGGGCACTCTGATATGAAGTGGCGGACAATCGTCGCGATCCTGCTGTCGTGCCAGTGTGCTTTCGCCGTGGCACAGACGCCCGAGGTCTCGCCGGAGGAGATCGAAATCTTCCGCAGCCTGCCCGAGGACCAGCAGGAAGCATTGATGGAGGAGTTGCTGCGTTCCCGCAGCCAGGGGAGCGACGTGCCCGTGCGGGATTCGACTCGCCCCGATGCACGCGAATCGCGAGATGCCAGAGATACGGGAACCAGGCGCGCAGGGCAGCGCGACACGAGACGCGACCCGCGTGCGCTGTCGCCGCGCGAGGCCGAGGAACTGCAGAAGGAGCCGACTCTGCAGGGTGGCTCCGCAATCATCATCGACGTACGGGCGCGTCCAAGAGCGGAGCAGGATCCGCCCCTGCCCGCCAACGCGCAGGCGCGCCAGGACGCGCTGCGCGATCGCATCAGTCGCGGCAATCCCTACACGCTCGATCGCCAGGGCCGGCTGCAATTGCCGGGATTCGAACCGTTGCCGATGCAGGGGCTCAACGAGGAGCTGGCCGCCAAGCGCCTGGCGACCGATCCGGATCTGGCGCCGTTCCTCGTGAAGGTCACGCTGCTTCCGCTCGAGCCGATCGGCGACGATGCGCTGCAGCCGTTCGGCTACGACCTGTTCACCGACGCGCCTTCGACGTTTGCACCGCTCGGCGACGTGCCCGTGCCTGCGGACTACGTCGTCGGCGCCGGCGACCAGCTGCGCGTGCAGCTCTACGGCAACACGAACCGCTTCCTGACGCTGCGCGTCGGTCGCGACGGCCACGTCAGTCTGCCGCAGATCGGGCCCATTGCGGTGGCCGGCAAGCGCTTTCCCGAGGTGAAGCGCAGCATCGAGGAGCAGGTCTCGAATCAGATGATCGGCGTGCGGGCGAGCGTCGAAATGGGCGACACGCGCTCGATCCGCATCTTCCTGCTGGGCGAGGTTGCGCAGCCAGGCTCATACACGGTCAGCGGCCTGGCCACCGTGACCAACGCACTGTTCGTCGGCGGCGGCATCAGCCGGGTCGGTTCGTTGCGCAACGTGCAGCTGAAGCGCGCCGGCGCGACCGTACGCACCCTGGACCTGTACGACCTCCTGCTGAACGGCGATACCAGCGATGACGCTCGCCTGCTGTCCGGCGACGTGGTGTTCATTCCGCCGATCGGCCCGATCGTGAGCGCCGACGGCGAAATCATCCGTCCTGCGCTGTACGAGATACGAGCCGGTGCGACGCTGGCCGATCTCATTTACCTCTCCGGAGGACTCACGTCGAAAGCGGATGCGCGCGAAGGACGCCTGGAGCGGCTGAACGAGCGCGGCGAGCGTATCGTCGTGAACGTGGACCTGAGCTCGGCGGCGGCGCGCGCGATTGCGCTGCGAACGGGCGACACGCTCCGCGTCCTGCCCGTGCGCAACACGCTCGAGTCGGCGGTCCGGATCGAAGGGCACGTGCTGCGTCCGGCAGTGCACGAGTTCCGTTCCGGGCTGCGCCTGACCGACGTCCTGACGTTCGCGGATCTCAAGCCCAAGGCCGACACGCACTACGTGCTCATCCGTCGCGAGCTCGAGCCCGATCGCCGGCTCGTCGTCCTTTCCGCGGACTTCGCGGCTGCAGCCGCTGCCAAGGGCTCTGCGGCGGACTTGGCGCTGGCACCGCGTGACGTGCTCACCGTGTTCGACTTGTTGGCGAGCAGGGACCGCGCCGTCTCGGGAGTGATTCGCGAGCTTTCCGCACAGGCAACACACGCCGCCCCCTTGCAGGTGGTCAGCATCGGCGGTCGCGTTCGTGCTCCCGGGCAATATCCGCTCGAGCCGGACATGCGCGTCAGCGACCTGATCCGCGCCGGCGGCAGCCTGGAAGACGCCGCGTACGGCGGCCGGGCCGAGCTGACCCGCTATCACGTCGTCGACGGAGAGTACCGTCAGACCGATCTCATCGACGTGGATCTCGCCGCCGTCATGCGCGGCGACCCGGACGCCGACCTGCCGTTGAGCGCGTATGACACGCTCACCATCAAGGAACTGCCGCAGTGGCGCGAAGAGGAATTCGTGACCGTGCTCGGCGAAGTGCGCTTCCCGGGCGTGTTTCCGATCCAGCGCGGTGAGACCTTGCGATCGGTACTGCAGCGCGCCGGCGGCCTCACGGACCTGGCTTTCGCCCAAGGCAGCGTGTTCACGCGCGAAGAGCTGCGACGTCGCGAGCAACAGCAGCTCGACCTGCTCTCGGACAGATTGCGACGCGATCTCGCCGTGCTGGCGCTGCAGGGAGGTGCGATGGGTTCGCAGGTGGCGCAGGTTACGTCCGTCGGGCAGGGCCTCCTCGCGGAGCTGCAGAGCTCGCGTGCCGTCGGACGCCTGGTCATCGACCTCGACAATGTCCTGCGCGCCACGCCGGGCGGCCAGCAGGACATCGTCCTGCGGCAGGGGGATGAGCTGATGGTGCCGAAGCTGTCACAGGAAGTGACCGTGATCGGCGAGGTGCAGAACGCCACCTCGCATCGCTACACGGAGGGTCTGTCGCGCGACGACTACATCGGCCTGAGCGGAGGCTTCACCAACAAGGCGGACAAGGGTCGCGTCTACGTCGTGCGCGCCAATGGCAGCGTCGAGGCACGCGAGGGTGGTGCGTGGTTCAGTCGTTCGGCGGGCGAGATCCGCCCGGGCGACACCGTGGTGGTGCCGCTCGACGCCGAGCGCATGCGGCCGCTGCCGCTGTGGACTGCCGTCACGCAGATTCTGTACAACCTCGCCATCGCCGCCGCGGCCGTAAACTCGTTCTGACCATGGCGCAGGCACCCGAATCCGAACGCTCGGCCGCCGCGGTCCCGGTGTACCTGTTGCCGGCCGACCCGCCGGGCAGTGGCGAGCGCCTCACGCTCGCGCACGTCGTCGAGATCGTCCGTCGCAGGCTGCGCTGGATCATCGCCGGCGGCATTCTCGGGGCCGTCGCCGGCTTCGGCGCGGCGCTGCTGATGACGCCGATCTATCGCGCGGAAACGATCGTCGCTCCGCGCAAGTTCGAAGGTTCCGGCGTCACGCTCGGCAATCTCGGTGCGCAGCTCGGCGGTCTCGCGGCGCTGGCGGGGGTCGGCTTGCCGGGAGGCGCGGGCGGTAAGGCGGAATCGCTGGCCGTGCTCAACTCGTATGGGTTCCTCGCGCGCTTCGTCGAACGCCACAAGCTGTTGCCCGTGCTCTTCCCCAAGCGCTGGGATGCGAGCCGCGACGCCTGGGACGTGGAGCGCCCATCGCAGATACCCACGCTCTCGGATGGCGTGGACCGGATGAGGAAGAAGGTGCTGTTCCTCAAGGACGACCGGCGCACTGCCCTGGTGACGGTGGCGATCGAGTGGCGCGACCGTGCGCTGGCGGCGCAGTGGGCCAACGCGCTCGTCGATGAGCTGAATGCCGAGATGCGCACGCGCGCCATCGCGGACTCGCACCGGCGCATCGAGTTCCTGAACCGCGAGCTCGACAAGGCGACGTCGGTGGAGCTGCGCGAGGCCATCTCGCGCCTCACGGAGAGCGAGATCAAGACCGCGATGGTCGCGAACGTGCAGCAGGAATTTGCGTTCGAGGTGCTGGATGAGGCTGTGTCTCCGGATCCCGACAAGTACGTGCGCCCGAATCCGTTGCTGACGATCGCCGCCGGCGGCACGCTCGGAGTGGTGGGTGCCCTGGTGCTCGCGGCCTGGCTGACGCGTCGCCGCGCCCGGCATTCCGCCGGGCGCTGACGGGACCGCGGGCCCGGCCGGGGTTGCCGGTCCGATCCGGACTACCTTCACAGGAAGAGAAGTACCAGTGAAAAAGGCTTTGATTACCGGCGTGACCGGACAGGACGGTGCGTACCTGTCGGAGCTGCTACTCGCGAAGGGCTACGCCGTGCACGGCATCCGTCGTCGCACCTCGCTGTTCAACACGGCGCGCATCGATCACCTCTACAAGGACCCGCACGAGCCGGACGTGCGCTTCCATCTGCATCATGGCGATTTGACCGATTCGAGCAGCCTGATGCGCGTGCTGCAGATCGTGCAGCCGGACGAGATCTACAATCTCGGCGCCCAGAGTCACGTCGCGGTTTCCTTTGAGGAGCCCGAGTACACGGCCAACTCGGATGCGCTCGGCACCCTGCGAATCCTCGAGGCGCTGCGCATTCTCGGCATGACCCGCACCACGCGCTTCTACCAGGCGGCCACTTCCGAGCTGTACGGTCTGGCGCAGGAAACGCCGCAGAGCGAAACCACGCCGTTCTACCCACGCAGCCCATACGCGGTGGCCAAGCTCTATTCCTACTGGATCACGATCAACTATCGCGAGGCGTACGGGATGTATGCCTGCAACGGCATCCTCTTCAACCACGAGTCGCCGGTGCGCGGCGAAACGTTCGTCACGCGCAAGATCAGCCGCGCGCTGGCGCGGATCAGGCTCGGCCTGCAGGAGCACCTGTACCTTGGCAATCTGAACGCGCTGCGCGACTGGGGTCATGCGCGCGACTACGTGGAGGCGCAATGGCTGATGCTGCAGCAGCGCGAGCCGCAGGACCTCGTGATCGCGACTGGCGAGCAGCACAGCGTGCGCGAGTTCGTCGAGCTGACTGGCCGCGAGCTCGGCATGCAGATCGAATGGCACGGACAGGGCGTCGATGAACGCGGCTTCTGGAACGGCTCGCCGGTGGTGTACGTCGATCCGGGCTACTTCCGGCCCACTGAGGTCGAATCGCTCCTGGGCGACGCCACCAGGGCGCGTGCGCAGCTGGGCTGGCGACCGCGAACCTCCTTCGCCGAGCTCGTGCGCGAGATGGCGCAGGCCGACCTTGAGCTGGCCCGCCGCGAGCGGCTGTTGCGCGACGACGCCGCGGGAAAGCCATGACGGCGATGCTTCCCATCGAGGTGATCGGCCCCGAAAAGGCTCCTTACGCCTACGTCGTGCGGTGCGAGTTCAGTCCAGCTCGCACGACCTTCGTGACGCCCGACACGCTCAACCAGCAGCTCGGCTTCATCGTCTACGGCGCCGGGACGCAGATCCCCCGCCATCGTCACCTGCAGGTGGCACGCTCGATCGAGGGCACTACGGAAGTGATCTTGGTCAAGCAGGGTCGCTGCATCGCGGACATCTTCGATCAGGAGGGAAGGCCGGTCGACTCCGTGGAGCTGCGTGTCGGGGACATCATCGTTCTGTCGCGCGGTGGCCACGGCTTCCGGATAGTGGAGGACACAGTCCTGATCGAGGTGAAGCAGGGTCCGTACTCGCAGGTCGTGGACAAGGAGCGTTTCTGATGATCCCGGTCAACGAGCCGCGGCTCGGCCCCGAAGAGCTCGAGAACGTCGTCGATTGTATCCGGACCGGCTGGATCAGCTCGGCGGGCCGCTACCTGGAGAAATTCGAGGCGGACTGGGCGCGCGCCTGCGGCGTGCGGCACGGCGTTGCAGTGTGCAACGGTACGGCAGCCCTGCAGATTTCGGTCGAGGCGTTGCGTCTCGAGCCGGGCGACGAAGTTATCCTGCCCACCTTCACGATCATTTCGTGCGCCATGGCGATCGTCAAGGCTGGCGCCGTGCCGGTGGTCGTCGACAGCGACCCCAGAACCTGGGGCATGAACGTCGAGGCCATCGCCGATCGCATCACGCCGCGGACGCGGGCCATCATGCCCGTGCACATGTATGGCCATCCCGTCGACATGGATCCCATCCTCGAGCTCGCGCGCCGCCACGGCCTGCGCGTGCTCGAGGACGCCGCCGAAGTGCACGGCGCCGAATATCTCAGCGGACGCGCCACGCCGCAGCCGACTTGGCGCCGCTGCGGCGGGCTGGGCGATCTCGCCACCTTCAGTTTCTACGCCAACAAACTGATCACGACGGGCGAGGGCGGCATGGTCGTCACCGATGACGACGAGATCGCTGGCCGCTTGCGGGGCCTGCGCAACCTGTGTTTCCGCCCGCCGCGGCGCTTCTATCACACGGAGCTCGGCTACAACTTCCGCATGACCAACCTGCAGGCGGCCATCGGGGTCGCCCAGGTCGCGCGCCTCGACAGCATCGTCGCGCGCAAGCGGGAGATCGCGCACCGATACAGCCGGCGCCTCGCCAGGATCGGAGCGTTGCAGCTGCCGCACGAGGAGCCGTGGGCCAGGAGCGTCTACTGGGTGTATGGCGTCGTTCTCGACGACCGTCTCCCGTTCGACGCGGAAGAGTTCGCGCGGCGGCTCGCGGCAAAGGGTGTCGAGACGCGGCCGTTCTTCCTGGGCATGCACGAGCAGCCCGCGCTGCACGCTCACGGTCTGCCAGCGCGTCCTGCGGGCGAGTTCCCCGTGGCCGAGCGCCTCGCGCGCCGCGGGCTGTATCTGCCGGCGGGCCTGGCGATCACCGACGCGCAGATCGATCAGGTGTGCGAGGCGGTGGAGAGCATCATCGATGCCTGACACCGTATTTGGCGACGCCTACTCTGCGGTCTACGACCGCCTCTACGCGGAGAAGGACTACGCTGCGGAGTGCCGCTTTCTCGGCGAGGCGTTTCGGCGCTTCGCATCCGGCCCGGTACGTGACGTCGCTGATTTCGGCTGCGGCACGGGCAATCATGCCCGGCTGCTGGCCGCTGCGGGCTTCATCGTCACTGGCGTCGACCTCTCGCCGGCGATGCTGCAGGCGGCGCGGGCCAAGTCGGATCCGGCAACGCCAGCTCGCGTCCGCTACCTCCAGGGCGACGTCGCGACGGTGGAGCTGGGCACCACGTTCGATGCCTTGGTCATGATGTTCGCGGTCCTCGGCTACCAGACCAGCAACGCACGTCTCGCCGCCACGCTGGCGAATGTGCGCCGGCACTTGCGCACCGGCGGCCTGTTCGTCGCGGACTTCTGGTACGGACCCGCGGTGCTCGCAACGCGTCCGAGCGACCGCGTCCGGACCCTGCCACGCCCGGGCGGCAAGCTCCTGCGCTGTGCCCGTACGGTGCTCGATACCCGCGCGCACGTGGCGCACGTGACCTTCGACCTCCTGGAGATCGAGGGCGAGCGCGTGGTCCGGGAGACGTCGGAGACGCACGATATGCGGTTCCTGTTTCCCGAGGAGCTGGAGTTTCACCTGCAGGTCGCCGGCCTGGAGCCGCTGTCCCTGACCGCGTTTGCCGACTTCGACGTGCCGGTCAGCGATGCCACCTGGAACGCCGTGCTGGTTGCGCGGTCGCGCTGAGGAGCGGCAATGTCGATTCTGCGGGCGGCCGCCAAGCTGATGATTCGCGAGTTCCCGCAGTACGGATATCGCGATCCTGTGCTCACGCTCGGCGTGCCAGAGGTGCACGCTACCGCAGCGGAGCTGGCGGACTGGTTTCCGCAGCTGGCGCAACGCGCCTGCGCACTTGCGCCCGGGGACTTCACCCTCACCACCAACGCCATAGGCGCGCGGCGGCGATGGATCGATGGCCGCAGCTTCCTGCGCACCTTCGGGCTGCGGCAAATCGACAGCCTCGACATCCCCGGGAGCGAGCACGCGGCGGAAATCCTTCACGACCTCAACGGTCCGTTGCCGGCGACGTTCCACGGGCGCTATAACTTGGTGCTCGATCCGGGAACTCTCGAGCACGTGTTCGACGTGCGCACCTGCCTCGTCAACATCCAGCGCGCCCTCGCCGTCGGCGGCACGGTGATCCACCTGGTGCCGGTGTACAGCTACAACGGCGGGTACTACTCGATCAACCCGAACGTCCTGCGCGACTTCTACACGCTCAACGGCTTCGAACACATTCGCGCCTACCTGCTGATGTGGGATCGGTATCGTGCGTACAGCGCGGGCCGTACGCGTTGCTACGAATACCGCGAGGACGTGCTGGGGGCGCGACACGCGCTTGCCGATCGCGATCAGGTGCGCTACACGCCGCACCTGCTGCTGTTCGCACGCAAGCGGGAGCACGTGAGCGACCCGGCCAGCCCACTGCAATTCGGCGGCGACTACACGGGACAGGCAACCGCGCCGGATGCTGCTCGCGGCCGCAGCCTGGAACGCTTCGGCAAGCGCTGGGCGCCCCTGATGAACCGCCTCGTACCGTTCGGCCTTGCGCAGTACCTGCAGACGCTCGCGTATCGCAATCTGGTGCTGTTGCGCGCCAGGCGTGAAGCCGGCTTCTGGATCTAGCTCCCGGTGCTCGGCGGACTTCTGCACCGGCTGCCGGCCTCGTTCCTGCGGAACATCCGCTGGCAGTACGCGGCCAATCTCGCCACCGGCCTGCTCGGTGGCGCTTACGTGCTCCTGCTCGGCAACGAGCTCGGGTTGGCCGGGTTCGGCGCGTATTCCCTGTTCACCGCGATCGCCACGCTGGTGTTCAACGCTTTCGACCTGCGCGTGCAGGAAGCCGTGGTGCGTTTCGTCGCGTCGGGGCGGAGCAGCGGCACCGAGCGCGATGGTTCGACCGCGGCGGTGCTGTTCGTGCTCGACGCTGTCGCGCGGCTGGCTGCGTTCACGCTGGTGGCCCTGCTCGCGCAGCCCGTCAGCAACCTCTTCTTCGACGGCGCCGCGGTCGGTCCTGAAGTCACCGCCGTAGCGGCCCTGCTCCTGCTCTCCAAGACCGCTAACGCGCCGGCCCTGGGCCTGCTGCGAATCTGCGACCGGTTCGACCTCAACGCCCGACTGCAAGTGGCCGACTGGAGCGGGCGCCTGGGATTCACGGCAGTCGCCGCCTGGCAAGGCTCGCTGGAGATCCTCGAAGTAGTCGCCATCGCGGCCGCAATCGGCGGCGTGGTAAACGTGGTGACGATCGCGGTGGCGATCCGGACGTGGCAGCGCGCGAGCGGAGAGCGCATCGCGCTGCATCGCGACAGCCTGGGCAGGCTGCCCGAAATGGGCCGGTTCGTGCTGGCGAGCCAGGGAATCTCCATCTGCGACAGCGTGGTTCGCGAGCTCGATACGACTCTCGTGGCCTGGTACCTCGGCATCGAGTCGACCGCCATCTACCGGATGAGCAAGAATTTCGTGCAGATCCTGTGGCGCGCCGCGGATCCCGTGTTCCTGGTCGTCATGCCGGAGATCCGCCGCTTCCTGGTCGACGGTCGCCGGGCCGAGCTGATGGAGTTCCTGCGCGCGGTGAGTGTCGTACTGCTCATCGGCGCCGCCTCCGTGGTGCTGGTCAGCGCCCTGATCATGCCGTGGGTGGTGGACGCATTCCTCGAGCCGCGCTTTGCACCCGCGGCGAGCCTGTTCCCATGGATGGCCTGGTGGATCGTGATCTGCCTGCCGCTGATCTGGACCCACGCCCTGGCGGCCGCGAGTGGCGTGCCCCAGTTGCAACTGCTCGCCAACCTCATCGGCAACGCAATCGCAGCGCTGCTACTGGTCATTCTGACGCCACTATGGGGCGTCTGGGGTGCCGCACTGGGATGGTCGGCTGGCCTGACGGCGACGTTCGTGGTTTCCTTCGCCCTGCTGCGACGGCGCCGCCTGATCTCGGCCGCCGCGTGAGCCGGAGAGCGCAGTGAGTCCGGATGTGCTGAAGATTTGCCTGGTCCTTCACGAGGACAACAGCGCGTGGATCATCGCCAAGGTGGCTCGCCGCCTCGTGGCCCATGGCGCGGCGCACGGCATGGAGGTCTGCATCAGCGATCGTCCCTCCCCGCAGGCCCACGTCAATCACTGGATGAGCTACGCCTTCGCCAACGAGCGGCACCAGACGCCGACCACGATGTTCGTCACGCACATCGACGATCCGTACAAGCTCGGTCTGGTGCGCTCGGAACTGCGCGAGGGAGTGGACGTCGCGATCTGCATGTCGAGCGAGTCAGTCGCCATGCTGGCTGCTGCGGGCGTAGCGCGCGAGTCACTGTGTTTCATCCTGCCGGCGCACGACGGGCGGGTGCTGCCCGGTCGCATCGTCATCGGCGTCATGACGCGGGTCTACGATGACGGTCGCAAGCGTGAGCGCGACCTGGTGCAACTCGCCGAGCGCCACTCTCTCGATGCTTTCCGTTTCGAGATTTTCGGCCGCGGCTGGGAGCGCGTGGTGCCGAAGCTGTGCGCGGCGGGCGCCGAGGTGCGATACGAGCCCGGCAGCGAGGATTTCGAGGCGGACTACGCGGCGATCTGCGCGGCGATTCCCGGATTCGATTACTACCTGTACCTCGGTTCGGACGAAGGGTCCCTTGGAACACTCGATGCGCTCGCGGCCGGCGTGCCGACCATCACCACCCCGCAGGGCTTTCACCTGGACCTGCCCGGCGGCATCACGCACCCGATCACCTCGTACGAGGAATTCGCGGCCGTGATGCTGCAGCTCGCCGCCCAGCGCGCGCAACGCATCGCGACGGCGGCCCAGCTCACCTGGGCGCACTTCACCGCGCGACATGCCATCGTGTGGCGCGCGGTTCATGAAGGGCGCCGGGCCGAGATCGCGCAACTGCTCGCACAGACGCAGATCGGCACTGACACGGTCGATCTCAGGACCCGAACCCGCTTTTTGATCCGGGCACTCGACCCGATCCGGATCCGCTCGGCCCTCAGTCACCTCCCGGTGCTCAAGCCGCTGCGCCGATGGATCAAGGAGCGGCAGTGAACTTCCCCGCGGCCGCGGTGCAACACTCACCGGTGCTTGCGAGCCGTGCGTTCATGGCGTTCGTCGCCACCATTCCGTTCCTGCATGCGCTCGCTCCGGGGCCCTGGCTTCCTCTGCCCATGCTCGTTGCGGGACTCGCGCTCCTGGTCTACCTGGCGCTGGGCCAGGCACAGCGCTACGTGTATTTCGAGACCACGGATCTGCTCCTGGCCGTGACGCTTGCATTGGGTGTCGCCGCCTTCGTGCTGCGGCCCGGCGCGGTGGGCCAGAAGAACATCAACCACACGGCGGCGCTGATCGTGTCGGTCGGACTCTTCTATTTCTGGGTACGCGCCTGGCTGCGGGTCGCGCGCGTTTCCCTGGAACAGGTCGGCGCGGCGGCACTGGTGGGGCTCCTGGTCGCTTCTTTGGCCGTCATCACCGAGTTCGGCCTGATCAACACCACCGGCCTCTATTTCTCCGATCTGATTCCCTACTCGGCCGACGAGCTGCCGCAGATCGACGTGCTCACCGACCTCAAGCGTCCGCGCGGTCTCGCGGCCGAGCCGGGCTTCACCGCGATGGTGTTCGAAGCGCTGGCCCCGCTGTCCTGGCTCTACCTGCGCCGCCACCGCTATCTCGTGCTTCCGGCGGCGCTGCTCGTGTTGCCCGGTTTCCTTCTTCTCTTCAGCGCCGGCGCGATCCTTTCCGTCGTTCTGGCTTTTCTGCTGATCCTGGTCTTCCGCGCTCGCTCGGGGACGGTTTGGGCGTTCGCCGGCGTCATCATCGCTGCGATCGCGGCGTTCGCGATCTTCAGCGACCTGGCGGGATTGCTGTTCGAGCAGGTCGTCGGACGCAAGCTCCTCGACCTGATCGGCGCGGCCGATGCGACGCTGGCAGAGACTGCCAGCCGTTACGACGCGTACACGACGGCCGCCACGATCTTCGCCCAGCAGCCGTTTGGGATAGGCTGGGGTACCGTGTCCGAGATGTTCGCCTCGGGCGCGATCATTCCGGGCGTTCCGCAGCTCAATAGCCGCGGCGTCATGAGTCTGTACCTGGAAGTCCTGGTGAGTGCCGGCCTCGCCGGCCTGTTGTGCTTCGCGGCCTTCCTGCTCCTGAAGCTGAAAGCGCTCGCGCGCCGCTCGGACCCGCAGGCCACGCTGGTGCTGCTCGCGGCACTCACCGTGATGATCCACCACGCCGCCGTGCTCGAGTTCTGGTTCCCGATGCTGTGGTTGCTGCTGGCTTTGGGGGACTACATCGGCGATAGCAGCCATGCACGCGCGATGCCCGCGCCCGGTCCGATCGTCGGCGGGCTGCCGGCCGCGCAGAGCTAGCCCGTGCTGTTCAACAGCTGGATCTTCGTTCTGGCGTTTCTGCCGGCGACACTGGCGGTCGCGAGCGCATTGCGCCGGCACCTCTCGCTCGGACCGCTCGTTGTCTGGCTGGCGCTGGCGTCGCTCGCCTTCTACGCGCTGTGGTCGCCGCGCCACGTGCCGTTGCTGCTCGGCTCGATCCTCTTCAACTTCTGGGTGGGACGCGCGATCGCGAGCCGGCGGCGCGCGGCGGAGCCGGTCCGGGGCTGGCTGGCGTTCGGAGTGGCGATCGACCTGGCGGTGCTCGCCGCATTCAAGTACGCCGCGTTCATCGTGGAGAACGCCAATGCCGTGACAGGCGCGACCCTGCCGGTCCCCGTGGTGGAGCTGCCGGTCGGTGTCTCGTTCTACACGTTCACCCAGATTGCGTTCCTGGTCGACGTGTCGCGGGGCGAGGCCAGCGAGTACGGCCTGCAGCGCTTCACGCTCTTCGTGTCGTACTTTCCGCATCTGGTCGCCGGCCCGGTGATTCATCACCGGCGGGTCATCCCGCAGTTCGCGGCGCCGCGCTTCTGCCGCTTCGAAGCCCCGGACGTACTGGCCGGCTCATGCCTGTTCGCGATCGGCCTGGCGAAGAAGGTTCTGCTCGCGGACCCGCTCGCGCCGTTCGCGGATGCCGTATTCAACGGCGCATCCGCCGGGATTCCCCTCACGCTTTGGGAATCCTGGGGAGGGATGCTCGCCTATTCGCTGCAGCTCTATTTCGATTTCTCCGGCTATTCCGACATGGCCCTGGGTCTCTCGCGGTTGCTCGGCGTCGACCTGCCGGTGAATTTCAACTCGCCATACCGGGCCGGCTCGATCATCGAATTCTGGCGCCGCTGGCACATCACGCTGTCACGGTTCCTGCGCGACTACCTCTATATACCGCTCGGCGGTAATCGTCGCGGACCGATCAGGCGCTACCTCAACCTGATGGCTACGATGCTGCTCGGCGGTCTTTGGCACGGAGCCGCCTGGACCTACGTGGTCTGGGGCGGATTTCATGGAATGCTGCTGCTCGTCAATCACGCGTGGCGCGCGTGGCGAACGGGACGGCCGGCGTCGCGCATATCGCTGCCGACCTTCCTCTGGACGCTGCTTACCTTTGTCGCCGTGACGGTGGGCTGGGCGTTCTTTCGAGCCGGTTCGCTGACCGCAGCGCTCGATGTCCTGCAATCCGCCTTCGGCGGGCGCGGGCTGGCCTTGCCGCAATCCCTCGCACCTGCCCGGGACTGGCTGGTCACCGTCGTCCCCGGGATCGATTGGACGTTCAGCGGCATGTTCAGCAATGCGCTCACGGAGAACGTCTGGCTGTGGACGACGCTGACGGGTTGCGCACTGGCGATCGCTCTCGCAGCCCCGAACAGCATGGCCATCGCCGACTACGTCACGGCCGACGCTCGGGCCGGCGAGTCCACGGGCCGGCCGCGCTCCGTGCGGCTGCCGCGCTGGTCAGTGGTCGCGGGCCTGGGTGTGATCTGCGCCCTGAGCCTCGCACGCTTGCAGGCGAACAGCCCGTTCATCTACTACCAGTTCTAGCGATGCGGCACGTGTCGTTGTTGCGCATATTCCTCGTGAGCGCGGTCGCTACCGCGGCGGTCGTCGTCGCGTTGAACGTCGCGATCGACCCTTATGGCTACTTCGGTGTGGGACCGCTGGACGGGCTGTCGGTGCGCAAGCCCACGGCGCTGCATCACGATCGCCTGTTGCATGCTTCTGCGCTGCGTCGCAACGACGTGGACTGCCTGCTCCTGGGCAGCTCGCGCGTCACGGAAGGGATACCCCGCGGACACCGCCTGTTCGCGGGATGCACGCGCCTCTACAACGGCGGGCTTGCGGGCCCGAGCCTGCGCGAGGTTCGCGCTCTGTTTGAGCACGCCGACGGGCATCATCCGCTGAAGCACGTCTGGCTCGGCGTCGACCTCTTCATGTTCAATGCGCATCGTTTGCCGGCGCGTGGCTACGCGGCAGAGCTGTTCGAAGACCGTGCGCTGCCCCGGCTGCAGCATGCCGCGAGCATAGCAATGAGCTTCGACACCCTGCTCGATGCCGTGCGCACGATCAAGGGTCAAGACGATCCGGTGTTCTTCGCCGACGGCGGCTTCGCGGATCCGGCGTTTCTCGCGCTGCCGCTGCGGCAGCGGTCGACGCGGGCCACGTTCCTGCGAGGCGTGCGTGGGTACATTCCGCACGAACTGCCGCCGCCGCTGTACCAATTCGCCCTGCGCAGCGCTGACTCGCAGCCGCTCGCCGAATTCGCGCGGCTGCTGGAGGAGGCTCATGCCCGCGACATCGACCTGACCCTCTTCGTCAATCCCGCGCATGCCTGGCAGTGGGAATTGGTGGCTGCGCTCGGCCTGTGGCCAGCGTGGGAGGAGTGGAAGGGCGAGCTGGTCGCCATCAACGAGCAGGTTGCGACGGGGGCGGCCCGCCGAGCGTTTGCGCTCACGGACTTCTCCGGTTTCCAGGGTTTCGCGGTGGAAGACGTACCCGCATCCGCGACGTCCGCGGTGGCGATGAGCTGGTTCTGGGATCCGTCGCACTACAACGCCACCCTCGGCAGCCTGTTGCTCGATCGGCTCGCGGGTGCATCCGCCCCCAGCGGGTTCGGTGTTCCCCTCGACAGCACCACGATCGACGCGCACCTGCGGACGGTTCGCGCCGACGCCGCGCATTGGCGCGGCAGCCATGCCGCAGATGTCGCGGCGGTGAGCGACATCGTGCGCTGCTTCGCGCCGTCGTCCGTCCTCGCGCGCCTGCGTCTGTCCGCGGGCGACGTGCGCATCTGTCGCCAGTTGACCGAGCTGACCCGATGAGCGTCCCCTCTGCCGGACCACGGATGCGCCTGGTCATTGTCAGCAACACGAGCACCTACATGGTGCGCTTCCGCAGCGAGCTGATGGCCGAGATGGTGCGCCGAGGATGCGACGTCACTGTGCTGAGCCCGAACGACGAGTATGCGAGCGAGCTCGAATGGCCGGCGGTCGAGCGCATCGAGCTGGCGCTGCAGCAGCATGGCCTGAACCCGCTGTCGGAGCTGCGCACGCTGTTTCAGCTCATCGCCGCGTTCCGCCGCCTGCGCCCGACGCTGGTGGTGAACTACACAGTGAAGCCTGCGCTCTATGGCTCGATCGCCGCCCGGTTGACGCGTGTGCCGCGCGTCGTCTCCGTGTTCACCGGCCTCGGCTACTGGTTCACCGACGCGCGCACGCTGCGCAGCGCGACCGGACACGCGATTCGCGCCGCTCTGCGGCTGGCCCTGCGGCGCAACGCACGGGTGTACTTTCAGAATCGCGACGATCGCGATCTCTTCGTGCAACTGGGGCTGACGAGCGCAGCCGGCACACGCATCATCGACGGTTCCGGTGTGGACACCGAGCGCTTCGCCCCAGCCGCGGCGGGAGCGGCGCAAGCAACGTTCCTGCTGGTGGCACGCCTGCTCGCCGAGAAGGGAGTGCGCGAGTTCGCGGCCGCGGCCCAGGAGCTCAGGCGCCGGCATCCGCAGGCGCGCTTTCAACTCGTTGGCCCGATCGACCGCAACCCCGCAGCGATCGGCCACGCGGAACTCGACGGCTGGCGGGCGAGCGGCGCCGTCGAGTATCTCGGCGAAGTGCCGGATGTGCGTCCGCTGATCGCGGCAGCGGGCGTCGTCGTGCTGCCGTCGTATCGCGAAGGGACGCCGCGGTCGGTGCTGGAGGCGATGGCAATGGGCAAGCCGATCGTCACCACCGATGCGCCGGGCTGCCGCGAAACCGTGCAAAATGGCGTCAACGGCTTTCTCGTCAGGCCTCGCGACGCGCACGCGCTCGCCGCCGCAATGGAGACGTTTTTGCAGCAGCCCGGGCTCATTGCGCGCATGGGCAGCGAGTCGCGGAGGATCGCGGTGCAGCGCTATTCGGTCGCCAAGGTCAACGCGGCGTTCCTGGACGATCTGCTCACGCCGGCGGCGACGAGCAAGTAGGCGAGCAAGTAGGCGAGATGCAGGCGACGCTGGAGGAACCGAAGCAGTGAAAGTGCTGGTGACGGGCGGAAGCGGATTCGTCGGCGCCCGGACGATCGATCGGCTGCTGGCCAACGGTCACGAGGTGGTCAACCTCGACGTGCGGGTCTCGGACCGCCATCCCGAGCGGACCACGCTCGGCGACGTGCGCGACGCAGATGCGTGCCTGCGGGCGATGCGGGGCGCGGACGCCGTGCTGCACCTCGCCGCCCTGTATCGGGATGATGTGCGTCCCCGCGAGCTGTACTACCAGGTCAACGTCGATGGCACGGGATGCATTGCGCGCGCTGCAGCGGAGCTGGGCGTTCGCCGCATCGTCTTCACCAGCTCGTTCTCGGTGTACGGTCTGGAAGACGCGGGGAAATCGGAGTCGGGCGCGCTCGATCCGGTCAACGACTACGGGCGCAGCAAGCTCGCGGCGGAAAGCCTGCTGCGCGAGTGGCTGCAGGGCGACGCGAGCCGGTCCCTGCAGGTGTTGCGTCCCAGCGTGATCTTCGGCGAGGGCAACCGCGGCAACGTGTGGACGCTCCTGAACCAGATAGCGCGGGGCCGCTTTGCGCTGATCGGGCGGGGCGCGAACCGCAAGTCGATGGCGTACGTGGGTAACGTGGCCGAGTTTCTCCTGTTCCTGCTCGGGCGTTCCGCGCCAAGGTACGAGCTCTACAACTACGCCGACAAGCCCGACATGAGCGTGAGCGAGATCGTCGACACGGCGGCCCGCGAACTGGGGCGCTCCGTGCTGCGCGTGCCCGTGCCGGGACGGATCGCGATGCTGCTGGGCTACGGTGGTGACGTGCTCGGCCGCCTGACCGGGAAATCGATGACGCTCAACAGCGAGCGCGTGCGCAAGTTTCTGGCCGACACGACGCTGCCCACGGCGCGGCTGGAAAGCACCGGCTTCGCGCGTCCGTTCGAGCTGAACCGCGCGTTCGTCCAAACGATCCGCAGCGAATTCGCGCAGCGTTGAGACCGCTGCGGTAGACTTTCGAGGCTGCCGCCGAGGTATGACGATGTCCGCTGTCCGACCCCTGGTATTGCTCGAGCTGAACGAGGTCAACTGCGATTTCGTGCGCCGCTATGCGGCGCGTGGCGAACTGCCGGCATTCGCGCGCTTGCTGGACCAGTGCGGCCTCGCCGAGACGGTCAGCGAAAGCGAGTACGAGAAGCTCGAGCCGTGGATTCAATGGGTGTCGGCGCACACCGGCCTGTCATTCGAGCAGCACCGGGTCTTCCGCCTGGGCGATATCGTGCAGCGCGATCTCGTGCAGATCTGGGAGCGGCTCGAAGCGAACGGCATCGTCGTCGCAGCGGTCTCGCCGATCAACGGCGCCAACCGCACCCGTCGCTCGCCGTTCTTCCTGCCGGATCCGTGGACGCGCACGCCCGTCAGCGGCAGCTGGGTCCTGCGTCAACTGAGCGCCGGTCTCGCGCAGGCGGTGGGCGAGAATGCGCAGCGACGCATGACGCCCGCGACCTTCGCGCGCCTCCTGCTCGCCATGGTCACCCACTTTCGCGCATCGACTGCCGGCGAGCTGGCGCGTTGCGCGCTGAGCGCGCCTTCGCGCCCGTGGCGGGCGACGATGTTCCTGGATCGCTTTCTCGCCGATGTGTTCGTGCGCCAGTGGCGCCGCCATCGTCCCGGCTTCGCCTCGTTGTTCCTCAACGGCGCGGCCCATATCCAGCATCACTACATGTTCTCATCGGCGGTCTACGCCGGGCCGCATCGCAACCCGGAGTGGTACATCCCGCGCAGCGCCGATCCGCTCCTCGAAATCTATTCCCTGTACGATCGCATTCTGGCCGACGTGTTGCGCCTGCCCGGCGAGCCGCGCGTGATGCTTGCGACGGGTCTTCATCAGGATCCGCATCCCGTCGAACAGTACTACTACCGCCTCAGGGATCACGCCGCGTTCCTGCACCGTCTCGCAGCGCCGTTCGCTTCCGTGCAGGGGCTGATGTCGCGTGACTTTACGGTGCAATGTCACTCGGCCATGGACGCCGGGCGCTGCGGCGTGGTGCTGCGCGGGCTGCGGGCGCCGGATGGATCGCCGCTGTTCTCTGTCGATGACCGTGGCACGGATCTGTTCGCGATGCTGATCTATCCGCGCGAGATCGGGCGCGGTTTCATCTTCTCCCGCGACGGCCGGCCGCAGTGGGACCTCGCCGACGACGTTGCTTTCGTGGCGCTGAAGAACGGCGAGCACAACGGAATCGGTTACTTCGCCGACACGGGCGCGCACCCTCCGCCGCCCGGCACTCGCTTCGCAGTCACCGAAATATTCGCGCGCGTGTGCGCTGCACTCGGGGTGAATGAGGACATGGCCACCGGTGTCAGCGCTGATCGGCCGCAAGCCGCCTGAACGCTGAAGTTTTTCGGGCGGTCGCCGTTACCAAAACGTTACAGAGTGGCGGTGGTCCAACGTGCTGCGCTCAGCGTTCCTTTGCGCAAGTTCCACACCGTGTCGCGACCGGGCGACAAAGTGCACGGATTGCAATGAGATGTGTATACTGCGCCCCCGCCGTGCCAGCAGTAACAACGGTCCGAGCTGGGGCCCGCACGCCACGCGCCTGTGCGTCGAATCTAAAGGACTGGAGTAAGGGACTCGCCTCATGGCAACGACGGCTGTTTCGATAGGCCTCGCCTTTCTGGTCACGCTTTTGTTCATGTTCGCGCTGCTGCCGGTAGCGCGCAGCCTCGGTCTGATCGACCGTCCGGGCGGACGGAAGACGCACACTGGCGAGATTCCTGTGACCGGTGGCCTGGCGATGTTCGCCGGCCTGGTCGTCACCATGCCTTTCGCGTACACCGGCCTGCAGGGCTTCGCGTTTTTCCTGGTCGCGTTGCTGGTGCTGCTGGTGATCGGTGCGCTCGACGATCGTTTCGACCTGCCGGCGTTCATCCGGCTGCTGGCGCAGACCTGTGCGGCGCTGATCATGGCGGTCGGCGCGAACCTGATGGTGCGCGACATCGGCGCGCCGTTCTTCGGCGAGGTCGCCGGGCTCGGCTGGTTCGCCGGCATCTTCACCGTGCTGATCGTGCTGACCGCGATCAACTCGTTCAACATGTTCGACGGCAGCGACGGCATCGCCGGCGTGCAGGCGCTCATCGCGCTCGTGTTCCTCGGCTTCGCCTGCATCATGGGCGGGCAGATGGGCGCGCTGCCGATCATCGGCTGCCTGATCGGCGCGCTGTTCGCATTCCTGATCTTCAACTGGCCGTCGGCGCGCACGCGCGACATGCGCGCGTTCATGGGCGACGCGGGCAGCACCATGCTCGGCTTTACGCTCGCGTGGCTGAGCGTCGAGTTGTCGCAGGGCGATGCGCGGGCGATTTCCCCCGCCGCCGTGCTGTGGATCTTTGCGCTGCCGCTCTATGATTTCTTCAGCAGCATGTTCCGCCGCATCGGCGACGGACGCTCGCCGTTCCACGGCGATTCCGAGCACCTGCATCACGTGCTGCGACGGTTCGGTTTCTCCTCACGCCGCGTGGCGCAGCTCATCCTGATCGGCGCGGCCACCTTCGCCGCCATCGGCGTTGCCGGCTATCTGCGCGGCATTTCCGACGGGGTGCTCTTCGTCTCGTGGCTCGTCCTCGGCGCCTTCTATCACGTGATCTTCGGCAGCGGCCTGGTCGTCAAGCGCCGTGCGGTCGAGCGTGAGGGCGAGGCGGCAACCAGCGCCAGCGGTCTGTACGCCTCGCTCTGGCGCCAGCGCCGCTAGTCGCCGACCGCTCAGTCGCCACCTGCCACGCGCCAGCCGCCGTTCGCCTGGTCGCGCCCGCAAACCCCAGCCCGCAGCCTGGGCAGGGCCGGGCATACTCCACCGACAGCGAAGCCTGTCCTTTACTTGCGGGGCCCCGTCCGCTACAGTCCGCGCCTCATTTTTCGAGTTGAATCAGGGCATTACGGATGCGCGTCACGATTTTCGGGTCGGGCTACGTCGGTCTCGTCACCGGGGCCTGCCTGGCGGATGCCGGCAACCACGTGGTCTGCGTCGACGTCGATCAGCGCAAGGTCGATCGCCTCAACCAGGGTGAGGTGCCCATCCACGAACCCGGCCTCGAAGCGCTCATCAAGCGCAACATGGAAGCCGGGCGCATCGAGTTCACGACCGACGCCGTCAAGGCGGTCAAGCACGGCCTGTTCCAGTTGATCGCGGTCGGCACGCCGCCCGACGAAGACGGCTCGGCGGATCTGCGTCATGTGCTCACGGTGGCGCGCACGATCGGCGCGAACATCGACGAGTATCGGATCGTGATCACCAAGTCGACGGTGCCGGTCGGCACGGCCGACAAAGTGCGCGCGGCCCTCACCGAGGCCTTGTCCAGGCGCGGCGCGAGCATCGAGTTCGACGTGGTCTCGAATCCCGAATTCCTGAAGGAAGGCGCGGCGATCTCGGACTTCATGAAGCCGGACCGCATCATCGTCGGCACCGACAACCCACGCACGACCGAGCTCCTGCGCCTGCTCTACGAGCCCTTCACGCGCAACCACGACCGGCTCATCGTGATGGACATACGTTCCGCGGAGCTGACCAAGTACGCCGCCAACGCGATGCTCGCCACCAAGATCAGCTTCATGAACGAGCTGGCGAACCTCGCCGAGCGCTTCGGCGCGGACATCGAGAAGGTGCGCGTCGGCATCGGCTCCGACCCGCGCATCGGTTACAGCTTCATCTACCCGGGCTGCGGCTACGGCGGCTCGTGCTTTCCGAAGGACGTGCAGGCGCTGGCGCGCTCGGCACGCGACCTGCAGTACGACGCGCGCATCCTCGAGGCCGTGGAAAACGTCAATCGCGACCAGAAGCGCTCGGTGCTCGACAAGCTGTCGAAACACTTCGCGGGCCAGCTCGCCGGCAAGACCATCGCGCTCTGGGGCCTGGCCTTCAAGCCGAATACGGACGACATGCGTGAGGCACCGAGCCGCACGCTGATCGACGGCCTGCTCGCGGCCGGCGCGCGCGTGCAGGCGTACGATCCGGTGGCCATGGCCGAGGCGAAGCGAATCTACGCGCAGCAGTCCGACGGTGCGGGCGCGCCGATCACCTTCGCCAGGAACGCCGATGCGGCTCTGGACGGCGCCGACGCGCTCGCGATCGTGACCGAGTGGCAGGAGTTTCGCAGCCCGGACTTCGATCGCATCAAGGCGAAGCTCAGGGCGCCGGTCATCGTCGATGGGCGAAATCTCTACGACCCGTCGTACCTCGCACGCACCGGGATCACGTACTACGGTATCGGCCGCGGCAAGTCGGTGAGGGCGAACTGATGCTGACCCCCGTCATCCTGTCCGGCGGCGCCGGGACGCGCCTGTGGCCGTTGTCGCGCGAGCTCTACCCCAAGCAGCTGCTGCCCCTGGTCACCGGCCGCACGATGCTGCAGGAAACGGCGGCGCGCATGGACGGCCTGAAAGGCGTGGCGCAGCCGGTCGTCGTGTGCAACGACGCTCACCGCTTTCTCGTCGCCGAGCAGTTGCGGCTGCTCGGTGCAAAGCCGCAGGCGATCGTGCTCGAGCCGATCGGCCGCAACACGGCGCCGGCAGTCGCGATCGCAGCGCTGGCCGCGCGGGCGAAGGGCGCCGATCCCATTCTGCTCATCCTGCCCGCGGATCACGCGATCCGGGATCTCGAGACTTTCCACGCGGCCATTGCCGTTGCGTTGCGGGAGGCCGAAGCCGGCAAGCTCGTCACGTTCGGCATCGTGCCAACGAAGCCGGAGACCGGATACGGCTACATTCGCCGCGCGGGTGCTGCGGCCGGCAAGGGTGGTGCCGGTGGCGGCGGTGCGAGCAGCGGCGCCTTCCCGGTCGCCGAGTTTGTGGAGAAGCCGGACGCGAAGCGTGCGCAGGCGTTCATCGACTCGGGCGAGTACTACTGGAACAGCGGCATGTTCATGTTCCGCGCCAGCCGCTACCTGGACGAGCTGCAGAAGTTCGCACCTGACATCTACGCCGCGTGCCAGGCGGCGTTCGGCAGCGCGCGCGAGGACCTCGAGTTCCTGCGCCTGCCGGCAGAGGCGTTTGCCGCGTGCCGCGGCGAATCCATCGACTACGCGGTCATGGAAAAGACCCGCGATGCCACCGTGGTGCCGCTCGCTGCGGGCTGGAGCGACGTCGGGTCGTGGTCGGCGCTGCACGAGGCGTCGACTGCGGACGGGGCGGGCAACGTCACGCACGGCGACGTGATCGCCGAAGACACGAGGAACTGCTACGTCTATTCGAGCGACCGGCTGGTGGCGACCGTCGGGCTCGAGGATCACGTGGTGGTAGAGACCAAGGACGCGGTGCTGGTGGCGCCGCGCTCGCGTGTGCAGGACGTCAAGCGCCTGGTCGACCGCCTGAAGAAGGACAAGCGCTACGAATCTTCGCTGCACCGGCAGGTCTACCGCCCCTGGGGCAGTTACGACAGCATCGATGCGGGCGAACGTTTCCAGGTGAAGCGCCTGATCGTGAAGCCGGGTGCGGTGCTGTCGCTGCAGCTGCACCACCATCGCGCCGAGCACTGGGTGGTGGTTTCGGGCACGGCGCGCATCACGCGCGGCGAAGAGGAATTCCTGCTCGAGGAAAACCAGTCGACCTACATCCCGATCGGCGTGCGCCATCGCATCGAGAACCCGGGGATGATCCCGCTGCACATCATCGAAGTGCAGTCCGGCTCGTATCTCGGCGAAGACGACATCGTGCGCTTCGAGGACAAGTACGGCCGGCAGGGCACCAATAAATAAATACGGTACCGGACTTTCGTTTAGTTATTCATGTTCGCGGTTGCGGGGCGGGCTTGCGCGGTGCTGGCGAACATGAATAACTAAACGAAAGTCCGGTACCTTCGAAGGTACCTTCGAAGGGGATCGACGATGAAGATCAGCGGCTTCAAGGCCTACGACGTCCGTGGGCGCATTCCCGACGAGCTGAACGAAGACGTCGCCTACGCGATCGGGCGCGGCTATGCCGCCTTTCTCACGCCGAAGCGCGTGGCAGTGGGGCGCGACATCCGCAAGTCGAGCCGCGACCTGCTGGCCGCGCTCACGCGGGGCCTCACCGATTCGGGCGTTGATGTCGTCGACATCGGCCTGTGCGGCACCGAGGGCGTGTACTTCGCCACCTTTCACGAGAAGCTCGACGGCGGCGTCATGGTCACGGCCAGCCACAACCCACCGGACTACAACGGCATGAAGTTCGTGCGCGAGCAGTCGAAGCCGATCAGCGGCGACACCGGCCTCGAGGACATCCGCAAGCTGGCCGAGGCCGGCAACTGGCAGGCGCCGGCGCGCAAAGGCACGCGCGCGGAGCTCGACACCAGCGGCGCGTACCTGAAACACCTGCTGAGCTACGTCGACACGAAGAAGCTGAAACGCCTGCGCATCGTGGTGAATGCCGGCAACGGCGGCGCAGGCCCTGTTGTCGATGCGCTCGAGCCGCATCTGCCGTTCGAGTTCATCAAGGTGTTCCACGAGCCGGACGGCAGCTTCCCCAACGGCGTGCCGAACCCGCTGCTCGAGGAGAACCGCGCCCCGACCATCGAGGCGCTGCGCAAGCACAAGGCCGACCTCGGTATCGCGTGGGACGGCGACTACGACCGCTGCTTCTTCTTCGACGAGAGCGGCGAGTTCGTCGACGGCTACTACATCGTCGGGCTGCTGGCCTCGGTGTTCCTCAAGCGCTACGCGGGCGCGAAGATCGTGCACGACCCGCGCGTCACCTGGAACACGCTCGACATCGTCGAGTCGCACGGCGGCGTGCCGGTGCTGTGCAAGTCCGGGCATGCCTTCATCAAGCAGAAGATGCGCGACTCGGATGCCGTGTACGGCGGGGAGATGAGCGCGCACCACTATTTCCGCGACTTCTCGTACGCCGATAGTGGAATGATCCCGTGGCTGGTGCTGACGCAGATCATGTGCGAGACCGGCAAGTCCCTCTCGGCGCTGGTCGGCGAGCGCATCCGCATGTTCCCCTCGAGCGGCGAGATCAATCGCAAGCTCAAGGACGGCAAGGCCGCGATCGGGCTGGTGCAGGGCAAGTATCGCGACCAGGCGAAGAGCGTCGACTTGACCGACGGCTTGTCGATGGAGTTCGACCAGTGGCGCTTCAATCTGCGCACATCGAATACGGAGCCGCTGGTGCGCCTCAACGTCGAGACCCGCGCCGACACCAAGCTGCTGCGCGAGAAGACGCAGGAGCTGCTCGCGTTGCTCGACAGCATGAAGTGATCCGGGTAGCGCTCATCGGCTATGGTCTCGGCGGCGAGGCGTTCCATGCCCCGCTGATCGCGTGCACGCCGGGCATGCAGCTGGCGACGATCGTGACCCGCAATGCGGAGCGTCGCGCAAAGGTGGCGCACGCCTATCCGCAGGCGCGACTCGAGGATTCCGCAAAGGCAATCTGGGATCGCGCGCGCGATCATGACCTCGTCGTCGTCACGACCAGCAATCGCTCGCACGTGCCGCTGGCGCTCGAAGCTCTCGCTGCCGGTCTTTCAGTCGTCATCGACAAGCCGTTCGCCGCCACGTCTGCCGATGCGCGGCGGGTGGTCGAGGAGGCGCGTCGGCGCCAAAGGCTCGCGATTCCGTATCACAACCGCCGCTGGGACAGCGAGCTGCTGACGGTGAAGCGCCTGATCGCGGAGGGCGTGCTCGGCGAAGTGTTCCGCTTCGAATCGCGCCTCGAGCGCTGGCGGCCGGCTTCCAAGGGCGGGTGGCGCGAGCTGGCCGCACCGGAAGAAGCGGGCGGTCTGCTCTACGACCTCGGCAGCCATCTCATCGACCAGGCGTTGCACGCCTTCGGCCCCGTCACTCACGTGTACGCGGAGCTCGACCGGCGTCGTCCCGGCGTGACGGTCGACGACGATGTCCATCTCGCGCTCACGCACGCCAGCGGCGTGCGCTCGCACCTGGCGGCGACAGTGGTTTCCGCCATCAACACCGCGCGCATTCGCGTGCTCGGCTCGAAGGCCGCGTACTACCAGATGCACCTCGACGCGCAGGAGGAAGCGCTCCGCGCTGGGCGCACGCCACGCGAGCCGGGTTGGGGCGAAGTGCCGCCGGAGCACTGGGGTCTGCTCGGTGTCGGCGCCGTTGCGCGACCGGTGCGCAGCGAGCCGGGAGCGTATCAGCGTTTCTACGCCGGTGTCGCCGCGGCCCTGCGCGACGGCGCGCCGCCGCCGGTCGATCCGCAAGATGCGGTGCGTGGCCTGGAGATCATCGAAGCGGCGCAGCAGTCGGCTGCAGAGAAGAAGGTGGTGGAAGTATGACGCGCGAACGGTCTTCGACGACGCGGTCGGCGATTGGTGTGCACTCGGCGATCGGCACGCAAGTGGCGATCGGTGTGCAAGTGGCGATCGGTGTGCAGCTGGCGATCGGTGTGGCGACTGCCGCTGCGCTGAGCGCCTGCGCACTGTTCGGGTCGGAGCCGGAGAGCAGCCGGGCCCGCGCCTCGCAGCCTTCCGAAGAGATGATGTTCGACGACTTCACCTACACGTCGGCCGCTGAAGCCGAGCGCAACGGCTGGATCCTGCGCACGGCGGCGGGCTGGCCCGGCGTGCCCGGCGCGATCTGGACCGACAACGTCGAGATCGGCGTCGTCGATCCGGCGGACGCGAGCAACCGCCTCGCGCGGATGACCGCGTCGACGGACGGCACGACGACGCGCCAGGCGCAGTTCTGCCATCAGCGCAAGTATTTCGAGGGCACGTACGCGGCGCGTGTGCGTTGGAGCGATGCGCCCGCGCCGAGAGCCGGGGCCAACACCGGCGCCAATGACGCGACCGCCGGCCCGGACGGCGACAAGAGCGTGCAGACGTTCTACCTGATCTCGCCGCTCAAGGCGCCGCTCGATACCGACTACAGCGAAACGGATTTCGAGTATCTGCCGAACGGCGGCTGGGGCAGCGGCGATCTCACGCTGTTCACGACGACGTGGGAGACATTCCACCCCGAACCGAAGTGGCTCCAGATCAACACCAGCACCAACACGCAGGGCAGCCGTGCGGGCTGGCACCAGCTCACGCTGCAGATCGCGAATGGCGAGGTGACGTACTTCATCGACGACGAGAAGCACGCGACCCACGGCGGACCGTACTACCCGGAGGAGAAGATGTCGATCAACTTCAACCTCTGGTTCATCGCCGGCGAGCTGGTGAAGTCTTCCATGCCGCGCCGCTACGTGCAGGACGTCGACTGGGCTTATCACGCGGTCGGAAGGGTGATGACGCCCGCGGCTGTCAGGGCCGAGGTCGCGAGGTACCGGCGCACCGGCGTGGGATTCAGGGATACCGTGGCGGCCGATAGTCCGGGCCTCGAATCGCCCTGCAACTTCTGAGCGGAGACGCTCGTATCAGGGGAGGCTTGTCGCAGCGCAAAAGCACGCGCTCGCAAGCTCAGTCGAGAGTTCGGCTAGAATCAGCGCGACAACAAGCAAACAGGCGTGACCTCATGGTCGCGCACCTGGGGCGACGCGAACAGTCGCGCCTGGCAACGGCGCCATGAGGAAGGCCAACAATTAGAAGGGCTGGGAGGCCACCGTGCCGTCGTTCTCTGCTCAGCATTGGGAAGATCTCCTGGGGTCGATTGCGCGTCAGCGCTGTACTGTCTTTCTCGGAGCCGGCGCTTCGCGGCCGCTGCCTCTGGGGGGCGAGCTGGCGGAAGCGATAGCCGCGAGGTACCGGCTGCTCAACGTCCAGGGCGCAGACCTGCCCCGCGTCGCCCACTACGCGTCACTCCTGCCGCACGTGAGCGACGAGGGTCTGCGTACCTTCATCGAGGAGAAGTGCCGGGCAGCTGGCGAGCCCGATTTCGCCAATCCGGACCAGCTGCACATGGTCCTCGCGCGCCTGCCTTTCGAGTACTACGCCACCACCAACTACGACAGCTTCATGACTCGCGCGCTGACGATCGCGGGCCGGCCTCCTGCCGTCGAAATCTGTCAGTGGCACAACGCGCGCTGGGACGAAGCGACGGTGTCCAAGGAGGTCGCTGAGCCCACCGTCGCGAGGCCGCTCGTATTTCACCTGCACGGCGCCTTCCAGGACTGGGAATCGATGGTGCTCACGGAGGATGACTATCTGCAATTCCTGACCGTCACTGCGGCCAACAAGTCGATCATTCCGTCGGTCGTCGAGAAGGCGTTCACCCGCCGGCTGCTGTTCCTGGGATACGGCCTCGAGGACATGACGTTCAAGGTCGCACTGCGCAAGCTGAGCGTGACGATGCGCAGGCTGCAAATGACCCATCTCACCGTGCAGCTGAAGCCCGCCCTCTACTCCTCGGACAAGGCGGGCCGTCAGCGTCGGCGAATCCAGGAGGAGTACGTGAAGAAGATCCTCGGATCCAGAGCGCAGATCTACTGGGGGTCCTGCGAGGACTTCGCCGGGGAGTTGCGGCGCAGGTGGGCCCAACGTGGCCAGGCAGCCGCTGCATGAAGAGCGAACGATATGTCGGACCCCGTTACTTCACCGAGGAGGATTCAGAGATCTTCTTCGGGCGCGACCGCGAGGCGGTGGAGCTCGAAGCGCTCGTCGTGTGCAATTCGCTCGTCGTGTTGCACGCGCAGTCCGGAGTCGGCAAGTCCTCGATAGTGCGGGCACGTCTCCTTCCCACTCTGGCGAAGGAGGAACAGTTCACCACGATCGGCATCGGTCGACTGGCGGCGGTGGCGAGCCGCCCCCCCGATTCGGACGAGCGGAGAAATCCTTACACCAGTGCCCTGATCGATTCGCTGGGCATACGGGCGATCGCGCCTGGGGAATCGTTGGCTGATTTCGTCGCGGAGTTCATCCGCAAGGCCAGTGCGGCGTTGCCGCCGGGAACGAGCACGGAAGAGCAGCGCTACCTGCTCGTCATCGATCAATTCGAGGAGCTCTTTACCGCGCGGCCCGAGCTATGGGCGGAGCGAGAACCTTTCCTCGGCGAAATCGGCGTGACGCTCCGCCAGAATCCGCATCTCACGATCCTGATATGCATCAGAGAGGAGTTCCTCGCCTACATCGGGCTGCTCGGACGGATCCTGCTCGGCCTGAACATGGCCTGGTTCCGCCTGGAGCGGCTCACGCGCGATGCCGCACGGAAGGCGATCGAGCTGCCGATCGAATCGACGCCGGTACGCTACGAGCCGCAGGCGCTCGCCTTGCTCCTCACGTCGCTCTTCAAGCTGCCTGCCGAGCCAAGCCCGGCTACTGACCCGGCTACTGAGGAAGGATCTGACCTGCCGACTGCGACTGCCGAAGGCGAGGACGATCCCGGCGCGGAAGCGAGTGGCGCTGAATTCGCCGAGCCGCTGCACCTTCAGGTCGTGTGCCAGTCACTGTGGCGCCAGTTGCCCGAGGACGCCCTGTTCGTCACCGAGACCATGGTGAAGAGGTGGGGCAATATCGAGGAGGCGCTCGAGGCCTACTACGACGAGAGCATGGCCATCGTCGCGAAGGAATGCGACATACCGGAAGGCACGATCCGGGGCTGGATCGAACGGCACTTCATCACGCCGGGCGGAACGAGGGCGCTCGTCTGGAAGGACAAGTTTCGAACGCTCGAGCGCGGAAAGGATGCGCTGAACGCTTTGGTCCGCAACTATCTCCTGCGGGAGGAACGACGCGGTCGCGATACGTGGTTCGAGCTGGCGCACGATCGACTGGTCACCTGCGCGCAGCGGTCGAACGTCAAGTGGCGCGAGGCGACAGGCGTGCGCAGCCTCTGGCAAAAGCTGGAGGACGACGCCGTGGGCTGGCAGACGTCGCAGGCGCAGGACCTGCTGCTCAGCGGAGCGAATCTGCGTGCGGCCAACGAACTCGTCGCGCAGCCCGAGGTCGCTGACTTTGGGATCTCGCAAGCACTCACGGAATTGATCCGTCGCAGCAATGCGCATGCTGAGGAAGCGCAACGGACCTACAAGCGCAGGGTCTACATCGGTGCCGCAGTTGTCGGCGGCCTGATACTCAGCGCGGGAGGACATCTCTGGGTGATGGCGGACAGCCACAAGTCAACAGTGGATGCCTATGCGGAGGTCGTCGACGACCTTTCCGGGGACACGGAGAAGCTCCCGCTTGCCATTTCCTACGCCTTGCGCGCTTTGGCGGCCGCCGTGATTGACACGCAGCGAAAGCAACCGATCGCCTTGCTCGAAAAACTGCTTGCCGAGCCCGATTCCGTTATGTCTCGGCTGGGCCCGGTTGACGCGTCGTTCCAGTGGGCGGAGTTTGCGCCAGACAGTACCAAGCTGGCGGGCTACGGCGGCAAGGGCATGTTCGTGTGGAGTACCGAGAGCGAGGAAACCGTGCTCGCCATGGACGGCCTCATCTGGGACGCGCAGTTTTCCAGCGACGGCCGCCAGCTTGCAGTTACCGTCGGAAAAGAGCCCCCGCCGCCTGAAGCTGAGCCCAGCGCGGTGAGCATGGCCGTGGCGGTGATTCCACTCGATCGTCGGGTCGGGCTGCCTGCCCAGGTGTGGCGTCAGGCGTGCGAGCCTTTCATTCCGAGCGAGACGTCAACCTGCGCGACCCTTTCTTCCGATTTCGAGCTCATCGCATTTCGCGTCGGCCAAGCCCTGCGCATCGTGAGGCTTGGCCCCCGGCAGCTCATCAGGCAAGTCGAGCTGGCAGGTGATGTTTCCGCGGTTTCATTCGCTCCGAACGGTCAGTCGCTGATCGTTACCGAGCCGCCTTCTGCGCGCAGGACGGCGGGCACCGTCGTCACCTGGTACTCGCTCAAGAGCGATCAGACCCACGGATTCGACGAACTTGATCTGCAGTCCCCGGCTGCAGTGCTCTGGTCGGACGACAGTCAGAAGGCCTACGTCGTCGATCGCCGGGGCGAGCGCGCGTTCTATCTCGATCTCGGCCATTGGACAGCCAAATGGCAGTTCGAGGGATCGGTGCCCAGGGGCGTCGGAGGTAACGAAAGCGACTTGCCGTATCTTTCGAAGATGCCCTTCAGGCCGACGCGGAGCGCGGGCATCCTCGCCTGCGTGGAGACGGAAATGTACCCGGGATATCGAAACAAATACGCAGATTGCAAAGAAGGAACCTCTCTCCACCTGACGCGGTGGCACCCGGGCCAGCAAGGGCAGGAGACATTGCACCTCGGTTGGATTTTTAACACGGTCGCAGTTTCCAGCGGAGGCACTCTGCTGGCCAAACTCACCAGCCCGTACTACATCATCGAGGACATTTCTTCGCGCGAGGTGGCGGCGCGCGTCGCCAAGGCCGAAAAGAGCAGCGGCCAGCAGCTGGCGAGGAAAGCCTGCGCGAAGTTGCTGCCCGCCATGTTCAATGAGGACACGCGAAAGCTCTGTGCCGAAGCCCCGGGAGTCAGATTGAGCGTCAAGGATCTCGAGATCTTCGGTGCGCCCAAGACGGCGGGGCGCTCGGGTGTCACGACGCCAGGCGCATGAAGCCCTTGCTGAGGGAGGCAGTACGATGAGGATCAGTCATGTACTGGCCACCCTGGTGGGCTCGTCCTGCCTGATCCTGCCCGTCGCTGATGCTCAGGCCCCTGGCTCGAACGAGTGTGGTACTCGTTACGGCGTTTGCTACACAGGCTACGGACCGATCGGCTCGTATTGTCAGTGCGGCCCTGACCGGGGTCGGCGTATACCGCCACGAATCAGCAATGCGTGCGGTACTGCGTACGGTGTTTGCCGCGTGCCGCCGGGGCCCGTCGGTTCTCCGTGTGGATGCTACGGCGATCCAGGGCGGCGAATCCCCTGAGGTGCGCGCTCATGCTCGGTTGCCGTGATCTGTGAACTGCAGCGGCTGCAGGCTTTGCGCGATCCTCACGAACTTCTAGTACACTACGCGCCCCGATCGGCCTCCCGGCCGGTCGCTGGCACACCCGGCAGACGGGCGGTTAGCTCAGCGGTAGAGCACTGCTTTCACACGGCAGGGGTCGCTGGTTCGATCCCAGCACCGCCCACCAGCTATCAATCGCGCTTACGAATTTCGCGCTCGTACCGTGGACCCCGCACTCGTTCCGCGGCGACTATGGAATTGACGGCGGGATAGAGGAATATCGCTTCGAGATTTCGTTGGAGACAGAGAAGGCGTTGCGGCCTCGATGCCTGGATGATCCTGCGATCGATACCGAGCAGACCACCGGAGCATGTAGGCTGGTTGTCAAACATGAGGAAGGGGCCCCGACGATAGAGGTCCAGATCGAGGTACAGGGCTGAGCATGAGCTATGTCGTTGCGCCCCCGCTTCGGGACGTGGACTAGCCGGCGGGCGCTCGAGGCGCGGAAGATCGAGTCAGCCGCGTTCTCGTCGGCGAATCCGCACTCGAAGCCATTCGGCGGCTGAGGGCGAGGTCGGGGAGTGCTCGATCTCGGATGGCGCGGCGTTTACCGACAGCGCCGAGGCCTCCGAAGCGATGGCCGGCCCAAGGGCCGGCTACGGAATCGATTCGCGCGCAGCGTGCCTCACTTGAACGTGAGCGCCACCCGCTCGCCCTTCGCGCGCTCGTACACGTTGCGCCGATAGACCAGCCCCTGCTCGCCGACCGGCTCGCCGTTCTCGAAACGGGGGCGATGGACCGTGTATTTCAGGTCCTCGATCACGCGCGGAATCATGCGCCGTGGCGCGTTCGATTCCACCACCTCGACGTTGTGCACCTTGCCGTCGCTCGACACGTTGTACGCCAGGTCGATCGTGTATTTCTCGTATTGTTCGCCCTCGACCGGCGAGCGGCGCAGCGGCACGCCGTTGCGCATGCGAAAACGCAAGGGGAAGGCGTTGCGCAGCAGGTTCGATTCCGGCGCATCTTCGGCATTGATCGCGTGCCACGCCTTGCGATAGGCGTCGATCGCCTCGTCGCGATGCCCGGCCAGCTGGTGCCAGTCCCCCAGCTCCAGCAGCGTGTCGACGAGTTCGGCACGCGGCACCTCCGGGTGCTTGCGCAAGATCTTCACGGCACGTTCCAGCGAGCGCTCGCCCAGGCGATCGAAGCGCAGTGCCCCGATCGGAGACCCGGCGTTGCTGCGCAGCTTGCTGCCCAGGTACTCCTCGTCCGCGATGTCGGGCACAGCGAGGCCGTACGTGTACTCGAGCCGATAGGCGCGGGCCATGCCGCGCAGCGGAGCGACGAGACTCAGATCGTCGCCGCCGTCCGCGGCAAGGCTCGCAACTTCGGTGGCGCGGCGGTGAACCCGGCGCGCGCTGAAGTAGAGTCCTGCCTCCTCGTAGCGACGCGCCGCGTCGGCGAGGGCGGGCAGCATGCGCGGATCGTCCTGTCCGTACTGTGCTTCGTTGATCAGGACCACGATGCGCTGCGCCCGCGCGAGCTCGGCGGGCTGGTCGAGTGTGACGTAGCAGTTGATCATCGGCTCGTAGATCTCGAGCAGCTTCGGATTCAGGATGCCGTCGCTGCGGCGGCTGATCTCCACCGCCAGGTCGAGCATCTCGAGAGCGTGAATGCACTGACCGGTACCGTAGAGCTGGCCGAGCTGGACGAGCGGCGGCAGGACTTCCGGCGAGTAGGAACCGTGTTCCTTCTGCAGGGCCTGGACGTTGCGGATCAGTTTGAGGGCGGCGCTTTCTTCGGCAAGGGTACCGGCGACAGGAAGCGCGAGAGTGCTGACGCAGAGAGTGAGCGTAGCGAGCGTACGAGTGTTCGGCATGACCGTCCCTGGCAGTGCCGCGTAGAGATTGACACTGCCTGTTTCGAGAATCGGACAAGCCGTGTTGTTCCTGAAGGAACTGGCGCACGCTGCGGCGGAAGTCGCAAGCCCGCGCAGCGGACACGGGTTTCGTGCAGTACGTACGCGGGCGAGCTGCGATGCGGCACGCGACGCGCACGCAACTCTTCGGTGTTTGTGCCACACGGAGGCGCCTGATCTGCCTGCACTATGCGCGGCGCGTTGCGCCGCGCCCGGTGCACGTGCGCGCACCGGTGCCAGGCTTGCGCCCGCAATCGAGCGGCGATGCCGTTCGATAATTCCTCGGTTGTCAGACTTTTCCCTACGCCAGAATCAGACACCCGGAGCCCGGCGGGAGAGGGCGGGGCGCATGCGCGACGCGGGTTCGAGCCCACTCATGCGCCGCTGGCGCGACCGTGGTACGTCAGTCCTTCCGTGAACTGAGCATTTGTCTGAGGATGACGACGTCCTGCCGATCCTGCGGACGGTCGGCTGCCTCTTTGGTGCGAACAATGTCCTGGAGGCTGGCGGCGTGGACCTCGACGCCGAAGGCTTCGAGTGCCACAGCAGATTCCGCAAGGTCCTCGTAGCCCCGCGTCCCTGCCGGCTCGAAGATCACATCGAGCCGCCCCGCTCTGGTGATCAGATTCCACAGCCGCGCCTTCGACAGTGCATCGGCGCTGCAGTCGAAGGCCAGGCCTTCCGGTACCGACTCGGTGTAGACCTTTGCCCGCAGGTCGCGCAGTGCCAGAGCGAGGCGCTCCAGGTTCGCATCGTCCCGGGCAGGAGTGATATCGGCGTCCGACGTCATGCGCGGGAATCCCTGCAGGCGCGCGGCCACTGCCCCGATCAGTACGTAGCGCACCCGGCGACGAGCAAGCACCTTGAGCAGCAATTCCGGGTCGAACGGTTTCATCGTACGCGGCGAACGTCCGCCAGCAGCCGTGAAGCATTGCGCAGCTCGATCAGCCGCTGTTCAGGCGTGAGCATCAGAATTCGAGCGACGTCGTCCAGCATGTGCGAACGGCCCGTGACAGTCGGTTCCAGTTCGGCATGCAGGGCGAAACCGGCGGCCCGCAGCAGGCGCATGAGGGTTGCCCAGGAAGGGTCAGTATCTCCGGCCTCGATGCGGGCGACGACGGACTGAGCCGTTCGCGCGCGCGCGGCGAGCTGGCGTTGCGACAAGCCTGCTCTGGTGCGGGCCTCTCGCAGTAGTGAGGCGGCGGTGGTCACGGAAGGCATGATAGCTAATATGCTATCAGAACCCTAACCACACCGATCCGTCGTTCGTGAGCCTGGGACCCCGGAAGTGACTTGCACGGCGATGAGCTGTACGCCGGAAATGAAAAGGCCCCGGCGAAATTCAGCGCGGGGCCCGGTGGGCAGACTTTGTCTGTCCCGTGTGCCGCCATCCATGTATTGGTCGGCACCGTTGGAGACAGTATCGGCCGGCCCGGGCGCGACTGATATGAGCCAAATCCAGGTCGGTCCCTCAGCACGCCCGGCATTCGCGCCTGAGGCTGCGGACTACGCCGCCGCATTTCGTCAAATTCCTGCGCCGGGAAGGTGACGCGGGTCACGTCGCAGGGCTGGGCCGATCGCGAAGCCGCCCGGCGCCGCAGCCTTCGCAGGGCCGATTGCGGGATTTCCGCATGCAGTTCGGGCCGCCGCTCGACGAAGATATTGTCAGGCAAAACTTCGAGAGTAGGCGCATGACGATCCAGCTCAGCTCAACGAGTGCCGAAGCGGTCCTGCGCGACGTCGTCGCCGAGGACGTCACGTTCGTCGTCGACACCTACCTTTGCGACACACCGTTACAACTTCGAACGATGAAGGAAGCGATGCATCATGGCGACGTGCACATGGTCGGACGAGCGGCGCGCACCCTGTGTTCGAGCAGCGAGCGAGTGGGGGCGACAGCGGTCGCACAGATCGCGCGCAAACTGCAATCTGTCGTGGGCTACCATGCCTCGGTCAAGGACGTTGCGCCGCTGCTCGCGAGCCTTGAAGGCGCCTTCTCCGCCGTGGCTCCGCGCCTGATGGCCCTGTTGCAGGAAAAAATTTCCAACGGCGGTCTGCTCGTACTCGAAGCTGCGCACGCCTGAAGCCGGTTTCGCTCGGGCTGAGGCCCGGTTCCGCTCGCGGCTGAACCTCACAACGTCCCTGCGCACCAACCCGGTACCGGCGCGTGCTTGCGCCGGCCCCGGGGGGGGGGCATGCGTTTCCTGCGCGACAACGGACTGTCGCTGGTTCTCGTCCTGCTCTTCCTCACGTTCCTGGTCGCCCAGACGCTCACCGGCCTGCGCGAGTACAACCAGGAGCAACGCGATCACGGCCAGGCCACGGTCGCGCTGCCAGCCTATCTCGCTACCGGCCACTTCATGGAAGCGACGGCGGAGAACTGGGAGAGCGAGTTCCTCCAGATGGCGGCCTACGTGTGCCTGACGGCCTTCCTGTTCCAGAAGGGTTCGTCGAAATCGAAGAAAATCGGCGAGCGCGAAACGGTCGATCGCGACCCGCCCGGCGGCGCGCGCCTCTACAACGAGACGCAGCTGCAACACGGCGGAGAAGCGCTCACGCTCGGGCAGTATCTCGCCACGTCGCAGTTCTGGTTCGAATCCTTCCAGAACTGGCAGAGCGAGTTTCTCGCCATCGCGGCCATGGTGGTCCTCAGCATCTTCCTGCGTCACCGCGGTTCACCCGAATCGAAGCCTGTCGACGCGCCGCACAGTCACACCGGGACGGACTGAACGCTACGGCCTGATCGGTGCGGGGTGATCGACATGGATGCGCGTCGCTCGATCTTCCGAGGCGGAGCTTCGGCACGCCGTCGCGGCGGTTCATCCCAGTGAAACTCGCGCACGGCGTTCGCGGGTACACTGCGCTGCTTCCAGCAATGTCGGATGCGATCGCCGACACCGAAGGACGTCATGCAGCGACTCACCAGACGAGAGTTCATCGCGGCCGCCGCGGCAATGGGCGCCACGGTTGCCTGGGGACAATCGCGACCCGCGCGCTCGACGCTGAAGTGGACCGAGCGGCGCGATCTCTTCGCGGAGGGCGTGGCTTCCGGTGATCCCGCGCCGGACAGCGCGCTCCTGTGGACGCGCTTCGGCGCGAGCGGCGGCACGCAGGCTGTGGCGCTCACGGTGGAAGTGGCGGAGGACGAGAAGTTCGAGCGCGTGGTCGCCACCGCAAAGACCCGCGCCCTTGCCGCTGCAGATCACACTTGCCGCGTCCTCGTGGGTGGCCTGGCGCCCGCACGAATCTATTTCTATCGCTTTGCGAATGCGGAAGGGCAGGGCAGCCGTGTCGGCCGCACGCGCACCGCCGCGGCGCTAGACGATGCGCGGCCGGTGCGCTTCTCCTTCGTGAGCTGTCAGACCATCGGCGAAGGCGCGCAGAATGCCTACCGGCGCATGATTCATGAGGACGAACGCGCCCGACCGGAGGAGCAACTCGCCTTCGTGCTGCACCTCGGCGACTTCATCTACGAGGTGATCAACTACCCGGAAGATCGCCCGAACGGCAAGCGTTACGACCGGCGCTTGCGCGACACCTTCCGTTTTCCGGACGGCGAGCCGCGCGGCGTGGAGGAAGGCAAGCCACCGCGATTCCGCGTCGCCGCCACGCTCGCCGACTATCGCGCACTCTACCGCGCGTACCTGCAGGACCCTGACATCCAGGACGCCCGCGCCCGCTGGCCGTTCGTGCCGATGTGGGACAACCACGAGTTTTCCTGGCAGGGCTGGCAATCGATGCAACAATTCGGACCGGAGCAGCGGCCGGCGCAGCGGCTGAAGGTGATCGCGAATCAGGCCTGGTTCGAGTATCAGCCGGCGCGCGTGCAGAAGGCTGGAGGAACGTCGCTGGAACGTTTCGAAGCGCCCGTGGTGAAGGATGGCCCGCTCGGCCCGTTCGACGAGCACGGCCTCGGCCGCGATCCCGGCAATCTCGCGGCGCTCGACAGCCTCGTGGCCTATCGCGCACTGCGCTGGGGCCGACACCTCGATCTCATCATCACGGACCAGCATACGTACCGCTCCGAGGATCCGACTTCGCGGCCCGAGGCGGCAGGGCTGGGCAGTGATGACTACCCCGACATGCTGCCGCAGGAAGCCGTGGAAATCCTGGACGCCGGCCGCGCGTTTGCGGGCGGCAAGCCGCCCGAGTCGATCGTGCTCGGCGACAAGACGATCGCGAACTTTCGCAAGGGCGCCGCGCCGCAGACGATTCTCGGCGAGAAACAGCAAGCGTGGTTCCTCGACAAGCTGCGGGCGTCGCGCGCCACGTGGAAGGTCTGGGGCAACTCGTCCGGGACGCTCGACACCCGCATGGATCCGCAGAACGTTCCGAGCGGGCTCACGAAGCCCTGGCACGGCGCAGGCTACGCGACGCTCGGTTTCAGCGACTACAGCAGCGCGTTCACCGAGCGCGCGAAGATCTATGACCTGATCCGCGACGCCGGCATCACCGGTTTCGCGACCGTGTCGGGCGACCGGCACAGCTTCTGGGCCGGCCTCGCTGCCAAGGCACTTCCCCCGAAGCAGTTCGAGCCGGTCGGCATTGCCTTCATCACCGGATCAGTGTCGGCGCCCGGCCTCGCCGAAGCGCTCGAGCACGTTTTCCCGAAGGATCATCCGCTGCGCGCCCTCTACGTCGCCGACGTGAAAGGGCAGGATCGCCCACAGACGGCGGTGAACCTGCTCATGCATCACGGCGTGCGCACGTGCCTGGAGTATCAGAAGACGGGCGATCTCAGGCGTGCACGTCAGCTTTCCAACCCAGACCTCGCGCCGCACCTGTCATTCCTGGATATGGGCGGCCACGGGTACGCCACCTTGCGCGTCTCGGCGGATGCCGCGGAGTGCGAGTTCGTCTGCATCCCTCGTCCGCTCGAGCGGAGCACGACGCCGGATGGCGGTCCGCTGCGCTATCGCGTCGTTCACCGTGCCGCGCTGTGGAAAGCAGGCCAGGCGCCGCGACTGGAGCAGCGGGTGGTGGAGGGCGATCCAGGGCTGGCGATCTAGATCGACTGTCGTCAGATCGACTGTCGTCAGATCGGCTGTCGCTAGATCGGGCTCTCGATCCGTCGCATGGTAGCGGCGTCGCCGCGATCGAGCGGCACGGGCGCGCTGTGCCAGCGCTCCCAGCTTTCACTCCCCCGCCTTTCAGACCGGCCACGCGCCTCGCCCGGTCCGCGCAGTTCCTGCACCGCGCCCCGCCCGATGTGCAGCGTACTCATCGGTTCCATCCTCAAGATGGCGCCGTTGGAGGCCAGCAACTCTTCCAGTTCCGAATCCGCGAATTCGATCCACATGGCGGGCGGCTCCTGTTTCAGGGCGTCATCATGCCATCCGATATCTGACACCTTCTGTCAGCTATTTCTGATAGCCTTTCAGACCATGCGTGCCGGCCGACTCATCTCCATCCTCATGCTGTTGCAATCGCGCGGCCGCATGAGTGCGCAAGCGCTCGCCGAGGAGCTCGAAGCCTCGGTGCGCACGATCTACCGCGACGTCGAGCAGCTGAGTGCGTCCGGCGTCCCGGTCACCGTGAAACGCGGACCCGCCGGTGGATTCGAGCTGCTCGGCGGCTGGCGAACGCGACTCACGGGGCTCACGCCGAAAGAAGCGCAGGCAATGTTCCTCGTCGGCACGCCGGGCCCGGCCTCGCAGCTCGGTCTCGGCGAGGCGATGGCCTCGGCGCAGCTGAAACTCCTGGCCGCGCTGCCGCCGCAGTGGCAGAGCGAGGCGCGCGTCGTCGGCACGCGCTTTCATCTCGACCCGGTCGGGTGGTTCCAGAATCCCGCGCGCGTGGAGCATCTCGGCGCGATTGCCGACGCGGTCTGGAACGATCGGCGCGTGAAGATCCGCTACGAGAGCTGGAAGGACGTGAGCAACCGCGTCATCGAGCCGCTCGGCCTGGTGCTCAAGGCCGGTGAGTGGTACGTGGTCGCAGGAGGCGGCAAGGATACCAACGGCAAGGACAAGGATCCGCGCACGTTCCGCCTGTCCAGCATGCACGAGGTCGAAGTGCGCGCGGAGCGCTTCGCACGGCCGAAGAGTTTCGAGCTGGCGAAGTACTGGGCGGCGTCGATCGCGCGCTTCGAGGACGGCGTCTACAAGGGCACGGCGATCGTGCGGGTCTCGCCGCTCGGCGAGAAACGGCTGCGCGCACTCAGCGCCGCGGTGTGCGCGGCGGCGGACCAGTCCCAGGATGCGCCGGACGACTCGGGTTGGCGTCGCGTGGCGATACCGATCGAATCAGTGGAGCACGCTAGTCATCAGCTGCTGCGGCTCGGCGTGGAGGGCGAGGTCCTCGGGCCGCCCGAGCTCAGGGACAAGCTGGCGGAGACCGCGCGGCTTCTGGCGAAGACGTACTCGACGCCCGTGAAGGAGTCGCCGCCGGCGAAGGAATCGGGGTCGCGGGCCTGAACAACGTGCCCGTCGCAAGCGCGGTGCCGAGAAGGATCACGGCGCAGGCGATCAGCATGCTGGGCGTCACCGGCTCGCGCAGAATCAGCAGACCCCAGAGGATGCCGAACACAGGCACCAGATAGGTGACCGCGACGGCTTTGGCTGGGCCGACGTGCTTGATCAGGCGGAAGTAGAGAATGTAGGCGATGCCTGTGCCACCGATGCCGAGTGCGACCACGCACAGCCAGCTCACGAGCGACGGCATTTTTTCCGGCCAGGTTGCGACGGCGAAAGGCAGCAGCAGCACGCTTGCTGCAATCGTGCTGCCGCCCGCGGTCACGATCGGGTCGACCTTGCTCAGCCGCTTCTTCGCGAAGTTCGCCGCGATGGCGTACGAGAACGACGCAGACAGGCCGGCGATCATCGCGAGCGCGCTGCCGCGCCCATTCAGCGAAACCTTGTCCCAGACCAGGATCATCACGCCCGCGAAGCCGACGATGAGCCCGACGATGCGCGCGGGTGTGAGCCGGTCGCGCAGCCACACGAAGGCGACGAGCCCGCCGAACAGGGGCACGCTCGCGTTGAGAACCGCCGCGGTGCCGGCGGTAATGAAGATCGTCGCGTAGGCGAAGAGGGCGAAGGGCAGCGCCGAGTTCACGAAGCCGAGGAAGGTGAGTGGCAGCACCTGGCCCTCGATGCCCCCGAGCTGGCGGCGCCACGCGAGCACGCCGAGCAGGAAGACGGCGGCGACGCCGACACGAATCTCGACCAGCGGCATCACGCCGAACTCGGGCACGGCGATGCGCATGAAGAGGAACGACGCTCCCCAGAGCGCCGCCAATACCACCAGCTCAATGCGATCGCGTCCCGACATTGGCCGACGGTGCCTGACCCCCTGAATCCCAGCAATCGTTTTCGATGATGGCAGGTTAAGCAAATCTGACGCTGCCTCAGAAAGTCTGACGCTGTGTCAGTCCCTGGCGTGCTAGCCGTCTGACGCGGCACGCCCTCTGCCGCGCCGTTTGCCGCGCCGCTGGCGTTGCGTAGCCAGTCGTGTAGCGCTTGCACGCCGCGACGCGCTTCTTGCGCGGCAGACCATGCTGAAGCGCTCATCGCGGCCTTCTGCAGTGGTACGGAGCCTGCATTAGCAGGTCAGGCCCGCTAAGGGCTGGCGGCACCGTGCCGCCACTACAGACCCACAAGGAGCGAATGATGGCCAATCAGGAAAGACCAGGCACCGGCCGTCCGGAGATCGACACTCCGGCCACGCCGCATCCGAGTCGCGAGGATCGCGAGATCCAGAACCCCCCGCCGCGCACGAATCCGACGGAGAATCCGAAGGTCCGTGCGAACCAGAAGAGCGGGCAGGGCAAGTCTTCGAATCCTCCGACGACGCCCGTGACGGGCGGCGACGAGGACGACGAGACGATCGAGCAGCGTCCGGGACGTGACCGGCTGACGCAGGATCAGCCCCGTCGCGCCGACCAGGATCCGCAGCAGGACCGCGGCCGCCAGAGCAATCCGGCGGGCGATCCCGAGCGGCGGACCGAAACCGAACGGAAGGGCAACCGCTAGTCCGATCGGGTCGAATCGGGGCCGGACGCCCGCGCAACAGGGCGCCCGGCCTCTTTCTGTCCTTCCTTGAAACGGCCGACCACTCTCTATATCTTGCGCGCTCCCTTCGGCCACCTGGTTGACGGATGAGCGTTCGCACCCGTTTTGCTCCCAGCCCCACAGGCCTCCTGCACGTCGGCGGCGCGCGCACGGCGCTCTATTGCTGGCTCTATGCGCATCGCATGGACGGCAAGTTCATCCTGCGCGTCGAGGACACTGACCGCGAGCGTTCCACCGACGAAGCGGTGCGCGTGATCATCGACGGCATGAAGTGGCTGGGCCTCGAGCACGATGAAGGCCCGTTCTTCCAGACGCAGCGGATGGATCGCTACCGCGAGGTCATCCAGCAGATGATCGGTGCGGGCACGGCGTATCACTGCTATTGCTCGAAAGAAGAGCTCGACGCGATGCGCGCCGAGCAGATGGCGCGCAAGGAGAAACCGCGTTACGACGGGCGCTGCCGACCGGCTGGCAACGCGCCGGATCCCACGAAGAAGCGCGCGGGTGTCGAACCCGTGGTGCGCTTCAAGAATCCGCTCGACGGCCAGGTCGTCGTGCAGGACGTGATCCATGGCACCGTGACGTTCGAGAATCGCGAGCTCGACGACCTGATCATCGCGCGCAGCGACGGCACGCCGACCTACAATTTCTGCGTGGTCGTCGACGACATGGACATGAAGGTGACGCACGTCATCCGCGGCGACGATCACCTGAACAACACGCCGCGACAGATGAACATGCTCGAGGGGCTCGGCGTTGCGCCGCCCGTGTACGCGCACGTGCCGATGATCCTCGGGCCCGATGGCGCCAAGCTCTCCAAGCGCCACGGTGCGGTGAGCGTGCTGCAGTATCGCGACGACGGGTATCTGCCCGAGGCGCTGCTGAACTACTTGGTGCGCCTCGGCTGGTCGCATGGCGACCAGGAAGTGTTCACACTCGAAGAACTGATGAAGGTCTTCGACATCCACGACGTCAACAAGGCGGCGTCGGCTTTCAATCCCGAGAAGCTGCTGTGGCTCAACCAGCAGCACATGATGCGCGCGCCGCTGCGCGGGCTCGCCGAGGCGTTGCAGTGGCACCTGGCGCGGATCGGCATCGAGACGAACGACCTCGAGCGCTTGGAGGGAATCGCGGCTGCGCAGCGCGAGCGCGCCAAGACGCTGAAGGAGATGGCGCAGTCGAGCGTGTTCTTCTTCCGCGACTTCGAGGCGTACGACGAGAAGGCCGCGAAGAAGAATCTGACGGCCGAGGCCCTGCCGCTGCTCGCCAGCGTGCGCGGCAAGCTCGCGACGCTGCAGCCGTGGGCGGCGGAGGGCGTGCACGCGGCGCTGAATGCGGTGTGCGCCGAGAGCGGCGCGTCGCTCGGGAAGGTCGCCCAGCCGTTGCGTGTCGCGGTGTCAGGTGGAGCCGTCTCGCCCCCGATCGATGCGACCGTGGCACTGCTGGGTCGCGACGTTGCACTGCGCCGGATCGACAAGGCGCTCGAGCACCTGCAGTCGCGCGTCCCCGCCTAGTTACGCGCGTAACTGCTTAAATTTTCTGGCTTTGCGTTGACAGTGCGGTGGCGGCTCTATAGAGTCGCGCCCCTCGCGTGGGGCTGTAGCTCAGCTGGGAGAGCGCCTGAATGGCATTCAGGAGGTCGTCGGTTCGATCCCGATCAGCTCCACCAAGTTTTCCGCGTTGACGCCCGTCGTCTCGCGCAGTGTCGAAAAAATCTGCTGACTTTGCCGCTTTAGCCTTTCCGAGCGTCCCCATCGTCTAGAGGCCCAGGACATCGCCCTTTCACGGCGGTAACGGGGGTTCGAATCCCCCTGGGGACGCCATCTACTTTCGGTCCGTTCCGGTCACATGGGTAACGGTTCATACCGGAGACATGGGTGACACTTTAGCAGCGAAGGGATTCGCGGCGCTCTCGAGGCGGCAGGTCTCGTGATCGAAGAAGCCCAGGTCGTAGT